>ERZ772945.692-NODE-692-length-26333-cov-11.895159_pt1 | contig 26333 bp, 19 predicted proteins | sample MGYA00511681_ERZ772945 | MGnify/ENA primary metagenome ERZ772945 (study PRJEB29015, sample SAMEA2737943) | human oral metagenome | biome: human oral; feature: human-associated habitat; material: dental | place: China | collected 2143 ...
TTGATTGAAATTCGTTGTTTGTAACATCATTATTAATAAGTTAATTCTCACTCAACGGGCGCAAAGGTAATAAGAATTAATTAACTAGCCAAATAAATTAGGAATTTTGATTGACACCATTGATAATATGGCTAAAGACATCCTATTTTTTAGCCATCATTGTTCTTCAAACTTTCATCGTCCACACATTTGTTTATAGGGACAATAGGAACAAGCATTAAGATCATCAGTAGGGCTAAAAGCAATATTGCGATTGAAGAGATCCTCCAATTGTTGAATGAGATGTTCAAAGAAAGATTCCTTATATTCCGTAACATCTGTTATTTCTTTCCCTTCCATCGACAATATTGGTGAATAATCATCGCCACCAGCGTGTTGAATAAAGAGTAATGCAGGGCTAACCGCATGATGCAAAGGATTAAGCTTATCATCATGCTCTGCTTCAATTAAGCTATAAAACATAGCTTGCATTGTATAGTCACTCTTCTTAAATGCTACATTCTTTGGATCAAATACCTCGCCAATAGATTTCAGTGGTGCTGCAACTCTACCACCAGTTTTATAATCTACGACACGTAATTGTGCCTTGTCACTATCTGAAAAGACCTCATCTAGTCGATCAACACGCCCGCCAACTCTTAACTCCTTTTCAGTATCGCCCACCTTGATAGTTATACTTCTATTCACATCAAACTCATGTGCAAGTACTCTTAAAGGTGCAGAGCGTTGGTCGATTCGTAATAACTGACGTAAATATTTCACGATGACTTCGCGGTTTATGAGCTGTAAACCATTTAGCTTGGGATAGGTTCTTGTGCCCGCTTCTTTATTAAAGAGTGTCGTGGCAAAGGCTTCATCAACAATGTCTTCCAAAGTTAATTGTGAGTTACCTGATGTAATTGGTTGTGAACTCTTACCTGTCTTTAATAGATCATCAATGTTCTTAGCTGTAATAATGTCTCTTGGTAGTAACTTTTCATACATCAACTGAGCTGCACAATGAAAGATGTTACCAAATAAACGTCCATCAATATCATCTTCTTCAGTATCTTCTAATTCACTTATTCCTACAATATATTTAAAGTAGAACTTTAGTGAACAACGAATGTAAGTATTAATGGCAGTAGGGGAGAAACGACCTATCTCATCCAACTTATTCATGACAGCATCATCCTTATATACAATCTCTGTATCAATCCTCATCGGTTCTTGACCAGCCTTTAATGCAAGTCGATGAATTGGATGATTCCACTCCACCATTAGTTGTAACATAAAGCGACTCATCTCTCCAGTTTGACTAACTTGTGTGGAATTATTATACAAGAAGGTTACATCTTTTGCTCTTTGAATCAAACCATGGAAATAATAACTATAGATAGACACCTTGTTATCAATGGTCGTTAGTCCATAAGCCTTGCGAATCAAGTGAGGAATAAACGAGGCATCATCAACTCCCTTAGGCATATTACCTTCATTGCATGAGAGAACAAGGACATGGTCAAAGTCGAGATTACGAGTTTCTAGAACGCCCATGACTTGTACGCCTTGAGCTGGTTCCCCATGAAAAGGAATGCTTGTTGTGGTAATGAGTTGATTTAATAATCTTCGGAAAATTATCTTATTAGCCTCAAGATCCCCACTTGACATTAAGTCGTATAGGCGTGTGAGTAAGGTGTACATTCTAAACACTGACTCCTGGAAAAGAGGATCTTTATTTACTGCTGCACCATTCATTCCAATGCTACGGATAGTATCAGATAGCCAATGGATAAGTTCTGGTAAATGTTGCTTATCACTTTGATGATAAGTTAGTTGTGAAATTTCATTCACGTTTACATAAAATTCTTTTTCCTCCTTTATCTTTTCTATCAATCTCTCTGCTTCTGAAATTAGATATTTACCATACGGATGTCGTAACACCCTACTAAGATAACGTAGCCTATAACCCTGCTCCGATTGAGAATAACCTTCTAATTGTAGTGCTAAGAGTTGCATTACCATGGAAGCAATAGGAGTTTGCTTTAAAGGAAAACCAGTTGTTATATTTAATGTCTTTACTTCATCTGGAATACAATGAATAACAGTCTGTAATAAGTGCTCATCACATAAAACAATGACAGTTCGCTTGCCATCCTCATAACGATTGTCCTCTTTTAACCATTCTGTAATGTAACGTGCTTGCAGGTTCTCAGTAGGAGCTGATATAAAATTTATCTGTTTATTATTTCCAAGGTTATCGTATATTTCATCATTATCATTAGGCAAACTATTCGGGAATTTATCCAGCCATTGATGGATATATGTGCCAGCCTCGTTATTTGAGTTCATGTAATATCGATCATAATCCCAATAGAAACTAGCTTTATTATCTTTCTTTAAATGCTTGAATAAGTGCTGTTCAACTTTCTGTAGAACGTTGAAACCGATGAAAATATAATGTTCATACTTTGTTTCAATAGAATTTTGCTCGGCTACATCTCTATATAACATACCTTCATAAGCAAGCCCTTGTGAACGAAGTCTTTGCTTAAAGTTGTCATATATGTCCTTTAGTCTAGCCCAAAGTGTGATAAACTTTTCACGAATACCCTCTGGGTTATCATCGAAATTAGCGAAGAAACGGCGTAATTCAGTCTTCTGCTCATTTGTAAGATAACTGACATCATCTAACTCATGCAAGTCTCTGATATTTGCAAAGACCATCTTTGTATCAGCCATGTTTTTATCGATGTCATCGAAGTCGGCTAACAGTAGTTGTCCCCATCCATAGAATTGATCTAAAGTTTCTTCAACATGACCTGTTACCTCTATGTAGCTCTTATATAAATCGCAAACACTTTTGATAGGATCGGCTACAGTTAGTTCCGAATGTTGACGGAAGAAATCTGATATTGTAATATAAGCGGGACTCCATATTGGCTTACCAGCCAGACGGGCGAGTTCTTGATTGAGGAATAAAGACGCACGTTTGTTAGGAAAGACAACGGCAATATGTGCCAAATCAGTTCCGTATTTATCGAGTAAATCTTTTGCTATATGTTCGAGAAATGATTTCATTTGTTTTGAATGATTGAATGATGTAAATACGATTTGTTACGATACTTTTAATGCTGAATAATACTACTATTGAGTAATATTGACTTCTTCAACTTCATTACGCATGACATACCACAAATAACCAGATATGTTCTTATGCCCCATTCGTTTAAGTAATTCAATATATTGTTTTACTTGCTCATGATACTCTGTGCGTGGTTTACCAAATTTGAAATCAACGATAATTATTTCGTTTCCATCGGTCATAACACGGTCAGGTCTATGTTCACGAACAACGCCTTCCTGTTTGTCATATTCAATTATCGTACATTCATTGAATAACTCCCATCGATTAGAGAACCACGATTTAACTTTCTCATTTCTTAAAGCATTAGCTATTTTATTCCTAAGTTCTGTCGAGGTTACTTCATCATTGTAAACAACGCCTTGCAGTTCTAAATCCTTTAAACGTGGTTCTATATCTTCCTCCGTTAAAATGGTAGAAAATAGTTGATGGAGGATGTTACCAACCTTGATATATCGATTAGCGTCAGAAGGGTCAACATCTTCACCTTTAATAAAGTCTTCACTCTTATTACTTTGTCTGAAATCGGCAGGGTGGGGGAAGGTCTCTATTTTAATTAGCTTCGACTCTATAGTTTCACTGAAAGGATTTTTATTTAATAATTGATTATCAACTGGTTTTGTACTATTGTTAGCTTCTTTACTTAAAGTTCCAAACTCAAATTCTAATGGCTCCGACTCCTTACTATCGCAAAGTGTTGCACCATCCAACTTAGAGCTAAGCGACTCTGTTATTAGTTGTATTATTTGTGAGCGATTACTATTAGTGGGGTCGCTTTCAAGTTCTTTCAGTTTTTTATCCTTCATTCTTTTGCTTGAGATAAAGAGATTCTTACTCGCTCGAGTGAAAGCAACATATAAAAGATTCATGTTATCAACTGTATTTTGCAAATGCTCCTCTTTATAGTCATCCTCAAAGACAGTTCCCATCATATTTTTCTTAGAGAAGTCAATAGGGATTAAAGGTAATTGATTGAACGGTTCTTCTTTATCCTTACCATTACACCAGATTGTATTACCAGTGGTCTTCTCTAATTCCCAATCACAGAAGGGGATTAGAACATTATCATATTCCAAGCCCTTACTTTTGTGTATGGTAATTATACGTATACCATCAACTTCATCACTTTGTATAGTATTCTTTGACAAAGACTTTTCCCATTCTTCGATGAAATCGTCAATATCTGCAGGATTGTCACGTAGATATTCATTCAACGTATCATAGAAAGCACATACATACGCACTTTGTCCTTCAAGCTCTTTTAAACCGAACATTTCATAGAGTTGATCAACTAAATCTATCAATGATAAATTGGGTAATTGCTTGAATTGTTCAATATAACTGCTTGGCAAGTTCTCAAATATGTTGTCTCCTGGATAAACTAATATCTCATTACTATTGGTACTATCTTTTAGAACCTGCTGGTGGTACAACTTTAACAACTTACTTGCTGTAAGTTTATCATCGGGATGTACTAGTAGTCGGAGGGCAAGAATAATTACATTTACAGCGAGAGACGCATCTAAGCGGAATGCTTCGTCTGAAACAATACTGATAGTACTACCAAAATGATGTTGAAAAGTATCAACTATATCTTGAATCACCCCTTTAGTACGCACAAGAATTGTAATGCTCTTTTGTCTATATCCTAAATCAAGTAGTTGTTGTACGTTCTTTGTGAGTTCGTTTAAGACATCTTCTTCGTAATTGTCAGAGGGAAATAGCTTTACACTGACATAACCTTTATGATTACTCTTTTTGGGTTGCTGAATAATCTCTTTATATGCCTCAGTAAGTTGTTCAAAATTACTTATATTATCTTGTTGTAATTCCTTGATAGATTGCTCAATTGCTAGAGAAAAGAAAGCATTATTGAATAGGATAATATTTTCTTCGGAACGATAATTGATATTTAAAGGTTTAATCACTAATTGTTCTGTAGAGAACTCTTTTTCTATATTGTTTAAGAGTCTCCAATCTCCTTGCCTCCAACGATAAATACTTTGTTTGACATCACCTACAATTAGGTTATGAGAATCGCCTTGAGACATACAGTTAATAAGAAGTTTCTTAAAGTTGTTCCATTGTATTGTACTAGTATCTTGAAACTCATCTATCATGATATGTTTTAAATAAGCTCCAATCTTTTCAAAGACAAAAGGGGTATCACTATCTTTCATTAAATTACTAAGTAAGGATTGTGTATTACTTAGCATAAATCTATTCATGTCTTTGTTTAGTTCGTCCACAGCTTCAGAAATAGAATGAAGTAAACGTAATTGTGAAAGATGTCGTAGTGTAAGGTTGCATGATTGATATTCTTTCCAGTTATTTAGACGATATTCTTCTAATAATTTAAGATCATTGCATAAGGACTTTGAAGCTAAATCTATAATAAATGTTTTAATTTCCTTAGGGCACTTGCCGGCAGGCCATTTGTCGGCATTTTCAATACAAGTTTGGACATACTGCGGGGCTAAATCTCCTGTTGGTTTATTCTGAGTTAATTTATTGATATAGTTATAGATACCTTTTGTGCCACGATTAAATAAAGCTGGATTATCTAGATTAGCTTTACTAATTACTGACATCAACTCTTTTGCCATGCTAGTTAGTTTATTAGCAATGGTATTACGCCTTATTCTAAGATCTTTTATGAAGTTATCAAAGAACCCTTCATTATTAAAGCATTTGTCAAGGGCTTCCTTATTTTCCTTATAGAAGTCTTGAAATATATTCTTACCAAAGTCTTTAATTTGATCAATAACGTTCCATCCTTGATTATCTTCAATGTTTCTATCTATATAGTCGCTAATCCATATAAGTAAATCTTTTCCTTCCTCTAGGTCATTCACAAGATTATCAACAGCTTGAGCTTCTACTTGAGTATCATTGAGATCAATGCGCAGGTTAGCTGTAAGATTAAGTTCACGTGCAAGATTACGTAAAATCGCTTGAAAAAAAGCATCAATTGTTAATACACGGAAGTAGTTATAATGATGCGTAAGTAATGATAATGCTTCGGCTGCATTTTCACGAATAGTAATCTCTGGTAAATTGGTCTTTGTTTGAACTTGTTCAAAGTAAGGCTGTGATTCCTTTAGAGAATGGGCAATACCATAAAGCTGTGTAAGAATACGCATCTTCATTTCTTGTGTAGCTTTATTGGTAAAGGTAACAGCTAGTATACGGCTATAATCCTGGGGATTCTTAACTACAAGTGTAATGTATTCTGATGCTAATGTGAATGTTTTCCCAGAGCCTGCTGAAGCCTTATAAATTGTTAGTGCTTTTTCCATGCTGAATAGCTAAGTTCTTGAGTATATAATTGAGTACTCTTATTGCTTTTAGTTGTTTACTTCTTATTCTACAAATTTAATGAATATATTTTATTCAATTTACCTTTTAATATTTTTTAGACTATAAGTACCATTGAAATACAAGTTAGGGAACGCCCTTCTTGCTTTGAAGAGAGCCTTCCTTCAATGCGAGGAAAGCACTTGCTTGATGACAGAAGAGGCTTCCCTCGTCTTGTAATAAGTAACAATGCGATAATGAGGAATAAGATTAATAAGAATTTAACATAACTTTAACACTTTAAGAGGGTATTTTATATTTTCTGTCAGTTTTTGTGGTATTGGTCAAGGGGAGGACATCACGGCAGATTGGTTAAAGCCGTGACACTACGTGAAAACTGTTAGAATTTCATAAATAAAACAAATTTGCACACTGCCGCAGGCGCTGATATTTACGGGGTCGCATCGCAAGCTCGCTATTCTGCCACGCTACCCGCGTGTAATGCAGTTACATTAGGGTGCTAATCGCTATGGGGGCAACGCCCCCTATGCCCCCTGTTACGCCTAACGGAGTGTGGTTAGGGTAAAGTAAAAGACAAAAAAGCCACTCCGAAGAGTGACTAATAGTTAATAGTTAATGAAAAATCGAACTAATAAATACAAATAAAAATGCACTAATAAAAAGGAGTACAAACAAATAAACAACCCATTTAAGCGCACGATAAAACTTTTCTTTTTCACTCATAAACAAACTATTTTTTAAACAAGCCTCCAAAAGGATTAACATTTTGCAATATCCAACCTAAACGTCCAGCAATACGATAACCAGCACCTTCCAAACCACCAGAATCCATAACATTACGAACATCAGAACCAATATATGTTTTATTAGCTTTTTCATCATTAGCAAGTCCAAGACCTTCAATAGTAAGACTAATAATTTTTTGTTTATTACTATTATCTATACGTATTCCTGATGTCTCTTCTGCAGTCTTAATAGCACCAGCAATTAAACTTCTAATTTGAGCAGAACCAACAGCAGCATTAGTATTAGCATTTTGTCTATTGGTAACAGCATTCATACGGTTAGTATCTGCATTCTTAGAATTGGTATTAGCTTCCTGTTGAGCAATTGACAACTGTCTATTACGCTGATATACGCCTTGTTCTGTGGCGAATGCTTCCGCAAGAGCTTTAGCAAGGTTAGCCTTGAACATCTGTTCACCATACTTAGATTGTATGCCTAAGTCGATATTTTTGAGGGCATTATCAAGCCTTGCAGACTGGGTAATAACATCCAATTGCTCGTTAGTCTTTTCGGCATTAATAACCGACAAATCAGACAATTTAATATAGTTTCCTAAAGTATCTGATTTAAGTTTATAATCAAGACCTAAGAGCGAACTTTGACCATCATCCAAACGAGAAGAGGAATTAAGTTTAAGCACATTAGCAGCATTAAGCCTATCAACCCAATTAGCTTCAGCATTTGTTTTTTTAGCTTGTGCCATAGCTAATTCATTTTGAGCATACTGGGCAATAACATTTCCAATCTGACTAAATGAATTCTGTATCGCATCACCCATACCAAAAGCAGGGGCAACTTGTGCCATCTGTAATTGTGGGGGTTGAGCAGATTGTAAGGCAGATTGAACATTACCTGTCTGGACATTACCAGCAGCAATATAAGGATTTATTCCAGCATCAGTATAGCGTTGCATCTGTGCAGCAGGAGTGTTATACTGTTGCATCTGATTATACATCCGCTCATTAAAGGCGTTTTGCTCTTGAAACATCTGATATTGATTCTGATTAGTTTCACGGGCTATCTTAAGATTTGTTTCATTTGCTCTATCTTGTGCAGTTTTATTGGAAAAACCACCAAATAAACCACCTAAGAGAGAAGCACCACCGCTAATTATAGCAGCACCAACTTGAGGAGCAATACTCATAGTTATTATATTTTATAATTAAACGTAAAAGTCCCTACGATATTATGTAGGGACTAAAAAATTATTCAGCAGCAGGAGCAACAGGAGCAACAGGAGTTGGAGAAGTCGGCTCTACTGGTTCTACAGGATCAACAGGCTCTTCACCAATATTACGCAACTCATCTACTAACTCTCTGTAACGTTCCATTTCTACAGGATCCGACATATAACGAGAGGGTAGGAGAGAAAGAATATCCTCATCAGACAAACCACGAGGAGAAGATACACCTTTAATTGTGGCTAGTTGCGACATAATTAATTGGCGTTCAGTGTCAGAGGTGTCACCAGAAAATAACCTACTTATCATGTCATCACGATGACCAGTAAGAGGATTTATAGGTGATACTGTCTCAAAAATAGAATCATCAACAATAGATACTGCATTATTAAGACCGTTGACTTCCAAAGGAGGACGAGGAATAGAATAACAATCTTTAGGCATTTGTTTAAAATGATAATCAACCATAATTATAATATTTTAAGTTAGAACTACAAACTTGACAAACCACTAACAGACATCGGGCGGACTGCCTTAACATCAAAGAACGAATTAACAAGAAAATGATCTGAATTTTCCGCAGTAACTAAAAATATGGAGTTCAAAAGACCTGGATTAATGTAAAAATGTGCTTGAGACCAAGGAGACTTAATAGAACCTTTATCTACAGCTTTACCATCAAAGCCAAAATCAAAACGAGGTGTACACCAATAATTAAGAGATTGACCTGTTTCAAAATCACCAAAAACAAGGTCACGGGCAGTTTTATATTCATTATAACGGACTTGCCAACCTAACAGACGATTATTAGCATCTGCAGAATTTTTCGGATAACCAGCAGCTGTTTCTTGAGAAGTAGGAGTATAACCAGGATCACGAGCAGACATAAGAAGATCACCAGATAAAACAGGCTGATAACCTAAGTCTGCAAACTCAGGCTGGAAAAACTCTTCACGCTTCAACTTACGATTAAACGGATCTAGATAAGAAGCGTTATATTCAGTTTGAGGTGCAACAGAGTAAATACACATAATTAGACCATGTTCCTTAACATCATAACTGATAGTACCACTTTGTAACATACCAATACCTTTACCAGAAACATCACCAACTTTAGCATTAGATGTATCTGCAGTAGAAACTACTTCACTAATAGCAATCGAGTTATCAAAACCACCAAGGAAACGAGCATCACCAGCACGAGACTCTGGAACCTTGAAACCAAAATGTGCCTCAATCTGTGAACTATAATCAAAGCCATTGGCACGACGTGTAGCTTCAAGCATTTTATCAAGTGCAAAGGCAGCACGAAGATCGTTAACAGTTACAGTAACAGGAGAAGAGGAAGACTGCTTAACTGCAACAGAATTACCATCATTACGCAATATAGCTGTATTGGAAGAAGCACCGACATAATCAGGAAGATTGAAAATACCTTTATCATAATTAGGAGTAGGCTTCATACTGGTTAACCAATCCTTGGAATAAGGACGATAACGCATCTGACAGAATGATAGAGCTACTTCCTTACTAATGCTAAGATTAGTATTATTAGCAAAATCATCAATATTAAATGAACGAACATCAGCAGGCGTCCAATCTTGAACACGATAAAAATCATTAAAGATTTTTTGATAAGCCAAAAGGCGGAAAGGAGAAACGGCACAAGGGAATTTAGTTAACAACTTTCCAGACTCAACAAAGCTATCATGATCGGAATTGGTCTGACCATCATAATGATTACCTTTAGTAAGGAAATTATAAGAATGATAACCACCATATAAGGTACTACCATAACCTAGCATATTCAATAACTTAAATGCACCATCTTTATACGAATAACCTTGAGAATCTTTCAAAGCTGAATTAGAAAGATGAGCAAGTAACTCATTAAGTTGAAAAGAAGGGACACTTTCACAAATAGCGGTATAATCAGGAGAAGTACTCGATTTCAGATTAATACCATTAAGGGCAGAATTTGGGTTTGGAGTGCCAACAATAAATTGATCGAACCACTGCCACAGAGACTTATAAGAAACAAAGAAAAAGTGATAATACTCTTTCAAGCGAGCATAAGCAGCTGTGTTAACAGTTGTTGTACGAACAATGTCTTGAACACTAAACTTAAAATGTTCAGAAGGATTTACTTCCCAACAACCAACAGGGAGTAATTGACCAGCTTTAGAAGAGAAAATTCTGCGTGAACTCAAATCAAAACCATTTCTTGCAAGTCGTGGTTTAGGGGATGGAATTTTGAATAATGACATAAAATTTAATTTTAAGTGAAAATTTCAGAGTTTAATAACTCATTAAGTTCTTTATTCTTTAAGGAATCGTTATGAATCTTTGTATAACGTGATATATTATCATGATAAAATTGTGAATGTTGTTGACCATAAACTTGAGAAATAATCTCATCACGAAGAAAACCGTCTGAACCATACAACATAAAAGAATTAAGACCATAATTCAACATCGTATCTTTCCAAGGAGACCGAATAAAACTTTTAAGGTCACGAGGAAGATAAGTAAAAAGCAGTAAATCAAAGTCAACAAGATGATGCAAAGGCATATTCATTTGATTAATATAAGCTTCTTGATATTCGTACTGGGTACGGAGCAAATACATATCTTTCCTGTAATAGTATTCTTCCAATAAAGTTACAAATATTTCAGGTGTAAAATGATAACGTTCACACCAATCTAAACAAACTAATGTCGCATGAATATCAGTAGACGGATAACATGAAGATTTAAATTCAAAAGGTAACAAACCTCTATAATCTATACCTTGTTGCTTAAAATCGTACGCAACTGCATATATTCGAACTCTTTCAGAATGAGATATCGTGCGGTATCCTTTACACTTTGGCAAGAGCCTATTTTCAAGATTACGGGCAGTTGGTACAAATTCAAATGTTCCATTATCTCGGTTGAGGATATTTTGTCCATAAGTGCCATTAAGGACATTGTCTCGCAACGCTTCTTCATCAGACGAACAATACCCGATATAAGGATGTTTACTTGCCAAGTGGAACGTAGAGGTAAATTCAGTGCGTAAAAACGATGGTAAACGAGTATCGCCATTAACATATTTCGCAACATACTGAGAAGCGGAGTTGTTGACGAGAGAGACGACCGTATTGCCGTTCTGCCAAGTTTCACGTATAAGCCGACTAATATTTCGTTGCAACTCCTCGTTGTCGTACCATAATATGGCATGATAATGCGGACGGAACGTTCGAGGTCCATACTCAGAGCAAATAAAGTATCTAATTCGGAATTCATTTGTTTTATTTTTATTAAGTTGATAATCAATGGAAGAACGAAGACGTTTAAACCAATCCTGAACATCTTTTTTACAAGGATAAGCAAAACAAACTTCTCCATCCATTTTTTGAGGAGGTAAAGGACGACAAATAGAAGATGGTAAAAATTTACCTGATTCTGATAACCTATTAGAAAACCAAACATCATGTGTACCATCATCCATAATAAGAGGCTCAAATAATGGTAAATGTTCATTATCATAAGTCAAAGTGACAAAAAGAGAATAACGATGTTGTTTGCATTCATTCTCAATGCGTCGACTCCACATAAAGGAATAAGTATCACGACAACGAAAACATTTACGACAGGGTACATACATCTTGGTATCAGTATATTTATTATATATAAGCTTAGGGTTAAGACAACTGTTAATATTACCAAGTGTTGACATAATGAATAAAATTAATAGTAAATTAATAGTTAATAATTAGAATGAAGAGTATCAGGAGATGCAATAAGAGTATGATTCTTACCAATAGAACCACGATAATCAAACTTCTCTGCCTTAAGCATTGAAGTACAAGAAGTAAAGTAAAGTGTAACACTAATAGAAATTACACCGACAATTGACAACCTAATAAGGACAGGTGTTAATTGTTTCAGGAAAGGGATAATTTTTTTCATAAGATTTGAATTTTTGCCAGTAAAGGCGTCTACGTTCATATTCTAGATAAAGTAAATAACGTTCTTTTTCATCAGGGCAATCAACGCACATAAAGTTATTGCAACCGATTATATCACGATAAGGACAATGAGAATAACGATAATCTGCACGTTTATACTTATCCATTAAAATTTGTACATACAAAATCAACACAAGAGGCGAAAGATCGGAAAGCTACATAACGATCTGAAAAATGTTCTGGGTCATCCAAATCACGCCAACGGACTATATAAGTATGAACACCAGTACGAGGGTCTACATAGTGCTGAATGGTTACAGACATCAAAAGATTATGCCTTGTAGTCTGCCATAACATAGGGGTGCGCTTATTAAACATAACATTATAGTTTTTTATGATTACATCGCAAATATATAACATTTAAAATAATGAGGATTATGGTAAATAGATTTAAAACGGCTCTCTTTTCGTACTTTGAGGTTATCATTGTTAATGAGGAAAGGCTATTATGTGAAAATTGTTGTATGAGAATAGAAATCCCGAAAGCCTTATGAAAGAACTTTCGGGATTATCTTCTTTATAATTATATTCTTACTTTCGAGAAGATTATTCTTAATCTGAAGTTGAATTTTCTAACATTTAAAGTAAGAATATCATCTATCTATTGTCTACTGTTTAAGAATATGTGTCAAGTTAAAAGCGGTAACCTAAGGTCAATAGTAATTGACTCTTATCGTTCTTAACTTTAGTTCCTGTTGCTATATTATTATATGTAGTTGAGTTGATATTTATATTCTTTACATTTGAGAATGGATAGAAATCACCAGACTGACTACTATATTGATAAGCTAAGTCTATATTAAACTTATCAATCTGATAACCAACACCTAAGGTAAAACGATTAGTTGCCTCCCAGTTGGTATAATCAGTTGCTGAAGCATAAGATGTTCCTAATGAAGATAAACCTGGATCTTTCTGTCCATCGCTTACATACATTGGACTTACATAATTATAACCAGCACGTAATGCGAGGTTTGTTATTGGCTTATACTCAACACCTAACTTTAAAGTGCTAACACCCTTTAGAACTTCTCGTGTGTGATTATTCATTTGAGTATCAGCGATAGATGAATCATAGTAACTACCAGTCCAATAATCAATGTAACCACCATCATTGATTCTTGTATTGATGCGACTATAATCTTCATATTCATAAGTTGCACCTAAAGCAAGAGAACTTCCGATAGTATGACCTAAAGAGAAACCAAACTTCCAAGGAGTCCATATCTTATAGTCATAAGAGTTGCTAATGATCTTGCTTTTATTTGCAGCACCATAGTTTCTATAATCTATAAGCTTCGTTGTGTTAGATGTGGTCAGATCATACCATGTTGGAGTCTTCATATACGCACCAATTCTGAATGGTGAAGATTCTATTGGGCGTACAATTACACCTGCTGTAACATCAAAACCACTACCAGTTATACTTCTATTATCTGCTACCGAAGCACGCGCACCACTAACTAAATTCTCAGAGTATTCGCTATATGCGTTATAGTGTACATCCTTTATACCAAAAGTAACACCGAGATATACCCTATCATTTAGGTTCCCACTAACACTGAAATCGTAGTTACCTATATAACCATTATGAGCACGATTAAAAGTATAATCATTTCCTCCATCATAGTTATAAGGTTTCACAGGATTATTAGTTGGAATTAAAGTGTTATAATAGAGATAATCTATCTGACTAAATGTATAAGCATTACTTTTCTTATTTAGGTCAGAATATCCAACATTCGCTTTTGTTTTAGGATCTCTATCAATAAAGAATCCTCCTTTGCCTTCATCACCTAACAAACCTTTAATAAATGATTGCTTATTTTGCGAACTACCATTCAACGAATTTGCTGCATTCAGGATATAATCAAAGTTCTTACCTTTATGATAGTTGAAACCAAAGTTAAGGAAAGACTTTGCTCCTGTGCGAGTAGAATATACTCCACCTATTTGGTCAAAGCTAGCATTAGTCTTATTACCATTAGCAAACTCCTTACCATTTGATTGCATGAGTAGACCACCACTTACACTAAGATTGCTATGTCTGAACAATCCAAGACCAGCAGGGTTAGTACCGATTGTTGAAACATCAGCCCCCAATGCTTCCATAGCCCCACCCATACCTACATAGCGAGCTGTACCATTGAGATCCTCCCCTACTAACTTTGCATTCTCATAAGTTTCCTGAGCATTTGTTGACATTGCAATCATTAATACTGTCGCAAATAAAAAATATCTATTCTTCATAATGATAAACATTATTTCCTTTAACTTCTAACTACTTTAAATTATCTGTGTGCACCAAATACAGAACCACTACCGCCACGTGCGCCACCAAAGCTTGCACCTCCGCCTTGTGAACCACCGAAGCCACCACCAAAGGAACCTCTACTAGCTCCACCGAAGGAATTATTCTCTGGCATTGAATAAACCTGGCGAGTCTGGTTCTGGAACTCACTTTGACGTTGACCTCCAAATCTATCCTGATAACTTCTCAGATCGTTAGGCTGAGTATTCGTTGTATTTCTGTTCTGACCAGAATAGGTACGAGGATAGTTTGAATATGTGCGATTTCTATTATAGTTATACTCTCCTGCTGTAGTTCCCCAATGGTTAGCCGTACCAGTATGCCCATTGCGATAAGTTACGTAAGCTCCTCTATAGCCATAATATGGATAGCCCCAACCATAACCATAATATCCTCTCCAAGGATTATACCATCCATAACCAGCATAACCATAATAAGGATAACCGCCGTAATAGCTATAGTATGGATATCCGCCATAATAGCTGTAATAAGGATAACCACCATAATAGCCGTAATACCATGGATCGTTCCAAGTGTCATACCAGCCACCATAGAAAGGAGAACCAAAGCCCCAACCTACATATATTGAAGAACGACCAGCAAACCATGGATCATAATATCCGCCCCAATAACCATCGAAGCGACTCATGCGACGACTATAAGCAAAGTCATCATTATTACTATCATATCTACGTGTTAATCCACCGTAAATAGTATCCAAGACAACTGAATCGCCATGCAAAGTTGAGATGCGTGACATAAAAATATCATTACCCAAAGAGTCTACTCCCACTTTCTTATAGCTATATTGTCCCCGACGATTATACTCATCATTTGATTTACCAATACCACTATAGTAAACTGGGCGTTCCTCCTCTACCCTATCCTTTAGATATTTTGCTTGTTCCGCCTTTGAAGGTGTGAAATAAAGGTCATCCTGCGCCATTGATAATAATGGCATGGCTCCAAATAAAACCGAAAGTAATACTACTCGTTTCATATGCCTTTTATTTTTTAATTTGTAACTTGTTTAACACCAATTTATTCTCCAATGCACTTAATATACACTTTCGATAGTGCAAAAATAGAATAACTTTCTCTGCAAATATACAGAATTTCCCTAATCCATGGTAGGTTTTTCCCTAATTTTTATAAATTTGCAATAGAAATTTAACACCATTATGAGATATATACAAGTAGAATTTACTGCAAATCCTGATAATCAGGATATAAGAGACATTATTGCAGCACTTGCTGGCGATAATGGATTTGAATCTTTCTCAGAAGATAAAGGCAAATTGATTGGTTATTGTCAAGAAGAACTCTTTCATGCAGAGAGTTTGGAAAACACACTTCAGAACTTTCCGATACCAGATGTCGAAATAACGTTTACTGCTAGTAATGTTGAAGATAGGAACTGGAATGAAGAATGGGAGAAAGCTGGCTTCGATCCGATAATTATTGACAATCAATGTGCTATTGTTTGTGGTAATAAGCTAGAGGACGCAAATCATCAGCAAGATATTGATTCGATACCAACGAAGATTGTTATTGATGCAAAACAAGCCTTTGGAACGGGAACACATGAGACAACTCAGATGATTGTTTCGCTTCTTTTAAACCAAAATCTAACGGGAAAAAGAGTTTTAGATTGTGGCTGCGGAACAGGAATCCTAGGTATTGTGGCTGCAAAATATGGAGCAAAAGAGGTTGTCGCCTATGATATTGATGAATGGAGCGTTAATAATGCGCAACATAATGCAGAATTAAATGAAGTTGAATTAGATGTTCTGGAAGGCGATAAGCGTGTACTTTCTCATGTGAACGGAGTATTCGATTACGTTTTGGCTAATATCAATCGAAATATAATTCTTGAGGATTTATCAGCTTTTGTGAGTGTGATGACAACTAATTCTAGGATTATTTTAAGTGGATTCTACGAGCAAGACGCTGAAATTATTTTAAAGGAAGCGGAAAACTTAGGTTTAGAAGAGTGCAAACGAGTTATGAATCATAACTGGTGCTGCCTATTGCTTGAGAAGATTTAAATATTAAATTACAATCTTATTGATTGCGTTATATAAGAAAGTAGACTAACTTGATGGAATTTTTAATCAATCACAGAAGTTAGTCTATTATTTTTCTTGATATTCTCTAATTGTTTTTTATCGGTACTTAATAGTTTACTGATTAAATACTATTAGCTTTTTCAAAGTGCATCCGTATTTTATTTTGTAATAAAATATTGCCATTTTAGTGGCTTATAATTACGTTATTCTGAAATGCGGGCTTATTTTTCTCAAATATCGTATTTATGAAAGTGAAATTTTAGTTTCGTTTTAAGTATTTGAATTATAGGTAATTATAAATTCCTATGGAAGTTCAAGTCGAATTGATAGGAGGTTTTAATTAAAAAGAACTATCGTTTTAGGTGAAAAGTACTATCGTTTTGGACAAAAAGTACTATCGTTTTGGGTAAAATGGAGGTAGATTTTTGCTAAAATGGAGGTTGGTTTTCATCAAAACGGAGGTAGGTTTTGGAGAAAACGGAGGTACATTTTACTAAAAACGTATATACGATTTGGAAAAAAGCAAGATTAAAAGTCGTTTTTGCATATAATATTTACGCAAAGAGTCTATATTGAGGAAAATAAATGTAAGTATCTTTCGTATAAAATAATACGATAGTTTTATGTTGATTATGGTATTAACATACGCTGCAGGCTATAGAAACTTCCATTATATATATCTAAGTCTACATAGCCTTTAATGCCTGGCAACTTGCCCGCATCAGTATGTTGCCAGAATTTCCACGCTCCTTGATAGCCCATTTGATCTACGTAATAATGTGCAATCCAATAAGGATATTCGTCGAAGCGAGAATCGGATAGGTATTGATCTTTAAACTTATAATAGGTATAGATAATTGGTTTTACATGATATTTCTCTTCCACAATACGCAACCATGTAAGGATATTTTGTTGAAACTCCTTAGTGCTGATATTGTTTGGTTTTGATTCTACATCTAAAACAGGGGGGAGGTCGCCCGATTCTAACTTTACCATTGCCAGGAAGAAATAAGCCTGTCGGTTTGGCGATGAGTTATTGCTCCAAAAATGGTACACACCTCGGATGAATCCCGATTCTTTCGCATTATAGAAATTATCCCTGAAACTTGCGTCTAAGTGGCTATCTCCTTCTGTAGACTTAATGAAAACAAATCGAATTGGTGACCGCTCAATCATTGCATTTCTTAGTCGATTCCAATTGATTGTACCTTGATATCGGCTTACGTCAATGCCATGAATTGTGTAACCTGTTGGATAGTTAGGGTCGCCATATATACCGCGCCATCTGAAACCTGTGGGAGCTACGAATAAGAGATAGAATGAAATACTATAAATACAAGCTAAACATAGTGCTCCCAATATTTTCGCCCAACGTGGAATGATGATCCAAAGATGTAATAAATGTTGAGGTAGCTTTGGGAATTGCATTATGCCTAAATGTAAAATGAAGTTTCGCTAGATTATAAGAGTAGGTGTGCCAAATATTTAACCTTATTAGTTTTTATTTGACACACCTTTCTTATTATGGGTATGCTTACTTAGTTTGCTCTAGGACAAGTGTCTTAGTTGTTTGATCGCAAACTGAAGAAGGTCCCCAATACTGGATAGGGCCTGGGTAAACGTAGCATGTTTCCTTAGCCCACTTATCACGCTGTGTAGCGAAAGTCTTGAATGGAGTTCCATCAAGTTCTACAAGAGCTTTGCGGATAACTGGTTTCATTTCACCATTACGCTTCTCCATGTTCATCATCATCGTGATAGGCACACCTCCAGCCTTCCATTGGTCTGTACCAGCAGTTGTATTCTTTACGATAGCCATGTAGCCAGTTTTGCCATTCGCAATCAGTTGAGCAGCTGAAGAACCTAGTGCGTAACAGTAGTCAGCGTCGAAGTTAGATGGAGCAGCGCAACGACCTTCGTAACCAAAGAAGTGGTGCTGAGCAGCAAATTTACCTTCATATTTGCCTTCTTTCTTCCATTGATCAAGCTTAGCCGCAACCATCTCTGAAATAAGTTTCTCGGTCTCGATGAGAGAAACCTGTACGTTTCCGTGTGGGTCACGATCGAGAGAAAGCTGACGAGCAACGCCTTCTGGAAGAGTTTCGAATGTAGCTTTGTTCTCAGCAGATAGGTGTTCGAGGATATACTTACGCTGCGCATCTTTGTCAAGGTTCATGTAATCAGCACCGTGAGCAGCCAACAAATCATTCAATTCCTGAATAAGACGACCGATAGCAGGGATAAACTCGATGAGACCTTCTGGGATTAAAACAACTCCGAAATTATTGCCTTGTGCCGCACGATAAGTAACAACGCCAGCAATGTACTCAACGATGTCATTCAAAGTCTGATCCTTTGCCTGGATTTCCTCAGAAATAAGACAAATATTTGGCTGTGTCTGTAATGCGCACTCAAGTGCAATGTGAGAAGCAGAACGCCCCATCAACTTAACAAAGTGCCAGTATTTACGAGCAGAGTTGCAATCACGCTCAATGTTACCGATAAGCTCGGAGTAAGTTTTAGTTGCTGTATCGAAACCGAAAGAGGTTTCAATCTGATCATTCTTTAAGTCGCCATCAATCGTCTTTGGGCAACCAATAACCTGTACACCATATTGCTTTGCTGCATAATATTCAGCCAAAACACAAGCGTTTGTGTTAGAATCGTCACCACCGATGATAACAACAGCCTTGATGTCTAGTTTCTTAATGATCTCAAGTCCCTTCTCAAACTGATCTTCTTTCTCAAGTTTAGTTCTTCCTGAACCAATCATATCGAAACCGCCAGTGTTGCGATAAGCCTGAAGGTTCTCAGCTGTAATCTCAATATAATTGTGATCAACAAGACCACCAGGTCCCATAAGGAAACCATAGAGGCGGTTGTCTGGATTCAACTTCTTAACTTCATCAAATAAGCCAGAGATAACGTTGTGACCACCAGGAGCCTGACCACCTGATAAGATTACACCAACATTCATCTTTGCATTATTAGCAGAGTCAGCTGGTTCGAACTCTACGAGAGGCATTCCGTATGTATTAGGAAACAATTTCTTGATGTCCTCCTGATTATCAACACTCTGTGTAGGAGCACCTTCTTTTACCTTTACTGCACCCTGAAGAGCTTTTGGCAACTTAGGTTGGTAACCTGCTCTTTCCTTCTGCAATGCGCTAATTTCCATTGTGTAAATAAAATGATTTAAATGTATGAATTATTAATAATTTATCTATGATGCAAAATTACTTTTTTTATCTGATAAATAAAAAGAAATGGTATTAATTTATTCTTTTAGCTCTATTTTAGTAGGAGATATATTTGTATTTCTAATTATTTTATCTATCTTTGAGCATTTAAAAGTCAAATAATAGATTATTTAGGATTAATATGAGCAACAAAAGAGATCTTAAGCGCACCATTAATTATATTTGTGGTGACTTGTTTGTAGAGGGTATTGCAGCTTCTCTCTATGGTGAGAGTCGTGAGTCAGACAATATAGAGGCTCTCCTCACTTCTATTTTGTCTATGCACAATAATTATATTAGACGCGTCTCACATGTTGAGCCTGGTATGCCTGCTAAGGTATATTTCAAAGACCTCAAAGATAAATTTAGTAAGGAAGTCAATGAAGTTATTGACCAACTTAATAACCTAGCGTAATAATGTTGCAATCTCTTTCAAAGTGGCTTCTATATAAACGTATGGGGTGGAAGAAAGATGTTCGTTTCACTTTACCCAATAAAGCTATTATCTGTCTTGCACCTCATACAAGTAATTGGGATTTTATTATTGGTCAGTTGTATGCAAGAGCTGAAGGTCTTCATAGCAATTTCTTAATGAAGAAGGAATGGTTTGTTTGGCCTTTAGGTTGGATGTTTCGTAAACTTGGAGGGATACCTGTTTGGCGTGATAAGCACACGAGTATGACAGATCGATTAGCTGAATATGCCATGAAGGCTGACTCTTTCCAACTTTGTGTTACTCCAGAGGGAACTAGAAGTTTAAATGCAGAATGGAAGAAAGGCTTTTATTATATAGCAATGAAAGCAAAATTGCCAATCTTCCTCTATGGTGTCGATTTTGAAAAGAAAATAATAGTATGCTCTAAAGTGATAACTCCAACAGGAGATATAGAGAAAGAACTAAGAGAGATAAAATTATATTTCAAAGACTTTAAAGGTAGACATCCAGAGCTATTCACAATTGGAGAGATAAATAATGAAGATTAAATGGTTGTGTACTGCGCTTGTTGCTGTATCTACTCTAAATTTACATGCACAAACGGGTAAAATAACATGGGACAAGACCGATTATCAAGGGAAGCCATGGGTAAAGAATGTGTCACGTCCAAATGAAATCTCTGAAGGATTGCAGAATAGACACCTTTCTATATGGGCATCTCATGGGAGATATTACGATTCAAAGAAAGGTACATGGAAATGGCAACGGCCAATTCTGTTTGGAACAACGGAAGATTTATATACACAAACAATAGTACTCCCCTACCTCATTCCAATGCTAGAGAATGCTGGTGCAATAGTTTTTACTCCTCGTGAAAGAGATTGGCAAAAGAATGAAGTAATTGTTGATAACGATAGTAAGTATAATGGCTATAAAGAAGAAAATCTGAAAAAGAAGTGGGAGAATACATCTGTACCAGGCTTTGCACAGCATTATGGTAGTTATAGCGATGGTGAGAATCCCTTCATAGCAGGTACTGCCCGCCAAGTAAAGTCCCGTAAGCGTAAAAGTAAATTAAGTTCAGTTGTTTATCAACCGACAATTCCTGAGTCTGGACGTTATGCTGTATATGTAAGCTATCAAACACAGAAGAAGAGTGTCGATGATGCAGAATATATTGTATTTCATAAAGGGCAGGAAACACATTTCCATGTTAATCAAAGAATGGGCGGAGGAACATGGGTATATCTTGGTACTTTCGATTTTGATAAAGGAAATAGTATCAATAATTCTGTAGTACTCACCAATCATGGTACTCATAAGGGGATTGTCACTGCTGATGCTGTTCGCTTTGGTGGTGGTATGGGCAATATTGTTCGTGGAACTTCTGTTAGTGGATTACCACGTTTCTTAGAAGGTGCTAGATATTATACTCAATGGGCTGGGGCTCCAAGGAATGTTGTAAGCACAAGCAATGGTTCTAATGATTATAATGATGATATCAATTCTCGTTCACTAATGACAAATTGGCTAGCTGGTGGATCTTCTTATCTTCCTCATGTGAAAGATGGTAAGATGGTTCCTATAGAACTTTCTTTAGCTGTACATAGTGATGCGGGGATAAAGTCAGATGGCAGTCTTGTTGGAACATTAGGAATATGTACTACACAACAAGGTAATAGTACATTGGGCGATGGTCTTTCTCGTCAAGCATCTAAGACATTGGCTCAACAGCTTGTTGTAAATGCAAAGAAAGATATAGAAAAGAGCCTTAATATCTCTTGGCAAACACGTTCTGTATGGGATCGTAATTATAGTGAAACAAGATTGCCAGCAGTTCCTTCTGCAATATTAGAGACTTTATCACATCAAAACTTCCCTGATATCAAGTTGGGACAAGATCCTAATTTTAAGTTTACACTAGCACGTTCTATATATAAGACTATTCTGAAGTATGAAGCAGATATGCATCATACGAGATATGTGGTTCAACCACTTGCTCCTAATAGCTTTAAAATAGAATATATTTCTGCCAAGAAGATACGTTTGCAGTGGAAGGCTACATCAGATGTAAGTGAGCCAACAGCTATACCAACTTCATATAATGTTTATACATCTATTGGAAACAGTGGCTTTGATAATGGTGTGAATGTGCGTGATTCTTATTGCGACATTGAATTAGAACCAGGAATGGTCTATAATTTTAAGATTACAGCTTGTAATCGTGGTGGAGAAAGTTTCCCAACAGAGACATTATCTGCTTTCCAACGTAATGGTGCTAAACAGACCATTTTAATTATCAATGGTTTTCATCGTCTTTCTTCTCCAGCTGTTATCAATAACAACTTAGAGCAAGGATTCGATATAGAAGCTGACCCTGGTTTGAGCTACATTAATAATGCAGGCTGGAGTGGTAGGCAGAGCAACTTCGATGTTTCTATGATGGGAAAAGAAGGTGTAGATGCTCTTGGTTATGGTGGTGAAGAACTTGTTGGTAAAGTTATAGCAGGCAATAACTTCAGTTATACACGTGAACACGCGGAAGCTTTATCACATGCTGGTAATTATAATATTGTTAGTTGTAGTAGTAAAGCCGTAGAAAATGGCGATATTGATCTTTCCAAATATAGCCTTGTTGATTTAGTACTTGGAAATGAGAAAGATGATGGGCATAGTCTCATTTATTATAAAAGTTTTAAACCATCTCTTCGTCAAAAACTTTCGGCGTATCTTCAGAAGCATGGAAAGCTGCTTGTTAGTGGTTCCTATCTTGCTTCAGATATGCAAGGCGCAGATGAACAACTTTGGTTGAAGAATTATCTTAAAGTTACTTATGATGGTTCTAATGCCGATAATTACAATTCTACAATTAGTGGAATGGGAACATCGTTTGATATCTATCGCACAATAAATGAGCAGCATTATGGTGCTTATACACCTGATAATATATTACCAACAGATAATGCTTTCTGTGCTCTTACTTATGCTGATGGACATGGTGCAGCTGTAGCATATAAAGGTAATGATTATAGCGTGTTTACCACATCTTTCCCTCTTGAATGTATAAAGAGTTCATCTATACGTAACAACATAATGAAAGGAATCATCACTTACTTGATGAGTAAATAATAATCTTAAAAGTTAAAGCTATGTACAAAATCCAAGCAAATGCCACAGGCACGCGAAGTATCGAAATTAGTGATAAACATCTAAAGACTATTCTGAAGTATGCCCTTCTCTCTGGTCTTGTAGATTCTAATGGTATTGTTGATGAAAACATTCTTGACAAGTTAAAGTTTAATATTCGTGGTCTATTAGAGTCTGAACCTGGAAAGGATAAAGAACTTTTGGATTTATGTTTAGATGTTATTTACAACCAAAATATGAAAGCTATTGGACTTAACAATCTCATTAAGCTTTACAAGACCTGGGTAGCAGAACATCAGGTTGAGGTAAATCTTGGAGAAGAGGCAATAGAAGAATAAACTAAAGAAGTAATCGTTTGAGTTCACAAAAGAAAAAACAAGAATCTGCTAAGCAGAATAGAAAGAACACAACTTCTACTCAACAAAGAAGAGAGCAAAAAGTAACTGCTTCCAAAGAGCAAACAAAAAGTTATAGTCGGTTTCAATTAACCGACTTTTTGCCGACAACAAAGAAAGAAGTTGAATTAAGAGGATGGAATCAGTTGGATATCATCCTATTTTCAGGTGATGCCTATATTGATCATCCTGCTTTCGGTGTTGCCGTTATAGGTCGTACATTAGAAGCTGCTGGTTATAAAGTGGCAATTGTACCACAACCTGATTGGCATGGTGACCTTAGAGACTTTAAGAAACTTGGTCGTCCTCGTCTCTACTTTGGTATTGCACCGGGAGCCATGGATTCAATGGTAAATAAGTACACTGCTAATCGTCGCTTACGGTCGGAAGATGCTTATTCCCCTGATGGTCGTCACGACTTACGTCCAGAGTATCCTAGTATTGTTTATGCTAATATTCTAAAACAACTTTATCCTGATGTTCCTGTAGTGTTGGGAGGAATTGAAGCCTCTTTACGTCGCTTGACCCATTATGATTATTGGAAAGATTGCCTTCGCAAGTGTATTCTTTGTGATGCACATGCCGACATGATTATCTATGGAATGGGGGAAAAGCAAGTAGTTGAGATTGCAAAGGAACTAGAAACAGGGATTAAGATAAAAGATCTTAAGAATGTCCCTCAAACAGTCTATCTATGTAAAGAAGAAGAAATACCTGGTGGAATTAATGAGGATGATATAGTTCTCCATTCACATGAAGCATGTCTTCATAATAAAAAGTTCCAAGCAGAGAACTTCAAGTATATAGAAGAGGAGTCCAACAAGAAGCATGCTCAACGTATTCTACAAGCAGTAGATAATCTTTATGCTGTTGTAAATCCTCCCTACCCTACTATGACTACAGCCGAGATAGATGCAGCATACGATTTACCATACACTAGGGAACCTCATCCCAAGTATCGTGGTAAAACAATTCCTGCCTATGAAATGATTAAACATAGTGTTAACATTCATCGTGGGTGCTTCGGTGGTTGTGCTTTCTGTACAATCTCCGCTCACCAAGGTAAGTTTGTTAGCTGTCGTTCAAAGGAAAGTATTCTGAAAGAGGTAAAACAAGTTATAGAGATGCCTGATTTCAAAGGCTACCTCTCCGATCTTGGTGGTCCTTCGGCTAATATGTATGGTATGGCTGGTAAGAATCAGAAGGCATGTGAACATTGTAAACGTCCAAGCTGTGTAAACCCAGAGATTTGCCCTAACCTCAATACTGATCATTCAAGACTGCTCGATATTTATCATTCCGTTGATGAACTTTCTGGAATTAAAAAGAGTTTCATTGGTTCTGGTGTTCGATACGATTTACTATTGCACAAGAGTAAAGATGAGAAGAGTAATGAAGCAGCAAGGCAATACACACATGAACTGATTACTCGTCATGTCAGTGGACGACTAAAGGTTGCTCCGGAACACACTTCCGATCGTGTTCTAAAGTTAATGCGAAAGCCTTCCTTCCAACAGTTCTATATCTTTAAGAGAATATTCGATAGGATCAATCGTGAAGAAGGTTTACGACAACAGATTATTCCTTATTTCATCTCTTCACACCCTGGATGTCAGGAAGAAGATATGGCAGAATTGGCAGTACTGACAAAGGACTTAGACTTCCATTTGGAGCAAATACAGGACTTCACTCCAACTCCAATGACTGTATCAACAGAGGCATGGTACACAGGTTATGATCCATATACTTTAGAGCCTATCTTCTCAGCAAAGACCCCCAAAGAGAAACTAGCTCAACGACAGTTCTTCTTTTGGTACAAGCCAGAGGCACGTCGGGATATAGAACGAGAATTACAACGTATAGGGCGCAGTGACCTGATTGGCAAACTATATGATAATGTGCCTAAGCGTCATCCTCGTGCTGTATATGATCCAAAGGCTGTTGGTAGTTCTCCAGACATACCGCGTAGGCGCAGTGCTGGCAAGGTCGATAAGCCTAATACTCGCCACAAAAGTACAACAAGTAATGGAGGTAAGAAACCTAAGAGTTATAACCCAAACTTTATGGGACGCCGCCGCCATAAACAACGGTAATCTTAATATCGTACTTCCTGTTTAGGCCAGAAATTAGTTAAGACTTGAGGGGCAAGGTTACGATTTTTTCTTCTTTTCCTTGCTCCTTTAATTTATTCTTCTTACCTTTGCCACCGTGAAAGAATTAGCAATGACATATCAAGTGAATGAAGTACTGCAAAGAATTATCCGATTCTTTGCATCTTTTTGCACTTTATCTTTGGTCAATCCAAATAATTTGCTAA
>ERZ772945.695-NODE-695-length-26313-cov-6.128761_pt1 | contig 26313 bp, 19 predicted proteins | sample MGYA00511681_ERZ772945 | MGnify/ENA primary metagenome ERZ772945 (study PRJEB29015, sample SAMEA2737943) | human oral metagenome | biome: human oral; feature: human-associated habitat; material: dental | place: China | collected 2143 ...
TGCGACCAGGCGGGCGTCATCGGACCCCTGTGCGGCCAGGCCGGCGCGATCATGGCGGGCGAGGCGGTCAAGCTCATCACGGGCGTGGGCGCCCCTCTTCTCGGACGGGTCCTCGTCATGGATATGCTGGAGCCGCGGTGCGAGACGGTCCCGCTGGCCGCCGATCCGAATCGGCCGGCACCGCTGAGAGGAGAGGCATTGTCCGACGAGTGTCCGGCCCGCCCGGCCGTTCCCGAAATCGACGTCCGCGAACTCGCCGAGATCCTCGGCCGCGCCCGCCCCGACGGCGACGCGCCGCACGCAAGCGGAGCGGGAAGCGGACAGCCCGGGCCGGGCGCCGCGATCCTCCTCGACGTGCGCGAACCGCGCGAGCGGGAAATCTGCGCGATCCCGGGCTCCCTCCACATTCCGCTCGCCGAGGTCCTCGCCGACCCCGCGGGGATCGCCGACCGCTTGAGCCTGGGCGGCGGCACAGTCTACGTGCACTGCCTGGGCGGCGGCCGTTCGCTCAAGGCCGCCCAGGCGCTCGCCGCCTCCGGCGTCCACGCCGTCAACGTGGCCGGAGGCATCAAGGCATGGTGGACGCAGATCGACCCGTCCATGCCTCGGTATTGATTCCGCATTCCTTGCGCAGCGGTCAGTCCTCGCGCAGCGTTGCGATTCCGTCGAGGACGAGGGCGAGTTTCCTGCCGAACCAGTCACGTGGGTGCATCCGCGTGGCCATCCCCAGTTCTGCGCGGACGGCCCGCGAGAAGGCGTCCCGACAGTTCGGCGAATCGGTCGGAGGCTCCGAGAAGTCGGTGTGGCGGGGTGAGACGCCGGACTGGTCGGACTGCTGCCGCTGGGGTTCGGCCTGTCCCTCCGAGGAGTCGGGTGGAGCCCAGCGTACGAGGATCCGATCGCGTAGGGCCGTGTCTCGCCCGTCCTCAGCCGTCTGCATGAGGTTCTCCACGCCGTGGCGGTGGTCCACCGCGAGATCGATCACTGTGTCGACGGCCAGAACGGCGTCGGGAACGGTGAATCCCTGGCCGGCGAGGATCGAAGCGAGATCCACGTAGAGATCGGCCATGCGCGCGGGAAGAGCGGCGGTGTACAACTCGGTGGCAGCGCCAGGATGCTCTGCGAGCAGATCCCACACCGCGGTGGCGTATTCATCCAGGAGGTCCCGCCACGGCAGGTTCCGGTCCGGCCATGCGTGCTCATGGAGCACGCGCTCCCAGGCCATTCCCAGGAGCTCAGCGCGCGTCGCCGCATGCCGGTAGACCGTCATCGTCGTGACTCCCAGCCGCTGAGCCACCTCAGGGATGGTGATCCCAGCGAAGCCGTGGGAGAGGACGGCGTCCACGATCTGGTCCCGGGTGATTTTCGGAGGGCGGCCACGGCGGGGACGAGTTGCTCCGGCCCGGTGGGGGGTTTCGGCTTTGGGCACGGAGTGCGCTGGCGCAGTCTCCTGCTTCGATGCGGATGCATAGCGCCCGCTGGGAGGGCTTTCTCCGGTGGAGCCCTCTACTCCTGCAGCTCGGTTGCGCGGTTTTCCGTGCATGGGACCAGCCTAGCGACGGAAAGCGTCACGCTGGGGAACCCCAGCAGTGCGAACTTCCGCGGGAGAGTCTTGACCTATTTATGTTATATGCATAACATAAAATGAAAGCGGTGGTGGGCCACCGCTTTCAGCCGCTATGGGACTGATCGTCGGATGACGAGTCAGGTAAGGAGTGTGAGTCGTGAGCAGGGATTCGAACGGGCCGGGCAGTTCAGGTCGGTCGGAGGTCTCCAAGCTGCTGGCACCCGTTCGGGGCCGTATCCGAATGTCCGTCGTATTGCAGGTGCTGGGCTCGGCGCTGCTGCTCTCTCCCGTGATCACCGGAGTGGAGCTGGCGCGGACGCTGTTGAAGGATCCGGGCGATGAGCGGGCGCGAACGGTGCTCATGGCGGGCTCCGCCCTGCTTGCCGTCGGAATCGCATGCCAGGGGCTTGCCGATCTGGTGGCGCATCTGGCGGACAACTCGTTCACGCTGTGGCTGCGGCGCCGCCTGGTGGGGCGGCTCGGCCAGGCGCCGCTGGCGTGGTTCACGGACACCACGGCGGGCGAGGTCAAGCAGGGCGCCCAAGACGACGTGAAGGCCGTGCACCATCTCATCGCGCATTCCTACACCGAGATCACCGCCGCCGCGGTCACGCCGATCGCCGTCTACGTCTACCTGTTCGTCGTGGATTGGCGGCTGGCGTCGGTCATGCTCGTGCCGCTGGCCGTCTTCGCGCTGCTGTACATGCGGATGATGCGCGGCGGGATGGAGAAGATGGAGGAATACGGCCGGGTGCTGGCCGACGTCAATTCCTCGGTTGTGGAGTTCACCGACGGCATCGGCGTCGTCAAGGCCTTCGGCGAGACGGGACGGGCTTCGAAGGCGTTCCGGTCCGCGGTCGAGAGGTTCACGACCTTCTTCCTGGGATGGGCGGGGCCGTTGATCCGCCCTGAGACGGTCGCCAACCAGGTGATCGGCCCGGTCGCCCTGCTGGCGCTCAGCCTGGGCACGGGAACCTGGTTCGTCTGGTTGGGGTGGAGCGATCCGGTCTCCGTGCTGGCCTTCGCACTCGTGGGTTTGGGTCTGTCGGCTCCCATCAGCGCGCTGATGGCGAGCCTGCAGGCGACGCAGGCCAGCCAGGGAGCCGCGTCCCGCCTCTCGGCGCTGCTGGAGACCCCGCGCATGCCGGTCTCGTCCGATCCGAAGAGGCCTTCGGGCACCCGGCTCGAACTCGAGGGCGTGAGATTCGGCTACGAGAAGGACACCCCGATCCTGGACGGAATCGACTGGAGTTTCTCTCCGGGCACGGTGACCGCGATCGTGGGCGAGTCCGGATCGGGCAAGTCCACTCTGGCGAGGTTGCTGCTGCGCTACGCGGACCCCGATGCCGGAACGGTCGCTTTAGGGGGTGTGCCGCTCAGCGAGATCGATCCGAGCGTTCTCTACTCCGCGATCGGGGCCGTCTTCCAGGATGCGCGGCTGTTGCGAACGTCGATCGCCGCGAACATCGCCCTGGCCGACCCGGATGCGGACCGTTCGCGAATCCGAGCCGCTGCGGAGGCCGCGCACATCCATGAGCGCATCGAGGCTCTGCCGCGCGGCTACGACTCGGTGTACGGGCAGGATGCGAACCTGTCCGGTGGACAGGCGCAGCGAGTGTGCATCGCCCGCACGCTGCTGCTGGATCCCCGCGTGCTGGTGTTGGACGAACCGACCGCCTCGGCCGACGCCGAGTCCGAGCACGCCATCCAGCTCGCCCTGGCCTCGCTGCTCACACCCGAGCGGACGATCGTCGTCATCGCCCACCGGCTGTCCACCATCGTCGGCGCCGACCAGATCCTGGTGTTGGACGGCGGACGCATCGTCGAACACGGCGCCCACGCCGATCTCCTCGACGCCGACGGCGTGTACCGGAGACTGTGGAACGCCCAGGACACCGCTACGGCAGGAGGATTGCCATGATCACCCGATTGACCGCCTACCTCGGCCGTGAGAAGACGCATCTGATCCGCTCCTATCTGAGGTGGATGGCGGCGGCCAGCATCCTCCAAGGCGCCGCATTCGGTGTGAGCATCCTGGTTCTGCGGGATCTGCTGGACGGGAGCGCGGCCGGCGCCGCGCGGTGGCTGGCCGCGCTCGCAGGGCTTTCGATCGCATATTGGCTGGCCGACTATCGCGGCATTCGGCGCGGATTCGACATGGCCATCGAATTGCTGACGACACTGGACCGACGGATCGGCGACCACATAGCCACCCTGCCCCTGGGCTGGTTCACTCCCGCCAACACCAGCCGGCTCGGCCAGGTCCTGAGCACGGGCGTGATGGACATGCTCGCCCTGCCGGCCCGGCAGCTGACCCCCCTCATCCGCGCGGCCGTCACACCGGCGACCCTGTTGGTGGTCCTGGTGTGCGTGGATCCGCGGCTCGCCGCCATCGCGGCTGGATGCATGGCTGCGATGGGGGCAGTGTACTGGCTGTCGGGACGAGTCGGCCGCCGCACCGACGAAGCCGTCGACGCCGCGATCTCCGAGTCCAGCGATCGAATAGTGGAGTTCGCCCACGCTCAGCCGGTACTGCGGACCATGGACCGGGCGGGGGCCGGCCGGTCCCTCGTCGACGCCGCCCTGGCCGAGCAGCACTCGCGTGAGCGGCGCCAGCTCTGGTGGGTGATCCCGCCCCTGCTAGCCGGCGGCGTGGTGATGCAGATCGCCTTCCTGGCGATTCTGACGGGCCTGCTCTCCCTGGCGACCCGCGCCGTCGACCCGGCCACGGTGATCACGCTCGTCGCCGTGCTGCCCGTCGCCAACAGGCTCATCGCCCCGCTCGGCGATGTCGCCAACTACGCCGTCGGCATTCGAATGGCCCGCGGGGAGATAGACGCGATAGACGGCATCCTGGCCGCCGAACCGCTCCCCGAACCAGCCCATCCGCGCGTCCCGGAAGAGCCTCGCATCGACGTGGACCGCCTCGTGTTCGGCTACGGGACCGGGCGCACCGTGATCGACGACGTAAGCTTCGAGGTCCCGGCCGGCTCGCTCACCGCGGTCGTCGGACCCTCGGGAAGCGGCAAAAGCACCCTGATCCGTCTGCTGGCGCGGTTCTACGACCCCGCCGGCGGTGCGGTGAGGATCGGCGGCGTCGACCTGCGCGACATGGACGGCCGAACGCTGCACTCCCTGCTGGCCCCGGCCTTCCAGGATTCCTACCTGTTCAGCGGCACCGTCGAGGAGAACGTCAGGATCGCTCGACCCAGCGCCTCGCAGGCCGACCTCGACCGCGCCGCCGAGCTCGCCCGACTCGACGACGCCTTGGCTGACCTTCCGCGAGGATGGGCCACGCCGGTCGGGGAAGGAGGCGCGCGGCTGTCAGGCGGCCAACGTCAACGCGTCGCGTTGGCCCGCGCGCTGCTGAAAGAGGCGCCGATCCTTCTTCTCGACGAAGCCACCGGATCGCTCGACGCGGAGAACCAATCGGCGATTTCGGAGACGATCACCGGTCTGAAAGGCCGGCGGACGATCGTGGTGATCGCCCACCAGCTGACCACCATCACCGCTGCTGACCGAATCCTCTTCGTCGAGGAGGGGCACATCGCCGAAAGCGGCACTCACGCCGGGCTTCTGGCTGCAGGGGGACGGTACGCCGAGCATTGGCGGCTTCTGACCACCGCAGCGAGCTGGCGTCTGACGCGGGAGTGAGTAGGCCCAGGAGGCGAAATCCGACTGTGACAAGGCGAGTCGCCGAAGCCGGCCGGATGCGAAGGCGGCGAAGAAGGCGAGGCCTGGGCACGAGAGCAGTCTTTTGGGAGAGTGGGTTTTCGGTTTCAACAGACGGGAGGGGCGGAATGACGTCCGCCCCTCCCCAGCGCCTTCACTCCCGCCTATGGAGCGGAGCGAAGGCGCATGCCGCGCACAGGCGCGGCCTTGTTCCACATCTATTTAGACGGGAACAATGCGCAAGCCATAGCGGCCACCATAGTAATCGTTCCAACGGCCCCGCCAGCCGCCACGGGTGGCTTCGCTGTAGTCAGCGATCTTCTCAATAGCGGGAGCAGTGTATATTGCCATTAGATTTCACTCCTTTGGTTTTTATACTCGAAAGATGATTCGAAGTTGGAATCACCGTGCGAACGCTGGGCTATGCCGACGAGGAAAAAGATAGTGAATGTTTCAATGATTTTCCCGAAGGTGACTCGGCTGCGCTCCTAGCCTCGCACGGTGCGAGTTTACCTTGGACATCCCGACTGTTCAATGACATCCGTCAAGAGTTTCACGATGAAAACGGATAAAGGTACCCGTTGACAAAATCCGAGTTTCGATGGCTTCACTGTTGAAATTCTGGGAAAGCCGTGCGTTTGCGGGCATTCCCGTACTTGGAGGACGATACCTCCGATGGAAGGGAATCAGGGGAACCTTCGTGAGACGTATGTCTCGGGGAGTGGCGGAAGGTTTTCTGTCACTCCCCGAGGTTTTCACTCGATCTTAATGGAATAAAGTGAAATAAAACAACCGTTGATTGCATATCCAACGGTTTATTTACATTGATGCGTTAGAGGGGTAGGCGCGTCCATCCATACCAGGCCCCATAGTAATCGCGCCACACGCCTATAGCGGAGCCTCGGGTGACTTTGCTGTAGTCGGCGATCTTCTCAATCGCGGGAGCAGTGTATTCTGCCATTTAGAGTTCACTCCTTCGTTTTATACTGGATTGCAATTCGGAGGTGATCAATTCGTGCAGTTAAAAAAGCCACCGTCAAAGAAAAATATTTCACGAAAGACTTTTCGATGGATGATTCGGCCGCATTTTTATCGCTGCACACTGTAATTTTACTCCGAAGCGGCTCCCGACTCAACGAAATCACCCGAGAAATCCAGGCCGAAAACGCGCTGCTCGTTAGAACGCGTACCGCATGGTCGCTTCGATCCATAGGACATAGAACTTGCATAGAGTTTACAACGGTTTCCCTTTGTTTGCGGTCGGCTAAGCGGTTGGAGACGTGGCGCGGGGGTGTTTGTGGGAGAAGTGGCATCGGGTAGCTTTCCTGTGGGGGTTGGGCTGGGGGAGGGTGTCGCGCTTCCGTCGCTTGGCCGGCATCCTGAGATGTAGTAGGTTCCTGTGTGGCTTTTCGGGGAGACTATCGCGGTGACGTAACCACCGTCCTTTTTGTTCAGCCAAAACAGTGTGACATCACCATTCTCATGTTGCCGTTTGGTCTTCTTAGTGAAACCCGCGGGAACAAGGTATTTATCGCCGGCTTTGATCACTTCAGCTACTTCAATCGGCTTTCCAGATATGTTCGGGCTCCAATAATCGTAACCATCATTATTCTCTCCGCATGGTCCACCCTGTTCACCCCCTCTAAAGATGAGTTCGCCTGCACCGGCCTGAGAAATATAGGCCAGAAACTTTTCGATCATGGGTACAGTATCGCGTTTATAGGCCTCCAGAGTCTGGCGTTTCTCGAAGGGTGCCGACCCGTACCAGAAGTGCTTGTGCTTTTCCCCTTTCACCGTGGACAGGCATGAGGTCAGGGCCAGGCATGTCGCCAAGATGCATATGTAGTGGTTTAAACGTACACGAGTACGCCATCGTAAAACAGACATTTCGCTGGTTTCCACGCTATTCGTCTCCTAGGAAGGAGACTGAGTGTCTGTAGGCGTTTGTGCGCTTGGCGGGGCTGTGCCCGGGGTGAGGGGTTCGGGCGCGGTCCATCTCTCAGTCGGGGTCGGACTGGGCGGGGGCGTGGTGCTTCCATCAGTGGGGCGACAACCGGAAACGTAGTGGATACCAGTAGTCCCGAAAGCAGTGGCGGTATTGGCAGTTATGATTACAGATACAAAACCACCATCTCCAACATTGTACCATGACAAAGCAACGTCACCGTTATCATATTTTTTAACGACTTTTTTAGTGAAACCCGCCGGGACGAGGATCTGGTCGCCGTATTTGATGGCGATGGCCGCATCGATGTTCCGGCCCCGACCACCCGAATTCCAATATTCCCTGCCAACATTGTTTTTCCCACACGATTGATCACCTACATCCTCGTCGCGTTTGAAGACTCCGGCGCCGGCCTGGCTGAGCTGGGTCTGGAACCTCTCAATGGCCGGGAGCGTATCGCGTTTATAGGCCTCCAGAGTCTGGCGTTTCTCGAAGTCCTTGCGCCCGTCCCAGAACGTCCCGCTCCTTTTCCCCGTGATCGACGCACACGAAGCCAGGACCAGGCATACCGATAGGGCGTACAGGCGGTAGCGCAGTCTCATTATTTCTCTCCTTTGACTGGAACCTTGACGACGACTCGGGAGATGTCGTCTAGGGATTCGGTGCCTTCCTCCAGGTACTCCGAGTGACGGGCGAAAGGGTCCGTCGTCCCCTTAACCGCGTAACGAGACGTCACACCTGAATTTGAAACGTAAACTTTGATGATCGAGTCGTTGTCGGGGTTGTTGGCTAAATGCTTGATCCCCTTCATCTTCATCGGGTCCTTGCCGAAGGTCCCATCGGGCCCCATCCCCTGCACGGCGTCATTGGTGTTCACACCCGACACATACGCCCGCCCCCCGTCCAGATTGTACTCCCGCGCATCCTTCACCCCCGACCCCGGAGACCCGTACATGACCAGATCATCGAGAACGCCCTTGCGGATCATTTTGGCGACCTTACCCGCCGTCATCGACCCGTAAGAATGCCCCAGCAAAGACGTATGCGCACGCCCAACCCCCGAGGCCTGACGAGAAGCATGCAACCCCTCCAGAGCCGACCCGATCTCATGCGACGCCTTCGTCGCATACTTCGAGGACATCACCTGCCCACCCTGCGGTGTATCATACATCCATGCAATCGTCGCCACCTCACTCGGATTACACCCAGCATGCTTTATGGCACGCTTTCGAACAAGTTCGGCATTCCGCACATGGTCTTTTATGTCCTCGGAAGGAACATTGTCCATGCCGGGAATGACGGTGCTGACATGCTTGGCACGATCGACGTCACCAGTCGATATGGCGACCTTGACGCGGTCATCCTTCTTCGAATCATCCATGTAAACAAGACCACGCCTAGGCGTATCCGGATCCTTCTGCCTTTTCTTGTCATTCTCATCTAAAGTCTCCTGGACGGCTTTGAGATCGGCGAGTCTCTTCTTCGCCCATTCCAAGCTTTTAGGCGATGCGTAGGATTCGGTGTGTTTTCCGGAAGCGTTGGGATCGTTTTGTTCTTTGAGTTTAGCCCGTAAAGTCTGGACTTCCGCGTCAGTCTGCGAGATCTTCCGCCGCAACAGGATCCGGTTGGCCTGGTCGCGGGAGGCCATGTCCACACCGTTGAGATTACCGATCATCTCCGGATGATGGGCGATCAGATCCTGCTTCTCCGCCGCAGACAACGCCTTCCACCACACGGCCACCTCCGTGGCCGACCACTCCGCCTGCGGGAAATTATACACACCCGGACTAGCCGACTTATGCGTCTCAGGAGAGGCATACCGGTTCATCGCCACCGCCTGCATGCGCGCATGGTACCGGCGATCCACCGCCCCGGCATAGGCCAGGACCTCGGAGACCTTACCGGACAGCTTCTTCTCATCATCACCGCTGGCATCCTTGCCCGGCTGCGATTCCACGCCCCCGTCCCTGCGGATGCGCAGCTTGTGCGTCTCAGCGTACTGCTCGCACTCCAGAATCCTGGTTTGAACAGACCACACCCCGTCACACGCCTGCGAGGTGGCCATCATCAACTCCGACAACTTGTTCACACACACGTCGATCGCCGCCAGCTTCCTGCGCAACGAGGCCCGAATGGCCTCCACCCCCGCACCTGAGGAAGCCAGCTTGCTCATCGCCACCTCAGCGTCAGACGCCCCCTGAAGCCACTTCGCCCGCTCAGCGCGCAGCCGCTCAGCCTGGCTCTCCAGATAGGACGACTTCCAATCCTTGACATCCGACCACGACAACCCCATCACCGATCACCCCCGCCATGAACGAGACGCCCACCGCGCCGATCCACCCCCGGCACGCCGGTGCCGGCCTCCGAAGCCGGATCCCGCGACAGACGCCTCCATGCCGCCGCCGTATGCTCGTCGGCATGGTGATACGTCATCGCGATGGTCATCACATCGCTTTCCATCTCCGTCAACGTGGCAGCCACCTTCTTGCATTCCCGGTCTAGAGCCGCGCCGTAGTCGCCGGCATGCAATTTCGACTCCGACCCCGGCATGCCCACCGTCGCCTCACGCAATATCGTCTCGCCGTCCACCGACTTCAACCGCTCCTCCGGAATACTCCCCACAGTCTTAGCGAAGGGCTCCAAATCCCCCTCCACAATGCGAATTTCGCCCATAGTTCACCTCTTACAGTGAGAAATCCTTTGTATGAGCTAATGCATGTGAGCATAGCAAGTTGTGAGCGCGCATACAAGACCTACATCGGATTCGCTGAGGATTCGCAGGCTTTTTCCGCTTTCCCTCGCTGAAAACGAGGATCGGGAATACAGTCGTTCTCACTGCGATGTGGGCGGCCATAACCGGCCGCCCACATCCTTTCAGCATTCGTTCGACGGCAGCTTCTTGATAGGAAGGCCGCCTGGCGATCAGCCGTTCCCGACGGTCAAGGTCAAGCCCTGTTTCCCATCAGGGGCGGCGTCTGCCACGACGGCATCGCCGTCGTGCACCTCGCCGGATAGGAGCATGCGGGCCAGCTGGTCGCCGATCTCGCGCTGGATGAGCCGCCGCAGCGGGCGCGCGCCGTAGGCGGGGTCGTAGCCCTCCACCGCCAAGATGTCGCGGGCGCCCGACGTCACGTCGAGCGCGATGCGGCGGGAGGCGAGCCGCGCGGCGACCTGAGCGACCTGAAGGTCGACGATCTGCCCGATCTCGTCCAGCGAGAGCGGATCGAAGACGATGATGTCGTCGAGCCTGTTGAGGAACTCCGGCTTGAACGCCCCGCGGACGGCCTGCATGACGGTCTCCCGCTTCTCAGCGTCGCCGACCACAGGGTCCATGAGCGCCTGCGAGCCGAGGTTCGACGTGAGGATGAGGATCGTGTTCTTGAAGTCCACCGTGCGCCCCTGGCCGTCGGTCAGGCGGCCGTCGTCGAGCACCTGCAGCAGGATATCGAAGACGTCCGGGTTGGCCTTCTCGACCTCGTCGAGCAGGATCACCGAATACGGGCGGCGGCGCACGGCCTCGGTCAGCTGGCCGCCCTCCTCGTAGCCCACGTATCCGGGAGGTGCGCCCACCAGGCGCGAGACGGAGTGCTTCTCCGAATACTCCGACATGTCGATGCGCACGATCGCGCGATCATCGTCGAACATGAACTCCGCCAGCGACTTCGCCAGTTCCGTCTTGCCCACGCCCGTGGGCCCGAGGAACAGGAAGGAGCCGAGCGGGCGGTTGGGGTCGGAGATTCCCGCCCGAGAGCGGCGCACCGCGTCGGCCACGGCGGCCACGGCGGCGATCTGGCCGATGAGCCGTTTGCCGATGACCTCCTCCATCTTCAGGAGCTTCTCCGTCTCGCCCTGGAGCAGGCGGCCGACGGGCACTCCCGTCCACGAGGAGACGACTTCGGCGATTTCGTCGGCGTCCACGCGCTCGGCGATCATCGGCTCCGTGTCGGCGTCCGCGTCAGCGGCCTCGGCCGCCTCGGCCTGCGCGATCTCCGCCTCGATCGCCGGAATCTCGCCGTTCTGGAGACGCCCGGCGTCCTCGTAGCGGCCCTCGCGGACGGCCCGCTCGAGATCGGTGCGCAGCTCGTCGAGCCTGACCCTCAGCTCGCCGACGCGGTTGCGCCCTGCCTTCTCGGACTCCCACCGCGCGTTGAGGGCGGCGAGCTCCTCGGACTTGTCAGCGAGCTCGGCGCGGAGTTTGTCGAGGCGTTCGGCAGCCGCCGCGTCACCGTCTCCGTCGGTTTCGACGAGGTAGGCCTCCTCCATCTTCAGGCGGTCCACCTGGCGCTGGAGGGCGTCGATCTCCTCCGGCGAGGAATCCAGCTCCATGCGCAGGCGGGAGGCGGCCTCGTCGACGAGGTCGATGGCTTTGTCCGGCAGCTGCCGCCCGGGAATGTACCGGTTCGAAAGCGTCGCGGCGGCCACGAGCGCGCCGTCGGAGATCGTCACCTTGTGGTGCGCCTCGTACTTGGGCGCGATGCCGCGCAGGATCGCCACGGTGTCCTCCACCGAGGGCTCGCCCACGTACACCTGCTGGAAGCGCCGCTCCAGGGCCGGGTCCTTCTCGATACCCTCACGGTATTCGTCGAGGGTGGTGGCGCCGATGAGCCGCAGTTCGCCGCGCGCGAGCATCGGCTTGAGCATGTTGCCGGCGTCCATCGCGCCCTCGGAGCCGCCGCCCGCGCCGACGATCGTGTGGAGTTCGTCGATGAAGGTGACGATCTCCCCGTCGGATTCCTTGATCTCCTGGAGCACGGCCTTGAAGCGCTCCTCGAATTCGCCGCGGTACTTCGCGCCCGCCACCATCGAGGCGACGTCAAGCTGGATGAGCCGCTTTCCGCGCAGGGACTCGGGCACGTCGCCGTCCACGATGCGCTGGGCGAGGCCCTCGACCACGGCCGTCTTGCCGACGCCGGGTTCGCCGATCAGCACCGGATTGTTCTTCGTGCGCCGCGAGAGCACCTGGACAACGCGGCGGATCTCCGAGTCTCGGCCGATGACGGGGTCCATCTTGCCTTCGCGGGCCATCGCCGTCAGGTCCGCCCCGTACTTTTCGAGTGCCTGGAATGTGCCTTCGGGATCGGGGCTCGTCACCTTGGCGCTGCCGCGCACGTTCGGGAGGATCGCCGCGAGCTGGTCGCGGTCCGTTCCGGCAGCGCGGAGGATCTCGCCTGCCTGGCTCTGCGAGGCGGCGACGGCCATGAGCAGATGCTCGGTGGAGATGTAGGCGTCGCCGAGGGCGGTGGCCTCCTTGCCTGCGTCGCTGATGACGCGCGAGAGCGTGCGCGAAGCGCTCGGCTGCTGCACCGAGGATCCTTCAGCGCCCGGAAGCGCCGCGATGGCGGCGTTCGCGCGCGCAGCGACGTCCGCCCGATTGACGCCGACCGCGTCGAGCAGAGCGACGGCGACTCCGCCCTGCTGGCCGAGCAAGGCGCTCAGCAGGTGCAAAGGCTCGACCTGGGGATTCCCCCTGTCGGCGGCCAGGCTGATCGCTTCGGCCAGGGCCTCCTGCGATTTCGTTGTCAGTTTGTCCATAGATTCTCTCCTTCTCACGGGATTTCCATGGAAAGGAACGCCCCGAATGTTGAGCCTATTCCGCTCAAGTTTGGAAGTCCCGCTCCGAATCCACTGAGAACCGCAGGCGAGCGCACGCCGAGGGCCGCGGGGAGCCTCACCATGCGGAGTCCCGCCAGTCACCGGGGCCGCGCACGCCATGGGCCACGTCGAGGCGCTACGCTCTCATGTCGACGCAGCGGACCGGGGCACGTTAGGGACTACAGAGAGCCCGTAGGGCAAAGCGGCGGTGGCGAGCGCAATGGCGCACGCTCCGGGAACCACAAGAAGCTGGAGGCGAGAACTCGGAGGGCAGAGCGGGGGTGCGCGCCTTCAACCCTCGAGTTGTCGGTTTCCGATCAACCGTCGAAGTCCTCCGAGGCCGTCGACAATATGGAAAGCTTCCCGTTGATGATGGACGTCAGCTCCGCCGCAGAGTATGCCTGCACCGGGCAGGCGTAAGTTGACTGAAGGAGCACGGGGGTCTTGACCTTGCCGAACACGCGCGACCAATACCACCCCTTGTATGCCACCCCGTCTTTGCCCGTATAGGAGATCTCTGAGGCCGCGCCTTCGATCTTCTTTCCGCTGAAACCGGACACCCTGGTTTCGGAGGCCGGCTGGGCCTGCACATTCGTGAGTTGGGACCGCAAGGTCGTCGCTATGCGCTCATTCTGGTACTCGGACTCTTTCCTGTCCCCCTCGAGGGGCCCGGCGATGGGGCGCTGACTGGTGGTCAAGTAGCATCCAGCCGAGTTGATCGCCCGGTTTTTACCGTCTCGATCGATGATGTCCATTTTCCAGCCGTCCAGGTTCACCGGGAAATTCCAAGTCGGCGTATCGGACGCAATGCTTGCAGAGGCCGAGGGCCTAGAGGATGACGTGGAGGGCGAGGGCGTGGGGTTCTTCAGGTCGTCCAACGAGCCCTTGGACGAGCATGCGGCGATGGGCGAGAGGAATGCCAGAGCCAGAACGCCCGCTGCGATTCCGGGGCATTGCGAAAGGCGAAAGAATCCGATAGGCCGTTTCACGGCGATCATCTCCTCATTGCAGTTGCACAGTGCTTTCAGCGTAGCATGTCGTTCTTTCATCGGCCGTCAGTATCAAAACGGGAATCTTTCGCATATCACCTTCGCCAGTCCACAATGCACCGGTATTCGGCGGTCATGGAGTGCTATTCGACGCCGAAGAGCGGCCTTCTCCTAAAGGCTCATTCCCTCCTTCGGGACCAGAACTGGGCCGGCAGCCTGTTGTATATCTCAAAGTTAAAACATTATTGTTTTTATTCATGACAATACCAACATACCCTCCATTTTCTCTATCATGAATGTTAGCCCTATAAGCATCACTGTCTGAAAGATCAATTACTGTTTTAAATCCATACAACCGTAATTCATTTTCTAAAATGTTCAAAATATATTTATAATTATCACTCTTAAGACCAGAAGTCCAACCTTGCATACTCGTATCTTCACTTCCTTCTTCAGTTCGATCTTTACAGTGAGAAAAATTCCGATCCGATGAATCCACAAGCGTCCATTCTTGCTTACCGAAGTTCGCATCAATTCGATCACGTACTCGAACTAAAGCAATCTGAAGTTGAGAGGAAGCTGTCGTAATATTCACACGTCGATTCAAAGGCAACTCACCATCCCAAAAATGATGACCGTTACTATTACCGAAAACTGAAGGTTCTTGCATTTTCTTCTCCTGTTTTAAACATCCGCTAACTGATAAAAAAAATACAAATATACATACAAGAAACTTTTTCATGCATCCACCTCATTACCCTGCGGTTCCTAAAACAACTTTCGCGATTTTTATCTGTGCTTCTCCTCCGTCAACGAGATAGCCGGAATGCCCTGTTTCTTTGGTTGTAGGGCCGTAGGGATTGAGCTTTTTGAATCCTGAATCCATTGTCGGATCCTTTCCATGCCATCCTAGGCTATCGTCCGTCTTCCAAAATTTTTTCGCTGCATTAGCTTTTCTAATAACATCATCCTTGAATTCAAGTACATAACTGTGGCCTTTAGGTACATTCATTCGCCATGCACCGTCTTTTACACCAGGTGATCCAAACACAGCGAAATGATTGACCACTCCCTGTCGCACGCTGGCCATTCCATAACTGGCGGTGGTCGAACCGTAGGAATGGGCCAAAACCGACATGTGGACATTCGATCTTCCATCGATGCGGGCATCTCGAGAACCTCGGATGCCCTCCTCAAACCGTGCGAGAGACTCCCCGCCAGATTTAGCCTTATTCAAATCCAAAACCGAGTAATCGTAGTTATTTTTGGGGTCAGGCGGGGCATCGTACCCGATCCAGGCTACGACGGCCACTTTCTTACTCTGCCCTTCCGCCATCGCAGCATTCTTCAGATTGGTCACGGCGTTGACATTGCCCTCTATGCTGTCCTTGACGGAGGTCCCCATACCGGGAACGTAAGTGGCAACATGATCCGCGGTGTCGACATTCCCGGCGGAAATCGCGGCACGCGCCTTCTCATGCCCCTTCTCCCCCGTCGCCGGTTCATAGACGAGAAGCTGAGTATCGCCGTTGTTCTTTGTGAGCGAGCGTTCGATCGCACTCAGCTCCTGGTAGGCCTGATTCGTCTTCAACTGGTCGGGAGTATACTTTCGCATAAGGGCTTCCTTGTCTCTAGAGATCCTCCATCGGTTAGCTTTGTCCCTCGACGTCCCGTCAACTCCGTTCAAATTGCCTATCAGATCCGGATTGTCACGAATCAAAGCCTCTTTCTCTCTATCCGTGTGCGCATTCCACCAAGCGGCAACTTGTACCGGATCCTTCTTATTGGATGGTATGTCGCTGAGACCAGGTGTTGGATAATCCAAACCTTCCTTAGCGATCATTGTTCCATTGGCGATGACATTTAAATCTCTAGTGTAAATTTCATCAGTTAATTTTGCCATTTGAATAACGTATTTGAGTTTTTCTTGACATTGTTTGAGAGCTTTTTCCCGATCTTTTCTCTTGTTGTCATGGTCAGTATCTCATAATGACATTATGTCACTGATACTTCTTTTAATGGGGTGAGGATCGGTAACTTCTCCTGAAGTGGAGATATTAAAACCATAATGATCTGCTAAAGATTGAACTTCGAAAACGAGCGTCTTGACAGTACTCGTATCACTTTGAGCTTTACCCGTAATACGGATCATCTCACCGAGATTGGCCAGCAGAAAAGCGGAGCTGTTGGCCAGGTCCTTCCGTCTATTCTGGGCGGCCGTCGCACCAGCGCCAGTCCATCCACTGGAAACGTCGATGTCACGGACATACTCACCGGAATCAGAGGCCTTATGGCGGATCGCAACCAATACGTCGATCAAGTGATCGAATTTATCGCCATCCCACTTCTGCAGATCCGACCACGTGGTCATTTCTCGCCTCCCGAAAGCTGACTGTCGACCCGTGAGAATTCCACGCTGACGGAATGATCGGTTTTGTTGTACGTATTCTTCGAATCGCTTATCGACTGGCTGAAAGCCTCCAAAGCCCCGGACAGTCTTCTGGCAGCCTGATCGATATAGCTTCCTGCCCCCAGAGCAGCCTTTCCCGAACTCCCACCCGGCATGGCCTCGGAGACGTCGTTCACACTGGTTGAAAGCTTTACCGATTCGGCGCTTTGATGGGCTTTTTCCGCATTAGACGCAGCGGCATCGAGATCCTCCAGATTAACGAATAATTCGGACAAGGTGAGCTCCCTAAGGTTCTATTCGACGGGCGAAAGCCCCTTTCCTCTTAAAAAGCATCTTACATCTCTTTCCGCGTAGATGGAAGGACTTTTCCAAAAGGAAACTTTCCAGACAAACGTAAACGCGGTAATGATCTTTCCAAGGTTTTTCGTAATGACGAGTGAACAGAGGCACAAGCTCCGCCGCCGCTCTTTTCCCGCCGAGGCCGGCCCCGTATCCTAAACCAGGGATTAGAAGCCAGTCCCCGAGCGAACCATGGGAGTCGAAGCGCACGAAGGGAGCCGCGTGCCCGAAGGTCAAGCAATCCACCGCCTGGCGAGGATCGTGAGCGGATTCCTGGCAGGGCGGGTAGTCGCCGCGTCTTCGCCGCAGGGGCGTTTCGCCGAGGGGGCGGCGCGCCTGGACGGCCTCACCGCCTTCCACGCTCAAGCGTGGGGGAAGCACTTCTTCATGCCATTCGCTGAGAGCAGGACCCCCACCGCCGAACCCTTACTCGGCGACGACGGTCCCGCCTGGCTCCACGTCCACCTCGGCCTGTACGGACGCTGGTCGTTCTCAGGCCCCCGCGCCACGGACGTCGCCGGTGCGGGGCTGCGCGGCGGCGGCAACGCAGCGGCCGTGCCCGAACCGGGCGCTACGGTCCGCCTGCGGCTGGAGGCGGAAGACTTGGCAGCGGACCTGACGGGCCCCGCGCGCTGCGAAGCGCTCGACGGCCAGGGAGTTCGCGCAGTCCTGGCCAGGCTCGGGCCCGATCCCGTCCGCAACGAACCCGGGGACCGCGAGCGCTTCGTCACCACGATCCGGTCGCGGCGGGCCGCCGTCGGCCAGCTGATCCTCGACCAGTCGATCGCAGCGGGACCGGGCAACATCTACCGGGCGGACTGCCTGTTCCGCACCGGCATCTCGCCCCTGACGCCCGGAGGCGAGGTCTCCCCGGAGCGCTTGGGCGCGCTGTGGGACGACCTCGCGGCCACCATGGCCGACGACGTCGACAGCGGGGTGATCCGGACGGTTCCGCCCGATCTGCGCCCCGAGCCCGTGCCGGAAGGCGACGAAGAGGCCGGGCGTTTCGCCGTGTACCACAGGACGGGCCGGCCCTGCCTGCGCTGTGGCACGACCATCGTGGAGAAGGACCTGGTGGGCCGCCGGCTCTTCTGGTGCCCCGGATGCCAGCGGTGAAACAGCGCCGGCTTCCCAATCGGGCAGCCCCGACCACGCCTCGCCCGCCGGGGGCTGACCGCTGGCCCTCATCCGCAAGAAGGTTGGGCTGCGAAGGTGCCCGGCTACGGACGCTGCCCCCGCAAGCCAGCCGGACCCCGAACCGCCTTGAGCCCGACGGTTCGCCCAACCTCCCGCGAACCTAGGCTCAAGCCCAGCGGGCCTCGGGCCTCAGGCAGGCTGTTAGCGGCTCAGCCGTGGGACATGGGAAGCCAGGCGACCTGGATCGACTCCCGGGCGATGTCGCGGGACCGGAACTGCCCGCGTCCCGGAACGCCCGGCCGGGGCTTCATGCGCCCCAGGAGGGCGCCGTCGTCCGGGCTGCCGGGAAGCAGCATGGCGGGCGAGGCGAGGTCGTTCAACGCCTGGACGACCGGCTCGTAGAGCGTCCTGCTGGCGCCGCCGGAGCGGCGGGTGATGATGACGTGCAGCCCGAGATCGTGCGCCTGAGACAGGTACGGCTGCAGGACGCCCATCGGGTTGCCCTTCGCGCCGCCGGTCGACTGGACGAGGTCGTAGTCGTCGACCAGGACGAAGGCTTCGGCGCCGGACCACCAGCTTCGCTCGCGCAGCTGCTTGGGGGTGACGTCGGGCCCTGGAGCGCGCGTCTTGAGGAACCCGACCAACCCGCCCAGTTTGGTGTGGGCGTCCTCGGTGGATCGGCAGTGCGCGGCCATGTGGCTTTCGGGAAGCTCTCCGAGCAGCGCGCTCCTGTAGTCGAGGGCGAAGATCTTGGCCTGGTCGGGCTTGTAGATCCGCGCGATCTCAGCGGCGATGAGCCTGAGGGTAGCGGTTTTGCCGCTTCCGCGGTCGCCGAAGAAGAAGAAGTGGTCGTTCTCGTTGAAGTCGATGCCGAAGGGCTCGAGCCTGGACTCTCCGATCCCCAGGATGACCCTGCGGTCCTCGGGGGAGACCCTCGCGCGGACCTCGTCGATGTGCACCCGGGAGGGGAGCTCGCGAAGCTTGGGGCCGGGGGCCCCGGTCCAAGAGTGGCCGACCTGCTCGACTAGGTCCGTCACCCCGACGGCGAGCTGCTTGCCGTCGGGTTTGGAATCGACGCGCGGGAGGGCCCCGAGGATGTGATGCTTGCCGGATTCCAGGCCTCGCCCCGGGGTGCCGGTGGGAACGTTGGCGGCGAGTTTCCGGTTGAATTCGGAGTCCATGGGGTCGCCGAGGCGCAGCTCGATCCTCGAGCCGAACATGTCCTTGACGGCCGTGCGGAAGTTCATCCAGCGCAGAGCCGTGGCGACGACGTGCAGCCCGAAGTTCAGCCCGCGGGGCATGAGCTCCTGGAGCTTCATCTCGACGTCTTCGTAGTCGGATCGAAGCGTCGGCCATCCGTCGACGACGAGGAAGATGTCGCCGTAGCCGTCGTCGATCTTCCCTTCGGCGCGCAGGCGCCGGTACGCGGCCATCGACTCGATGCCCCGATCGGCGAAGAACTTCTCCCGATCCTCGACGATCGAGTTGATCTCAGCGTAGATGCGGTTGACCCGGGCCTCGTCGGTGCGCAGCGCGACGCCCGCGATGTGGGCGAGGTCGCGCATGCCGGAGAAGGTTCCGCCGCCGAAGTCCATGACGTAGATCTGGACCTCCTGGGGGGTGTGAGTCAGCGCGAGCGCTCCGACGACCGTCCGGGCGAAGGTCGACTTGCCGGACTGCGGCGCGCCGACGATCGCCAGGTGCCCGCCCGAACCGTCCAGATCGAGCACGAGGGTGTCGCGGCGCTGGTCGAGCGGGCGGTCGACGTCCCCGACCGGGACGACGAAGGCGCCCGCCCCCCGCCAACGCGGCGAGTGGAGGCCCAGCGAGGGGCTGATCCGCAGATCGGGCATGAGGGAGTCCAGGGTGGCGGGCGCGTCGAGCGGCGGCAGCCACACCTGGTGGGCGGAGGGCCCCTTGCCCTCCATCCTCGCCACCGCGATGTCGAAGGTCGTGTTGGGCACTCCGGGGATCCCCGAGTCCGAGAACTCGCTGAGCTCCTCCTCAGCCTGCGCCTTGGCCTCCTCCGCCTTCTCGATGTCCTTCTCCTCCAGGCGCAGGGGCGCGGCGGTGAAGTCGTAGATCTCGATCTCGTCCGACTCGTTGACGATGTCGGCCGCCGAGAGGTCCTTGCGCCGCGGCGGGGGCCCGGAGACGTAGGAGGCGCGGAACCTGATGAGGTTCGACGTGTCGGGCTTGAGGAAGCCGACGCCCGGGATGGGGGGAAGCTCGTAGGCGTCGTTCACGCCTATGACGGTGCGGGATTCCTGGGCCGAGAAGGTGCGCAGGCCGATGCGGTAGGACAGGTGGGAGTCCAGGCCTCGCAGACGCCCCTCCTCCAGCTTCTGAGACGAGAGGAGCAGGTGGATCTGGAGAGAGCGGCCGAGGCGGCCGATCGCGACGAACATGTCGATGAAGTCCGGCTTCTCGGCCAGCAGCTCGGAGAACTCGTCGGCGACCACGAAGAGCGTGGGGATCGGTTTGAGATCCTGCCGTCCGGCTTTGCGGGCCTTCTCGTAGTCGGCGACGTTTTTGAAGTTGCCGGCGGACTTGAGAATCTCCTGACGCCGCGCCATCTCGCCTCGCAGGGCGTCCTCCATGCGGTCGACGAGGGTCAGGTCCTCCCCGAGATTGGTGATGATGGCCGCGACGTGCGGCATCTTCGACATGCCGGCGAAGGTGGCTCCGCCCTTGAAGTCGATGAGCACGAAGTTGAGCTCTTCGGAGGAGTGGGTCATCGCCAGGGCGAGGACGAGGGTGCGCAGCACCTCGGACTTGCCCGAGCCGGTGGCGCCGATGATCAGGCCGTGCGGTCCCATGCCCGCCAGGGCGGACTCCTTGATGTCGAGGTGGACGGTCTTGTGCTCGGGCGTCAGGCCGATCGGGACGCGGAGCCGGTCCCTGGCCAGCCGCGGCTTCCACCCCTCGGCGACGTCGAAGTCGCGGACGTCGCCCAGCCCCAGGAGGTCGACGAGCTCGGCGGAGGCCTCGCCCGAGGCGTCGACGGCCTGGCCCGAGCCGTCGGTCTGGATGCCGGACTGGGTCGCCAGGCGGCGCGCGATGACCTCCGCCTCCGCGACGCCGATCCGGTCTCCCCGCCCGACCACCGGGGTGAAGCCGACCTGAAGGAGGGAGAGCTCCATGTAGTCGCCCTTGTCCTGCAGCTGCAGTCGCACGCTGTTGGGGTCGGTGAGCGAGGCCCAGTCGGAGGGGAGCTCGACCACGGTGACCCCGAGGACGCCGTCGGGGCTGATGATGGGGTGGTCCTCGGGGACCTCGACGCCGTCGTTGAAGACGACCAGGTGCGGCAGCTCCGATCCGCCCTGGTCGGCGGCCCATCGCGGACGGTCCACGATGCCGTCGGGCAGGAGGTCGATGAGGTCGGTCGGGTCGGATTCGAGCATCCGGGCCGGACCGATCGAGTCGTAGATGCGGTCGGAGGCGATGTGCGGAAGCCACTTGACCCACTCCCAGTCCGCCATCCTCTCCTCGCTGGCGAGGATGGCGATGCGCACGTCCTCGGGGTCGGTGAAAGTGGCCGTCTGGACGATCATGGCGCGCGCCAGGGCCCTGGCCATGTCGCCGCGGCCCGCGATCTGGATCCGGGAGACCGTGGCCAGGTCGACGCCGAGGGGCAGATCCTTGACGTCCGTGTACATGCTGTGGAACTGCGCCGCCGCCGACTCGGCGACGGGGTCGGACTCTCCCAGCTCCGAAGTCTCCGCGGGGACGATCGTCAGGGTGAAGGGCTGGTCGGCCGTTCCCACGCGGATGAGCAGGAACTCGTTGTCGGACGGCTCCCGGTCTCCCACGTGGGTCCCCTCGTCCAGGAGCACCGGCAGATCGGACGGGTGAGGCATATGCCACTGTGAGGATTCGCGCTGCATGCTCTCCGCCGAGCGCGCGTTCTTCCGCGTCTTCGACAGATAGGACAGGTACTCGCGCCGGTATCCGGTGACGGCGTCGCGGTGCTGCGTGCGATTGCGGTAGATGTTGAGGAAGGCCACAGAGAGCATCGCCACCACGAAGAGCCCGGACATGAGGATCATGCGCGGGGAGCGCTGCCCGGACATCGCCATGACGACCATCATTCCCATCGAGCCGAACATGGGGAGAATCATCGCCAGAGCGCCGGTCAGTCCCTCCGAGCGTTTGATCTCCGGCGGTGCCTTGAGTTCCACCACCTCCTGGGGCGGCGGCGTGGGAGCCTGTCGCTTCGTCGTTGCCACGGGTAATCCTCCACATCGGTTCGTCTCACGCTGTGCGGCTATTGTGGATCCTCTAAGCGATAATACTTAGGTACGGAGCGCGCAGCGAACAAGGGGGAGCATGACCATAGCATCGGCGTCAGTCTCGTATCTCACCCTTGTCATGGAGGGGCATCGCGAAGACATCGTCGTGCCTTCGGGGGTAACCCTCGCGCGCGTCCTGCGCAACCGGCGGGTCCCGGAGGACCTCGTGCCGTGCACTCCGGGCGGGGAGAAGCTCCCGGGGGCCATGGTGGTCGGCCGCGAGATCCGCAACGGCGCGCTGGTGCTTCTGCAGCCGGCCGAGGTGAGCACCCAAGCGGCGGCGGACGGCGCGGCCGCGCTCCAGGACGTCGCGGAGGCCGAGCGCTCCCCGATCGTCTCCTGGGCGGGGGTCACCATCGCCCTCCTCCTCTCCGCTTCCGCCGTCCTGGGCGTGACGTCGCGATCCCGCACCCACACGCTCATCGCCGCCGGGCTGATGCTCCTCCTCGGCCTCCTCTATGCGCTGCGTCCGTGCCAGGGCCATCCGGTCTCCGAAACCCTGGCCACCGTCGCGTTCGGGGCCTGCGCGGGCATCCTCGTCGCGGCGTCCAACTTCGACGACGCCCGCTACCAGACCCTCATCTGCGGCTTCGCGGCGGCCGGGGCTCTGGCGACCGTGCGATGGGCGTGGCGCGGGCCGAAGGACCCTCCCACGGAGCGGGTCTCGGGCGACTGCGCGGCGGTCGGGCTGCTCGGGGCTTCCGCGATCCTCCTGTGCATGCTGACCAAACTCGACGTCGTTTTCGTCTACGCGGCCCTCTTCGGCGTCGCCGCGCCCCTCATGCAGGCGCTCCCCGGGTTCTCGGTGAACCTGCCGCAGTCCCGGCTCATCGACGAGGCCACGATCGTCCGCGAGGCCAGCTCGGTGCGGGGGGCCAAGCCGAGTCACCTCGACCCGGTCACCGGAGAGGAGGCGGCGACCATCGTCAAGGTGGGCGACGCGCGATACCGCCTCTGGACGCTCCTGCTGTGCGCCGACGTCGTCGCCACCCTTCCCGCCATGCTGCGGGCGGCGGGACACGGCGGCGCCCAGGGGGCGCTGGCCGGCGTGTCCGTCGGATGCGTCGGCCTGGCCTTCCTCCTCGTCCCGAGGACGGCGGCCGCGGCGTACGTGCGGATCCTGCCGCGCGCCACGGTGGGGCTCCTGTTGATCGCATCGACCTTCGCCATGGCGCGCAACGACGCAGTCAACCGGCACATACACCCCTTCATGGCGTTCGGCACGATGACCGTTCTGGCGCTGGTGATCCTCGTCGCGAGCATACCCATCAGCCGTGGCCGCAAGTCCCTGGCGTTCACCCGGATGGGCGACATCCTCCAGAGCTTCTGCTGCACGTGGTCCCTCCCGTTCGCCCTCTGCGGCATGGGCGTGGTCACCCTCGTTAGAACGGGAGGGATCCCATGACGCCCCGAAAGCCGCGAACCCCGGTCCGCCCTCCCACGCCGCCGCCCTCCCGCACAACAACGAATCGAGTGAGCCATGCCTGAGACGCCATCCGACGCCTTCGTCCGCACGACGCTGGTGCACGAGGACAAGAAGGCGGACCTCCTCCTGCCGTCCAACCTTCCCGTCGCCGAGCTTCTGCCGAGCATCGCGCGGCGCTTCCTGACCGTCACGCCCAGGAGAGCCATCCAGGGCTTCGTCCTGACCATGTCCAACGGGGCGACGATCGATCCGGGGCTGACGTTCGCCGCCCAGGGCGTGAAGAACGGCACCCTGCTGATCCTGGGGCCGCGAGTGCGCGAGACCGAGAAGAAATACGACGACGTCATCGAAGCCGTCGCGGACGTGGTCAACGAGTCCAACAAGCCGTGGACCGAAAGCGACGCGGCGGGCGTCGCCAGCGGCGCGGCCGCGACCCTGCTCGTGGCCGCCACGCTCCTCCTCTCCCAGGCCCGTCCGACGGCCGGCGTCGTCGTGCCGGTGATACTGGGATGCCTGGCCGCTCTGCTCTTCGGGATCGTCTGGGTGCTCGAGCGAGGCGAACGCCATTCGCACGCCGTCGCCATGGGCCTGGTCGCATGCGTACTCCTGGCCGCCTGCGGCTGGACGGGTCCGGCGCACGGCGGCTTCGCGCTCCCCCTGGCACTGGCGGGCATCGGGGCCGCCATCGGCGCGGCCATCGCCCTGCCGCTGCTGTCGGAGTGGAAGGAGATGATGCTGGCGCCCGGCTTGGCCGGGGTCGTGCTAGGAACCGTCGGAACCGTCAACACGTTCCTCGAAGGGTCCTCCGACCGCGTCGCCGTGGTGACCGCGAGCCTCCTGGGGATCGTCCTTCTGCTCCTCCCCCAGCTGTCCCTGCGGATGAGCCGGTTGGAGAGCGCGGACCCCCTGCTCTCCCCAGGCCCCGAATCGCAGGGGAAGACCAGATCCATCGACGCCGGGTACGTCAAGAGGAACTACCTCCACGGGCGGCGCGCCATGCTCTCCGTGCGCTGCGGGGACGGGTTCGCCCTGGCCGTCCTCACTCCGTCCACGGTCGCCACTGGCAAGTGGGGGGTCGTCGTCCTCGGGGGGATCCTCGTGATCCTCACGCTGGGTTCGCGAGCCCACTACGCCCACATGGACGTCGTCTCCGAGTACGTGATCGCCGTGTCGATCTTCGCGCTGGGCTGCCTGGCCGTCATGGTCACCCAGCCGAGCTGGTGGCTCGGCCTCGTCATCGTCCTGGCGCTGCTGGCCGGCGCCCTCATCGCCTTCGGCCTGGTCCTCGGTTCGACGCCGCAGTGGATGCGGCAGGCGGCCGACGTCGGCGAGACCATCGCCGGAATCATCCTCGTCCCCGCCGCGGTTCTAGCCTTGAGGTTGTGGTGATATGGCATCGACGAAGGACATCCTCGACGGGCAGCGTTTCAATCGCCAACGCCTCGTCACGGCCTTCATGGCCGGCATGCCCGGCGGCAGGGAGCTCACGCCGGTCCGCCCGTGGCGCGGAATCATCACGGGTCTGGTCCTCACGGTGATGCTCGTCGTCGGAGCGGCGATCTCCAAACTCTTCCTGCCTACTCTCCCCAACGGCTGGAACGACGGAAAACTCGTCATCAGCTCCGACAACGGCTCCCGTTACATCTCGATCAGCGGCAAGCTGTATCCCATCCGCAACGCCGCCTCGGCCCATCTGCTCTACCCCGGGGTGAAGACGGTCTCGGCCAGCGACGACGCCCTCGCCAAAGTCGAGCTGGGCCCGGTCGTCGGGATTCCCGGGGCGCCCGACAAGATCCCCGACGCTAAGAAGATCAAGAACGCCCGGCTGACGAGCTGCGTCGCCAACGACGGCCTCCTGTGGACGGGCGTGAACCTCGGCACGACCAAGCCCGCAGGCGCGGACGGCGCCCTGGTGACCAATGCCGAGAAGTCGTACATCGTCATCGGCCAGTACCGCTACTCCTTCAACCAGACCAACTCCTCAACGGATCAGAAGGTCGCAGCCAGAGCGGTGATGAACGAATTCGGCTTCTCGGAGCCGCCCTCCGCCGAGGCGCCGAGCAGCTGGATCAACCTCTTCAAGGAAGGCGACCCCCTCGTTCCCCTGGAGATCCCCGATGCGGGGAGCCCCTCCGACGCCATCCCCGGAGCGGACGGCCTCAAGATCGGCATGGTCGTCGAGGTCTCCAACGGCGTCGACAAGGACAACCGCTACATCGTCCGCAAGGAGGGGCTGGAACGCATGACGCCGACGATGCGGCACATGTACGCCATGAGCCCCACCGGTTCGAAGGCGGAGACCAAGAAATTGACCTCCCACGAGGTGGGCCAGGCCAAGTTCGCCGAGAACAAGCTGCGGCCCACGTGGCCGAAGAACATCACGGGGTTGCTCGACGCTCCCGACAAACCCTGCGCCCGCGCTGAAACGGGCGGCAGCACGACCCTGGCGAAGGGAAGCGGCATACCGACGGTGACCCACGACACCGTCAGCGTCGCATCCCAGTCGGGTGCGCTGCTCACCCAGCCGGGAAAGGGCGCCAACCTCTACTACCTGATCGACGAGGACGGCTTGGCCTACAAGCTCGGCAGCCTCGACGACGCCGGCAAGGCGTTCGGGTATACGCAGGTCACGCCCCTCAAAGCGTCCGCCGCCTGGGTGAACCTGTTCTCCAACAAGCAGGACACGGCCACGCCCACGCTCTCCTCGGAGGCGGCCTGGAAGACCGTCCCCGAGAAGGCGCGCAAGAACCAGCAGCAGAACGGCGGCTCTTCGGGCGGCAACCAGCAGCAATCGGGCGGAAGCCAGCAGACGGGAGGCGGCGGCTCTTCGGGCGGAGGCCAGCAACCGAGCGGGGGATCCAGTTGACGGCAGCGCCAGGAGACCCCGGACCGTCAAGCCGCCGGCCCCGCGCCGCCGGCGGGGTGCGGCGCCGTCGCCCAGCTC
>ERZ772945.696-NODE-696-length-26296-cov-44.252963_pt1 | contig 26296 bp, 31 predicted proteins | sample MGYA00511681_ERZ772945 | MGnify/ENA primary metagenome ERZ772945 (study PRJEB29015, sample SAMEA2737943) | human oral metagenome | biome: human oral; feature: human-associated habitat; material: dental | place: China | collected 2143 ...
TCATGACGAGCAACCTCGGCTCGCACGAGATCCTCAACAAGGATTACGAGGAGGCGAAGAAGGCCGTCAAGGCAATCTTGAAAGATTACTTCCGCCCCGAGTTCCTGAACCGTGTCGACGACACGATTGTATTCAGGGCACTCGAGAAGGACGAGGTCAAGCGGATCGCCGCGATCCTCTTAAAGGCGCTCGGCGAACGTCTCATGCGCCAAGTCGGCATCGCGCTCAAGTGGAACGACGCCGCGCTCACTGCGCTTGCCGCTCGGGGCTTTGATCCGAGCTTCGGCGCGCGCCCGCTTCGCCGCCTGCTCACGCATACGGTTGAGACGGAACTGTCGAAGAAAATCATCGCAGGCGAAGTCAAGGACGGCGACACGGTCGAGATTGGCTGGGACGGCACGAAATTCACGTTTGAAACGGCATGACATGCTGCAAGGCGACAAAAAGACGAATCGCAGATTTTGCGGTTCGTCTTTTTTGATGCCAACCAGTATCGGATTTCCTCTCTGTCGTAGGGCGGCCGATGCGGGCAAATTGCATTGCAGGAGCTGAACCCGGCTATGCATGCTCCTTCCTACGTTATACGTCCCTTTGGAATTTCGCTGTCAGGGAAGCGGTACGAGCCTTGCGAGGATGTTGTGCCCGTTTGCGATGAGGGCACGATAGAAATGATCCAGTGGGGCAACGATAGGCGTGAAGATGAGACGCGTTTTGAAGCGCAGGAAGGTGTGCGTGTTGCTGCCGAAGATGGGGATGCGATCCAAAATGTAGGGATTCTCCGCTTTGTTCGCGAGACCGAGATGGACGGTGAAGGCGGCGCGGTAGCCCGCTTCCTTCGTCATTTGTTCCAGCGCTTCGTCGAATGAGCCGCATGGGTACGCGATGAAGTCGATGGATTTGCCGAGGCGCTGCTCAAGGATGGTCTTGGAATCCTTGAGTTCCTTCCAACGCTCGTCTGGACGGATCTTATTGAGTTCGACGTGGTTCATCGTATGGCTCTCGAAGTCGATGAGGTCGCTCCCGTTCATTTCTTTGACTTGCTCCCACGTCATATAGTTCGGATAGGTGCTGAGGAAGTTCGGCACGAGGAAGATCGTGGCCTTGAGGTTGTATTTTTGCAGGATGGGGAACGCGTTCTCGTAGTTGTCGGCGTAGCCGTCGTCAAGCGTGATGACGACGGGCTTTTCGGGAAGCGGCGCACCGCCCTGCCACGCATCCAAAAGCTCCTTCGGCGTAATCGCATGGTAGCCGTTTTCCGCGAGATACTTCATCTGCCTGTCAAACTGCTTCGGATGGACGGTCAGCGCGTTCTCCGCCTGGTCATTGATCTGATGATAGTTCAGGACGGGGACGGCGCCATTCGCGCGCAGCATCAGGTACACGCAGACGCCGAGAACAAGGAGAAAGAGCACAAGAAACACCAATAAAATTCGTTTGACGACCATCCGCAAGAACATACATCCCTTTCTGTACTGATCGATTTGCCGGGCAAGCAGAAAGCCTGCCCGTATAAAAAACATACGATTTAAGGATAGTACAATGAATGGGGCATGTCAAGGCAGAATTGTCGCACGATTGCTACGTGCGTGCAGGGCTCAAATCGGATTGCGGAGGGATCATCGGGCAGGATGCTGGAATCCCTGCCGCAGGAAGGACAACGATATGCCTCCGGCGTTGGATTGGAAAAATCTGACGCGTGGGGGCATTCTTTTTGGAAAGAAAAGGTTTTACAAATCGGGGAATCGCCTTATAATGGTAGCGTGTGTTATACGCGGAGCGAAGTATTGGTTTGCTTGGAGGATAGAAGCAATGATGCGAAATGAATTGTGCTGGTGTGGCAGCGGCAAGAAGTACAAGAAGTGCCACGCGGACTTTGATGAACGGCTCAGCGAGATGAAATTTGACTTCATGCGCGGGCAGGTACGTCCGCCGAAGAAGCTCATCAACAATGCGGAGGATATTGCAAAGGTACGAGCATCGGGCGTCGTCAACGACGGGACGCTCGACCTCATGGCAGAACTCGTGCGCCCCGGCATCGATACGGAGTCCTTGGACGCGGCGGCGGCGGAGTACATCCGCAGCCACGGTGGCATTCCGGCATGCCTCCACTACGAAGGGTACCCAAAGAATGTCTGCATCTCGATCAATGATGTCGTCTGCCACGGCATCCCATCGAAACAGACGATCCTGAAGGAAGGCGACATCGTCAACATCGATATCACGACAATTCTCGACGGCTACTATGCGGATGCCTCGCGCATGTTCATCGTCGGCGGGCATACGACGCCGGAGGCGGAAAAGCTCGTGCGCGTGACGCGCGAGTGCATGGAGCGCGGCATCGAAGCGGCGCGTCCATGGCACTTTCTCGGCGACATCGGCGCGGCGTGCGGCGCGCACGCGCGGGAGAACGGCTACTCGGTCGTCACGGCGCTCGGCGGCCACGGTGTCGGCAAGGATTTCCACTTGGAACCGTTCGTGCCGCACACGGGCAAGAAGGACACGGGCATGCTGCTCGTGCCCGGCATGATCCTGACGGTCGAGCCGATGATCAATGCGGGCAAGTCCGCCGTCGTCACGGATAGGAAGGACGGCTGGACGGTGCGAACGAAGGACAAGACGCTCTCGGCCCAGTGGGAAAAGACGATCCTCATCACGGAGACGGGCACAGAGGTGCTCTCGTCGTAAGGGTGCCATGCGGCACGGAAAGGAAGCAGATGAAATCATTTGATCAGATGAACCTCTCGCCGCGGATGGTAGAGGCGTTGAAGCAGCGCGGCATCAAGGAGCTGACACCCGTGCAGGAAGCAGCGATCCCCGTCTGCCGCGCAGGGCGAGACGTCATCGTGCAGGCGCAGACGGGAACGGGCAAGACACTCGCGTTTCTCGTGCCGATTTTTGAACTGGCAAAGGCACAGGCAAAAGTCGCGCAGGCACTCGTCATCGCGCCGACGCGCGAGCTCGCGATCCAAATCGCGAAAGTTGCGCAGATCCTCGGCGAGGCGGAGGGCATTTCCTCGCTCGTCCTCTACGGCGGACAGGATATCGAGCGGCAGAAGCAGAAGCTTCGCCGCTGCCCGCAGGTCATCATCGGCACGCCGGGGCGCCTGCTCGATCATTTGAGGCGCGGCACGATCGACGTCTCGAAGGTCAACAAGGTCGTGCTCGACGAGGGCGATGAGATGCTTCGCCTCGGCTTTATCGAAGATGTGGAGATCCTCCTCGGCAAGGTCGCGCCCGATCATCAGCTCATGCTCTTTTCGGCGACGATGCCCGCGCGCGTCCGCGCGCTCTCAGCGCAGTACATGGAGCGTCCCAAGATGATCGAGATTCGCGCGGAGCACGTGACGCTCGATACGATCGAGCAGGTCGTCGTAAGCATCACGGAAGACGAGAAGCTGGATCGCCTCTCCAGGATCATCAACGAGGAGCAGCCGTACCTCATGATGGTGTTCTGCCACACGAAGCAGCGCGCGCATCAGGTGGCCATGGCGCTCGCGGCTCGCGGCTACCTCGCCGACGAGCTTCACGGCGACCTTACGCAGGCGCAGCGCGCGCTCGTACTGCGCCGGTTCCGCGAGGCGAAGCTCCAAGTGCTCTGCGCGACGGACATCGCGGCACGCGGCCTCGATATCGAGGGTGTGACGCATGTCGTGAGCTACGACGTGCCGCACGACGCGGAAGCGTACGTCCACCGCATTGGGCGAACGGGGCGTGCGGGCGGAGAAGGCAAGGCGGTGACGTTCGTGACGGCGCGGCAGTACGAAAAGCTTCGCCGCATCGAGGCGGGCATCAAGGCGCGGATCCGCCGCGAGAATGCCGCGCGCAGGGAAAAGCGCGCGGCGGAAAAGCGAGAAATGGGCAAGCCGGAGAAGGATAATAGGGCGAAGAAGCCGCGATCAAAGCACGCAAGCCGCAAGGGGGCAGCGCATAAGGGGCAGGGAGGCGGAAGGCGCCGTGCAGGCGCGAAGGCGGCGCGCCCAGCGAAGCGGAAGAGCAGCCTCGGCCGCCGCGCGAAGCTTGGAAAGCACCGATGATTCCCTTGGCAGGAAGCAATATATTATGCGGTTGAACAGAAAAAATCTACAATTCTGACGAAGAAAGCAGGATTTTCACACAAAAAAGCGAAATAAATACGCTGTGATAGGGAATAAGATTATCGAGCGCAAAGAATGGATTCTTCGGGGAGGGATTTCCATGATTGGAATCAAAAATGTTATTGCGATTGTCTGCGGCGGCGGCCCTGCGCCCGGCATCAACAGCGTCATTTCCGGCATCACGAATGAGGCGACGCGCCACGGCTGGGAAGTCATCGGCATCTACGACGGCTTTTCGCGCATCGGGCGCGGCGAGAAGAACTATATCCGCCTCGATCCGAAGAACATCAGCCGCATCCACATGCAGGGCGGCTGCATCTTAAAGATGTCGCGCTTCAATCCGACAAAGAAGGAGTCTGACCTGCGCACGGTTGTCGAGACCCTCACGGAGCTCGGCGTCACGCATCTCGTGACGATCGGCGGCGATGATACGGCGTACAGCTCGGCAGCCGTTTCGGAGTACGCGCACAGGATGGGGCGCACGATCAACGTCGTGCATGTCCCGAAGACGATCGACAACGATCTGCCGCTCCCCGAGGGCGTGCCGACCTTTGGATTCGAGACGGCGCGCGCATTCGCGACGACGGAGATCGAGAATCTCATGGAGGACGCGCGGACGACGAACAACCGCTGGTACTTTACGATCGCAATGGGCCGCACGGCAGGGCACCTCGCGCTCGGCATGGGGCGCAGCGCTGGCGCGGCCGTCACGCTCATCCCAGAGGAGCTTCCGGCGGGGCATGTGCGCCTCCAGCACGTCGTCGACATCCTGACGGGCGCCATCGTCAAGCGCTACCTCACGGGCAAGAATTACGGCGTTGCCGTCATTGCCGAGGGCATCATTGAGAAGATTGCGCCGGAGGACTTCGAGCAGCTCGGCGAGGTCGTGCTCGACGAGCACGGGCATATCCGCTACAGCGAGCTCGACTTCGGCGAGATCCTGAAGCAAAGCGTGCTCACCGAGGTGAAGAAGCTCGGCATCAAGCTCACGATCATCGACAAGGAGATCGGCTACGAGCTTCGCTGCACGGCGCCGATCGCCTACGACATCGACTATGCGCGCTCGCTCGGCTACGAGGCGGTCAAGTTCCTCATGCGCGGGGAGAGCGGCGCGATCATCTCGATCCAAAACAGCGAAGCCGTTCCCATGCGCTTTGAGGATATCCGCGATGAGAAGACGGGCAAGACGCGTGTCCGCAAGGTCAATATCGAGTCTGTCGGCTACCGCATCGCGCGCGGTTCGATGATGCGCCTCGAAAAGGGAGATCTCGACGATCCCGGTCTTGCCAACGCGTACCGCATGGAGCCGGCAGCGTTCAAGGCGCGTTACGCGTATCTTTTCGGCGAGGGCGAGGCGCCGTCGGCAGGGGAAAAAGCAGGGGCGAAGAAATAACGCTTGACATTGTTTTTTCCATGCCCTATAATATCATATTGTCAGTCGCCGATAGACGGCATGATATCGCGGGATAGAGCAGTAGGTAGCTCGTCGGGCTCATAACCCGGAGGTCACAGGTTCAAGTCCTGTTCCCGCAACCATCGCGGGGTGGAGCAGTAGGTAGCTCGTCGGGCTCATAACCCGAAGGTCACAGGTTCAAGTCCTGTCCCCGCAACCAATTTGCAAGACCGCTGATATAGCTCAGTCGGTAGAGCGTATCCTTGGTAAGGATAAGGTCACCAGTTCAATCCTGGTTATCAGCTCCATATTATGCGGCGGCATAGCTCAGTTGGCTAGAGCATGCGGTTCATACCCGCAGTGTCCGGAGTTCAAATCTCTGTGCCGCCACCACTTGGAAGCGTAGCCCCTTTTAGGGGCTTTTTCTTTTATCTTTTGTTTTTGCCTTTTATGACGGAGGAATGGCGATGATTAAAGAAGCGATTATGAAGATTGTCGGCAAGGAAGATCTTTCCTATGAGGAAGCCTACGCCGTGATGAATGAGATCATGAGCGGCGAGACGACGCAGGTGCAGAATGCAGCGTATCTCGCGGCGCTCTCCGCAAAGAGCGCGAAGGCAGAGACGATCGACGAGATCGCAGGTTCGGCTAAGGCCATGCGCGACCATGCGCTCACCGTCGCGCACGATATGGACGTCCTCGACATCGTCGGGACGGGCGGCGACCACGCGCACAGCATCAACATCTCGACGACGGCGGCGCTCATCATTGCCGCAGCCGGCATCAAGGTGGCAAAGCACGGCAACCGCGCGGCATCCTCGAAGTCGGGCGCGGCGGACTGCCTTGAAGCGCTTGGCGTAAATCTCGACCAGCCGCCCGAAAAGGCGGTTCGCGAGCTTCAAGGCGTCGGAATCTGCTTCCTCTTTGCGCAGAAGTACCACGCGTCGATGAAGTACGTCGGGCAGGTGCGTAAGGAGCTCGGCATCCGCACGGTGTTCAATATTCTAGGGCCTCTGACGAATCCCGCAAGCCCGACGCGCATGGTGCTCGGCGTCTACGACGAGTATCTCTTGGAACCGCTCGCAAAGGTTCTGCTCTCGCTCGGCGTGAAGCGCGGCATGGTCATCTACGGCAAGGACTGCTTCGACGAATTCTCGATGAGCGCGCCGACGGTCGTCTGCGAGTTCAAGGACGGCTGGTTCCGCCGCTACGAGGTCGCGCCGGAGGACTTCGGCTTCACGCGCTGCACGAAGAAGGACATCGAGGGCGGCACGCCGGAGGAGAACGCGGCCGTCACGCGCGCGATCCTTTCGGGCGAGCAGGGGGCGAAGACGGACATCGTCCTCTTGAACGCGGGCGCGGCGATCTACGTCGGCGGCAAGGCGGAGAGCATCGCGGAAGGCATTCGCGTCGCGCGCGAGATGGTCGCATCGGGCGCGGCCATGAAGAAGCTCGAAGCCTTTCGGTCAAGTTCCAATTTATGAGTTGACAGGCAAAGGCGTTTATGCTAGATTGTATAGGTGACATTATGCAATGGGTCTAGTTTTGAGCGTAAGGGGTGTTAAAAAGATGCGCAACAATATCACGTTGGAGTGCACGGAGTGCCATAGCCGCAACTACCGCACCAACAAGAATAAGAAGAACAACCCAGATCGTCTGGAGTTTAATAAGTACTGCAAGTTCTGCAAGAAGCACACGGCACACAAGGAAACGAAGTAAGCGAAGCGGACGGAGATGTGAGATGGCGGTGAAGAAATTTCTGGACGAAGTCGTCGCAGAGATGAAAAAGGTATCCTGGTCCACGAAGAAGGAGCTCGTCACCTATACGGGCGTCGTCGGCATCGCGGTCGCGGTGGTCTGCGCTCTGATCTGGATTTGCGATACCATCTTCGCGCGCGTGTTTAACATCATTTTGCGGTGAGGCAGCATGGCAGACAAAGAAGAACTCGACCTGCACGAGGACAATCCCGGCAGGGCTTGGTATGTGATTCACACGTACTCGGGCTATGAGAACAAGGTCAAGGCGAACCTCGAGCGCCTCATTCACACGGCGAATATGGAAGACATGATCTTCAATGTCGTCGTGCCGATGGAAGATGAGGTCGAGATCAAGGACGGCAGGCAGAAGGTTGTCTCGCGCAAGGTTTTCCCCGGCTACGTGCTCGTCGACATGGTCGTCGATGAGCGGTCGTGGTACGTCGTGCGCAACACGACGGGCGTGACGGGCTTCGTCGGCTCGGAAAAGCACCCGATCCCGCTGACCCATGCCGAGGCGCAGCGCATCCTGCAAGGGAACGGCGAGGCGAAAGAAAAAACCGCGCTCGACGTCGCAGTCGGTGATGGGGTCCGCATCAATTCCGGCGTGTTTGAGAACTACGACGGCGTCGTCTCCGAGGTTGACTTGGAGAAGTCGCGGCTCAAGGTCGTCGTCGACGGGACGCCGGTCGAGATGAATTTCAACGAGGTCGAAAAACTCTAAGGATACCCTTGCGAGGATACCCTTATTAGGAGGTGAAAGCAATGGCAAAGAAAGTTTCTAAAATCGTGAAGCTTCAGGTTGTGGCAGGCAAGGCAAATCCGGCTCCTCCGGTTGGTCCTGCACTCGGTCAGGCTGGCGTCAACATCATGGGATTCTGCAAGGAGTTCAATGAGCGCACGAAGCAGCAGGCGGGTCTCGTCATTCCGGTCGTCATCACGGTCTTTGAGGATCGTTCCTTCACGTTCGTCACGAAGACTCCTCCGGCTGCTGTCCTTCTGAAGAAAGCTGCCGGAATCGAGACGGCTTCGGGTGAGCCGAACAAGGTGAAGGTCGCGAAGCTGCCGCGCGCAAAGGCGCAGGAGATCGCCCAGAGCAAGATGGAAGATCTCAACGCAGCGGATATCGAGGCGGCTACTCGCATGATCGAGGGCACGGCTCGCAGCATGGGCATCGAGATCGTCGACTAAGTCGCGTTCCCACCCCTTTCCCTCCAGTGGGAGGCAATCCCGTTTGAACCACGAAAAGGAGAACATTACCATGTCCAAAACTGGCAAGAAGTATCAGGAAGCTGCCAAGCTCATCGAGGCTGGCAAGCTCTATACGCCTGCTGAAGCGATGGATCTCGTCAAGAAGACGGCGACGAAGAAGTTCGACGAGACGATCGAGCTCCACGTCCGCCTCGGCGTCGATCCGAAGTATGCTGACCAGCAGGTGCGCGGTGCGATAGTCCTGCCGCATGGCACGGGCAAATCGAAGCGCGTCCTCGTCTTTGCAAAAGGCGAGAAGGTCAAGGAGGCGGAAGCCGCAGGTGCGGACTTCGTCGGCTCTGATGAAATCGTCCAGAAGATCCAGGGCGGCTGGCTCGACTTTGACGTCGCGGTCGCAACCCCGGATATGATGGGAACGGTCGGTCGTCTCGGCAAGGTCTTAGGACCGCGCGGCCTCATGCCGAACCCGAAGCTGGGGACAGTCACGATGGATCTCACGAAGGCTATCTCCGAGATTAAAGCAGGTAAAGTCGAATACCGCACCGACAAGGCAGGCAACATCCACTGCCCAATCGGCAAGGCGTCGTTCGACGCTGAGAAGCTTCAGCAGAACTTCCAGGCCCTGATTGATACATTGAACCGCGTCAAGCCGGCGGCTGCCAAAGGCCAGTACATGCGCGCCATTACGGTCAGCGCAACGATGGGCCCTGGCGTTCCCGTCCAGCTCTAAGACGCGTTCAAGGGACATCTCCCCTCGCAGGGGGAACTTCCCTGCAGGGACGTTTCCCACATCACACGAAGGCTGTAGACAGCAGGTTTGATTCATTCATCTAACGATATGCCACGCGTATCGCCTGCCGAGGCCGGAGTCACGACTTTGAAATTGTGACCTCCGGCGGACAGCCGGAGGTTTTATTATTTGCTTTGAAATCTACAAGGTTAGGAGGTGTAAGAATGAGCAACATTAGTCCTGCAAAGAAGGCTGTCGTTGAGAAACTCACCGAGCAGCTGCGCTCTGCAAAGGGTGCTGTTCTGACGGGCTACAAAGGCCTTACGGTCGCACAGGATACGGAACTTCGCCGCGAGCTTCGCGCTGCTGGCGTTTCCTATCACGTCGTCAAGAATACGATGATGCACCTCGCCGCAGACGCTGCTGGCATGAACGACATCGACGCGCATCTTGAGGGCACGACGGCGTTTGCATTCTCGACGGAGGATGCAGTCGCTCCCGCGAAGATCATTTGCGGCTTCGTGAAGAAGAACAAGCTCGAAGAGGCTGGCATCCTGACCGTCAAGGTCGGCGTCGTCGAGGGCAAAGTCATCGACGAGAAAGAAGTCAAGGCGCTCGCCGAGCTGCCGTCTCGCGAGGAACTTATCGCAAAGCTGCTTGGCAGTATGAATGCGCCGATTTCCAACACGGTTGGCGTCCTCCAGGGCGTTATCCGCAAGGCTGTCTATGTGCTTGAGGCAATCCGCGAGCAGAAGGCATCCGCATAAGCAGAAGAAAAAGAGCAAGAATCAACATTATTGGAGGTACATACAATGACGAAAGAAGAAATCATGGAAGCCATTGAAGGCATGACTGTCCTCGAGCTATCCGAGCTCGTGAAGGCTATGGAAGAGAAGTTCGGCGTCAGCGCTGCCGCTCCGGTCGCAGTTGCTGCTGCCGGCGGCGCTGCTGCTCCGGCTGGCGAAGAGAAGACGGAGTTCACGGTCGTTCTCGCAGCGGCTGGCGACAAGAAGATCAACGTCATCAAGGCTGTCCGTGAAGCTACGGGTCTTGGCCTGAAGGAAGCAAAGGCTCTCGTTGACGGCGCTCCGGCTCCGGTCAAGGAGAACATTGCAAAGGCTGACGCTGACGCTCTGAAGGCAAAGCTCGAAGAGGCCGGCGCTACGGTTGAGCTGAAGTAAGGACTGCTTGGCGATACGGGAACTGTCCCCGCGTGGGACAGTTCTTTTTATTTTGGATACAAAGCATCGGAATTGACATAGCGGACTATCTCTGCTATTCTAAGGGCGTTCTTATGGCAGGCAGTTTCTGCCCATTCAAGGAGGGATTTTCATGCAAGCACAAGCGGAGCAGCAAGGCTTTCTCAACCGTTTCTTCAAGCTGCGCGAGAAGAATACGACGGTTCGGACGGAGGTTATTGCGGGCTTCACCACATTTATCGCGCTCGCCTATATCATGTTCGTCAATCCGAACATCCTCGCGGACGCAGGCATCCCGAAAGAGGCGGCTATCGCCTCGACGATCTGGATTGCGGCGCTCTCGACGATGGTCATGGGCGTCTTTGCGAACTACCCGGTCGCGATGGCGCCAGGCATGGGGCTGAACGCCTTCTTCGCTTATTACGTCTGCGGCGTTCTCGGCCTTCATTGGACGGTCGCGCTCGGCGCGGTGTTCTTCTCCGGCATTTTCTTTCTCATTCTTACGATCAGCCATATCCGGCAGGCGATCATCGGTGCCGTGCCGACGAACCTGCGCCGTGCAATCGGCGTCGGCATCGGTCTCTTTATCGCATTCGTGGGCTTGAAGGGAACGGGGCTTATCATCAACGATCCCGCGACGTTCATTACGCTCGGACACGTCACGCAGCCGACGACGGCGCTGGCGCTCTTTGGACTCGTACTGACGGCGGCGCTTATGGCGCGCGGCGTGCAGGGCGCAATCCTGCTCGGCATCATCGCGACGACGCTCATTTCCATGGCGATGGGCATTTCGCCCGTTCCGCATTCCTTCGCTGAGGTCATCAGCACGTCGTTGCCGCACATGGGCGAGACGTTTGCGAAGCTCGACATCGTCGAGGCGTGGAACTACGGTATTTTCTCGATCATCTTCACATTCACCGTCGTCGAGCTCTTCGACAATATGGGCACGCTGATTGGCCTGACGTCCAAGGCGAAGATGGTAAAGCCAGACGGCGAGATCGAAAACCTCGACCGCGCGCTGACGACGGACGCCTGCGGCACGATCGTGAGCGCTGTCTTCGGCACGTCGACCGTCACGAGCTACATCGAGAGTGCGGCAGGCATTGCAGCAGGCGGCAAGACGGGGCTTACGGCCGTGATAGTCGCGCTCCTTTTCCTCGTCTCACTCCTCTTTGCGCCGCTCATCGGCCTCGTTCCGGGCTTTGCGACGGCGCCGGCGCTCATCCTCGTCGGCGCGCTCATGATGAGCGAGGTCGGCAAGATCAACTTCCAGGACTTCACGGACGGCCTGCCCGCCTTTCTCACGATCATCATGATGCCAATGACCTCGAGCATTGCAAATGGCTTTGCCTTCGGCTTTATCAGCTTCGCGCTCCTAAAGACGCTCGGCGGCAAGGCAAAGGAAGTCAGCTGGATCATGTGGCTCGTCAGCATCGCATTCGTCATCAATCTCTTTCTGCGTTCTTGACAAGGAGAGCGCCCTATGCTAGTATGGGTAAGCGTAGGCGCATGAAGTGCGCCTTTCCCCAACCGCACGGCGAGGCGGCATGAGCCACAAGACGGCGCGAGCCGCGCCGAAGCCGGCGAGTAAGATTTCAGGGAGGTGTAATGTATGTACGCAATTATCAAGACTGGCGGCAAGCAGTACAAGGTTGCCGAGGGTGACGTCATCCTCGTCGAGAAGCTCGCGACAGAAGAAGGCAGCGAGGTCGTCTTTGACGAAGTGCTGACGGTTGTTGACGGTGATTCCGTGAAGGTCGGCAAGCCGGTCGTCGCGGGCGCAAAGGTCACGGCGAAGGTCGAAGCGCAGGGCAAGGGCCCGAAGATCCGCATCTTCAAGTACAAGGCGAAGTCGAACTATCGCAAGCGTCAGGGCCATCGCCAGCCGTTCACGAAGGTCGTCATCGAGAAGATTGAAGCCTAATCCATGATACGGGTCAGGATTTCGACTGCGGCAGACGGGAAAATATCGGGCTATGAGGTCACCGGCCACAGCGGTACGGCGGCACGTGGCGAGGATATCATCTGTGCGGGCGTCTCAGCGCTCACGCAGACCGCTCTTTTAGGAATCGGCGAGTACCTGCATCGCGAGGCAAGTTACAAAGTCGCGAGCGGAAAGCTCATAATGCGCCTAAAGGACGCGCCCGACACAGAGACGGAAGCCATTTTGCGGACGATGCTCTTGGGAATTAGGGAGATTGAAACACTCCATCCCGAGGCAGTCCGCATCGAAACGGAAAAATGAATGACGGAGGTGAATCTCATGTTCCAGTTTGATTTGCAGCTTTTCGCGCATAAGAAGGGCGTCAGTTCCACGCGCAACGGCCGCGACAGCGAGGCGAAGCGCCTTGGCGTCAAGGAGCAGGCCGGCACGGTCGTAACGGCAGGCAGCATCCTCGTTCGCCAGCGCGGCACGCACTTCCATCCGGGCCACAATGTCGGCATCGGCAAGGACGACACGCTTTTTGCGAAGGTAGCAGGCAAGGTTGCGTTTGAGCGCAAGGGCCGCTACAACCGTCAGATCAGCGTTTACACGGCGGAAGAGGCCATGTAAGGAAACAGTACCTGCGCTTTATGGAGTGCAGGTATTTCTTCTATTCATACGAATATGGAAAACGGCGTTAGGTTGCGTTGTGAAGATAGGCCGGCGCGGAAGTGCCGGTTTTCTTGTCTTTGTTTTCTCGTTTCTCGTAAAGGAGCTGCTATGCAATTTATCGACAGGACGCGCGTCATCGTGAAGGCAGGCGACGGCGGTCACGGCAAGTCCGCGTTCCGCCGTGAGAAGTTCGTACCGAAGGGCGGTCCGGCGGGCGGTGACGGCGGGCGCGGCGGCGACGTGATCTTCGTCGTGGACGCAAATCTCAATACCCTTCTCGACTTCCGCTTTCACCGCAAGTTCCAGGCGAAGAACGGTGAGAACGGCGACATCAAGAACCAGTACGGCAGGAACGCAGAGCCGTGCTACGTCAAAGTGCCGCCCGGCACGATTGTAAAGGACGAGGCGACGGGCGAGCAGCTTGCCGACCTCACGGAGATCGGGCAGGAGGCCGTCGTCGCGAAGGGCGGGCGCGGCGGCCGCGGCAATGCGAAGTTCGCCAACGCCGCGAACCGCGCGCCGACGTTTGCCGAGTTTGGTGAGCCGGGTGAGGCGAAGAATCTCATCCTGGAGCTGAAGCTCCTCGCCGACGTCGGGCTCGTCGGCTATCCGAGCGTCGGCAAGTCGAGCCTCGTCGCAAGCTGCAGCGCAGCGCGCCCCGAGATCGCCGACTACCATTTCACGACGATCACGCCCGTGCTCGGCGTCGTGCAGACGGACTACGAGAAGAGTTTCGTCATGGCGGATATACCGGGACTCATCGAGGGCGCGGCGGATGGCGTCGGCCTTGGGCACGACTTCCTGCGCCACGTCGAGCGCACGAAACTGATTCTCCACATCGTCGACGCATCTGGCATCGAGGGGCGCGATCCCGTCGAGGACTACGCGAAGATCAACGTCGAGCTTAAAAAATACAGCGAGAAGATTGCGCGGCGTACGCAGATCCTCGTCGCGAACAAGATCGACCTCCCGGAGGCCGAGGCGAATCTGCCGCGCCTGAAAGAGCTTGCGGAGAAGGAAGGGCTGAAGTTCTTTCCGATTTCTGCCGCGACGCGCGAGGGCGTCACAGCGCTCATCGCCTACGTCGGCGAATGGATCGACGCGTACGTGCCAGAGCCGGAGGCGGAAGAGGAGGAAAAGGTCTACGACCAGATGGAGGACGATCCCGACCGCGTGACGATCACGCGAAACGATGCGGGCGACTTCATCGTGAGCGGCAAGGCGCTCGAAAAGCTCGTCGTCATGACGAACTTCAACAACGATGAGGCGGTGCGCCGATTCCAGTATATCTGGCGCATCAAGGGCATCGACGCAAAGCTCCAGAAGCGCGGCATCAAGGAAGGGCAGACCGTCCGAATCGGCGCGATGGAATTTGAGTACCGCGAATAGGGGGAACGACATTGATACGAAATTCGCTCACGGGCAAGCAGAAAAGCTTCCTGCGCTCGCTCGGCATGACGATGGAGGCTGCGCTCCAGATAGGCAAGGAGGGCGTGACGCCGACGGTCGTACAGGCGGCGGCCGAGATGGTGAAGAAGCGCGAGCTCGTCAAGGTGCGCGTGCTGCAAAACTGCATGACGCCGCCAAAAGATGCCATCACGATGCTCGCCGAGCGCGCGGACGCGAACCTCGTGCAGATCATCGGGCGCAACGGGCTGCTCTTTCGCCGCAATTTTGAAAAGCCGAAGATCGAGCTGCCATAACGTGAAAAGGAGCAGGCTATGACTGCAAGGGAGCGCCTGAAAGAGGCGAACCGCATTGTTGTAAAGGTCGGCACGAGCACGCTGACGCACGCGTCGGGCGGGCTGAACCTGCGGCGCATCGACCTCCTGCTGCGCGAGCTATCGGATCTCATGAATGCGGGCAAGGAGATCGTCTTCGTCTCATCGGGCGCGATTGCGGCGGGAATGGGACGGCTGGGGCTCGCGGAAAAGCCGGCGGAAATCCCGAAGAAGCAGGCGATTGCCGCTATCGGGCAGGGCGTTCTCATGCACATCTATGAGAAATTCTTCGCCGAGTACGGCAAGACGATGGGGCAGGTGCTCCTCACGAAGGAGAACGCCGTCCGCCACCATCAATACAGCCATTCGCGCGATGCGCTGCTCGCGCTCCTCGCGATGGGTGCAGTGCCCGTCATCAATGAGAACGACGCCGTATCGGTCGACGAGATCAAGATCGGCGACAACGACAACCTCTCCGCCATCGTCGCGACGCTCGTCGACGCCGATGCGCTCGTTATCCTCTCGGACATCGAGGGCGTCTATACGGCAAATCCCGCGGCGCATGCGGACGCACGGCTGATCGAGGAGATCGCGGAGCTGACGCCCACCGTCATGGCGCTCGCGGGCAGCGCAGGCTCGAAGCTCGGCACGGGCGGCATGGTGACGAAGCTCGAGGCGGCTCGCGTCGCGATGAGCGCGGGCGTGACGATGGTCATTGCCTCGGGCCGCGAGGAGGGCACGCTGCGCCGCGTGCTCGCGGGCGAGACGGTCGGGACGGTCTTCCCAGCGAAGGAATCGCACCTTCGCGTGCGCAAGAGCTGGCTCGCCTTTGGCAAGCGCCTCGCGGGGGACGTCGTCGTTGATGCAGGCTGCGCGGCAGCGCTCGCGCAGGGCTCGAGCCTGCTCGCGGCGGGGATTTCCTCCATCGAGGGGGAGTTCGCCGCCGGCAGCACCGTCCGCGTCCTCGATGCGGCAGGACGCGAGCTTGCGCGCGGCATCGTGAATTATGGCGCAGGCGATCTCGCGCGGCTGATTGGACACAAAACAGAGGAATTTGCCGCACTCGTGGAGAATGCACACCATGAGGAAATCATTCACCGCGACAATCTCGTGTTGATGATGTGAGACAAGAGAATAGGAGGGACGCAAAGATGGGGACGGAATTGGAAGCGAAAATTCGCGCACAGGCAGAGGAGGCAAAGCGCGCCGCGCGCGTGCTCGGCGGACTGCCGACGTATGTCAAGAACTCGGCGCTCTTTTCGATGGCGGACGCGCTGCTCGCGAAGAAGTTCGATATTCTGGAGGCGAATACGGCCGATGTCCGCGCGGCGCGCGCGCAGGGCGTCAAGGATTCGTACATCGACCGATTGACGCTCAACGTGACGCGCATCGAAGCGATGGCAGAGGGGCTTCGCCAGACGGCATCGCTCCCCGACCCCGTCGCGCGTGGCGACTATGAAGTCACGCGCCCCAATGGGCTTGAGATTCGCCGCGTGCGCGTGCCGCTCGGCGTCATCGGCATCATCTACGAGGCACGCCCCAATGTCACGGTAGACGCGGCAGGGCTCTGCCTGAAGGCGGGCAACGCCGTCCTCCTGCGCGGTGGCTCGGAGGCGCTGGCGTCGAACCGCGCCATTGCCGCCGTGCTCGCCCGTGCGGCGTATGGGGCAGGCATTCCAGAGGGCGCGATCCAGCTCATCGACACGTCCGACCGCGCAGCCGTCGACGCCATGATGGAGTTGACGGGGCTGCTCGACGTCATCATCCCGCGCGGCGGCTCGGGTCTCATCCATCACGTCGCCCTGCACAGCAAAGTCCCCGTCATCGAGACGGGGACGGGCGTCTGCCATACGTTCGTCGACGCGTCGGCCGATGAAAAAATGGCGCTTCGGATCGCGCTCAATGCAAAGGTGAGCCGCTGCTCGGTCTGCAACGCGATGGAGACATTGCTCGTGCATCAAGACATTGCGCCGTCCTTCCTGCCGAAGCTCGAGGTGGAAATGCGCCATGCGGGTGTGGAGCTTCGCGGCTGCGAGAGAGCGCGTGCGATATGCCCCTCCATGATAGAGGCGACGGAGGAGGATTGGCGCACGGAGTACGGCGATCTCATCCTTTCCGTGCGCGTCGTCGATGATTTAGCGACGGCTATCGACCATATCAACCGCTACAATACGGGCCATTCCGAGGCCATCGTGACGCGCGACCTCGAGAGCGCGCACCAGTTCCAGCGCGAGGTCGATGCGGCGGCGGTCTACGTCAACGCCTCGACGCGCTTCACGGACGGCTATGAGTTCGGCTTCGGCGCGGAGATCGGGATCAGCACGCAGAAGCTGCATGCGCGCGGGCCGATGGGGCTTGACGAGCTCACGAGCACGAAATACTTGATTTACGGCGAGGGACAGATCCGCGAATGAGATTGGGGCGAAAGCTGTTTTTCGGCTATCTTCGCACGGCGCGCGCCTACCTCGCCTCGCCAAAGGGCGGGCGCGACGTGCGGGACTGGGCGCGGGCGGCGGGATTCGTCCTCCTGACGGCAGGAGGCGTGCTCCTCTTGCTTTGCTTTATGGGAGTGTGAGACATGGAGAGCGGGCGCATTGGCATCATGGGCGGTACGTTTGACCCCATCCACGTCGCGCACCTTGCGATTGCGGAGGAGGCGCGCACGGCGTTTTCCCTCGCGCAGGTGCTCTTTGTCCCCGCGGCAAACCCGCCGCATAAGCTGGGGCGTGCGATCACGGACGCGCGCCACCGCCTTGCGATGGTGCAGATCGCAACGGCGTCCAACCCGCATTTCTTCGTCTCAGCGATGGAGATGGAGCGAAAGGGGCCGTCGTACTCGCTTCTGACCGTGCAGGAGCTCCACGCGCGCTACGGCAGCGGGCAGGCGCTCTACTTCATCACGGGCATGGACTCGATCAACGAGCTCCATACATGGTATCACCCGAAGGAACTTCTAGCCGCGTGCCACTTCGTCGGCACGACGCGCCCCGGCGACCCCGTCGACCAGGCGGCGCTCGCGCGCGACTTCGGCGCGCTTGCCGAGGGGCGAATCCACTGTCTCGACGTGCCGGAACTTGCGATCTCGTCGACCGACCTGCGCGCGCGTGTGCGGGCAGGAAAATCCATCCGCTACCTCGTGCCGGAGGCGGTGGAGGCGTACATTCGGAAGGAGGGGCTGTATCAATGAGCCAGATGACGTATGAGGAAATGCAGGCGGAGCTGAAGAGGCGGCTAAAGCCCACGCGCTTTGCGCACTCGCTCGGCGTCGCCGATACGGCCGTATTCCTCGCGAAGCGATTCGGCGTCGACACATGGAAGGCGCGCATCGCGGGACTGCTCCACGACTGCGCGCGCGAGTACCGAAACGAGGATCTCGTCGCCGAGGCAGAAAAGCGCGGCATTCCCGTCTCGGACGTCGAGCGCGCGATGCCGCTTCTCCTGCACGCCTACGTCGGCGCACGGCGCGTGCGCGAGGTCTACGGCGTCGAAGATGCCGAGATCGAGCAGGCGATATGGCGTCATTCCGTCGGCGCGGCGGATATGACCGATCTCGACAAGGTCGTCTGGTATGCCGATATGATCGAGCCGAACCGCGTTTATCCAGAGGTCGAGGAGCTTCGCCGCCTCGCGCGCGAGGCGACGCTCGACGCCATGGTGCTCGAGGGGCTGACGCAGACGATCCTCTTCGTCGTGCAGGGCGGCAGGCTCATCCATCCCGACACCGTGCTCGCGCGAAACGCTCTCCTCCTGAAGGGAAGCGCGTGACATGGCAAGGCGAGAACCAGAACCAGTAAACGTCACGAAGCAGAATATCCTGCGCAAGAAGCGCATCCTCGCACAGCGCAGACGCAGGCGCTTCTTCGGCTGCCTCTTCCTGCTCGTCTTGGGGGCGGCGATAGTCGCAGGCGTGCTCTTCGTTGGCTATACGCTCTACAGCTGGGGGTCGAGCGTATACCACGATTACCAGACGATGTACGCGCAGTACACGGAGCGCCAGTGCGCGCGGCGCGGCGAGATCAGCCCCGCCTTTGACGGCTATACGAACGTACTCGTTCTCGGCATCGATGCGGGGGCGGCAGACCCGGACGGCGTGCAGGGCACGCACGCCGACACCGTGCTCGTCCTGAGCCTTGAGAATGCGACGGGACGATTGCGCTTCATCACGATCCCGCGCGATACTTGGGTGAGTTACCCGACGGGCAAGGGCGAGCAGGGGCGCATCAGCGACCTCTACGCAGTGGGCGGCGCGCCGCTCGTCGTGCGAAGCGTCAGCGCCCTATTGGGCGGCGTCTCCATCCATCAGTACGTCACGGTCGATATGCAGACATTTTCAGACCTCATCGACGTATTGGGCGGCATCGACATCTACGTCGAGGGCGACATGAACTACGACGACGCGGAGGACGGCACAGCGATTCACTTAAAGCAGGGCTATCAGCACCTTTCGGGCGAGCAGGCGCAGCAGTACCTGCGCTACCGCAGCCCGGAGCTGGGCGACGTCGGGCGCGTGCAGCGCCAGCAAAAATTCGTCCGCGCCCTCTACCGCGAGGTCTTGCAGGCGAAGACGATAACGAAGCTGCCTGCAATCGCCGACATCATAAGGAATCGCGTCGACACGAGCGCGGAGATCTTCGACTCGGCACACCTCGCGAATGTCGTGCGGACGCTCTCCGCTGATGCGCCGATGAGCGTCATGCTGCCCGGCGCGCCGGCTCAGGGCGACGCGAGCGTATGGGTGCCGGACGAGGCCGAGATCCAGAAAAAAATGCAGGAGCTTTTTCCGCAGGATGCGGAAACGCCTCCATCGGAATGATGCGCATCATAGCTATTAGGAGGATTCAATATGACCGAACAGGAACTTTCGCAGGAAATCTGCAGGGCGGCAAGCGCAAAAAAGGCACGTGACATCGTAACGATGGATATGCGGGGCATCATGAGCGCGACGGACTGCTTCGTCGTCTGCTCGGCGAATACGGCGACGCAGGTGCGCGCAATCGTCGACAACATCGAGGAAGAGCTCGCGAAAAAAGGCGTCGCGTTCCAGCACAAGGAAGGCTACCGCGCGGGCGAGTGGGTTCTCCTCGACTACGGCGACGTCGTCGCGCACGTCTTCATGCAGGACGCGCGCGAGTATTACGCACTCGAAAACCTCTGGGGCGAAGCGCCGCTTACGCCGTTTGAGGACTGACGCCATGCAGGAACGAAACGGGCGGGGACAGGAAGCGCGGGAAATGCCGCGCAGGCGCAAGTACGGGCCGAGTACCGTCGCGCGTATGCGCGTCGCGCGCCTCGGCGAGATGGGCGCATTTCTCGACGCCGAGACGGGCAATACGAGCGATGACATCCTGCTGCACGAGACGCAGCAGACGCGCCCCGTCAAGGAAGGCGACGAGGTCGAGGTCTTTCTCTACCTCGACCCGAAACGCCGCCTGACCGCGAGCATGCGGACGCCGAAGATGAAGGAAGGGCAGATCGCGCGCCTTGCGGTCATCAATGTCTCGAAGGACGGCGCCTTCCTCGACGTCGGCGCGGAGCGCGGCATCTTCATGCCTTATGCGGGGATGCGCGGCAGACCGCAGGTCGGCGAGGTCGTCTGGGCGAAGCTCTATACGGATAAGTCCGGCAGGCTCGCCGTGACGATGGAGGTCGAGGACGAGATGCGCCGCGCTTCAAAGCCGGCTGCGGGCGTCAAGGTCGGCGATCACCTGACGGGCGCGATATACAACTACACGGACGAGGGCGCATTTCTCTTCAGCGAGGAACGCTACATCGTCTTTATCGCCAATAAGGAAATGGCGGAACGTCCGCGCGTCGGCGCAGTCGTCACCGTGCGCGTGACGTTTGTGCGCCGCGACGGCAGGCTCAACGCCTCCCTGCGTGAGGTGAAGGAGAAGGCGCGCATCAGCGACGCGGAACGCATCCTCGCGTTCCTCACGGAGCGCAAGGGAAAGATGCCGTACAGCGATGCTTCGACGCCTGCGGTCATCCGCGACAAGTTCCAGATCAGCAAGGCGGCGTTCAAGCGCGCGCTTGGGCATCTGCTCCGGGAGGGGCGCATCGAGGAGCGTGACGGCTGGACGTATTTGAAGGAAACGGACGTCCCATAAATTTCTCATAGAATCTCATCGAAATAGAAGGATTTTTTTGCGTGAGGGCGAATAAGAGAAAAATAAGGTATTGGCAAAGATAAAGTGAATGGGACCGCAGCACGCGGCCGCCGATATACTGGAATCATGGGAGGCAATGGAATGGCAGCAGCAAAAGGCGCAGAATCCAAGACTGAACAGAAAGGGATTTTGCTTGAGACGGGCACGAACGAGTTTGAGATCGTGGAGTTCAATATCGGCGATGTCAACTACGGAATCAACGTAGCAAAGGTGCGCGAGGTCATCACGCGCGTGCCGGTGACGGCGATGCCGCAGGCGCATCCTTATATCGACGGGCTCTTCACGCTCCGCGGAAAGGCAATCCCACTCGTCGACCTGCCCCGCTGTCTCAATGCACGGTCGTCAGGCACGCCGCGCAACATCATCGTGACGGAAATCAACAACTACAACATCGGCTTCCTCGTCGAGACGGTGTCGCGCATCCACCGCATCTCGTGGAAGGAAATGGAGCCGGCGCCGGAAGTCGGCGACCAGTCGCGCGTCGTCGGCATCATCAAGATGAAGGACCGCATCGTCCTCCTGCTCGACTTCGAGACGATCATCGCGGAGATCAACCCGGAGATCAACCAGAAGCTTCGCACCGTCGATGCGGCGACGGAGGACATCAAGGACCAGCGCGGCCGCGCGCACGTCGTCGTCGCCGAGGATTCGCCACTTCTCCGCGAGCTCCTCGTCTCGACGTTGCACGATTCGGGCTATCGCTTCATCCGTGACTTTGGCAACGGGCAGGACGCTTGGGAATACCTCAGCGCGCTCGCGCAGAAGAATGGTCCGATCGACCAGCAAGTCGCCGTCATCGTCTCCGACGTCGAGATGCCGAAGATGGATGGACATCGCCTCCTGAAACTTGTACGCGAGGACGAACGTCTGAAGGAAGTGCCGCTCGTGCTTTTCTCGTCGCTCATCAATCCCGAAATGCGTCGCAAGGGCAAGGAGCTCGGCGCGTCGGGGCAGATCGCAAAGCCGGAAATCAACCAGCTCATCGAGCTGCTCGATCACTTGGTCTTTGGCACGGAGCTCACGCATGGACAACTGAAAGAATGATTTGCGCTTCGCGCTTACGGAAAGCTGCCGCAAGGCAGCTTTTTGTTTGACTTGTCGAAATGACTATTGTTCGTTATAATAATGAAAAACAGAATGGAGGGAGAGGTAAGGCAATGAGACGATACACGCCACTTTTCTTAACGGCGTTCATCCTGTTTCTCCTCGTGCTGGCGGGCGCGGCGTATCTTGCGGGCGCGGGCGGGCAGGAGAAGCAGCAGGCGAGGCAGGAGATTACTGTGCTCACGACCTTGCCCACGGAGAATGTGATGCCCTTATCAGACGCCTACGAGCGCGCCACGGGCATCCGCGTGACATTCCTCTCCCTTTCGCGGGACGAGCTGGCATCGCGCATGAAAGCGCAGGCAGAACATGCGGACGGGCAAGCGGCCGCGCTCGTGCTCACGGACAGCGGGACGCTGACTGCAGCTGCTGCGGAGGGCTATCTCGTCCCCTATATATCGGAAACGAATGACATGGTTGCGGAGGGATTCCGCCAGCGCGATGGCTATTGGACGGGCGTTTGGCATGATCCCGTCGTGTTCTGCGTCAACCGCGACTATCTAAAGACACTGAAGCGCATCCCCGACTCGTGGCAGACGCTTGCGAAGGCGGAGGGGCGCATTGGCGTCACGGATTTCATGGCGGCAGACGCCTCCGCGAACCTCCTCTACGCCATGATGGCGCAGTACGGCGACGCGGCGACGCTCGACCTCTGGCGCGCCCTGCACCCGCGCGTCGTCCAATACGCGCGCTACCTATCGAACCCCGTGCGCCAGGCAGGCATGGGCGAGGTCGATATCGCCATCGCCGTCGAGAGCGAGACGCTGCGCTACATCCACGACGGCTATCCGCTGCGCGTCATCTACCCGGCCGACGGCACGGCATCCATCGTGACGGGCACGGGGATCCTGCTCGGCGCTTCCCCGCGTGACGCAGCGGCAGCGCGCGCGTTTGCCGACTGGCTGCTCTCCGATGAGGCACAGCTCGCGCTTCAGAGCAAGGGGTTTTTCTTCATCCCGACGAATCCCGCGACGCTCGCCTATCAATCGTTTGCCGGGAAGAATCTCGTCCTCTTCTCGCAGCCGCAGACCTTTACGAAAGAACAGAAAAAGAGCCTGCTCGACCGCTGGGCGCGCGAAGTACGTTTTCATTGAGCATTATTGTAGCTTCTCCATGGAGGAATATTTGTGAAAGCTGGTTTTATCAGTCTTGGCTGTTCCAAGAATCTCGTCGACACGGAGGTCATGCTCGGCATATTGAAGCAGCATGGCATCGAGCTGACACCGGATCCTGCGGCGGCAGACATCCTCATCGTCAATACGTGCGCCTTCATCCAGTCGGCGAAGGAAGAGTCAATCACGACCATTCTCAATATGGCGGACTACAAGGAGGCGGGGCGCTGCCGCAGCCTCATCGTCGCGGGATGCCTCGGGCAGCGTTATGGGCAGGAACTCCTCGACGAGATTCCCGAGGCAGACGCCATCATTGGCACGAGCGCATGGCCGCGTATCATGGAAGCCGTCGAAGAGACGCTCAAGGGGCGGCGCATCGTCATCGCGGGCGAGGACAAGGCGCTCTACGACGAGGCGACGCCGCGTATCACGACGACGCCCGACTATACGGCATACGTCAAGATTGCCGAGGGCTGCAATAATAACTGCGCATTCTGTGCCATCCCGCTCATCCGCGGCAAGTACCGCAGCCGCAAGATTGAGGACATCACGGCAGAAATCGGACATCTCGCAGAGCGCGGTGTGAAGGAGATCATCCTCCTCGCGCAGGATTCGACGGACTATGGGCGCGACCTCTACGGAAAGCCGATGCTCGCGAAACTCCTGACGGAAATCGTCAAGGTCGAAAAAATCGAGTGGGTGCGCACCCTGTACAGCTATCCAAAATTCTTTACGGACGATCTCATCGAGACGATTGCGCGCGAGCCGAAACTCTGCAAGTACGTTGACTTGCCGCTTCAGCACGCGCATGACGCGGTGCTGCGCCGGATGCGCCGACCTGACACGCAGGAGGAAATGCGCGCGCTCGTCCAGAAGCTGCGCGAGCGCATCCCTGGCGTCACGATCCGCTCGACCTTCATCGTCGGATTCCCTGGCGAGACGGATGCGCAGTACCAGACGCTCCGCAATTTCCTCGAGGAAATGCGCTTCGACAAGGTCGGCGTCTTTACGTACTCGCAGGAGGAGGGAACGAGCGCTGCCGAGATGCCGAACCAAGTCAGCGAGGACGTCATGCAGGAGCGTTACCACGACCTCATGAGCCTGCAATCGAAGATTTCCGAGGAAGTCAATCAGGCGCTTGAGGGGCGCGAGCTCAATGTGCTCATCGAGGGGCGTGACGAGGAGCAGCCAAATATCGCCATCGGGCGCTCCTACCGCGAGGCGCCGGAAGTCGATGGACAAGTCTACGTCGAGGGCGATACGGCATCAAAGGCGGGAGACATCGTCCGCGTCCGCGTCCTGCAGGGCTTCACCTACGACATCGTCGGCGAGCGCATCGACGGGTGAGGAGATTGGGGAGGGCACGATGAACGAACCGAATGAGCTGCTTGAGCCTCTTGAAATAATAGCCGGGAAGATGCTTGCGGCAAGGAATCTCACGATTGCCTGTGCCGAGTCGTGCACGGGCGGCCTTTTGACGAGCCGGCTGACCGACATAGCGGGAAGCTCCGCCTACGTCATGGGCTCGGTCGTTTCCTATACGAACCATATCAAGGAGAGCCTCGTCGGCGTGCGTCACGCGACGCTTGCCGCGCATGGGGCGGTCTCTGCAGAAACGGCGCGCGAGATGGCAGACGGCATCCGCCACGCAATCGGCACGGATATCGGAATCGGCATCACGGGCATAGCAGGTCCGGGGGGCGGAACAGCAACGAAGCCCGTCGGGCTCGTTTTCATAGCGATTTCAGCCGATAAAGGTACAATCGTCCGTGAGAACCACTTCACGGGCACGCGCACGGAAAACAAACGCGCGAGCACGGAAACCGCGCTTTCCATGCTTGTGGAGTATCTTTCTAAACATTGAATACACCAGAGCAAAGGAGTACCCTTATGAAAGCATTTTCCTACGTTGCCGCCGCTGCACTCACGGCCTCTCTCGTTGCAAGCCCTGCCATTTCCTATGCGGCAGACGAGGCGGCAGCAGAGACGCCGGCAGCTGCCACAGCCGAATCATCCACTGCTGCACCTGCACAGGCTGCACCCGCTGTCAGCCTCCCGTACACTTACACGAGCAAGCTCTACGGCTTTACGATCCAATGCCCGCAGAAGCCCGTCGGCGTCATCCCCGCGAGTATGCTCTATGAGAACGAAAAGGGCGACATCCTCATCTTTGAGAACGAGGAGTACAACATCAAATACGCGTGGATCATCACGGAGGACGCCTTCGACAATAAAAAAGTTCCCAATCTTAACAAGCTAAACGAAAAGGACGCGGAAGCCCTGCTCAAAAACATCATGGGCAGCAATGGCTATGAGGGCATCATGCTTGTGAACCTTACAGCGAAGAACAAGGGCATCTACGCCGTGACGGCAAAGGAAGTCGAGATCGACACGGACGGCGACGGCAAACCGGACGCGACGGCAACGGCAAACACGCAGATGGCAGTCCTGTTCTTCCGCGGGGACAAGGGCGGCCGCTACGCCATGAAGCTCATCGACAACCCGACGCTGCGCGGCACGTCGCTCACGGCGTTCCAAAAGGGCGCGGGGACGTTTGTGGAAAAGTAAGGAACGCATGAATTTGAAGCCCATCAGCATACGAAGGCTGTGAAGTGACATGCTCTTAAAAGATGAGGGTTATAGGCTCAAACGAGCATGTGATCCTCATTTTTGATAGCGCTTCCCAAAACCTTAAGGAATCACTGATTCATTCAGCCGCCCATCTTCGCATATCTGCACTGTCCTCTCGTCGTCGACAAATCCGCGGCGTAGCACCACTACGCCTGTGGTTTGTCTCCTAGATAGGAACAGCGCATCTATGCAAATCTGGGCAGCTTCATTGAATCAGCGCTTCCTTAAACTTTTTTCAAAAAGGTGTTGACAGAGTGCTTTCGGTACGCTATACTGACATAGTCGCTTGAAGCGAGGGACACGAAAGAAAGCCCCGCGGCAAGAGTGCAAGTTGTTCTTTGAAAACTAAACAATGCAGATACATGATACAATCTGTAACATGTAAGCCAGATGTTTGAGCGAGAAAATCGCAAAAATATCGGTTGGTTATATACATATAAGCAATCGGCAATTTCTTTAGCAGAAGCTACTTGTTAGCAACTGCAAAGCAAATGACAAAAGAGCCAATCGGCTTTTCTAAAACTTTTTAGGAGAGTTTGATCCTGGCTCAGGACGAACGCTGGCGGCGTGCTTAACACATGC
>ERZ772945.697-NODE-697-length-26268-cov-61.051349_pt1 | contig 26268 bp, 20 predicted proteins | sample MGYA00511681_ERZ772945 | MGnify/ENA primary metagenome ERZ772945 (study PRJEB29015, sample SAMEA2737943) | human oral metagenome | biome: human oral; feature: human-associated habitat; material: dental | place: China | collected 2143 ...
GGCGTCCCGGCTGTAGCGCCAGGGCTCCTTGGAGCTGAAGGCCGACCTCGTCGAGTGCAGGCGGTTGACGGGGGAGAAGCAGCCCAGCTGCACCCACCGGGCCGAGCGCTCCGGGTCGGCCGGTCGCCCCGATCCCGCCCCGCGCTCCCGCCGGACCCCGCGGGTCGAGTCCGAGGCCAGTGGAGGGCCCCGCGCCGACGAGTTCCGCGTCAACGAGCCGGTCGAGCCCCGTGCCGACGAGATTCGAACCGATGAGATTCACACTGACGAGTTGGTCGCACCCCGCCCCGTCGCCCACACTCCGCTGGGGATGATCGGCCGCACGGGCGTCCTCGTGGTCCTGGCCGCTGCGACCGTCCTGGCGCCGCTGGGCACGCGGGTCGGCTTCCTCTCCCTGGCCGTCACCCCCGCCGTCGCCGCCCAGACCGGCGCCACCACCGCCGCGTCGGTCCCGGTCTCGGTGGCGGACGCGGTCCTCGGATCGGACGCCGACGTCGACGAGAACAGCGACACCGAGATGTCCAACGTCCCCGACGCCGCGACGCTCGCCCGCATCCGCGCGGCCCACGACAACGCGACCGTCACCTGCGCCTCCAAGTCCTCCGGGGCCTCGGGCGACACCGCCGCCTTCGTCTCCGCCCCGGAGGTCTTCAACCCCATGATGGAGGGCACCTACGAGATCTCCTCGCCGTGGGGCTACCGCATGCACCCGACCCTGGGCATCCTCAAGCTCCACGCCGGGCAGGACTACGCCGCGCCCGCCGGCACGCCCATATACGCCGCCGCCGCGGGGGAGGTGGTCACCGCCGGCATGGTCGACGGCACCGGCACCGTGACCATCAAGCACGACATCGACGGCCAGGTCTGGTACACGAGCTACCTGCACATGTACGAGGACGGCATCTACGTCCACGTGGGGGACAAGGTCAACGCCGGCCAGCTCATCGCCGCCGTCGGCTCCACGGGGCGCTCGACCGGGGCCCACCTGCACTTCGAGGTCCGCACCGCCAACGACGACGCCGACGAGTCGACGGTCGACCCGACCGTCTGGCTCACCGAGCACCACGCAGTCGAGTTGACGACCGACTGCTCCTGAGACCCGCGCCCACCCTGAAGGAAGCGAGGAAGCATGGTCGCCGCACGAGGCTGCACCGTCATCGCCCACCGCGGGGGCGCGGGGGAGGCGCCGGAGAACACCTGGACCGCCGTCGAGCACGTCGCCGAGCTGGGGTTGACCTGGATGGAGACGGACCTGCGCGTGAGCGCCGACGGCCTGGTCATTCTCTCCCACGACTCCGACCTCATGCGCACCGCCGCGGACCCGCGGGGCATCGGGGAGCTGACCTGGAAGGAGCTGTCCGAACTCGACGCCGGCGACGGCCGGCCCCCGGTCAGGCTCGACGACGCCCTCGTCGCCTTCCCGCGGCTGCGCTTCAATATCGACCTCAAGGAGTCGGCGGTCGTCCAGGACGCCCTGCAGGTGGTGCGCGCCGCCGACGCCCTGGAGCGGGTCCGCTTCGCCTCCTTCTCCGCGCGGCGCCTGGCGGTCCTGCGCCGCCAGGAGCCCCGGGCGACGACCTCGCTGGGGGTCGGCGACGTGCTGGCCCTGGTGCTGCACGCCGAGGCGGGCCTGAGGCTGCCCGGGACCCGCTGGTCGTGGACGAAGGGGCGCGTCGACGCCGTGCAGGTGCCGGCGCGCTGGGGGAGGGTGCCCGTGGTGACCGAGCGCTTCGTGGCCCAGGCCCACCGCGACGGGCTCGAGGTGCACGTGTGGACCGTGGACGAGCCGGAGGAGATGCGCCGGCTCGCGGCGATGCGCGTGGACGGGATCGTCACCGACGTGCCCGCCCTGGCGCTGGAGGTGCTGGGCGGGCAGGAGCCGCGATGACCCGATTGACCCGATCCGACGCGTCCTTCGAGCACGTCGCCTCCACCCCGATCGCCGTGCCGACCGGCGAGCCCGGCCCGCTCGTGACCGCGCCGGCCGGCCCGGTCCGCGGGGTGTGGAGGCGCATCGTCTCCGCCCCCGATCGCCGGGGCGACGCCCCCCGCTTCGAGCGCTCCGCCGCCTTCTACGGCATCCCCTACGCCGAGGCCCCCAGCGGCGAGCGGCGCTTCCTCGCCCCGGTGCCGCGCGCGCCCTGGGCCGCCGAGCGCCCCGCCCTGACGCCGTCGGCCACGCCCCAGCGCGGCTCGATCTTCGACGACCCCGCCATCCCCGAGCCCTCCGTGCCCGGCGACGACTTCCTGACCCTCAACGTCTTCACCCCCGCGCCCGGCCGGACGGGCGCCCGGCTGCCGGTCCTCGTGTGGATCCACGGCGGCGGCTGGTCCTCCGGGTCCCACAACTCGCCCTGGTACGACGGCGCCGCCTTCAACCGCGACGGCGTGGTCACCGTCTCCATCGCCTACCGTCTGGGCTTCGACGGCTACGGCTGGGTGGACGGCTCCGACGCCCCCTTCAACCGCGCGGTCCTGGACCAGGTGCTGGCGCTGGAGTGGGTGCGGGACAATATCGCCTTCTTCGGCGGCGACCCGGGCGAGGTGACCATCGGCGGGCAGAGCGCCGGCGGCGGCAATGTCATGGTCCTCATGACCTGCCCCCGTGCGCGCGGCCTGTTCCGCAGGGCCATCAGCGACTCGGGCGCCGTCACCGACTTCCCCGCCGACGCCGCCCGCTCCACGGCCCGGGAAATGGCGCGCCTGGCGGGCGTGGAGCCGAATCTGGAGGGGTGGCGCGCGCTGGACTACGACCGGGTCTTCGCCGTCACCGCCGAGCTCGAGAAGCGCCGCGCCGAGCGGAGCCCGCGGGTCCCGCTCGCCCAGCGCATTCGCGCCGCGCTCGTCTCCGCCCCGGATGCGGGGATCGTCTACGGCCCCGCCGTCGACGGGCGGATCGTGCCCCTGCCCGTGGTCGAGGCGCTGGCCCGGGGCGAGGGCGGCGACATCCCGCTGCTGGCCATGAGCACCACGCACGAGTTCATCAGGGCGGCCTTCGAGCTGGTCGAGGAGCTGGGGCTGGACGAGGAGCTGGGCGGGCGCACGGCCGTCGAGGTGATGGAGGAGGCCGGCCTGGGGGCGGGGCCCGCCGCGGACTACGTGGCCGCCCACCCCGAGCTGGGCGGCGGGGAGCGCCTGTACCTGGGCTGCCTCATCTCCGACGCCATGTTCCACATCCCGCTCCTGGGCTGGGCCCGGGCCCGGGAGCGCGCCGGTTCGGCGGGGACCTGGCTGAGCCGCTTCGCCTGGGAGTCTCCCGCCACGGGACTGTCGACGCACTGCCTCGACCTGCCCTTCGCCTTCGACTGCCTGGCCCACCCCTACTGCGACCACACCTTGCGGGCGGTCCCGCCCCAGTCGCTGGCCGACGCCGTGCACGGAGATTGGACGCGCTTCATCCTCACCGGCGACCCGGGCTGGCGGCCCTGGGACTCCCGCGGTGACTCCCGCGGCTCGGGGCGCATCTACGGGGACCCGCGCGGCGCCCGGCCGGAGGGGGCCGTCGACGGCGGGGCCTTCGCCGTCGAGCAGCGCCTGCTGGAGGCCGGGCAGCGCCTGGCGTAGGCCGCGTTTTGGCGCCCTGGGAGGATCGTTCGCGGCGGCACACGTCATGCGTCCGACTGCTTCCGCATGATTCCGCGGTTTTCGCGAAGCCGCTGCCGGGTGCGGGACGGAACGTTCCTCCCGGAGCGCCATTTTCCGCGAACGCCGCCCTTGAACGGTCGAGCGGATCGGAGTGCGCGGGACGCCCGGCTCGGGAGGGGGCCGTCGGACCGGGCTCGGTCGGTCGCCGGGTAGGGTCGGGCCCATGACGCAGTCCATGGTCGTCGTGGCCAACCCGCGCCCGAACAGCTTCGTGCACGCCCTGGCCGAGGAGGCGGCGGCGGGCCTGACGGAGGCCGGGCACGAGGTCGTGCTCCACGACCTCTACGCCGAGGGCTTCCGGCCCGTCCTGGAGCCGGAGGAGGGGCGCACGACCCGCCGGGCGGACGAGAGCGCCCTCACGGTCGGCGCCGACCCGCTCGTCCACCGTCATCGTCGCGAGCTCTCGGCGGCGCGCACGCTCGTCGTCGCCCATCCGAACTGGTGGGGCAAACCGCCCGCGATCATGGCCGGGTGGATGGATCGCGTCCTGGTTCCCGGCGTCGTCTACGAGCTCGACGCCGCCGAGGGCGAGCCGACCTGCCTGCTCGACCTGCGCCGGCTGATCGTGCTCAACACCGGTGACACCCCCGCCGAGCGCGAGACCGGGGTCTTCGGCGACCCCCTCTCGTTGATCTGGGAGCGGTGCGTGGGGGCCTACCTGGGCGGGGCGGAGGTCCGGCGGCTGCTCGCCAGTCCCGTGGCCGGATCCACGCCCGAGCAGCGGCGCGCCTGGCTGGTGCGGGCGCGGGAGCTGGCGACGACGGCGTAGGCGAGCATCGGGCCGCCCGCTCGGACGGCGCCCTTCATGGCGGTGGGAGGTGACGGACGCGGGGACGTCGAGGAGGGCATGGCGCGTGGGCGCCGCAGCGGAGGCGGCAGCCGGCCCGCAGTGCTCTTCTCACCCCGGTGGGCCGGCTGCCGCCTCGCCCGGAACGGTATCCGAGACTCCACCGACTTCCCAAGACCCGTATGCCCGGCGGGGGCCCTCCGGGTCTCGATGGCGTCGAACCTTTGCGCGAGCTCAACGAAGTCCACGAGGCGAAGATCGACGTTGAGGGGAAGAGCGGTGAAGCAGCGTCGGTCTCGAGAGGGTGAGGATCCCCATCGATTCTTCACGAATAAATGAGGTTTATCACATTTTTGTAGCGATTCTCGCATTGTGGTATAATTTGTTGAGGGAATGATAGTCATGTCTCGAGTCAGGACTCTGATCGTCACCGTTGTTTCCGTGGTCACTATTTGTTTCTCCGCAGTTCCAGCACGTGCCGACACGAATACGGAAGACCTGAATCAGGAGCTTCCTGATGGAGTCACCGTCCAAGTCATGACCACAGACGCTGACGTGCTTGCACAACGCGCGCTCACTTTGCGGCAAAGTCCGGCACTGCTGAGATATTTGGCCAGCCAAACGGACGACATTGATGCCGCACTTATCGATATCGCCATGATCGCAACAGACGAGGGCATCCAGGCGCTTATCGAGAACACTCGGGGAATGAAGTTCGTTCCAGACTCCTCTTCGAACCTCTGTGTCAAACTTGTGCCAGAAAATGTCATCGCCATGGAGGGCCTCGGGGATGCCCCGTCCCTGGCGCCTCAAGGGATACCGACGTGTGCGAAGGGTTGGGCCGCGGCTTGGGCATATTTTGCGGCTAATTCGATGGTGTGCGGCGCATTCACTGCGGCTGGAGGGGGTTCCCGGCATCATCTGCAACGGAGCGTTCTTCACGCTGGGCATGCTCCCAGACTTCAACAAGCCGTGCAGGAAGTGATTTTATGAACGGATCTAATTGCAGGTCACATTTCGTGCGGCATATCCTGGTGACATTCATGGTTGCCATTGGAATTTGCGGCGTTTTCGCGGCTCTGGGGCGCGGCGACAATATTCCATTGATCCTCCTCGCTGCACCCGTCGTAGGCGCCCTTGAGGCAATCGCAATTACGTGGAAGCGCAACAACGGCGCTGGTGGTGAATGACGATACGCCCCGGTCCGACCGCGAACGTGTTCGAAGCACCTTGCTGGGGTGGAGTGCCCGGTATTTTTCGGACTATGGTTGTTGGCGGTCTCGGGCTGCGTGTTTCTGGCTGTTCAGTTCGTAGGGATACGCCGGGGCCCACTATGGATCCGGTTCACGCTCTTCACGGAGTCGCCGGAGTGCTCGGTAGCCTCGGCAGAGCGGCCAGCGCCTCGGAGCGGCAGACGCTGCACGTGCCGGTGGCGGTGCGCTCGCGGTCGTGCTTGCGGCACCATCCCCGGCGCTCGCCCAACCTCGACGTCGTCGTCGCCGGGGCGGATGAGAGGACCGGGTCACAGCGACCGTTGAGGCGTGCGCGACCACGAGGCGAACGGCGGTGACGGGCGCGCTACCGCTGAGTCGAGGGCACCGCGTGGGCGCCCTCGACCTGGGCGTCGGTGGTCAGACGGTGGCGGGGTAGTGCTCGAGGGCGGCGCGTAGGGCCCACTCATCGGCGAGGTCGCCACCGCCTGCGGGCTGCCCGACCGGGCGCAAGGCGCCCGCGACGGCGAGTTCGTCGATTTCGTCGTCGGTGGTGGCCTCGGTGAGCCCAGTGGTGGTGTCGGTCATGTTTCTTCTCACTCCAGATGAAGAATACGCCCCCAAATGGTATTACCATAATGCTGTGAGGTTCGAGTTCGCCGACTCCGCGGACAAGCACGGCATTCCCCGCCACGACGCGGAGTACGCCGTCATGCACCACGTCGACTACGAGATCCTCCAGCCCCGCCGTACAGGCGAGCAGTCGTTCATGTTCGTCGGCCTGCCCCACCCGCAGGCACTGCGCCACCTCGAGGTCGGCGTCACTGTCGACGGACGTGGCCGCCGCACCGTCTTCCGCGCCATGGAGGTCACCGATCTCTACCGCCACATCATCCCACGCACCGACCACTGACCACCGGGAACAGCCACCATGACCGAGGATCTCGCGTACGCGCCCCTCACAGAGGCCGAGCAGGCCTACTACAACCAGCTCGACGAGGACGTCACCGCCGGCCGCGTCCCCGCCATCGGTCGCGGAACCCGCCGCGACGGCTCACGCGTCAGCGACACCGAACTCGACGCCGTCCTCCGCGGCCGCCCGGGCCTCGGACAGTCCCGCGCCACGGGCCGCGGACGCTCCCCGCGCCGCCAGGTCCGCTTGCCCGAGCACACCGACGCGACCCTGACCGCCTACGTCGAGAAGCACGGCACCACCGCCAGCGCCGTCATCCGCGACGCCGTCGAGGCATACCTCGCCACCGCCTGAACCACGCCGCTCCAGCCCTCCCCGCCCCCTCCCACCTGTCCCTATGTCTGAAAGGGCTCCCACCGTGGCCGCCACCGGGCACAAGAACCGATCCATCAAACGCCTCCACCTCGACCTGCGAAACCCCCGACTCGGTCGCCCCTCCGTCGACACTGAGGCTGAGGCCATGGCCCGGCTGCCGCGGGTGACAACACCCCCGGATCGTCTACGGGCAGGGGCAAGACATCATGACCACAGCAGCTGGCCAGCCCCCAGCACCTACCACCGAGAACCACCAACAAGATAACGGGGAGGGGGCGCCGTGACGGTCGGCGCCTGTGCGGGGTCGGTCATCTGGGGCTACGGGCGCTGCTGGCGCGTCCTCAGCGCGCTCTGACGCGCGGCGCGAGCCTGTCCTCTCCCGTTGGCCCTGGTAGGAGCCTGTGTGGCGCGGGAGGCTGCGGCACCTCCCCCCGCAGAGCCTGCGCCGGCTGCAGGAGCCCGTGTGGCCTGGGAGGCCGGCTCGTGCAGGGCCAGTCGGCCTGTGACGGCCGCGCGCACCGCGTCGGGCGGGCAGCCGGCCTCAATCTGCTGCTGCGCCCACTCCTCACAGGCAGCCTGCGAGTCCCAGGCCGTCTCGGCTGCTCGGGCCCGAGAGACGTCGGCCTGCTCCGCCCGCGTGGCCGGGGTGGACGCGTCCGCCGAGGCGTGCAGGGCGTCCTGCGCCTCAGCGGCCTCCTTGTCGGTGCACGCGCGAGCGGCCCTGGCCCGCCTGCGGGCAACACGCGAGGACGGCTTCTCGGCCTCGCGGGCATCGCCCTGCGAGGCGGGTGCCGCCGGCTGCTTCCGGGACGGGGCGTCGTGGGCTCGGTCGTGGGCGGATTGGTCGAGGTGCTGCCCCCAGTTCTCCTGCTCCTCACCGGCGATGGCTGGGGCGGTGGCCGCGAGGGCCTGGGGGTCCACGTCCTGGCTCTTCAGCGGCCGGCGGGTCTGGGCCAGGTTGATGTTCCACTTCAGCCGGGCCTGCCGTTCGCACTCGATGACCGCTTGCTCGGCCTGAGGGTCGAGCCGTGAGAAGCGCACGGCCACGCAGTGGGTGTGGGCCGCCTGCTCGGCCGAGGCGGTCTCCCACCAGCCCTTATCGAGAGCCGCCCGGTAGACGGGGGCGGCCAGACGCCGCTCACCCTCTATGACCTGACGCAGGCGACGCTCGTCCTCGGTGCTGTTCCTCTGGGCGCGAGCCAGCTCACGCTGACGCCTGATAGCCATGAACTCGGCAATCTGCATCCCTGCCCGCCACGCCTTGGCGATCTCCTGGCTGGCCTCAGCAAGAACGTCATCGCTCATCGTGCACTTTGCCTTACTCGTTGTCCTCATGGTCTCCTCCCAGAACGGGACGAGCCTGCTCAGCAGCGCGGTCGATCCGGAAGCGAGCACCCACGCCCTCCCCTTGGGCAAGGAGCCGAGCTGGTCGATCGGAGCGATCTTGCGCTCCTGGGCCTCCAGGGACCGTGTTGACGACGAGCCTCCCCGCGAGCTGGTCGTCTGAACCTGGTCGACCCAGTGCGAGCCGATCAGGTCCGAGATCATTGAGAGGAACTCCGGCTCGGCGACCGACCCGCCGTAGACCTTCACGTTCGACGCCGACCACAGCGTCTGCATTCCTTCCCGACCCCACGCCGTGACGCCCTGGGACCAGCTTTGGAGGATCGTGTCCACCAGGATCCCCCGCGACCCGAAATGGGAGTACAGGCTCGGCAGCTGCCCCCACCGGCAGACGTTGGCGGCCTCGTCCAGCATCACCAGGCCCGGGATGCTCAGACGACCTCCGGGCTGCCGCTTGGCGTGCTCCATAGCCGCCTCGGTCAAGGCCATCGTCAAAGCGGTAACCACGGGGGCCGCCGAGACCGGCCCCTCCTGGCTGAGCAGGTAGAGGGTGTCGGCGCCGAACACAAGGTCCTCAGGACGCAGCTCCGAAATCCAGCCGTTCGGCGTCACCCACGACATGATCCGCTCGTCGGCCGTGAACTCCATGATCTGCTGCGCACCAGCGAAGATACCGGACCTGGTCACCTCGACCATGTTGAGCGTGGCCTGGAGCTCGTCGGCCTTCTCGTGTTCTCCGGCCTGGCGCAGAAGCGCCACGGCCTCGTCGTCACTCGGGTCATTGACCCACTGCTTCACCGCCGCCAGGGATCGTCCCGACTTGGCCGCGGCCAGCAGGAAACGAGCTACCAGGTCACGCGCCCCCGTGTCGAAGAACGGGTTGGCTGGCCGCCGGCCGCCGGCCGGCTGGCGTCCATGAGCGCCTGCGCCATCACAGTGGCGTGCTTGCTATCGGTGACGTAACCCAGCAGGTTCCACCAGAAGGACTGCGGCTCGCCGACGATCTGCTCAGGGTCGAACACCCACACCTGCCCGCGACCACAACGCACCTGGCGCGTGAGCTCGACGATGTCCGACTTGTTGGACGTGGCGACCACGAAGCCCGGAGCCGCCAGGATCCTCGGTACCACCCAGCAGGTCGCCTTCCCCGTCCGGGGCCCGCGAGAGCGACCGCGACCGCCTCGAAGTCGGAGTACAGGGGCCTGTCATCTCTCACCGCCCGACCCACCGGCAAGCCGAAGCTGTCGGTGCCCACCTTCAAACGGCGTGCCGTAGCCTCCACCTGGTCTCGGCTCAGCGGCTCCGTATCGCGCCGGTAGCCGACCAGCGCCGCCGCCTCATCGCCCCGGCGTCGGCGGGAGCGCGCACCCCGGAGCGCCAGCCACGGCGCCCACGCCACCAGGAGCAGGAAGGCGGCCACGAGGCCGACACATACCCACATGCCGGTGGTCGCCATCAGGGAGCCCCCGAGCAGGGCCACGATCAGCTCGACCGGGTTCCACGACGGCGACGGCCGCCCGGCCCACCACGCCCACAGGTGCACGCCCAGATCCAGGCACGCCGACCCGGCCCCGAAGACGACGATGCCCACTCAGATCAGCAGCGTGGAGGGCTCCCACGTCCTGATCTCGTCACGCAGCCTTATCGCCCTCACCGCCTTCGGCAGCGGACATCGTCCACCGCTTGTTGGTGTCGTTGATGTCCAGCTCGGAGTCGGCCAGATGCGGGTGGAACGGCCACCCTGGGGCGTCAAGTGCACAACATCTGCCCCACACCCACCGACCGATTCGTGCGCGTCAGGGCGTCGATCCGGTCCACCAGACCCGACGAGGCGCGCATAATGCGCCACATCTCGTCCATGATCACGTTGTAATGCCGACGCGGTGCCACACCCGCGTCAGCCAGCACCGGCGCCCCGCCACGCTCCTCCAGGATCCGCACCGCGGCATTCAGAATCACCTCCTCCCGGTCGGTGGGCGCCTGAGGACGCACGATGTGAATCAAGGAGACGATCATGTTCTTCTTGCTCTCGTGCGCACTCTGAAGCAACGCCCTGTGGATCCCACGGTTGGCTAGGCCCGGCATGATCCGCCGGATCAGAGTCGACTTGCCCAGCCCGTTGAGCCCCATCACCATGGCCGACGGCGCCGGCACCGCCGACGGCGACGCTGAACCTTCTGCACCGCCGCCGATCAGGCGCTCGCCGACGATCCAGGCGCCCAGAGCGAGCACCACCAGGAACACGACAGCGGCCACGAACCGAGGCAAGAACAACGGACTACCACTATTGCTGCTCCGCCCGCCGGCGGCACCGCACAGGATCGCGCCGGACAGGACGAAAGCGAGGGACGTGGCGCTGTCCTCGCCCTCGCCCCGGCGGTTGGCGAAACCAAGACAAGAGGCGACGTAGATGAGCCCGAAGACGCAGATCGCATAACACGCCCACTTCGCCCAGCCCAGCAGCATGCCCGTCTTGGTGTCCACGCCGGGAGGCGCGACAGGGTCCGAATCCATCCCGCCCAGGCCGGCCCGCAACGCCCCGCCGTGCAGGGACGACACCACGGACAGTACGACATCATTCATGAGTTCTTCCTTCCACTGTTGTTGATGGTCTTGGTGATCCGGAGCACGCGCAGCGACCGGGGCGCCTCGCCGGGCTGAGTCAGCCTCCAGGCCGGCTGCCACGGCACGCTCAGCACCAGGGGGAAGGCCCCCACACGTCGCGGACGAGCCTGTGAAGGGCCTTGGGGCGTCTGCCGGGAGCGTCCGCCCCCAGCAGCAGCCCCACCAGCTCGACCCCCGGGCATGCCCCCTCGACCCACTCCACGGCCGCGGCCCGAGCGGCCTCCAAGCCGGCGGCACAAGTGCGCGCCGTCACCACCGCCCGCACCCCGTCCCCGGACGCGGCCGGCACCGGCCACGACTGGCCCGCGTCCCCCGCATCCAGCAGACCCGCCCACGTCGAGGCGCCCGACCCACCATGAGCCCCGACGACCCACAGACCCGTCCCCCCGGCGCTTACGTGCCCCAGTCGCCGCGACGCTGTCACCTCGGCCCCAGCGGCCCACCGGCGGTAGTCCACCCTCAGCGCCTCCTCGCCGTCGCCGACCGGATCAGGCGGCGCGGGCTCCTGTACCCACGGATTACTTCCCATACCCCACACGTAGAACGTGCGCGCACACCACCCGCCCGGAACGAGAAGAGGAGGCTATGACCCTCCGGTACCGCGGTGCTGGCCACACAGGAAAAGACGCGGAAACCAGGGGAAACGAGCATGGCCGTCAGAGCAGAGGTGCACCACCACTGGGCGGTCGCCCGAGGCAACCACCCCGACCGCAAGCCCTCCTACTGCCTCCTGCACGAGTCTCGCTACAACGCCGCCCTGGCGCCCTCTACGACTCCCTCACCCTCAACGAGCTGCACCACCGATCCCGTCGACAGAGCAGGGTGACAGGGCGGCACCCTGCTCTGAAATGTAACCAGCACCACTGAACCACCCCGATCCCGCCGGCGAGCAGGGTGCCAGCGTGACACCCTGCCTCAACACGTGACTAGCGCCGCTGAATCAGGCGTCCCGGTACTCCTGGACCACCCCTGACCAGCACCGACACGTTCCCGACCGCCGCCCGCCAAGACCCTGCATGACAGCGCATCGGCCAAGTCCCGCAGATCTGGGTCGCATAATGCGACCCAGCCCCAGAACATGACCATCATCACACGAATGCGGCTCGGTCGTAGGCGTCCACGACCCACTGGCCCGCTCGGCCAGCTCATCGGCCGCCAGCCCCAGGGCCGCGCGCCAGGACCCCACCACGAGGGTCATCCACGCCCTCGCGCATACGGCGTCCGCCCCCAGGCCCGCCAGGCGCGGGTCGTCACCGGCCCGGGTGGGGCGCCTCGAGGAGCTCCCCAGGGACAATTCGACGACCCTGCGAGTCCCGGCCCAGGCGACGGCTTTGTCCATCCCGGCCCCGATCAGGGCCTCCACCACCGAGGCCAGGACGCCCCCGAAGTCGTCCAGCGCCACCCGCTCGAGATCCACGGTCAGCTCGCCGGGCGAGTCGGTCCCGCGGGGCATCCTGGCGGGCTCGACCAGCACGACCTCCACGCTGTCGCGTCGGGCATTGTCCTTGCGCCCCGTAGCCCGCTAGGTGATCGAGGTCCACATCGCCTATGGCTCCGCCGCGGACCGGCCCCGCAACCAGCACGAGCCGGTTGGCCGCCTGATGCCCCCCGCTCGCCGGCCTCTGCGCACCAGCACCCTGCGGTCTTCCAAACATCGCAGACCACGCAGGACCGTGGACCGGTGCCGACCCGTGGAGGTCACCAGCTACCCCACCGGGCAGATGATCTCGCCGCGCCAGTCCGCCGGGCGCGCGAGCTCATGGACGATCAGCGACTCCGTTGGCGTCAGCCCCTCCAGTCCCCGCGCCCACCGCAACCAGGACACCCGCCCAACCGCGCTCACGACAACCTCCAAAAACCAAGAAGAACAAACACGCACCACCACGGCGCAGACCCGCTACCCGCCGGCTATCAACGACCGAGCTAGCAGGGCCCGCTCCAGATGAGACCTGCCCGGCAACCGCCGGCCGGCCTCAGCCAGCGCCCGACTCCACACCGGATCCGCACCCTGCTCAGCCCCCGACGACGACGCAGCAATTTTCATACTGCGCCGCTCACACCGTCAGCCATCTCAGCCTCCGACCGACGCACAATCTCCGCCGACTCCAACGGAGCCATACCAGGAACAACATTCAGCTCCAACCGCTTCGCCACCAACGACGACAACCGACCCACCCGCGACGGCAGACCCTGATCCACCACCGACCAGATCTGCTCCAGCCGCCAACCAGCCTCCAACCGCTCACGCAACAAGCCCGCCGACCTGCTGCCACCCGCACCGATGGCGGATGGACACCGGCCCCATACGTACCCGCATCCAGAACGACTCGAACGCAGTTCCCTCACCACGACATCCGCCCCTGACCAGGCACCTTGCCCGACACCGCCGACGCTGTCACCTGAGGCGCCAACGCCTCAACATCCGACCGGCGGAACAGCAGCCGCCCGTTCGGCGACACGAGCACCGGTATCTCGCCTGCGCGGGCCCAGGCCCGTAGCGTCCTTGCGGTCACGGACGGCAACTTCAGGAAGGCGGTTGCCTCACGCGGTGACATGTACTCCTGAGTGGTAGTGGTACTTGCACCGCCGATGAGGCGATCAGCTTCACCGTGAATGAGGGTCTCTTCGTCCGCCGTGCGACTCGGCGGAGCCTTGCGCACCATCTGGGGATTACTGGCCCGGCGGTAGGTAGGAAGATCCGCGGAACGACCATATGGAGTGCGGAGGACTTGATTCGGACCGGCGAGTTTCTCGGCGTTGATCCAGCATCTCTGCTGCCCCACCGGGCCGGTGGCGCCCACCGCCGCGGGGAGGGGCGGTGGGCCCGGGCGGAGGAGATGCGGTGCCCCGGACAGGATTCGAACCTGCGGCCTTCTGCTCCGGAGGCAGACGCTCTATCCACTGAGCTACCGGGGCCCGAGGCGGAACTGTACCAGCGCTCGGTCTGCGGACCGAATCCTGAGCGGCCCCGGTGCGAGACCTGGCCCGAGAACGGGCAGCCCCCGCTGCTGCACCGCCTTCAGCCTCGTCCCGTCAGCGTCAGCCAGATGAGGGCCAGATTGAGCGCGATGATGAGTGCGGCGCAGCCGCGGCTGGTCCAGCGCAGTGCGGCGCCGTCGCGCCACCGGCCCATGACCGGGCGCGACCCGGTCAGTCCCACCAGCGGCACGAGTGCGAAGGGGATGCCGAAGGACAGCACGACCTGGCTGACGACGAGGGCCCAGGTGGGTTCGGTGCCCGCCGCCAGGATGAGCAGCGCCGGAATGAGGGTGAGCAGCCGCTGCAGGAGAATTGGAATGCGCACGTGCAGCAGACCGTCCATGATCTCGGCTCCGGCGTAGGCGCCCACCGACGTTGAGGCGAGTCCCGAGGCCAGGAGTCCGACGGCGAAGACGACTCCCACCCCCGCGCCCAGCGAGGCGGTGATCGCCGCATGGGCCCCTTCGATCGTGTCGGTGCCCTCGGCCCCCGACAGGGCGGAGGCGGCCAGGAGCAGCAGTGCGATGTTGACCATTCCGGCCAGTCCGAGCGCCCATACGACGTCGACGCGTGTGGCCCGCACGAGGCGCGCGATCCTGGCTCGCCGTTTTCCGACTCCGTCCCGCGACCCCGCCTGTGCGGCTCCGGCGGCCGGGTCTCGGCTCTGTGGCTCTGCCTGCTCGCCCGTCCCGCCGTGATGGTCGCGCACGAGGGAGGAGTGAAGGTAGATGGCGTGCGGCATGACGGTGGCGCCGAGCATGGAGGCGGCCACGAGCAGGGAGTCGGTGCCTTCCAGGCGAGGAACGAGACCGTGCGCCACGTGACCCCAGTCGGGCGGAGCGGCGAGGAGACCGCCGACGAAGCCGATCGTGACGATGACGAGCAGACCGATGATCAGTCCTTCGAAGGTCCGCTGGCTGCGGCGCTGCTGGACGCCCAGGAGGAGCAGTGAGATCGCGCCGATGATGCAGCCTCCCACCAGCAGTGGCGTGCCGACCAGGAGGTTGAGGGCGATGGCACCGCCGATCACTTCCGCCAGGTCCGTGGCCACGGCCACTAGTTCGGCCTGGGCGAAGAAGGCCAGCCGGCTGCGGCGCCCGAGCCGACTCCGCAGCAGCTGCGGCAGCGAGCGGCCGGTGACGATGCCGAGCTTGGCGCTCTGGTACTGGATGAGGACCGCCATGACGTTGGCCAGCACGAGAACCCATACGAGGGCGTAACCGTAGCGGGCGCCGGCCGTGATGTTCGCGGCGACGTTGCCGGGGTCGACGTAGGCGACGGCGGCGACGAAGGCCGGGCCGAGAAGTGCGAGCAGGCGGTGGCGCGCGGGTGCGGGCCGCAGTGCGGGTGCGTGGGCACGTGCGATGCGTGCGACGGCGTCGGGTCCGTCCGCCACGGGTGCGGGCCCGGATGGTGGATCGGGCCCGGGGAGGCCGGTGGAGGGGGCGTGGGAGTCGTCGAGCATGATGGCATGGCCTTGTCGGAGCACGCGGGGCGGAAGCCGGCCGCGAGTTTTAGGTTCTCCGAAAATTCTAGCGCGTCCGGCGCTCCAGCGTCCTCTCATCGATCCGTCGACTCGCCCCCGCGGCGGCTACGACGATTGGAGCGCGAGATGCCGATGCGCCGCGGTCTGGGACCGGTTCGCCAACAGCGGGGTCCGAGGACGGAGCAATGTCTCCTGAGAGCCTCTCGCCGCGCGACTTCCGCGGCTCGCTCTCGGAATACGCCCTTGTGCCGCTCCGCTAACCTATGCCCCGTGACTCCCGAAGAGCTCGCTGAAGCGATCCGCACCATCCTGACCAGCGCCGTCGCCGACGGCTCTCTCGCCCTGAGCCCCCAGGAGGTGCCGCTTCCTCGAGTCGAGCGGCCCCGCAGCCGCGACCACGGTGACTGGTCCACCAACGTCGCCATGCAGCTGGCCAGGAAGGCCGGCACCGAGCCGCGGGCACTGGCCGACCTGCTCGCCCCCCGCCTGGCCGAGGTCGACGGTATCGCCTCCGTGCAGGTGGCCGGACCCGGTTTCCTCAACGTCCGCCTGGACGCCGGGGCCGCCGGCGAACTCGCCCGCACCATCGTGGAGGCGGGCGAAGCGTACGGGTGCAACCAGACCCTCGCGGGTCAGAGCATCAACCTCGAATACGTCTCCGCCAACCCCACGGGCCCCGTTCACCTGGGCGGCGCCCGGTGGGCCGCCGTCGGCGACTCCCTGGCTCGCGTGCTCTCCGCCTGCGGGGCCGCCGTGACCCGCGAATACTACTTCAACGATCACGGCACCCAGATCGACCGCTTCGCCCGCTCGCTACTCGCCTCGGCCCGCGGCCGGGACACCCCCGAGGACGGCTACGGTGGCGCCTACATCGTCGAGATCGCGCGTCAGGTCGCCGCCGACGAGGTCGCCGCCGGCCGCCCCGACCCCGCCGGCCTGCCCGACGCGGAGGCGACGGAGGTCTTCCGCGCTCGCGGCGTCGACCTCATGTTCGCCGCCGTCAAGGCTGAACTGCACGCCTTCCGCTCGGACTTCGACGTCTTCTTCCATGAGGACTCCCTGCACTCGTCTGGTGCCGTGCTCGCCGCCATCGACCGCCTGCGGGGGCGGGGCATGATCGTCGAGCGAGACGGCGCCACCTGGCTGCGCACCACCGTCTTCGGCGATGACAAGGATCGGGTCCTCATCAAGTCCGACGGCGAGGCCGCCTACTTCGCCGCGGACGTGGCCTACTACCTGGACAAGCGCTCGCGCGGCGCCGACTGCGCCATCTACCTGCTGGGCGCCGACCACCACGGCTACATCGGCCGCATGATGGCGATGTGCGCGGCCTTCGGCGACGAGCCGGGCGTCAACATGCAGATCCTCATCGGCCAGCTCGTCAACCTGATCAAGGACGGGGCGCCCGTGCGCATGTCCAAGCGCGCCGGCACCATCGTCACCCTGGACGACCTGGTCTCCGCCGTGGGAGTGGACGCTGCCCGCTACGCCCTGGCCCGCTCATCCATGGACTCCGCCATCGACATCGACCTGGATCTGCTGGCCTCCACGTCCAACGAGAACCCCGTCTACTACGTTCAGTACGCCCACGCGCGAACCCGCAACGTGGCCCGCAACGCCGCCGAGCACGGCGTGACCCGCCGATCCGGTTTCTCCCCGGCGGCGCTGGACGACCCGGCGGACTCGGCTCTGCTGGGCGCCCTCGCCCGGTTCCCGGCGGTCGTCGCCCAGGCCGCGAGCCTGCGCGAGCAGCACCGTGTGGCTCGCTATCTCGAGGAGCTCGCGGCCGCTTATCACACGTGGTACGCCGCCACCCGCGTCACCCCCCGCGGGAACGATCCGGTCGCGCCCGGCCATGTCGCCCGCCTGTGGCTCAATGACGCCGTGTCCCAGGTCATCGCCAACGGCTTGTCCCTGCTGGGCGTCAGCGCGCCCGAGCGCATGTGACCGGTAGGCGCACCCGCACCGGTAGTGCCGACGTCTGGAGGAGGAGTTATGACCGCCGTGTCCGTGCCGGCGGGGGAGGCCCCGCTCGGCTCCCTTATCGCCCCCGAGCCCGATGAGCGCCCCGACCTGTGGCCCTCGACCGCCCGCCGCGGCGACGACGGCTCTTTGCGTATCGGCGGGCGCTGCTTGACTGAGATCCTGGCCGAGGCCCCCACCCCCGTCTTCGTCCTGGACGAGGCGGACCTGCGCGGTCGCGCCGCCACCTGGAGTGCCGCCATGGCCGAGGAGTTCTGGCCCGACTACGGCATGAACGGCGGCGAGGCCTTCTACGCCGGCAAGGCCTTCCTCTCCACGCGGGTGGCCCGCACCGTCCTGGAGCAGGGCATGGGCATCGATACCGCCAGCCGAATCGAACTCGCCGTCGGCTTGGCCGGGCTGGTCGCCGTCGACGGCGAGCGGGCCGCATCGCGCGCCGCCCGCCTCGGCCTGCACGGCAACGGCAAGACTCTCGACGAGATCCGCACGGCCCTGAGCCACCGGGTCGGCCACCTCGTCCTGGACTCACTCGATGAGGTCGCGCTCGCGACCCGGGCCGTGCGCCAGTTGCGCGAGGCCGGTGTTTACGCCCACGGTGAGACCGGCGTCGTCATGCTGCGCCTGACCACCGGCGTCCATGCCGGCGGGCACGAGTTCATCTCCACCGGTCATGAGGACCAGAAGTTCGGCGTCTCGGTCGTCTCCGGCCAAGCCGCTCGCGCCATTGAGGCCGTCCACGCCGCTCCCGAGTTGCGGCTCGCCGGCCTTCACTCCCACATCGGCTCTCAGATCTTCGATCTGGCCGGCTTCCGGGAGGCGGTCGGCATCGTCCTGCGGATGCGCCACGCCCACCCCGACGCCGCCGGGGCACTGTGCGAGGAGGTCGACCTCGGCGGCGGCTACGGCATTGCCTACACCGGAGCCGATCCCGTAGCGCCGAGCGCCGCACAGGTGGCGCGCGCCCTGGCCGAGGCTGTGCGCGGCATCTGCGCCGACTTGGGCGATGCCGTACCGCGCGTATCGGTCGAGCCGGGTCGCAGCGTCGTCGGTCCCACCACCGTCACCCTGTACACGGTCACCGGCCTCAAGCGCGTCGAGCTGGGCGACGGCGCCGGCCGCCTGTACGTCAGCGTCGACGGCGGTATGAGCGACAATATCCGCCCCGCCCTGTACGGCGCCGCCTATACGGCGCTGATCGCGGGTCGCCGTTCTGATCCCGCCGCGGGGCTGGTGCGCGCCCGCGTGGTCGGCAAGCACTGCGAGAGCGGCGATGTCGTCGTGCGCGACGTCGACCTGCCCGGCGATCTCGCGGTGGGCGATGTGCTGGCCGTTCCGGCGACCGGCGCCTACGGACGGTCCATGGCATCGAGTTACAACCTGTTCACCCGGCCCGGCGTGGCCTGGGTGGCCGACGGCGAGCAGGGCTGGGTGCTGCGCCCCGAGACCACTGAGGACCTGTTCCGCCTGGAGGGGGAGTAGGCCAACCCGGACCGGTGGGGCGGAGCCGCCGCGCCGGCGAGTTGGCCCGCGCGAGGGACGTTGAGGCAGGATCTGGGCTACGGCGTTCTGCCGGGAGCCCCTCGGCGGTCATGCCCGTGTGCATCGCCCGCCCGTCAAGCGTCAGCAGATCCAGTAGCCAGCCAAGGAGCCCTGAATGTCCTGTTTTTCTCGCAGATCCCTTCTCCTAGCCGTGGGCGCGTCCGGCGTCGCGATGATGGCCTCCACCGGCGCGGCGGTCGCCGACGAGGAGTCCTACTACACCGATGCGGGGCTGACCGCAGGTCAGTCCGTCGACCATCACCAGGCACCCACCCTGGGCCCCAACCAGACCGCGACCTCCAAGTTCACGGTCAATTTCCGCTCACTCGACGCCCCCCTGTACGCCAACACCTATGTGCGGTGCACCGGGACGGATCGGTACTCGGCGTCTTTGGTCAACAGGGAGGACCGGCTCAGGCTCCGCCTGCACAAGCTGGTCGACAATCAGACGACCGCCCTCGGGGAAGTCGCGTCGATTCCGCTGGCCGACTTGCCCGATTCCGAGGAGGAGTGGACCGTGGTCCTGGGCGTCGAGGGGAACAGACTCACAGCGAGCGCCGAGTCGGGTTCCACCAGCCTGACCGCTTCGGCCGACGACAGCGCCATCAACGACGGCGCGTACATCGTTCAGAACTTCTACCTGTCCCGGACGGGGAGCACGGCGACCGTCAAGCGCGCCTGCCTCGATCAGGCCTCCAGCAGCGAACGGACCGATGTCGTGCGCGACGAGACCTTCTCCACCCTGGTCTTCGAGGACACGTTCGACGCCGGCTCCGACTTCGCTGAGGGCAAGTGGGCGGAGTACGTCGACGGGATCTCGCCGTACCACCACCTGGATGCGACCAGCTGCCTCGATCACGACTGGGGCGTCGTCGACGTCGAGGCTCATGACGTGGCCGACGGCTGCGGCCGTCTGTGGTGGCGCCTGCGCAGGAATGAGGACGGCTCGCTCAACCCCGAGACCGGCTGGCAGAACACGATCGACACAGCGAACGGGGAGACGACCCTGCGCTACTACGACGAGGCCTACGTCACCACCGAGGACACCGACGGCGAGGGCTCACTTCAGAACTTTGTTTACGGCCGTTTGGAGAGCCGGATCAGATTCTCTCAGGAGATCGAGGGCCTGTGGGGCGGGCTCCGGCTGCAGCCGGACGACCGGTCCAACGGCGGGGAGATCGACGTCGCCGAGGCCTATGGCGGCGGGGACGCCACCGGCATCGTCGGGGCGACGGTCCACTTCTCGCAGACCGACGACCCCTCCACGAGGAAGCCGCAGGACATCCTCCCCCGCCCCGACCTGACCGAGTTCCACACCTATGCGGTGGAGAAGACCCCCTCACGAATCACGTTCTACGTCGACGACGCCCGCTTCCACGAGGTGCTGCGCGAGGACGGCGAGGAGCTGTTCGACTCGTGCTTCGGTCCCGACTCTCCCTACCACGTCTGCCTGAGCACCCGGGTCGGTTGCATGTCCTGGGACGACGCACCCGACCCGTCGGTCTTCGAGCAGGCCAGCATGGACGTGGACTACGTTCGCGTCTGGGCGATGGACTGAGGCGGCCGAGCGGCCCGACCCGCTCAGCGCGGTCTGACGATCCGGCCCGAAGGATTCATTCGTGCGATCCGGATCCGGAACCTCCCCTACTCCTCCAGGAGGAGTCGATGGGGAGGAGAATCCGTCCGGCGGCACTACTCCTCGGATGAGACTCTTCTTACAGTCGGGTCATGGATATCGCGCGCTCATCCCTGGAGGTCCCGCCCCCGTCCCGGGGTCGTCGGGCCGCTCCTTCGCAGGTGCGTCACCCCCTGCTGGAGAGCAATACGGCGGCCGCCTGGGCGCTGGCGACCTGCGTTCTGATCGGCGCGGTGCTCGTGATCGGCGTTCATCCTCCGCTCCGGGGGGCGGCCGGGCTGCTGATCGTCCTGCTCGGACTTGCGGGCTGGACGACGTTGACGGTGCGTCTGGTCAGGCGGAGGGGGCGGTGATCGCGCCTTCGCAGCGCCGGCCGGCGGACGGGGATGATTCGGTCCCAGACGGGTGCGCATGATGGGGAGGGGCGCCGCCGTCCGCGGCGCTCGCGAGCGCTGAGGCCGACGCCGCCCTCCACCCGCACGGCGGACATGTGCCGTTGCGGCGCCGGCGCCTATGCTGTGTCGGACAGTTCCCGTGCGTCCCGTCGGACGCCCTCACCGCCGACAACATCCCAAGGTGGTTCCACGTGCCCGCCCGCCCCCAGCAGCCCGCCTCCTCCCGCGCCCTCACGGTCGGCGTCCTCGGTTCCGGCACCGTCGGCACCCAGGTCGTGCGTCTCCTTCTGGAGCAGGCCGATGACTTCGCCGCGCGCTCCGGCGCACGCCTGGAGATCACCGGCATCGCCGTGCGCGACCTCGACGCGCCCCGCGACGCGGTCGTCCCCCGTGAGCTGCTCACGATCGACGCCACCGCGGTGGCCACGGGAAACGACCTCGTCATCGAGCTCATCGGTGGGATCGAACCCGCCCGCACCCTCATTCTGGCGGCCTTCACCGCCGGCGCAAGCGTCATCACCGGTAACAAGGCTCTCATCGCCGCCCACGGCCCCGAGCTCTATGCCGCGGCAGCCGCGGCCGGCGTCGACTTCTACTACGAGGCCGCTGTCGCCGGTGCCATCCCCGTCGTCTACGCCTTGCGGGAGTCCATGGCCGGGGACCGGGTCGTCTCCGTGCTCGGGATCGTCAACGGCACCACCAACTACATCCTGGACGAGATGAGCGTCAAGGGCCTGACCTTCGAGGCCGCCCTGGCCACCGCTCAGACGCTCGGCTACGCGGAGGCTGATCCGACTGCCGATGTTGATGGCCTCGACGCCGCCGCCAAGGCGGCCATCATCGCCTCTCTCGCCTTCCACACCCGTGTGGGTCTGGATGACGTGCAGGTCGAGGGCATCCGGACGGTCACCGCCGACGACATCCGCGAGGCCCGCGCCTCAGGCTGCGAGATCAAGCTTCTGGCCATCGCCCAGCGCCGCGACGACGATCACGCCCGCGGCATCTCGGTGCGGGTGCACCCCGCACTCGTGCCGACCGAGCATCCGCTGGCCTCCGTTCACGGAGCCTTCAACGCCGTCCTCGTCGAGGCCGAGTCCGCCGGGCGTCTCATGTTCTACGGGCAGGGCGCGGGCGGCGCCCCGACCGCCTCCGCGGTGCTCTCCGACGTCGTGGCCGCGGCGTCCCATCGGGTCAACGGCGGTCAGGCCCCCCGGGAGTCCAACTACGCCCGCCTGCCGATCCTCGGCCCGGAGTCCGCCGTCACCCGGTATCAGGTTCAGTTGCGCGTGGACGATCAGCCCGGCTCCCTGGCCATCGTGGCCGGCGTCTTCGCCGATAACGGCGTGTCCATCGACTCGGTGCGTCAGAGTTCCTATGTCGGAGGGCAGCAGGCGATCGTCACCATCGTCACCCACCCGGCCAGCGTCTTCCACCTGGATGCGGCCGTCGGCGCGTTGCGCGACGAGGCCCGCGTGCTGGAGGTCGTCTCCGTCCGGCGCGTCGAAGGGCAGTGACCGTGCGCCTGGGCAATGAGCGGGCCGCCGTGCGAGTACCGGCGACCACGGCCAATATGGGGCCCGGCTTCGACTCCTTCGGCATGGCCTTCCGCTATTACGACGAGGTCGAGGCCCGTGCGACCGTCGGCGCCACGCACGTGCGCGTCGAGGGCGTCGGGGAGGGGGCCGTGGCCACCGACGATTCCAACCTCGTCGTACGGGCGCTGCGCGCCGGGCTCGAGTCCGTCGGCGCACCTCAGGCCGGCTTCGAGATGCGTTGTCTCAATCGCATTCCGCACGGCGGGGGCATGGGCTCATCGGCGTCGGCCGTTGTGGCGGGCCTCATACTCGCCCGTGGTCTGCTCTCCGAGCCGCAGGCCCTGGACGACGGCGAGGTCTTCCGCCTCGCCACCGACTTCGAGGGTCATCCCGACAATGTCGCTCCCGCCGTCTTCGGAGGGGCGACCGTCGCCTGGACGGAGGCCGACGGTGAGCCTCGGGCCGCGCCCATTCCGGTGGACGGCTCGCTGCCGGTGAGCCTCCTGATTCCGCCGCCCGTGACGCGATTGAGCACCGCGCAGGCGCGCAGGGTTCTGCCCGAGTCGGTTCCGCGAGCCGATGCCCTGTTCAACACCTCGCGCGCCGCTATCCTCATGCTGGCGCTGACCGGACGCCCCGATCTGCTCATGGTCGGCACCGAGGACCGGCTGCACCAGGATTACCGGCGCAATGTCCTGCCCGCATCGATGGCGGTCATGGACTCCCTGCGCGCTCAGGGCTATCCGGCGGTCATCTCCGGGGCCGGCCCCACCGTGTTCGTCCTGGCGGATGTCGCCCAGCAGACCCGTTTCACGCTCGAGCGCCACGGTTGGACAGTCCTGCGTCCGGGTATTGATCTCAACGGCGCTCAGTCGGTTCGGGCCATCGGGTGACGCGCTGAGGGCTCGGTGGCGCATCCGGCCGCAGAGGGCGGGACGGGCCCGATCTGTCGCGCCGATTGCATTCCGCCCATGGTGGACGCGATGGGCGTTGTGGACAACGTCGTGCTGAATGCTGCTACTGTATCCGGTGACGACATCGCGGATCGCACCGCGCCGTCGTTACGCACCGGCTCTCGGCCCGTGGTCAGCCCCCGGCGCCGCCCGGTGCGCGACTCTTTCCCCGTGATGATTCCGGGGCAGTCCCCACCTGATGCACTCCACCCGATCGGGTAAGCGCATTACCACACCGTAAGGACACTCGTGACAGAGACCTCCAGCGCCCAGCCCTCGCTGTCCACCATGCGTCTTGCAGAGCTTCAGCAGCTCGCGTCCTCGATGGGCCTCAAGGGCACTTCGCGCATGCGCAAGAGTGAGCTCGTCGCTGCTATCCGCAGCGGCGGGGCCTCTGCGCCCGCCACCCCGCTCGCCGGCGACACCGGGCCGACGACGCCTCCGGCCGCGGCCGAGTCGACCGGCGAGAAGCCCGCCGTGGAGGCGGACGAGACCGAGGCGGGGACGGATCGGACGAAGGCCGTCGAGAAGGCGGATAAGTCTGAGGTCGTCGAGACTCCGTCGTCGCCGTCGCTCGCGGTTGAGCGGGCCGACGCGCAGGATGACAGCCAGCCGATCGAGGCGCAGACCCACCCGCGACGCCGTCGTGCGGCTGCAGCGGGCGGCGCGCCGCGCGCCGAGACCCCCGTCCTCGATCCGTCGACCCGCTCGGGGGAGCGCACCGACCAGGCCGATCATGGCGCTTCCGGTGAGGGTCGTTCCCGCAGGCAGGCGCGCGGGCGGGATGCTCAGCGCAGCGAGGAGCAGGGTTCTGCGGATTCATCCCGTCGCGGACGCCGGCGAATCCAGGCCGCTGCCGGTTCGCCCGAGCGGGCTGTGCATGACCAGCCCGACTCCTCGCCCGAAGACCACCTCGATGCGAAGGCCGCACTCATGCGCGATCTCGCCGATGCCACCGGCACCGCCGCCATCGAGCCCAACGGACGCAAGCGTCGCGATGGCGGTCAGGGCAACGAGAACAGTTGGGAGGAGGAGGGGCGCAGCAGCGGCGGTGGGCGCCGTCGTCGCGGTCGCAAGCGCCGTGACCGCGATCGTGACCGCGACGGCTCTCAGGGCGATAATGGCCAGGGCCGTAACCAGCAGTCGCGCGAGGATGAGGTCCTCCTACCGGTGGCGGGCATTCTCGATGTCTCCGACCGTCAGCACGCCTACCTGCGCACTTCCGGCTACCTTCAGGGGCCCAAGGACGTCTACGTCTCGAACCAGCAGATCAAGGACAACGGCTTGCGTCCCGGCGACGCCATCACCGGATGGGTCCGTGAGGGCGGCGAGACCTCTCACCCCGGCGGGGGTCATCAGGGGCGCGGGAACCGCCGCCAGAATCGGGCGAACCGTCAGAAGTACAACCCCCTGGTGAGCGTCGAGGCCGTCAACGGAATGGAGCCAGAGCGCGCCAGGCGCCGCCCGGAGTTCACCAAACTCACTCCACTCTACCCGCAGGAGCAGCTGCGCCTGGAGACCACGCCTAAGGCCCTCACCCCGCGCGTCATCGATCTGGTCGCTCCCATCGGCAAGGGGCAGCGAGGCCTCATCGTCTCTCCGCCCAAAGCGGGTAAGACCATTATTCTGCAGCAGATCGCCAACGCGATCGCTGTCAACAACCCCGAGGCCCATCTCATGGTCGTGCTCGTCGACGAGCGGCCCGAGGAGGTCACCGACATGCAGCGCACGGTCAAAGGCGAGGTCATCGCCTCGACCTTCGACCGTCCCGCCTCGGATCACACGACCGTGGCCGAGCTCGCCATCGAGCGCGCCAAGCGGCTGGTCGAGCTGGGTCAGGATGTCGTGGTGCTGTTGGATTCCATCACTCGCCTGGGCCGCGCTTACAACCTGGCCGCCCCGGCCAGCGGCCGCATCCTGTCCGGCGGTGTGGATGCCAGCGCGTTGTACCCCCCCAAGCGCTTCTTCGGCGCCGCTCGCAACATTGAGAATGGCGGATCGCTCACGATTCTCGCCACGGCTCTGGTGGAAACGGGCTCGAAGATGGACGAGGTCATTTTCGAGGAGTTCAAGGGCACCGGCAATATGGAGCTGCGTCTGTCGCGTCAGCTCGCCGAGAAGCGCATCTTCCCGGCCGTGGACGTGGCCGCCTCCTCCACCCGCCGTGAGGAACTGCTCATCGATCCCGCCCAACTCAAGATCATGTGGCGGCTGCGCCGTCTATTCACCGGGCTCGAGCAGCAGCAGGCGCTCGAGCTGGTCATCGGCAAGCTCAAAGACACCAGTTCCAACGCCGAGTTCCTCATGGTCATCTCCAAGACGACGCCGGCCGGCACGTCGCTGTCCGACACGGACGACGAATAGGCGCTGCACGCGTCGGAATCGAGCGGTCTGCGTCCCGTACGCGCCCCGGCGGCGGCCGGGCGCGTGCTGCATACTGCGGTCGGTCGCCCAGCGAGGAGGCGACGAAGGGGTAACGATTCGGTGCTACCATGACTCCGGGTCGTCGCTTGCGCGGAGTCGGGCTGAAGGCGGCGGGCTTGATCCTCCCCCCGTTGTGCTTAAGGACATCTGATGAAGCGCTCCCACCTCACGTCCGCTCTGCTCGGTGCTGTGCTGGTCGCCGGTCTTCTCACCGCCCCGGCGAGTGCCTCCGAAGGAGCCCCGCCCGGTGCGGATCCTTCGGTCTCCGGCGCTGATCATGCTTCGCGGACTTCTGACGGGCATCCGGCGCAGGCCGATGCGGCGGTATCCGGTGAGGCGTCGTCGGGTGCTCGGTCGGATGCGGCTGGTGAGGCTGTTTCGAGCGCTTCGAGTGCTCGGGTTCCGCAGGGTTCTGAGCGGTTGTCGCAGGATCCGGAT
>ERZ772945.700-NODE-700-length-26245-cov-16.822375_pt1 | contig 26245 bp, 23 predicted proteins | sample MGYA00511681_ERZ772945 | MGnify/ENA primary metagenome ERZ772945 (study PRJEB29015, sample SAMEA2737943) | human oral metagenome | biome: human oral; feature: human-associated habitat; material: dental | place: China | collected 2143 ...
CCCGCAGCGCCCGCCTCGGCGGGGACCCCGGTGCCCAGTCCGCGCCGACGCGCCCACGCGGAGAAGGTCCCGGCCTGCAGCGGGGGCATCCCCCGCCTCGTGTCCAGGCCGATGGCGCGGAACACGAGGCGGCGCAGCCACCCCACCGACAGGGCCGCGTTGCCCGCGCGGGCCAGCAGGGGCACCCGGGCCGTCAGGCGCGTCCAACGGGGCAGCCACCCGAGCGTGTAGTGCGACAGGGGGCGCGCCCGTCCCCGGTAGCGCCGGAAGAACGCCTCCGAACGGTACTTCGCCATGTCCACGCCCGCCGGGCAGTCCGCCGAGCACGCCTTGCACGCCAGGCACAGGTCCAGCGCCTCGAGGACCTCGGGGGAGTCGATGGAGGCCACCAGCTCCCCGTTCGCCGCGTCCTGCAGGATCCGCGCCCGGCCCCGCGTCACGTCCTTCTCGTCGCCAGTGGCCTTGTAGCTGGGGCACATGAAGGCCCCGGGGGCTCCTGCGCGGCACTTGCCGACCCCCGTGCACCGGTGGACCGCCGTCGTGAGGTCCCCGTGGTCCCCGCGGAAGGCGAAACCCCCGTCGGCGGGGATCGGGCGCGCCCGGGGGCGGCGCGGTCACAGGCTCATGTCGACCACGGCGCGCCCCTGGATCTGGCGGTTGCGCAGCGCCTCGTAGCCCACGCCCGCCTCCTGGAGCGGGAAGCGGCGCGAGACGACGTCGGCGTAGTTGATGACGCCGCGCGCGGCCAGGTCGACGACGGCGGGCAGGTCCTGGCGGGTCCGGGCGCCGTAGGAGCCAAGGATCGACTGGCTGCGGCGCACCGTGCGGTTGATCTCCACCTCGGCGGTCTGCACACCCGCGCCCAGGCCGATGGGCACCATGCGGCCGCCGTCGGCCAGCACGTTCAGGGCGGTGGTCCAGGTGGCCGGGATGCCCAGGGCCTCGAAGGCGACGTCCACGCCCTTGCCGCCGGTCAGCCCGAGGACCTCCTCGCGGGCGTCGTGGGTCACGGAGTTGACGACGGCGGTGGCGCCGTAGCCGGGCATGGGGGCGAGCTTGTCGTCCGAGACGTCGATGGCGATGACCTGGGCGGCGCCGAAAGCGCGGGCGATCTGAACGATGTTGGTGCCCACGCCGCCGGTGGCGATGACGGCGACCGTCTCCCCGAAGCGGAGGTCGGCGCCGCGGCGCACGGCGCCGTAGCCGGTCATGGCCGCGCAGCCCAGGATGGCGGCGGGCACGAGGTCGATGGACTCGGGCGCGGGCGCCACGGAGGTGGAGGGAATGACGGCGTACTCGGCCAGGCCGCCCATGGAGTACATGTAGACCGGCTCGCCCTCGGGGGTGGCCAGGCGGGTGGTGCCGTCGTAGAGGACGCCCTTGAGCCGGTTGAGCTCGAAGAAGGGGCCGCACAGCTCGTCGTGGCCGGCGGCGCAGGCGTCGCACTGGCCGCAGGGCATGAGGAAGCCGCCGGCGACGTTCTGGCCGACCTCCAGCCCGGTGTGCTCGTTGCCGGGGCCCAGCTCGACGATGGTGCCGGTGACCTCGTGGCCGAGCACGGCGGGCAGGGGGAAGGCGATGGCGCCGCCGATGACGTGCAGGTCGGAGTGGCACAGGCCGCAGGCGGCGACCTTGATGAGCACCTCGCCGGCCTTGGGGCGGGGGGTGCGCAGGGTCTCCACCTCCAGGCCCCTGTCGTGGTCGCGCAGCACGGCGGCGCGCATGGTCTCGGGGATCGTCGGACTGGTTCGGACTGCTTCGTTGCTGGTCATGTCGCTGTCACTCTCTGGCGGGGTTGGACGGCGGTGGACATCGACCGCCGACAGCGCAAGCCTAACGCAGCCCGATCTATTTGTCCTGACAAATTGTCCTCATATTCGAGCGCGAGGCCCGCGAGCGGGCGGGGCGGACCCGCAGCACGAGGCGGAGCGGGGCGGGCCGCACCCCCCTTTCGCCGAGATCGGTTCACTTCCGCACCGAGATCGGTCGAGTTCCGGCTCGAGATCGGTCCGGTTCCGCGTCGAGATCGGTCCTGCGGGCCCGGCCGACGGCACGGTCGCTAGAATCGCGCCGTGGCACTCACCATCGGAATCGTCGGACTGCCCAACGTCGGCAAGTCCACCCTGTTCAACGCCCTCACCCGCGCGACCGTGCTTGCGGCGAACTACCCCTTCGCCACGATCGAGCCGAATATCGGCGTCGTGCCGCTGCCGGACGCGCGCCTGGACCGGCTGGCCGAGATGTTCCACAGCGCCAAGGTGGTGCCTGCGACCGTCTCCTTCGTCGACATCGCCGGGATCGTGCGCGGGGCCAGCGAGGGCGAGGGGCTGGGCAACCAGTTCCTGGCCAATATCCGCGAGGCCGACGCGATCTGCATGGTGACCCGCGCCTTCGACGACCCCGACGTCACCCATGTCGACGGCAAGATCGACCCCGCCGGTGACATCGAGACCATCGCCACCGAGCTGATCCTGGCCGACATCCAGACCCTGGAGAAGGCGGTCCCGCGCCTGGAGAAGGAGGTGCGTGGGAAGAAGACCGACATCGCGGTCCTGGAGACGGCGCGCGCCGCCCTCGGGCTGCTGGGGGAGGGGGTCGTGCTCTCCGCGGCCGTGGCCTCGGGCGCCGCCGACAGGGCCGGGATCGACGTCGATGTGCTGCGCACCTTCCAGCTCATGACGACCAAGCCGATCATCTACGTGTTCAACATGGACGACGCCGGTATGAGCGACGAGGCGAGGCAGGCCGAGCTGCGCGAGCTGGTGGCCCCGGCGGAGGCGGTCTTCCTGGACGCCCAGTTCGAGGCCGAGTTGGTGGAGCTGGAGCCCGACGAGGCGGCGGAGCTGCTGCATGAGAATGGCCAGGAGGAGTCCGGGCTGGACAAGCTGGCGCGGGTTGGCTTCGACACCCTCGGGCTGCAGACCTATCTGACGGCGGGGGAGAAGGAGTCCCGCGCCTGGACCATCCGCAGGGGAATGACGGCGCCGCAGGCCGCCGGCGTCATTCACACGGACTTCGAGCGCGGTTTCATCAAGGCCGAGATCGTCAGCTACGACGACCTCATGGAGTACGGCTCCGTGGCCGAGGCCCGCGCCCACGGCCGCGTCCGCATGGAGGGCAAGGAATACGTCATGCAGGAGGGGGACGTGGTCGAGTTCCGCTTCAATGTGTGAGTTATTCGATGCTTGAGTGGCTGCAGCACAACCTTCCTGCTTTAAGTGGGTATGTTGTGGCGCTTATGGGTGCATTTCGTCCTCTGCTGGATTGGTTCGTGGGCGATCCTCGGATTAGACGGGTTCGCAAGTATGCTGATCTTCGTGCGGTACTTGTAGAGGGAACGGAGGCGGCAAGCTTGATGGATGCTTTGCTTGCCGATGAAGTGCGCGATTTAAGCGAGCGTTCCCTGCGACGACGTTCCAGGCAGGTTGACAGGGGGACGATTGCAGCAATTGTGTTTGTTTCGGTCGTGGCGGGAGCTGTTTCCTACGGATTAGCTTATTTGGCGCAATCGACGACGGGGGCCGTCTCGTTCTTGTCGTGGTTGGTATTTTTTACCTGAACAGGATTTGCGGTTCTCTTGGTGCTGGCTGGGGGAATGCCTCGAATTTACAAGAACAAGACTGGAGTGTCGGCGTGAAGGTACGTGTTTTTGTGTCGTCTATATGGTCTTGAGAGTGATCGCCTCGGCGATTGCGTGAGTGAATTGTGAGTGAATTCTGTGAGCAAGTCTCTGCGTATTTTCCGGTATGAGGAATCGATGCGTCAGAATGCACTCGATCTCGCCCTGCGCGCCTGGGCGCCGGTGTTCCCGCAGATGAAGGAGGCGGTGCCCGGCTTCGTCTACAACGCCTTCTACCCCGATGGCTGGCAGACGCGTCAGAACTCGGACCTGGCCCAGGTACTGGACGACGAACCCGAGACCGTCGATGTGGCCCTCGTCGACGGAGTGATGGCCGGGTGGGTGTGCACCCGCATCCACCCCGAAGACTCAATGGGGGAGGTCTACGTCATCGCCATCGATCCTGACTTCCAGCGCCAAGGAATCGGCCGGGCTCTCATGGAGCACAGCCAGAACCGCGCCCTGGATGCCGGAATGACCATGATGATGGTCGAGACCGGCGACGACCCCGGGCATGCGCCAGCGCGAGCGGCCTACGAGGCGAGCGGTTACCAGCGCTGGCCCGTCGCCCGCTACTTCAAGGATCTGCGCCGCCCGCCTATCTGACGAATGCGGACAGTATCGCCGCTCGCTGAGCGTAGCCTGCGTGCTACACTCTCGGATCATGAAGAAGGACGAGTCGCAGGTTGTGAGCCTGTCGCAGCGCGAACTGCGCAACGAATCCGGCCGAGTGCTCCGCGCGGTGGGTGAGGGTCGTTCGTTCGTTGTCACCAACAACGGGACCCCGGTGGCGCGTATCGTTCCGCTCGAAGAACCCGCACCCGCGCTGAGGATCGTTCGTCCGGCGCGGCGGCAGGGAGGGTGGTCGTCTTTGAGGATCGCCCGGAAAGCTGGAGTGCACAACCTTACCGAGGCACTTGATGATCTGCGTGAGGACCGGCAGTGACTCCAGGGCCGATCATTTATGTGGACACGTCTGCCCTGGGCGCTTTGCTGGTCGAGCGGCCCGAGAGCGATGCGTTGGAGCAGTGGCTCGACCAGACCACAGCCTTACTGGTCTCCAGTGATCTGCTTGAGACCGGACTGCGTCGCCTGGCCGTCCGGGAAGGCCTGGAACAGGCGGATGTGACCCGGCTCCTCGACGGCGTCGGCCTCGCTGCTCTTGATCGGGCCGTCTACCGAAGTGCGGGACTCCTGCCCATGCCGTATCTGCGCACCCTCGATGCGCTGCACCTCGAGGCGGCCATGCGCCTTGATGCCGCTGCGATCCTCACCTACGACCCCAGGCTCGGCGAGGCGGCCAGATCGGTAGGACTTCAGGTGATAGCTCCCGGAGTGGAATCCGGGTAATGTGGGCGGGCCCTCGCAGCGGAGGAGCGCTCACAGCCATCCGACAGCCGCCGGCCGCTGAATATGCGGCTCACCCCAGTCGCGGCCAGTCGCTCGTCAAATACGCCTCCACCGCGCGGTGCCGGAACGTATACGGTTTCCCGCGCCTGATGATGCCCCGCGTGACATCGAGCCTCTGCGCGGCGGGCCCGGCGTCAGTCGCCCGGGCGAAGCCCGCCTCCTGCGCGATCCGCGTCAGGGTCCGGTCCTGCGGGTCGAGTCCTGCCGTCGCCTCCAGCACCTCCCGTTCTCGCTGCGGCAACCGCTCAAGAATCCGCTGCACATGCGCCTCCGCCTCGCCCGCTGCACCCTGCCAGCCCCGTGCCACCTCCCGGGCCGTGATGACATCACCCTCGCCGGCGTACCAGGCCCGCTCGCCGGCCAGCTGGAACAGGAAAGGCTCCCCGCAGGCCCGCTCCACAATCGCCCGCTGCGCCCCCGGTTCCATGAATACGCGGCCAGGCCCGTCGCTAGACGTCCCATCCCCGGCAACCTCCCAGCCCTCGGAGACGAATGGCTGCAGCGCCGTGAGCATCGATGCGTCGTCGATCGCCCCGAGCGTGACCGTCTGGAATCGACGTGCAAAGGTCGCACCCGTCCGTGCTCCCGCCATATCCGTGAACTCCGGCAACCCTGTGAGGAACACGGCGATCGGCAGCGCCCGCTCGAAGCGCACCGCCCCCGGCGCCTCCACCCGTTGCTCATACGTCAATGCGTCCCCCAATGCGATGAGCACCTGGGAGAGCGCATGGCGGTCATCCAGGTTCTGCACCTCGTCCAAGTGCAGCACCACCATCACTCCGGCGCCCAGTGCTGCCCGGCCCACCTCCACCAGCAGCTCCGTCAGCGCCGTGTACGCCTCCGGCTCCTCCGGCGACCGCAAGGACAGTGACAGACCCGATGTCGCCACACTCTCCACCCGCCCCAGCAGGCCGGCGATCCGTTTCTCCCGCGCCGCCGCCAGCCCCGCTGTGCCCGCCAGGTCCAGAAGCGCCGATGCCACCCGCCTGAGCGGGTCCGTCCCCGTGGGAATCCGCAGCTGCAGCGACACCCAGTCGCCGACGTCGGATGCCTCTGCGGCGATCCGGCGCACAAGCGCCGACTTGCCGGTCCCCGCCTCTCCCAGCACCGTGCGGCCGCGCTCCGGGATGCCTGCGAGACGACGCGGGCGCAGAACGTCCCGCCAGTCGCTCAACTGGGCGGTTCGGCCCGCCCACACGGCGGGCACCGAGTCGGAGCCGGGGCTGAATGGCGAATCGAGAGGCGTGCGCACCTGATAAGTTTATCAACGACGATTCTTCTTGATAAGTTTATCAACAACGTCTGATCGGCGGCCGGCTTGGGTGGGACGGCGTCGCCGACGGCCGGTCAAGCGGCGCATGCACACCCCACTCCCCATCCACGCATTACGGAAAACACGACCGGCTTCTCCGGTCATCCCGGTGGCCGCCTGCGCCATCCCGCCACTAGCGTCCTTCCCATGACCGTGGAGCACGTTCCCCTGGGCCCGGAGCCCGCCACCCCAGCCATGGGCGCTTCCCCTGCGACCGCCTCGGCCCCGCTGCCCAGCGCCGTCGCCCCGACCCGACCGTCCGCGGCGCCGTCGGTCCGTTCCCTGAGCCTGACCGCCGCGCACCTCGCCGCCCTGGGCCTGGTCGGAACCGCACCGGTCGTCCTGCTCATCGTCCTGTTCTCGCTTGCGGTGACGACCATCGCCCTGTTCGGGATCGGCCTGCTGTTCTTCATCCTGCTCATCCACCTCATGATCGGCCTCGCACGCTTCGAGACCGCCCGGGTCCAGGACCTCTACGGCCTGCCCCGCACTCGCGTGTCTCTCGCCTCGCGGCCGACCGGGCCCCGCCTCGGCCCCTACCTGCGCTGGCTCTGGCGTCAGGGCACGTCCTTGGCCGTGTGCCGACCGCTCGCCTCCTTCGTGGTCGGCTGGCTGATGGGGCTCGTGCTCCTGTGGTGCGCCCTGTCTGGAGCCGGGCTCCTGGGGTCCGCGCTGCGTCACCTCGTGGACGGCCAGATAGGCCTCGCCCCTCTCCAGCTGGTCCTCGGCGTCCTTATGGCGCTGGGTGCTCTCGGCGTCACCAGAGCCCACGCGGCCCTCGCCCCCTCGCTCGTCGGTCTTCCCAGCCGCCGCGAGCTCGCTCAGGCTGTCCACGCCACCCGCGAGCAGCGTGCCAGTGCCGTCCGCTCCGCCGACCTGGAGCGCACTCGCATCGAACGCGACCTGCACGACGGCGTCCAGCCGCGTCTCGTCTCCGTGGGCATGACCCTCGGCCTGGCCCGGCACAAGATCGACTCCGATCCCGACGGCGCCCGCGCTCTCATCGCAGAGGCCCATTCCTCCACCAAGACCGCCCTCACCGAGCTGCGACAGGTATCCCGCGGCATTCACGCTTCCGTCCTGGCCGATCGCGGCCTCGACGCCGCCCTGTCCTCTCTGGCTGCTCGCAACCCTCTGCCCGTCGAGCTGGACATGCGGCTCGACGACGCCGTCGGGCCGGGCGGAGAAAGTGCCGCGCCCGGCCCCCGATACCGCGAAGCGGAGACCGCCGCCTACTACCTCATCGCCGAGGCCCTGACCAACGCCGCCAAGCATGCCCGGGCCACCGGGTGCCGCGTCCAGGGGCGCATCCGCGAGGCCGGCACCCCGCAGGCCAGCCTGTGGATCCGCGTCGAGGACGACGGCGTCGGCGGCGCCCGGATCGTGCCCGGCGGCGGGCTGGACGGCATCGCCCAGCGCGTCCACGGCGCCGGCGGCACCTACACCCTGGCCAGCCCCGACGGCGGCCCGACCAGTCTGGAGGTGAGTCTCCCGTGCGCCTGACGATCTGCGAGGACTCCGTTCTCCTGCGCGAGGGGCTCATCCGGCTGCTCACGGAGGTCGGCCACGAGGTCGTGGCGGCCCTGCCCGACGCTGTCGGCCTCATGGACTCCCTGGCCTGTGACCCGCCCGACTTCTGCATCCTGGACGTCCGCCTGCCCCCGACCTTCACCGACGAGGGCGTACGTGCGGCTCTGCAGGTGCGCGAGCGCTACCCGGAGCTGCCGGTCCTCGTCCTGTCCCAGTACGTGGAGGAGCGCTACGCCGGGGAACTCATCGCCTCCAGCACCAGGGCGCTGGGCTACCTGCTCAAGGACCGGGTGGCCGACGTCGTCGACTTCCTCGACGCCCTGGACCGTATCGCCGACGGGGCTGTGGTCCTCGACCCGGAGGTCGTGGCCCAGCTGCTCAACCGCCGCTGTCACGACTCCCGCCTGTCGAGCCTGAGCGGCCGCGAGCGCCAGGTCCTGGCACTCGTCGCCGAAGGGCGCTCCAACCAGGCGATCGCGCAGGCCCTGCACCTGTCGGCCGCCAGCATCGAGAAGCACGTCTCCGCCATCTTCCTCAAGCTCGGCCTCGCCGCCGACGAACGCTCGAACCGCCGCGTCCTGGCCGCTCTGGTCCACGTCGCCGAAGAAAGGACTCTCCCATGACTGCTACTGCGCCCCAGGCCGGGGCGGCTGCTCCGCGCCGTCGCTGGTCCCCATTCACCTGGCTGGGTGTCGTCCTGTTGGCAACCGTCATGATCCTGGGCTTTCTCGGGGCCTTCATCACCACCATGCGCGTCCGCAGCTACGACCCCGTGTCCGTCGCCGCCGACGGCATGACGAACCTGGACGTCGATGTCGACTCCGGTTCCTTATCAGCTACCTGTGGAGCTTCGGAGGGCTTTGTGCTGACTCAGAAGAACGTGACGGACCGGTGGCACATGGATGCTGAGGGAGGCACTGTCCATGTCTGGCAGGAGTCCGACAACAACTGGCTGCCCCAGATCTGGTTCTTCGGGAAGCCCGCTGAGGAGGTGGCCTTGGAGATCCCGCAGTCCCTGTGCGAGCAGAGCCTGACGGCTGATCTGAGTGTCGACGCCGGCAGCCTGGACGTCAAGGCCGACGTGGGCAGCGCGACTGTGGACGTCAGTGCCGGAAGCCTTAGCCTGTCGGGGGCGGCGAATGTCGTGACCGTGAACGTGGCTGCGGGCAGCGCCGACCTGAACATCGATGACGCCGAGCAGGTCGCTGTGGAGGTGAGATCCGGTTCGGTCGAGGGTGTGTTCACGCAGGTGCCCGAGCGCCTGACGGCGGACGTGGGCGCGGGGTCGGCCTCGCTCGCCCTGCCCGCCGGCAACTACACGGTGAGCTCCAAAGCCGAAGCCGGGTCCGTCAGCAACAACCTGACCATTGACCCTTCCGCCCCCGCAGGCGCTATCGACGTGAGCGTCAACGCTGGCTCGGCGTCACTCGAGGACAAGAAGTAAGGGGAGCGGCGGGCGGCCGGCGACGATCCGGTGACCTCGGGAGATCTCCCTTTCGCTATTGAGTTCGGCCAACGCTCGCATTGAGATCGATCCGAATTCCGGGTATGTGGGTCGGGAAAGCCAATTCGCTTTCCCGACCCACATCTGATGAGAGGCGGTTACCTCTTCGCGGCCCGGTATCCTGCGGCCTCCGCATCTGACGGATAGGCGAAGCACTCCTCCGCCTTGGTCCGGCCATAGGCCTGGTTCCACGGCTGGTGGTAGATCCACTCGCCCTCGCTGTTCCTGTTCCCCTTGATCGGGGCCCAGTCGGGGCAGGTGTAGGTGCCGGATTCCCAGTACTTGCTCATCCAGCGGCCGCTTCCGCTGAAGCGGTACCAGGTGCCTCCTGCGATCGCCCACCCTGTGGCCATGGAGCCGTCACCCTGGAGATAGTAGTCGCCGACCCACCTGTTGACGGCCATGGCGCCCGAGCCGTCGAGGTAGAACCATCGTCCGCCTGAGGTGATCCATGTGTCGTGCTGCATGGAGCCGCTGCTGCCGAGGTGGTACCAGGAGCCTTTCACCTGTGCCCAGCCGGTGGCCATGACGCCGTCGGAGTAGAAGTAGTACCAGGAACCGCCGAGCCTCGCCCAGCCGGTGGCCGCGGAGCCGTCCGAGCCGAGGTAGGACCACCGTCCGCCCGAGGCGATCCATGTGTCGTGCTGCATGGAGCCGCTGCTGCCGAGGTGGTACCAGGAGCCTTTCACCTGTGCCCAGCCGGTGGCCATGACGCCGTCGGAGTAGAAGTAGTACCAGGAACCGCCGAGCCTCGCCCAGCCGGTGGCCGCGGAGCCGTCCGAGCCGAGGTAGGACCACCGTCCGCCCGAGGCGATCCACGTGTCGTGCCACATGGCGCCGTCGGAACCGAGATAGAACCAGGCCGAGCCGACCTGTGCCCAGCCGGTGGCCATGACGCCGTCGGAGTAGAGGTAGAACCAGGAGCCGCCGTCAGAGAGCCATCCGGTCTTCTTCGTCCCCCGGTCGTAGTAGTACCAGCGCCCGCCATCCTTCTTCCAGCCGTTCAGCGTGAGGTCGATGGCCGGGGCAGGGGGCTCGGTGGCCACGTCAGCCGTCGGCTCGGCGTCGGGCTTGGGCTCTGCCGGGCTGGCTGGGGCCGGCTCGTTCGCTGGTGCGGGGTCGGGCTCGGGCGCCACCGGGGACTCGATGCCGGCGTTGTCCGCCGGCTCGGTGTCCGGCTCATCGGCCACTGCGGGAACGGCGGCCCACATGAGTGACAGTGCCGCGAGCGTTCCGATCGCAGATCGATGAAGGCGTTTCATGGGATTCCTTCCTGGGGATCTAAATTCGCCACGGAACCACGCCACCTCTTGTCGATCGGGGAGAATCGGGGAGGTCTTGTGCGGGGCGGCGAATGCCCGCCCATTGTACGGTTCTAACCTCCCCCGCTCCATGCCCGATCCACCTCCCACGGTCTCATTTAGATAAAGACGAAAGGCGTGTCGTTTTTCCCGTTCGGGCGGAGACCGAGTGAGTCGGCCTCGGACCGCCCGGTCGATTGGTGCCACCCGTGCGTCCTGCGCTCCGTCTCTCAGGCGTCGAGGCCCGCAGACCGCCGGGCCGGCCCGGGGCTCGGGCTCCAGGGGCCGGCCGTCGTCGGGCGCTGTCTTCCGGGTCTCGTCCGCCAGATCTCGCGCCGGACCGGCTCCCGGTGGAAGACTGGTCGCCACAGCGTCAACAGCAGGAGGGCTCATGATCAGGGTCGCAATCAACGGATACGGCAACCTCGGGCGGGGCGTCGAGCAGGCGATCTCCAAGAGCGACGACGTCGAGCTCGTCGTCGTCTTCACCCGGCGCGACCCGGAGTCGATCACGACGCAGGGGGCGCCGGTCGCGCACGTCGACGACATGCCGAGCTGGGTGGGCAAGGTCGATGTCTGCCTCGACTGCGGCGGGTCGGCGACGGACCTGGCCGAGCAGGGCCCGGCAACAGCCGCCTTCTTCAACACGGTCGACTCCTACGACACGCACGCCGAGATCCCCGCCTACTTCGCCTCCGTCGACGCCGCCGCCAAGGAGGCCGGCCACCTCGCCCTCATCTCCACCGGCTGGGACCCCGGCCTGTTCTCCATGCTCCGGGTCCTCGGGGACGCGGTCCTGCCCGACGGCACGACGACGACCTTCTGGGGCCCCGGCGTCTCGCAGGGGCACTCGGACGCGATCCGCCGCATCCCTGGGGTGGCGGACGCGCGGCAGTACACGCTGCCGGTGCAGGAGACCGTCGACGCGGTCAAGGCGGGCGACGACGTCGAGCTGACGACCCGCTCCATGCACCGGCGCGACTGCTACGTCGTGGCCGACGACGGCGCCGATCTCGCTCGCATCGAGCAGGAGATCGTGGAGATGCCGCACTACTTCGCGGACTACGACACCACAGTGACCTTCATTTCCGCCGAGGAGATGGCCGCGAAGCACAGCGGTATCCCGCACGGGGGCACGGTGATCCGCCGCGGCGAGACCTCCCCCGGGGTCGCCGCGCGCATCGGCTTCGAGCTCGATCTCGGATCGAACCCCGAGTTCACCGGCTCCGTCGTGGTCGCAATGGGCCGGGCGACCGCGAGGATGGCTGCGCGCGGCGAGACCGGGGCTCGCACGGTCTTCGACGTGACGCTGGCCGACCTGTCCGCGAAGGACCCGGCCGACCTGCGCGCGTCGTATCTCTGATCGCCGGCCGGGCTCCTGAGCGGGCCCGGCGCGCCCCGGGTTCTCGACGGCGTCGCACCCGCGAGGCCTGTTGCCGGCGCCGGCCCGTTGCCCGCTGCGCCAAGGCTCTGCGGCGCCGACCACGGCCCGTTTCCGTATCCCCGACGCCGCAACCGGCGACGGCGCTGCCATCGTACCCGTGGAGCGAATGGGTCAGCGGGATGTGTGGTTAGCGCCTGCTGCACAGCCGGGCGGCCGACGACGGGAGGGAAAGGTGGTCGATGACGAAGACGAGGATGTGCTGAGGGCGGCCGGACTGGCATTCGATGAGGGATTCGACTTCTTCTATTCAGGGCAGTCCGATAAGGCTCTCGCGGCCTTTCGCGAGGCCTATGGGATCTACCGGCGGGCTGGTGTGAATGAAGGCCAGACGGACTGCCTTCTGTATATTGCAATCGTCTTCAGTTATGAGGGCCGGTACGAGGACGTGGTGGTCACGTACCGGAAGGCGCTGAGACTTGCTCCGCAAGCGAGCAGGTGGCGCAGACGGCTGACCTGGTTGAGCAACATGGGCCGCGCCCTGGAGCGTCTGGCCAGATATGAGGAGGCCCTGGACTCGTACCGGGAGGCTCTGCAGGTTCACCGGGAGTTCGGCCGCGATGAGTGCCGGCAGATAACCTGGCTTAATGATGCCGGTCATGTTCTGCAACGAGTTGGTCGGCATGATGAGGCCCTCGAGTCATATAGGGAGGCTCTGGAGATCTGCCGGCGAACTGACTGCGCTGGGCGCCAGAAGGCCGACTGCCTGGAGTCGATAGGTCTCTCTCTGAGTGAGCTGGGACGGTACGAGGAGGCGCTGGGTGCGTTTCGGGAGGCGCTGAACATCTACCGGCAAAGCGAAGGTGCAGATATCAAGATGGCCAGGTGCCACGTGAATGCCGGCTGGGCGCTGGGGGTACTGAGGCGGTTCGAAGAGGCTCTGGCCGAGTACCGGGAGGCGCTGGACATCTACCGCAAATTGCCGAACGTCGATCGGGACCGGGGTGACTGCCTGTTCCGTGTCGGCAACGTCCTGTATTGGGACGGCCGATTCGAGGGGGCACGTGAGTCGTATTGCCGGGCTCTCGAGGTCTACCGGCGGCTCAAAGGGGCTGAGCGCCAGCAAGCTGACTGCCTGGTCAATATCGGCAAAGCTCAGGTGATGCTGGACCGATACGCGGAGGCGCTCGCTTCATGGGGAGAGACCCTGGAGTTCTACCGGCGGGTCGGAGATGGTCAAGAGGGCCAGAGCGACTGCCTGGAGAAGTTGGAGGAGGCTATGAGGGAGCTCCGGGACGCGACGGGGTCGCATGAAGAGGATACGCGGTAATCGGCTGCCCGCAGCGGTCTCTCCAGAGATGCCGGACGCTAGGGCCTCCCGATAGACTTCCAGGTGCGCGGTGTCGTCCGTCTCGGGCAAGAATCCCACTGCTTCCTGGGATGGTGGCGCTTCGTCTTGCCGATCTGGAGAACGGTTGGACTAACGATGGTGATCTTGTGCCTGTTGATAGGCGTCCTGGGCCTCCTCGTGGCGCCCCATATGGTTCAGGAGGTCGCCGATGAGACTCAGGCAGTCAACCTGATCCTGCTCGGTGCCGTCCGCCTGCCGATAGACCCCGAGTGCCTTTCGAAGAGAGGCGAGCGATTCTTCGTGCCGTCCCGCCGCGTACAAGGCATTGGCAATATTGATCAGACAGATGGCCTGGTGTGGGGTGTCGCCCACCTGGCGAAAGAGGGTGAGCGCATCTTGATAGGAGGCCAGGGCCTCCTCGTGGCGTTCCATCGCGTACAGGGAGTTGCCGATATTAAAAAGGCACTCTGCTTGCTGCTGCTCATTGTCCGGCAGGCTGCGGTCGAGTTTTAAGGCGCTGTGATAGGCGGTCAGTGCCTCCTCGTACCGACCCATCCTTTCCAGGGTGGTGGCAGTGTTGTTCAGGCAAATGGCTTGCTGGTACTGAGTGCCGTCTGCCTTGCGGAAAATGGCGAGCGCATCTTGATAGGAGGCCAGGGCCTCTTCGTGGCGTTCCGTCTTGTGTAGAACGTTGCCAGTGTTGTACAGGCAGCCGGCCTGCTGCTGCTCGCTGTCCGGCGGGCCGCGATAAAGATCCAGGGCCTGCCGGTATGAGGCCAGGGCCTGGTCATATCGTTCCGCCTCGTCCAGAGTGACGCCGGCGTTGAACAGGGTGCTGGCCTGGTCCTGCTCGCTGTCCGGCAGGCCGCGATAGAGGCTCAGAGCCTGCTGGTAAGCGGCTGCGGCCTCGTCATACCGTTCCGCCGCGCCCAGGGCGACGCCGATGTTGTACAGGCAGTTGGCCTGCTGCTGCTCGCTGTCCGGCAGGCCGCGATAGAGGTCCAGGGCCTGCCGGTAGATCGCCAGAGCCTCTTTACGCTGCTCTGCCTTTTCCAGGAGACTGACGATATTGGCCAGGCAGTCGGCCTGGTCCTGCTCGCTGTCCGGCAGGCCACGATAGAGGCTCAGGGCCTTCCGGTAAGCGGCCACGGCCTCCTCGTCATCTCCCATCGTGCGGAGGATGACTGCGGTATTGCGCAGGCCGTTGGCCTGCTGCTCGCCGTCCTGCAGACCGCGGTAGAGATCCAGCTCCTGCTGGTTGGCGGTCATAGCGTCCTACTGCATACAGGGCGACGCCGATGTTGTACAGGCAGTTGGCCTGCTGCTGCTCGCTGTCCGGCAGGCCGCGATAAAGATCCAGGGCCTGCCGGCAGGCGGTTAGCGCTTCCTCCTCGCGGTCGGTATCTCCCAGAACGAGGCCAACATTGAACAGGGTGTTGGCCTGCTGCTGCTCGCTGTCCGGCAGGCCGCGATAGAGGTCCAGGGCCTGCCGGTAGGCGGCCACGGCCTCCTCGTGCTGCTCTGTCTTCCTGAGGATATTGGCGATGTCGTTCAGGCAGTCGGCCTGATCGTACTCGGTATCCGGCAGGCCGCGATAAAGATCCAGGGCCCGCCGGTAAGCGGCCACGGCCTCCTCGTGCCGGCCCATGTCGCCCAGGGTTATGGCGATGTTGTACAGGCAGCTGGCCTGCTGCTGCTCGCTGTCCGGCAGGCCGCGATAAAGATCCACCTCCTCCCGGTAAGCGGTCATAGCGTCCTCATAGCGTCCTGCCGCATACAGGGCGACGCCGATGTTGCGCAGGCATCTGGCCTGATTGTGCTCGCTGTCCGGCAGGCCGCGATAGAGATCCAGGGCCCGCCGGTAATCGGACGCAGCCTCTTCTTGTCGCCCTGTCGTGTCCAGGATATCGGCGACGTGGTACAGGCAGTCGGCCTGGTCGCGCTCGTTGCCCGACAGGCAGCGGTAAAGGTCCGCGGCCTGCCGGTAGGCGGCCACAGCCTCTTCGTCGTTTCCCATCGCGCGGAGGGCGACGCCGATGTCGTGCAGGCAGCTGGCCTGCTGCTGCTCGCTGTCCGGCAGGCCGCGATAAAGATCCAGGGCCTGCCGGTAGGCGGTCACGGCCTCCTCGTGACGCCCCTCGGCTCCAAGGCTGTGGGCCGCGGTGAACGCGTCGTACGCCGCGCGCCGTGGCTCTTCGTCCTGCTCACCCGTCATCGTCGCCTCCCCACGGTGGTCACCTGCTGAGCCGTATTTCAGCACATTGTGCGCGACCGAGGCAGCCCCCTGCACCGGTCGGATGCTGCCGGCACGGCTGCACCCGGTCAGGGCGCCAGGCGGGCCGGGCACAGGGAAGGAGGCGCCGCGCCGGGCGGGCCGGGCACAGGGAAGAAGGCGCCGCGCCGGGCGGGCCGGGCGTGCGGAGGACCTGGGGTGGCGGGGTGATCCACGGCGACGGTGGGGACCGCTTCCGTCAGATGTAGTGAGGCCCGTCGCCGGGGCGGGCCGTCACCGCAAGGAGTGCTGCTATGCGCACGGTCCCCGTTGACGAGGACGACCTGATGATCCCAGGGGCGTCCCACCTCGCCGAGTCCTTTCTTGGCACGGTCCTGGAGCTGGAGCGCCGTAGCGGGCTCGGCCTGGGCTTCGACGTCGTCGACTCGGGCGGCCGGCTGCGGCTCCAGGCCCCCGTCCGGTTCCGCGACGGCGGGCGGCGTCGTCGGCCCCATGTCTTCGAGGTCCGCGCCGACCCCGTCGGGTCGAGGCTCAACACGGGGTGGATGCTGGCCGTGAAGGAGCACGGTCCTCTCAGCCGCCTTGCCTCCCTGCTCGGCGGCGGGCCGGGGCGGGGGCGAGGGCCGGGACGCGCCGACGCCGGATCGGAGGCCGCCCGGGCCCGGCTGACCCTGATCCGCTCCTTCCACGACCTGGTTCTCCTGCCGGCTGTGGAGATCCTCGTGGCCGAGGTCGACAACGGGCCGACGCGCAGGAGGCCGCGATGATGGATCTTCCCACGGCCCTCCGGGCGGGGCTGTGCATTCTCCAGCTGGTCCTGGTCCTGGCTCTGGCGCGGTTTCCGCTTGAGCGGGCCGGAGGCCATGATGGGCTCAGGCTCGCCCGCGACGCGGCCGTCGGGGTCTCTCTCCTGCCGGTGCCGGTCCTGGGGCCGGCCCTCGGGGCTGCGACCCTGATCGCCCTGGTCGTCCTGCGCAGACGGGCCGACGACGGCGCCCGCGCGGCCCTCTCACGGCTCGCCTCCTCCGCGCTGCTGCCGGGCCGGACCGCCTGGTGGGGTCGGGACGACAAGGCGTCCGATAGGCGGGTCCGCTCGACTCTGTCGGCTCGGCCGCCGGTGCAGAGTCTGCCTGAGCGGCCGAAGGCAACGGGTCTGGCGAGCTCGCCGCCCCTCTCAAGGCCCAATGGCCGCAGGCCGGCCTGTCAGGCATCCCCGCACCTGATTAAGGCACTCGCGATCGCCCGCCTGCTGCCCAGGCGCCCGGCCGCCAGAAAGCCTGCGTGAGAGCCGCCTTTCGGCAGAGCCCTTGCACCCCTCAGGCGGGATCTCGGCCCGCTCGCGTCATTGCCTGGCCAGGAGCGCCCCGGCCCCTGTCCGTCAAACAGACGCGCGGGGCTCCTCGTTGACTGGCTCCAGCGTCACCGTCCCGACTACCGCGACGTCGTCAGCTCCACCGAGGCCGAGCTCCTCGACGCCGTCGCCGCCCGCCTCATCGCCGAGCTCCCCGGCTGACGAGATCCCCGGCCGGCCCCGACCGCCCCGCCCGCCGGTGAGCAGCTGCTGCGCTCCCGGGCGCGCGGCGTGCGGCGCATCCTCAACCGCGAAGGAGAACTGCCTTGAGCCCCATCGACAACCGTCCTGAAACTCGGCGCGGCGGGCCCGAGAAGCCCGAGCGCCTCGGACTCGCCCTGCGGCAGGCCCTGCGCTGCCCCGACCCCGGCCTGGCGGGCCAGGTCTTCACCGACCGACTCCTCGGCGTCGTCGCCCGCCAGGGGCCCGACGCCCGCATCACCCTGACCCTGAGCGCCGAGCGCGACGGCGAGGTCCGGGTTCGCGTGGACGCCGTCGGGGCCAGGCCCACCCTCGCCCAGGACCTCGCCTGGTGCTCCGAGGGAGTCCACGAGTGGGAGGAGGCCGTCCCGGGCGAGGGGCCGCCCGCCCCCAGCGTCCTGCGCGAGGTCGTCGCCGCAGTCGCCCGCTACTCGCCCTGCCTCGCACCGGGAGCGGGGGCGGGCGGTGCCCTGCCCGGCATGGACGCGTCCGTCCTCACCCAGTCCCCGCCCGACGCCGACCGGGCCTGGACCCGGCGCCCCCTGGGCACCTGGCCCAACCCCGCGGCGAGCTCGGCGCTCGTCATGACCCGCGCCCTGCGCAGTACGGGCGCGACCCTGCGCATCCACCTCGCCCCGGCCGGCTCCGCCGAGACCTGGATGCTCCAGGAGACCGCGCTGGCCACCGAGGGGAGGGCCGGCGCCGAGACGATGATGGAGTACGTCGGCGTCCCCGTGCGTATGCGCTTCCTCCTGGGCACAGACCTCGACGACGACATCCCGGCGCGCGTCGCCGTCGCCCTTGACGGCTGGGCCAGCGACCTCGAGATCATCCCGCTGCCCGCCGACGAGGACGCCGAGGAGGTGTGGGCGGGCAGCCGGCGCACCCTGCAGGGCCGGGCCGTACCGCGCGGCATGGCCCGCGGCCTGGTGCGCCTCCCCGTGCCGGGCGAGCAGACCGGTGTCATCGGCATCCGCTGCGTCATGCCGACGACGCCGGTGGTCCCGCTCATCGACGCGGTCCCCGCCGAGGGGCTGCGTCTGGGGACCGCCCTGGACTCCATCGGCTCGCGCACCGAAGTGCGCATCGGCCTGGAGCAGCTGTGCCAGCACGTCCACCTGCTCGGGGCCTCCGGCGCGGGCAAGTCCACTCTCCTGGCGTGCGCCGTCGCCCAGGCCGTCGAGCACGGCCTGGGAGTGACGGTCATCGATCCCCACGGCACCCTCGTGAGCCGCTGCGTGGACGAGCTGCCCGACGGCGGTGCTGCCCGCACCCACTTGGTCCGCACCGCCGACCTGGACCGGCCCACCCCGGTCAACCCCTTCGCGGGGCGCGACTTCGAGACCATGGTCGGGGAGGTCCTCGAGGTCCTCTACGCGATCTTCGACCCCAACCGCACCGGTATTATCGGCCCGCGTTTCGAACGCATCTTCCGTCAGACCATGGGGGCCGCCAGGGCCCTGTTCGGGGACCGCGCCACCATCAGCCTGGTTCCGGAGCTGCTGGCGAGCAAGGAGCGCATCGCCGTCGTCGCCCGCGCGATCCGCCGCACAGACCCGCGCCTGGCGCGAGAGCTCGGGACCGAGCTCGCTGGAAACCACTCCAACGAGCTCTCGGACATGCTCGCCTGGGTCAACTCCAAGTTCGACCGCGTCCTGCGCTCGCCCGCCATGCGAGCCGCCTTCGGCTCCGGCTGCGAGGCGATCGACGTCCAGGGCGTCATGGACCGCGGCGAGGTGCTCCTCATCGACCTGGCCGCGCCCCGCATCGGCCAGGACCAGGCCGCCTTCATCGGCATGACCTGGATCATGGAGCACGCCCTGGCCATGGCCGTCCGCAGAAGGCGCCGCCCCCACCTCCTCGTCATCGACGAGGCGCAGCTCTTCCGGGCCGGGGGCCTTCCCGAGCTCCTCGCCGAGGGACGCAAGTTCGGCGTAGGCGTCCTGCTGGCCCACCAGCACATGGGGCAGCTCTCGACGGAGCTCGCCGGCTCCTTGGAGGCCAACGCCTCCACCGTCATGGGGATGCGCTCCTCCATCCGGGACGCCGTGCGCGTCGAGGCGCGCATCGGCACCTGGGTGGGCGGGTCCCTCAGCCGCCTGCCCAATATGCACGTCGCCACCACCCTGGCCACCCCGACCGGGCAGACGCAGGCCTTCACCCTCGTCGTCGACCACAACGAGCGTGCCGACGCCCTCAGCCGCGAGCGCCCCGGGGCGGCCGGGCGCAATCGTCGGATCGTCGAATGCCGCGCCGCTCGACGGCATCTCGGCCTGGGCGACATCGGCATCCTGGGCGGCGACGACGTCGATGCCGCCATCCGCGAGTGCGCCGCCGGCCGCGCGGACCTCGCAGGCGCCTCCTCCGGGACGTCGGACTCCGGCCACTCGCAGGCCCGGGGCGGCGGGGCGGACACCAGCTTCTTGGACGAGCTGCTCGCCAAGCGCAAGGCGCAGCAGCAGCTTCGGAAGGCGGACGACTCCTTCACCGCCGGCCTCCTGCCGACCGATGCCTGAGGGACGACGGTGCGGACCACGCCCGTCCGGGACTGCCGGGCGCCGGAGAGCCGGGAGCTGCGCTACGTGTTCAACGGGCACCCCGTGCGCACCGGCCCGGAGCTCGTCGAGGCCATGCGCCGTGACTGGCAGGCGGCCGGGGACCTCCTGGCCGGTCGCGTGGACCCCGGCCTGGAGGAGTGGCTGCGCAGCCGCCCCGGAGGGGACGACGTCGTGCGGGAGCTGAGGCTGGAGACCTCGGGCGGGGCCCGCCTCATCCGCCTCCAGGCCGCGCTGGATCCCGGCGGCCCTCTCATGTTCCAGGGCAGGGAGGTCACCGACGCCTCCCTCGACCGTGCGATCCGCGCGGCGAACAGCTGGACCCCCGACGCAGCCGGGGAGACCGACCAGTGCCACCGGTGGCTCACGGGCATCCGCCGCGAGCAGATCCTGAAGGCGATGGCGGCCGTCGTCGAGGGGGGACACCGCCGGCGCCCCCTGGGCCGAGGACCTCGCGGCGCGCGTCCTGCGCTCGGCTCCGGGAGACCTCGGCCTCGTGATCCCGGCCGCGGCCGTCATCAGCGCGGTGACCGCGGACAACCGGGCCCGCAGGGCCCGCCAGGAGGCGGAGGAGGCCAGCCGCAGACGGCGCGAGGAGGAGGAGCGCCGACGCCGGGAGGCCGCCGCTCGGGCCTCCGCCGCGCAGGACCGCAGGAACCGCCGTCGTCGGGCCCTGGTCAGGCAGCTGTGCTTGCGCATTCCGACGAGCCTGGCCTACAGCGCATTCGCCGGGACGTCATTGACAGCGGCGGTCTCCCACCCCCATGAGCCGAACTGGGGACTGTGGTGGCCGAACACGCTCCCGGTGCTCGGGGCGTGCTGCGTCACCGTGGCCCTGGCCTGTCTGCTCGACTGGTTGCTGGACAGTCCCAGAGGCGGCTGCCGGTATCCGGTCGGGGGCATTGGCCTCGGCATTGGGGTGTGGGGTCGATATCCTCGGCATCGGGGGAGCGCCCGGAATGGTGGTCGCTCTGGCGATTGTGTGCAACATTCTTCACCTCACGGCGGCTCCTCTGGCCCGGGTGCGACCTCCTCTGGGTATTGCGGCCGCGGTTATCGGGCCTCTTCTCGGTCTTCTCGTGTTCCTCGCCTATCCGCTCAACCTCGTGAAGATCATTATCGGCGGGGTGATCGGGATGGCCTCATGAGCGCGCGAGGAGACGACGCCGGTCCCACCGGCGCCCCGGACGGGGCCGGCGCGGCGGGCACCGGCACTGGGCGGGGCGCGTTCGGGCCGATGTGGTCGGTCAGCTGCGCGGGCCTGACGCGGATGGGGGGCAGGGACAGCCACGAGGACGCCGTCGTCGTGCTGGGGGCGGCCGCGCCCGCCACGTCCTGCCCGCACCCGCCTGGGTGCTGTGCGCCGTCGTGGACGGCATGGGCGGCCACGCGGGAGGGGAGTGCGCGGCCGGCGTCGCCGCCATGGACCTGGCCCGCCTCGACCCGGCCAACAGGAGCGAGGCGGCGCTGACGGCGGAGATCGAGGCGGTCTCGGACAGGATCGAGGCCGCCGGGCGCGCCTGGGACCTGCCCGGCATGGGCGACCGCCGCCCTGGTCCTCGCCGGAGGGGAGCGGGCGGTGGTCGCCAACGTGGGGGACTGCCGCTGCTACCAGGTCGCCGACGGCTATGTCAGCCAGATCAGCGTCGACGACCACGACCCGGCTCTCGGCGAGAACGTCGTGACCCAGTCCCTCGGCGGCCCTCCCCGGGCGCTCGACATCCACTGGCTGGAGCTCCCGCACGCGGAGACGGCGACGACCCGGTACATGCTGTGCTCGGACGGAGTCCACGGGGCCGTTGACTCTCAGGAGATGAGGGCGATACTCCTGCGCGAGGACGAGGCGGACGCCACGGCTCGGCGTCTCGCGGACGCGGTCCACGAGTCCTGTCGCGACAACTACTCGGTCGTGATCATGGACGTCCGCCCCGGCGCGCCCGCGCCTCCCGGAGGAGCCGCATGACTCCAACGGTCGCCCTGGGGTCCGGCCTTCTCGCGCTGTAGGCGCCCGCCTGGTGCCCGCGCCGCGGCCAGTCGCGCGCCGGCATGACGCGCGCGCAGCCTGCTGGCAGCGCCCCGCACCTTTGGGCATGAGGACCATTGTCATTATCGTCTTCGTGCGGTTAAGGTTGTCCTCGCCTTACTTCACATCTACTCGGAGGACCTTAATGCTGATCTCCCGCCGTTCCGCGATCGTCTCGGCCACCGCCCTGCCCGGAGCCGCCCTCGCCGCCTGCTCCACGAGCGGCTCGAAGGACGGCGCCAAGGACTCCGGGGGCCTGACGATCGTGGCCACCACCGGCTACCTCGGCGACGCGGCGAAGAACATCGCCCCCGACGCGACCATTACCGTGCTCGTCGGCCCCGGAGGAGACCCCCACACCCAGGAGCTGACCACCAGCGACACCCAGGCCATCGAGCAGGCCGACGTCGTGCTGTGGACCGGCCACGACATGGAGCACAAGATGATGGACCAGCTCGATCAGCTCGGCGACAAGCAGGTCGCCGCCGCTGAGGCCATCCCCGAGGACATGCTCCTGCCCTGGGAGGAGGACGGCAAGGTCGAGGGCCACGACCCGCACGTGTGGAACTCGCCCGACAACTGGAAGTACGTCGTCACCGCCTGCGCGGAGAAGATCGCCGAGATCGACTCGGCCAACGCCGACACCTACAAGGCCAACGGCGAGTCCTACAACGCGCAGATCGACCAGGCCAAGACCGACGCCCAGACCAAGTTCGACACCATTCCCAAGGAGCGGCGCGTGCTGGTCACCGGCCACGACGCCTTCAACTACCTGGGGAAGACCTATGACATCGAGATCCGCGCCACCGACTTCGTCTCCTCGGAGTCCGAGATCTCCGCCAGCGAGATCGATGAGCTCGCCGCCTTCATCGCGGAGAAGAAGGTCCCCACCATCTTCCAGGACAACCTCAAGAACCCCGAGGCCATCAACCACCTCAAGGAGGCGGTGGTGGCCAAGGGCTGGAACGTGGAGGTCTCCGACAAGCCGCTGTACGCCGACTCCCTGGGCGAGCAGGCCCCCGTGGACACCTACCTGGGCGTCTTCGCGTACAACGCCGAGACCATCGTCGCCGCCCTGGCCACCAAGTGAGCCGGCGACCCGCCCGCGTACCGCGCTGAGCATCTCCATGCACGATGAGAACATCCCCTGCCAGGTGACCGGCCTGAGCGTGGCCTACCACGATCGCCTGGCGGTGAAGAACGTCACCGTGAGCGTGCCCCCCGGCGCCGTCATGGCGATCCTGGGGCCCAACGGCGCCGGGAAGTCCACGCTCCTGAAGGCGGTCATGGGGCTGGTCCCCACCCTGTCGGGCGACGTCCGCCTTTTCGGTCGGGACCTCGCGCGCTCCCGTCGCCGCGTGGCCTACATGCCCCAGACCGCCGAGGTCGACTGGGACTTCCCCACCACGGTGCGCGACGTCGTCTCCATGGGCACCTACGGGCGCCTCGGCTGGTGGCGCCGCCCCGGGGCGGACCAGCGCGCCGTCGTCGAGAAGGCCCTGGAGGCGGCCGGCATCTCCGACCTGGCCGAACGGCAGATCTCCCAGCTCTCCGGCGGGCAGAAGCAGCGCACCTTCGTGGCGCGCACCCTTGCCCAGGAGCCCGACCTCTACCTCATGGACGAGCCCTTCGCCGGTGTCGACGTCGCCTCGGAGCGGGCCATCGCCGGCGTGCTGGACTCCCTGCGGCAGAAGGGCAAGACCATTGTGATCGTCCACCACGACCTGTCCACGGTGCGGCGCCTGTGCACCCACTCCCTGCTCCTGTCGGAGGGGTCCCTGGTCAGTGCGGGCCCCCTGGAGGAGTCCTTCACCACCGAGCACCTGCACCGGGCCTACGGGCTGGTCGACGAGGCCCTGGACCCCCGGGAGGACGAGTGAGCGTCGCCGCCGTGCTTCCCGAGGCGGTCGGGCTCGGCCAGATGCTGTCGAGCTACACCTTCCGCACCATGCTCATGGGGACCGCCGCCGTCGGCGCCGCCTCCGGGGCCCTGGGCTCGTTCCTCTACCTGCACAAGCAGTCCCTGGTCTCCGACATTATTGGCCACGCGGCGACCCTGGGGGTGGCCGGCTCCTTCATCATGGCCACTGCTGTGCTGAGCGTGGACGGACGCTCCATGCTGGTGCTGACCATCGGCTCGATCATCGCCTCGACCTGCGCCGTCCTGCTGGCCAACTGGATCGCCCGCCACTCGCGGGTGGGCATGGACGCCGCCATGACCATCTGCCTGGCGCTGTTCTACGGCTCCGGCATGGTGCTGCTGCGCATTATCGTCCACTCCTCCCTGCCCAACCGGGGCGGCATCAGCCACTACATGTTCGGCAACGCCTCCACCCTCACCAGCGCCGACCTGGCGACCATCGGCGGTTTCGGCACCGCGGCCCTGCTGGTGGTCCTCCTGGCCTGGAAGGAGCTCAAGGTCTTCACCTTCGACCCGACCCTGTGCCGCACCATGGGGTTCTCGCCCTCCGTCCTCGGCCCCCTGCTCCTGGGCACGGCCACGGTCGCCGTGGTCATCGGCATCAAGGCCGTAGGGCTCATCCTCATGATCGCCTTCGCCATTATGCCCGCCGCCGCGGCCCGCCAGTGGACGCACCGGCTGTGGTCCATGGTGACCCTCTCCGGCGTGATCGGCGCCCTGTCCGGGGCTGTGGGCTCCGGCCTGGCGGTCAACCTCGGCAAGGTGCCCACCGGCCCCGTCGTCGTGCTGGTGCTGTCCGCGGTGCTCACCGTCTCCCTGCTGGCCGCCCCGGAGCGCTCCGTGCTGCAGCGGCGCCGGGCCCTGCGCGCCCAGCGCCGTCGGCTCCTGGCCCAGGCGAAGGGGGAGGAGGCCTGATGCCGTTCATCGCCGCTGTCGCGCTCCTGGCGGTCGTCACCGCCGTCACCTGCGCCCTTCCCGGAACCTTCCTGGTGCTGCGCCACCAGGCGATGCTCGTGGAGGCCATGTCGCACGCGGTCCTGCCCGGGATCGTCATCGGGGCCATCCTGTCGGGCACCACCCACTCGCCCCTCATGGTGGTGGCGGCCTCCGCCACGGGGCTGCTCGTGGTCCTGGGCGCCGAGCGCCTGCGAGCCGGCGGGCTGGTCACCGGCGACGCCGATCAGGGGCTGGTCTTCCCGGCACTGTTCGCCCTGGGGGTCATCCTGCTGTCCACCACCCTGTCCAAGGTGCACATCAGCGAGGACACGGTGCTGACCGGGGACCTCAACCTCATGGCGCTGGCCCCCGAGCACGTGCTGGTCGCCGACGGCGCCATCGACCTGGGGCCGCGCACCATGTGGCGGCTACTCGGTGTGCTCGCCGTCACCGCCGTCTACGTGCTGGTCTGCTTCCGCACCCTCAAGCTCTCCACCTTCGACCGCGTCACCGCCCGCACCATGGGGCTGCCGGTGCGGAGCACGGACCTGGGGCTCATGGCGCTGGTCTCCCTGACGGTGGTGGTCGCCTTCGACGCGGCCGGGGCGATCCTGGTGGTGGCTCTCATGACGATCCCCCCGGCGACGGCGCTGCTGCTGGCCCGCACCCTGCCCGGGACGATCCTCCTGAGCCTGGCGATCGCGGCGCTCTCGGCGCTGCTGGGCTTCTGGGTGGCGCTCCAGGCGGACCTGGCGACATCCTCCACCATGGCCGTGGTGGACGGCCTGGTGTTCCTCGCGGTCATGCTGGTCACTCGGCGTCGTCCCCGGCGCGTGGCGGGCGCGGGGGAGGGTGCCGCGGAACCGGCGCCCGGGGCGCCGTCGTCTCTTTCGGCCTCTCAGGAGGGCTGAGCGGGCGCGGCGCCACTGCGCGGGGCCGGGCCCCGCGCCTCTCGCCGAGATCGGTCGAGTTCCGCACCGAGATCGGTTCACTTCCGCACCGAGATCGGTTCGAGGCGCCCGCCGGGCATCGCTGGACGCCGGGAAAGTGATCATCCCACGCACTTTTAACGCCGTGCCCCACCCTGTCTTCGTCGCAGAACCGCGGAATCATGCCGATCCTCACCGCTCCCGGAATCGCCCGGCGTCTTAAAAGTGCGTAGGGTGATCACTTTTCGGTCAGGGTCCGCTTCGGAGAGTCGATCGTGACGGGTGCTGGGCCCTGTTGTGGAAGTCGCTGGGGCCCGGGGTCGGTGTCGGCGGCGTGCGGGGGTCCGGCTGGAGGGGCGGGCTGCACATGGGAGGGGAGGGACTCGCCGGGACGAACGCGAGCTTTTCGCATGATTCCGCTGTTTCCAAGTGCTCGAAGATCCTTAGAATTCCAACGAGATACCGCACTCGTCCCACGGAAGTCGTCCCCTCCCATGTGCAACCCCGCCCACGCGACCTCCCGGTCGGCCCCGACCGCGACCACAGCCACGAGCCCACGGTCGCGAACCGTCCGCGCCACCAGGTGCCGGTGCCGCCGGGGTCGGAAGGCGCGGGCGGAGTGAGGCGGGCGGCGAGCCCCAACGTCAACGGAAGTTCGTCACATGAACGTACCTTTCTCCCATCCTTC
>ERZ772945.702-NODE-702-length-26224-cov-3.224311_pt1 | contig 26224 bp, 27 predicted proteins | sample MGYA00511681_ERZ772945 | MGnify/ENA primary metagenome ERZ772945 (study PRJEB29015, sample SAMEA2737943) | human oral metagenome | biome: human oral; feature: human-associated habitat; material: dental | place: China | collected 2143 ...
TAGGAGCCGGCAATACGGCCGTCGCCGCCGCCTGCTTTCTCAAAACGCTCGGTCTTTCGAGCCTCATCTATACCCGCCGTGAAGAACGGGCAAAACAGTGGAATCAATTTCCCGTAAAAGCAAGCGGCGCCTGCACCGGGTCATTTTCACTGGAAAGCACGACGGATCTGAAAACTGCCGTGCATTATGGCGACATTCTTCTCGTCTGCACGCTGGCGGCAGATCACGAAACGGTCATTTCTGAAATCGCGCCCCACCTGCAGGCGCACCAGTCCATTCTCTTTTTCAACGGCTGCTGGGGCGCCCTCAAAGCATACCGCGCTCTTTCAAAAAGACAGGATATGCCCCCTCTGACCATCGGGGAAACGGCCAATATGCCCTTTATCGCCGCGCTCTCGCAGGACGGATCTGAAATCCTCATCAAAGGAATCAAGGAAGAAATCGCTTACTCCGCTGCCGGTGATGATAAAGCCGTCAGCGCCTTCCTTCATCGCCTTGCGCCGCGGGTAGTGAAAACCGCTTCTTTCGCGTCCACTTCCCTTTCGGCAACAAACCCTGTCATCCATGTCACCGCCTCTCTCTTCAACGTGACCCGTGTAGAGAACAAAGAAGATTTCTATTTCTTCGGTGACCCCATGACTGACCGCGTCATTTCCTTCATGGAACACTGCGATGAAGAACGCCTTGCCGTAGGAAAAGCGCTGGGTATCCGCCTGTCCCCCCTGCTGGAAGTGCTTAACTCTTTCTGGCCCGAAAAGAAAAATACGCTGAAAGAGGCTTTGAAAGGGAATCCTTCCTACCGCGCCGTAAAAGGCCCGTCCTCTACGGAGTACCGCTACTTCACAGAAGACCTGCCCTGTGGCCTCGGCCCTGTCCTCGATCTGGCGGAGCTGATGCATATTCCCTGCCCTTACATCCGCACCCTCGTGCAGACGGCATCCCTCTATCTGGGAAAGCCCTACACGCCCTTCCTTACGAAAGAAGACCTGCGGATTCTGAAAAAACTGCATGCTGATTAACGGAAAGGATGTCCCATGAATAAAATTTCCCCTTTTGCTTTTATACTCTGCCTTACCCTTGCGGGTATGCAGGTTTCCGCGGAAAACTGGATAAAAAACGCCGACGGCTCGCCCTCATGGATCGACACCGACTCCATCCGTCAGGAGCAGGCCATCTCCTCCTTTGACATGCGTTTGGAATCTTCCGATTTCACCGTCGTATCCACCATGGAGTTCGATACCTCGAAAAACACCTGGCGCACCGCCGCGCTTGTCACCCGTGACAAAGACGGAAAAGTCCTCCACGCGGAAAAGAAAGAAAATCCTGACGACGGCTGGAACAAGCTCATACCCGGCACCTATGGAAAGAATCTGTACAGGCACTATGTGGAAACACCCCTGCCCCCGACTGACGCGAAGTGGAAACAGCTTTACAAAGACAATAGGGGCGCAGCCTTCTCCATTGACACAAACTCTCTCCGTTATAAAAACGGCTATGCCGACTTCTGGCTTGCCGTGGAAGTCCCTAATCAGGAAAAGGATTTATCCCGGATCATTTACCGGATAAGAATGAACATGGCTTACAAAAAGGTAATGACTCTTTCCGCAACGGAGTACAACGTTGCCGGAAAAATCCGTCTCCATGCTGCCGCAGAGGGAGCAAAGGAAAACATTCCCAACGATTCTCCTGTGGAAAAAGTTTTTGAATACCTGAAAAATGAAATCGACAGCGGCCGTTTGTAGCAGAAACAGAAGATATGTCCATTCTTCCTGCCATTTGCGCGTATCGAAATTTTGTGTTATAGTGTTTCATATTCCTCAACTGCGCGATGACGGGAGAAAGTAGGGAAACAGAACCGTTTCAGAAAGCCCTGATGATGGAAACGGGTACGGTGATTTTTCTGAAGTGCCTCTCCGAGCCGTTTTCCGAAAAGAAAATTTCCCGAGTAAGTAAACCGGGCGCGCCCGATACAGCGCTTAAGTCATACGACTTTCCAAGGTTTCTCCGGCAACGTGGAAACGAAATTGGGTGGAACACGGAATTTACCGTCCCTTTGCGCAGGGGCGGTTTTTTATTTTCGCGGTTTTACGGAAAGAAGGCTGCCATGTCCCGCATACTCACTGCAGAACATATCAAGAAATCATTTGGTAAAAACACAATATTAAAAGATATCAATCTCACCGTAGAAAAAGGCGATGTCATTTCCATTCTCGGCCCGTCAGGCACAGGAAAGACAACGCTTCTCCGGTGCTTCAATTATCTGGAAAAACCCGAAGCCGGCCGGCTTACTATTGACGACGTATCCGTGGACTTTTCCCATATTTCCAAAGCGGAAGTGCAGAAACTCCGGCGGAAATCCACCATGGTCTTCCAGCAGTTCAATCTGTTCCGCAACAAGAATGTCCTTGAAAACATCACGGAAGGGCTGATTTACGGTTACGGCAAAACAAAAAAAGAAGCGGAAGAAATCGCGATGGAAGAACTCGCCCGCGTCCGTATGACAGACTATGCCCACATGTATCCATCGGAACTTTCCGGCGGCATGCAGCAGCGCGTGGGAATCGCCAGAGCTCTTGCACCGAAACCTGATGTCATCCTCTTTGACGAACCCACTTCGGCACTCGATCCCGAACTCGTAGGGGAAGTTCTGGATACCATCGCCTCCGTCGCGACCCTCGGCATCACCATGATCATCGTCACCCATGAAATGCATTTCGCTCAGGATATATCCACAAAAGCCGTATTCATGTCGGACGGCCTCATCGTGGAAGAAGGACATCCGAAAGAATTCTTCTCCCATCCGAAAGAGGAGCAGACCCGCGCCTTTCTCCGGCGCATGCTGAAAAGGGAAGAGGCGTAACGCTCCCCGTCCCGCTTGTTTTATAAAGGAATGATTCCATGCTTACTTTTGACCCCTCTTTTTTCATAGGCGTATTTCCCCGGCTGATTTCCGCCCTTCCTTTCACAGTGGAAGTCATCATCGCGTCCATCCTGCTCTGCCTCTTCTTCGGCACGATCATCGCCGTCATCAGGATTGCCCGTGTGCCCGTGCTGGCGCCTTTCTGCGATATATGGCTCTCTTATAACAGGAGCATGCCCTTTATCCTCGACCTTTACCTCGTCTATTTCTGCCTTCCCGCCATTATACGGGGACTCGGCATCAATCCCGACGGCTGGCCTCTTACCGTATACGTCTTAGTCTCCCTTACCTTCCACTACGCCCCCGTTATTTCAGAAATACTCCGCCCCGCTTACCTTTCTGTCGACCGGGGACAGCATGAAGCGGCCATCGTTTTCGGACTTTCTCCGGTTCGGCGCGTTTTCAGCATCATCGCTCCCCAGGCGCTCCCTGTCGCCATTCCCGGTTTGGTGAGCGAATCTGTCAATATACTGAAAGACACGTCCATCATGTTCTTCATCGGCGTCATCGACCTCATGGGCCGCGCGAACCTCATCATCAACGCCGCCTTCGGCCAGCACCGTCTGGAAACATACACCGCCGTCGCCCTGATCTACTGGGCCATCGTCATTGCCATCGAAGCGGCATTCTGGCTCTTCCAGAAACAGGGCCATAAAGAAATTAGGAGGACTGCATGATCGATTTTAAAGTCCTTCCCGAAGCGCTCCTCTTCATAGCAGGTGCCGTGCCGAATACCCTTTTCATGGCATTCATCAGTATTTTCTTCGGCATCCTCTTCGGCTCTTTTATCGCTGTGCTCCGTTTGGGAAACAATATGTTTATCAACATTTTCTTTACCGTATTTGTTTCCTTCTTCCGCGCCGTGCCGGGCATCGTCCAGCTTTTCATCGTATACTACTCCCTCCCCTATCTCCTTGCGCCCGTATTCAGTGCTTTTTCGGGAACGGAAGTAAAGCCTTTTGACGTAAGCCCCTACTGGAGCGTCTACCTTTGCTTCATTTTATATAACACCGCCTACCAGTCGGAAAATATCCGCGGCGCTCTCCGTTCCGTAGACCACGGCCAGTATGAAGCAGCCGTCGCCATGGGCATGACCTCTTTCCACGCTTTCACAAGAATCGTCCTTCCCCAGGCGTTCGTCGTGGCGCTTCCCGCCTTCTTCACATACTATCTGAAAACCATCAAACTCCTCGCCCTTGTCTTCACAGTCAAAGTCGTGGACATGTTCGCCAAAGCGGATATCTTCTCCGCCCTTTACAACCGGCGTATGGAACCGTACATCGCGGACGCCATCGCCTACTGGGGACTGGCCATACTCCTCACCTTTCTCTTCGACCGGTGGGAAAAGAAACTTCGCGGCAAAGGCTTCAACAAATAGATCCAGCGGAAAATCAAAAAACTGCAGGCAAATATACTGCTTTCAATGAAAAAGAATGGAAATCCCCAAAAAGGAATCTTCATTCTTTTTTTCTGTTACAAGTTTTTTATCTTTCGCTATTTCCATAAATTCATTTTCCGATACCGTCCTAAAAAATATTTCCCTGTTTCAGCGCAAAAAAAGCACCCCTTTCGAGATGCTTCACAGATCCCCGATTGGACACGCCACCGCGGAAAGAGAATTTCTCTTTGCATTTTTCTGCTAAGCTTCCTCGAAAAATCATGCAATCCATCGTGTTTTATATAAGTGCGCCACCGGACATGATAGATAAAATCATATAAGCGTGACATAATATATAAAACGATGGATGGAAGAATGCTATGGCAAATAGCCACAAAAACTTTTACACTTGATGATAGAAAAAGATTTGACCAATCAGGATGCAATGCGTGATACAAAAATTTCTGCCAATACTTTTATCCAATTACGAAATAGATAATATTGCTTTGGATAAACTGAAATGTACTTGTATCCCTTTGGACCGTACACCTAATGATGTTTTGGAATTCATACCGGAGGATGATGAATCATGGGTAATGACGTAAAATTATTTGAAGGAAACCGGATCCGTTCTATCTGGAACAATGAAAAAGAAGAGTGGTATTTCAGCATCATAGATGTAGTGAACGTTTTGACTGATAGCAGAGATGCCGGAGCATACTGGAGAAAGCTGAAACAAAGATTAAAAGAAGACGGCAGCGAGGTCGTGACATTTTGTCACGCACTGAAATTAAAATCTCCCAAAGACGGGAAAATGTATAAAACGGATGTCGCTGATATGCAAGGTCTATTCCGTATCATCCAGTCGATTCCCTCACCTAAAGCGGAGCCCTTCAAAATGTGGCTGGCGGAAGTAGGAAAAGAGAGAGTGGATGAAACCATCGATCCTGAACTTACAATAGACAGGGCGTTAGAAACCTACCTGAAAAAAGGGTACACAAAAGAATGGATTAATCAAAGACTGCAGGCGATCCAGGTCAGAAAAGAACTGACCGACTCCTGGCAAGACCACGGCGTGGCAGAAGGCAAAGAATATGCGATTCTTACCAATGAAATTTCAAAGGCCTGGAGCGGAATGACCACAAGGCAGTATAAAGATTTGAAAGGTTTAAAAAAGGAAAACCTGCGGGACAATATGTCCACTACCGAATTGATATTAAATATGCTGGCTGAAACCGCCACAAAGGATATCGCAGAATCCGCTAATCAACAAGGTTTGGAAGAAAATAAAAAAGTGGCAAAACGCGGTGGGAAAATTGCCGGAAATGCCAGACGGGAAATAGAAGCGGAAACGGGAAAACCTGTCATCACTTCAAAAAATGCCATAGACTTCGGGAAGCTGATTGATAGTGTCACAAAGACCATAGATAAAGGAGATACGAACAATGGCAAGTAAACAAAAACTGGAACTGACTTGGCTTGGTAAAGATGAAGAGATAAAAATAGAACCAAGGATTCTGATTGAAGATAAAGAAAAATCCAACTGTAAAAATGATCCTAGTACAGAGAATATGTTAATTCACGGAGATAATCTGCTTGCTTTAAAAGCACTGCAAAGCAAGTATGCCGGACAGGTCAAGTGTATTTATATCGATCCGCCATATAATACCAGAAAAGCTTTTGAATATTATGATGATAATCGTGAGCACAGTATTTGGCTAAATTTAATGAGACAAAGGTTGCTATGTTTAAAGAACCTTCTTTCAAAGGATGGCTTTCTATGCTGCCATATTGATGATTCAGAAGGTGCATATTTAAAGGTATTATTGGATGAAATCTTTGGTAGAGATAATTATGAATCTACGTTTTATATTAGGGTTAGATATCCAAAAAAAACACTAAAACAAGATATGGTTTACCATAAAGAAATTGAGCAAATACATGTATATAGAAAAGAATATGGTGCTACACCAAACTTTGAAAATAAAAAAATGAAATTTGATAAATTCAAATATTATGTAAAAGAAGGTTCCCCGATCTCAACTATTGAATTAGGAGGAAAAAAGGTTGAAATATTTAATGCTAATCAATATGAAATAGTTGAGGGTGATGGGAGTTTGGAAGGTTTAAAAGAAATTTGGGCATCAGGCACTATTCTTGATGGAAATTCATCAGGTAGATTTTTCAGAGATTATTTAACTGGGAGAAATGAAATAGATGGTTTAGGTGTGCTTTATAAAGTTTGGGACATAGGCGATGATAGTTTTCCATATAGATATTTTACAGGACCCAAAAGAGCAAATGCTACTAAAGGTAAATACTATCAAGGAGTGCCCATTAACAAACTTGGTGAAGAAAATATTACACAAAAAGTTGCAATAAATAATTTTTATGACTTTGCAGGTAATTTTGGTAATTGTAGGTCAGAGGGTGGCGTAGGTTTTAGAGGTGGAAAGAAACCTGAATCTTTAATAAAGTTAATTTTCAAATAAGGGAGATTTAGTTCTCGATAGCTTTTTGGGTTCTGGAAGCACTATTGCGGTTGCACATAAGATGAATAGAAAATATATTGGTATTGAAATGGGCGACCATGCATATTCATTATGTAAAACAAGATTAGATAATGTTATTCAAGGAGATAAAACTGGTATCTCTAAAGAAGTTAACTGGAAAGGCGGCGGTGCATATAAGTTTTATGAACTTGCCCCTACCCTTATCAATAAAGACGATTTTGATGAATATGTGATCAATAAAGAATATGATGCGGATATGCTCGCCTCTGCCGTGGCACTTCATGAGGGCTTTACCTATGCGCCTGACAGTGAAATTTTCTGGAAGCAGTCAAAAGGAAATGAAAACTCCTATCTTTTCGTTACAACAAAACACTTGAACGCATCTTATCTTGATTCTATAAAGTCCACTATGGGAGACGGAGAATACCTTATTATTGCCTGTAAATCCTTTGAAGCCGGACTAGATACACTGTATTCAAATATCACAATAAAGAAAATACCGCAGATGTTACTTTCAAGGTGTGAGTTTGGAAAGGATAACTACAATCTAAATATAATCAATCCCCCTGCTTATGAAGATGAGGAGGAAGATGATGAATAATTTATTTCCTCAGTATACAACCGACTATATCAGCGGTGTCATGTCGCTCAGGAAACCGCAGGAAAATTCTCTTAGGATTTTAGAAGAGATCATGACTTCTATCCATGTGCAAAAGGGAATGAATTTAAAGGCTGCCCTTGGCGGCGTTCATGCACTCTATCCTATTTGCAGCGATTTTGAGCGTGATTTTATGTCACTTACCTTTGCTTTGGCTACCGGTGTGGGCAAGACAAGGCTTATGGGAGCTTTCATTTCTTACTTATATACGCAGCATGGCATTAAGAATTTTTTTGTTGTGGCACCGAATACCACGATTTATGAAAAACTTAAAAAAGATTTATCAGACCCATCAAATCCTAAATATGTATTTAAGGGGTTAGGCTGCTTTCATACTCCGCCACAGATTGTCACAGATGATGATTACAAAGCAAGGCAGATTTCCCTGTTTGAATCGGACATTAGGATTTTCATTTTTAATATTGATAAATTCAATAAGGAAGAATCTAACATGAAGAAAATCAATGAATATATCGGAGATTCTTTCTATGAGTATTTAGCCAATTTACCTGATCTTGTTTTGATCATGGATGAATCCCATCATTATCGTGCCAAGAAAGGTATGCAGGCCATCAATGAACTACATCCGCTTCTTGGGCTGGAACTGACTGCCACGCCAATTGTGAACAGTGGTTCTAAGCAAGTTCTTTTTAAGAATGTTGTTTATGAATACCCTCTTTCTAAAGCCATTGAAGACGGCTATACCAGAACTCCTTTTGCAGGAACAAGGACAGATATTAATTTCTACAATTTTGGAGAAGAAGAACTGGATAAAATTATGCTCATTGATGGGGCGAAACTACATGAACGGGCAAAAAAGGAGCTTCAAGCCTATGCGCTGAATAACAGCACCGAAGAAAATCCTGTTCGCATGGTAAAACCTTTTATGCTGGTCGTTTGTAAAGATACCGGCCATGCCAGATGGGTGGAGGATTATATTAAATCAGATGAATTTGAAGGAGGTGCCTATAAAAACAAAACCATAACCGTACATTCCAAACAAAAAGGGGCTGAAAGTGAAGTAAATACTAAGCTTCTTTTAGATGTTGAGAATTATGACAATCCGGTAGAAATTGTAATTCATGTCAATATGCTCAAGGAAGGTTGGGATGTAAATAACCTTTATACCATTGTGCCGCTTAGAACTGCTGCATCAAAAGTATTAAGGGAGCAGATGGTTGGCCGCGGGTTAAGACTTCCTTATGGCAAAAGAACGGGCAATGAGATTGTGGATGCCGTTTATCTAACAGCACATGACAAGTTCCAAGACATTATCAACGAAGCACAAAAGGGCGATTCTATATTTAAGGCAGGTAATGTCATCAGGGTTGAAGATATAGAAGAAAATATTTCAACAACTCAAATGACTTTTGATTTTGGGTCTCATGTGATTCGAGAAGAAGCTTATTCTTATGGCGTTGCCAACACGAAAAAGACGAATGAAATCATTGATACAGCCGTCAACTTTGTGCAAGAAGAAATCGCAAAAGAGATTCACTCGACTAAAACAGTGGAGATTTCAAAAGAGCAGAAGAATAAGATTTTCAAAAAAGTGGCAGAAAGAATCAAAGAGGATAAGGATTTAAGCGAAGTCTTTAAAGAAAATGAAAATCCGTTTTATCATTGGCTTAACAATACGGTAGAAGAAACACATCAAACTGCAAAAGAAAAATTTATACCAATCCCTAAACTGAAAATCACAGATGAAGGCGTAGTAGAATATGGTTTTGTAGATTTTGATTTGGATTTAAGTGAATTCAACCATGCTCCTATCAAAAATGACCTTCTGATTCAAAACCTTGAAGATTTATCCGACTTACAAAGAATCAACGGAGATGCAATAGATTTTGCCGGCTATAATCCCAAAAAAGTCATTCTTGAAATTTTACGAACTAAGCCTGAAATTGATTATGAAAAGTGCTCCGATTTGCTATTTAAGCTTATATCACAGGTCGTTGATCATTATAAAGATAAATATGATACTAATCTGATGCAAAATATTGTGATGATGAATAAGAAAGATATAGCCAATAAAATTTATCGTCAAATGCTGCAGGATGATCATTTCTACTGCGAAAATGGATTCATTCAGTATTCTGTAACAGGAACAAGTGCTTATAATTTGCCACAAGCCTACACTTGGAAAAAACGAATAAATCTTTATGAAACTTATAAGGATAATATAAAATCCATACTTTTTGACGGAATCAAAAAAGGGGTATTCTCCTCTGCAAAATTTGACAGCTATCCGGAACTTGTATTCGCAAGAGTTTTGGAAAATGATCGATCTGTCATCAATTGGCTTAGACCCGCACAAAATGAATTCAATATAACTTATAACAGGGGACAACATTACATTCCGGATTTTGTTGTAGAAACAGAAATTGCCTTTTTTATCGTAGAAGTAAAAGGCGAAGACAAGATCAATCATCCCGATGTTATCGCCAAAAGCAAAAAAGCGGTGAAGTTCTGTGAGGTTGCAAGTAACTGGGCAAAGGCAAACAAAAGGAAAGAATGGAAGTATGTATTTATTCCGTCTAAAGAAGTACGGGCAAATTCAAGCTTTGACAGCTTAACAGAAAGATTTATGAAGTAGCACACAAAAAGCACCCCTTTCGAGATGCTTCACAGGCATGACATATGGCCGCTGTTTTATTCTTCTGCCGGATATTCACCGCGGTAGGTCACCGTTTCGGAAAGCGGTTTCCGCGGGAGTGGTTGGATTTCTCTGTCTGTATAGCCCAGGGCGATGGCCGCCACCATCTCCCCTTCCACATTCAGCCATTTTTTCAGTTCGTCATAAGCGAAGAAAATATTGCAGGTCCACAGCGTCCCGATATTCCTCGCCGTCGCTTCCAGGCACATATTCTGGATCGCCGCGCTCACCGACTGGATGTCCGCCATTTCCATCAGATGCTCGTCTATGGGAAATTCGCCGTAGTAGTCCTTCCCCTTGCTGTTGATAAAGAAGACGATGACCGGCGCCTGTTCCAGCACGCGGGCCGTATAAATCGCGGCGGGGATATATTTTTCATATCCTTTTCCGAAAATGGCCGCTTTATCGCTCCGGTTCCTTTTGATTCCTTCCTTCAGAGCGCGGACCGCTTCTTTCCGCGCGTCTCCGCGGACGACCACAAAGCGCCAGGGCTGCTCATTATGCTCCGACGGCGCCCAGGAGGCTGCTTCCAAAAGAGCATGCAGATCTTCCTCTGGGATGTTCTTTTTGATGAAACGCCGTGTGCTGCGGCGCGCTTTTATTTCATGTATCACGTTTCCAACTTCCTTTTCCCTATTACATATTCTTCTCACATATGCGTTTTATTATAAACAAATGTGATTTATACTGCAAGTGACCCCCGGACGGTTTACAGAAAATACACCTTTCCTACGGCACGCCTTATCGCCGGATCTCTATGACATCCTCTTCTTTTTTCCGGTTCAGCGGGGACGGATGATGTGCCGGATAGCCGAAGCTCATGGCAAGCACCATTTCTCCCGCATCCAGCCAGTTTTTTAATTCATCATAGGCGAAGAAAATATTGCCGTTCCACAAGCTGCCGATTCCCATTTCCGCAGCCATAAGCGCCATATTTTCCGCGGCGGCGCCGATGGACTGCACATCGCTCAATTCATGGATTTTTTCCGCGGCGCTCCAATCTTCCCGGAGACTTCTCCCTTCGGGATGGGTGATGAAAACGGTGACGGGCGCGGCAGCCATGCATTTCATCGTATACTTTGCATTGGCGATATACTCTTTGGATCCGGTAATGATTCCCTCTCCTCTTTCCGATCGGTCAATCCCCTCTTTCATGAGCGGGAGCATTGTTTCCTTCGATTTTCCCAGAACAGCGATTATCTTCCAGGGCTGCCGGTTTTTCGGAGACGGCGCCCACATGCCGGCAAGGAGAATCTTCCGAAGTATTTCTTCGGGTATCTCCTGTTTTTTGAACAGACGGATACTCCGCCTTTTAAAAATAATATCTTCCATGGCTCCTCCTTGATTTCTTTTTATTATTATATGTTTTTACAGCGCGTTCTGTCATATAATAAAAGAAACTTATCATTGGAAAGGAGAACCGCCATGCTTGAACCGATCATCCGCAAAAATGCTTTCGGAGGAAAAGGCGAAGTGACTCTCCGGCCGCTTCTGACCGATGAACAGAAAAATGAAAAGATTCAAATGTATGCGGAAGTCACCATTCCTGAAGGCGCTTCGCTTGGCATCCACCGGCATAGGGGAAATGCAGAGTCCTACTACATCCTTTCCGGAACAGGTCTTTACACCGACGACGGAAAGACCTATGAAGTCCATGCGGGTGACACGACATACTGCGCCGATGGCCACTGCCACGGACTTGAAAATACGGGAGACGGCGACCTGAAATTCATGGCGCTCATCATTCCGTCATCAATTTGCTGTAAAGATATGGTTTAATAAAGGAGATTCATTATGGCTTTAAAAGAATACAAACTTCCTTTCGGCCGCGGGTTCCAGACGGTCATGCTCCCCGAAGAGCATGTTTCCAACGTATTGGAAGGTGTACCGACAGCTGCCTGCGACATTAAAGAAGCGACTGTCGAATGTATGCGCCGCCCCATCGGCTCCGCGCCGCTTGCCGAAAAAGTACAAAAAGGCGACAAGGTCTGCCTTATCGTGGCGGATATCACCCGCGCGTGGAACCATGCCCGCGATTTCACCGTCCATGTGGTCAATGAACTGAACCTCGCAGGAATTCCTGATGAAGACATTTTCATCGTTTTCGCCCAGGGTACCCACAGGGCGCACAGCGAAGCGGAAAATATCGAATGTGTGGGAGAAGAAGTGGCGCGACGCATTGCCATGTATCAGCATGACTGCCGGGATAAAAACATGCTCACCCGTATGGGCGTGACCATCCGCGGCACGGAAGTATGGCTGAATAAACGCGTCGCGGAAGCGGACAAAGTCATTCTCCTGAACGCTCTTTCCACCCATGACATGGCAGGCTTCGGCGGCGGACGCAAACTTGTCCTTCCCGGTGTAGCAGGGTGGGATACCATCCAGCAGAACCACTGCCACGCCCTGGGCGACGAAGTCGGCTCCGGCCTGAATCCTGATTCCCATGTCCTTAAAACCGAAGGAAATCCGGTCAGCGAAGATATGCAGGAAGGCTGCGACATGCTCCACCCCTGTTTCCTCGTCCATTCCCTTATCAACGCTGACGGCGAAGTGTCGGGCATGGTCGGCGGAGACCCCTATGAAGCATGGGCGGCAGGCGCGAAAGAAACATACCGTATGCAGAAAGTTCCCATGAAACAGAAAGCCGACGTGACCATCGTCAGCGCGGGAGGTTACCCGAAAGACACCAATCTTTACCAGGGAACGAAATGTTACACATCATCCGACATGGCAACAAAAAAGGGCGGCATCATCATCACTATGATCGAAGCGGATGACATCATGGAACCGCCGGCCTACCTGGACAGTTTCAAATACGATAATCTGGAAGACATGGAAAAAGCTCTCCGCAAATGCTTTACTATCCCCTTCTTTGTCGCTTTTGAAAACCTTATCACCGCTACGACCCATACCATCTACTTCGTAACAAAACCGGAAAATTTCGACATCATCCGGAAAAAAACGCCGCAAATTCCCGTCGCCACCGTACAGGAAGCCTGGGACCTGGCAAAGAAACAATTAGAGAAAGAAGGTAAGACGGACTACACCATCAATATCATCCCCCACGGCAGCGCCGTCGTCCCTTTCCTGGAATAATCCCACGTAAAAAGAGCAGACTTTTGAAAATCTGCTCTTTTTTAATGCACGAATATGAGTCCTGACAAAATTTAAAAGTCAAGGGCACTGCTATATTTCTTTCATTCCGGCAGAAAAACCGCCGAACTTTTATGAATCCACAGTGATCTAAAGCATACTGATATTACTTCCAAAGAACCGATTCGCTGAGCGGACGGCGGGTCTTGTTCCAATGAACCGCTTCTCTGCGATAGCCGAAAGCCGCCATCACGGCGATCCCGAAATGTTCCGTATCGAAAAGGCCGTGCTCTTCTCCCAAAAGCCTGTCCATCTCCTTGGGTATAAATCCTTCCAGGGGGCACGAATCAATTCCCATGAGCGCTGCCACGGCCATCATATGTGCCATGACGATGTACGCCTGTTTTCCTGCCCAGTCAAAAGCACTTCGTTCGCTTTCCAGCGTTTTGAAATCATTTTCCGAGAAATTACCGTAAGCGTTTCTGTAAAATTCATAGACTTCATCAGGTACCTGGTGGACGTCTTTCAGCATATGCCTGATGTAATCCGATCCGAAAGTGATATCTGCCTTTTTCCGTGCCAGGAATACCACGAAATGGCTGGCATCCAGTTTGTCCTTAATGCCCCACCCGAATTCCTTCATTTCTTCACGAAGCGTTTTGTCCTGAATGACAAGTATTTTCCACGTTTCCAGTCCGAAAGAAGTCGGAGCCAGACGGGCCGTTTCCAAAAGCACTTCAAAGTCTTCCGGCGGAATAGTTTTTTCGCTGAATCTTTTTGTCGCATAGCGGTACTTCATAGCGTTCAGCAGTTCTTCTTTCTTAAAATTCGGTTTTGCCGCATTGACCGTTTCAATAACGGCTGATTCTTTCTGATCCATAACAATCTCCTTCCTAATACATATAATCATATTTATGACATAAGATTACGCCCCTCTTCGAAAACTGTCAATATAGTTTCTCCTTCATCTTTTTACCCCCATCCTGGTTAGTATTCCATAAACAATAAAAAATGATTCTTTGCTATTTTTTTAGTTTTTCTGGAGAAAAGTATTCAATCAATTGCAAATACTGAACAAATGGAGTAAAATGTACATATATTAAATCGACAATTTTAAAAATATTTAATCATGAGGCTTATATGCTCCAAAGTTACGATAAAAAATATTTAAAAATCGCATTGCCTGCGGCACTGGAAGGTCTCTTCATGATTCTCCTCGCTTCCGCGGATTTAATCATGGTCGGCACCTTGGGGGCTGTTTCCATTGCGGCGGTCAGTATTTTCCTCCAGCCGCGGCTCGTCATTCTCTGCTTTACCCGTTCTCTTGCTTCCTCCGTGACTCTTCTTGTTTCCCGGGATGCCGGACGGAATGACAGGACAAACGCCTCCGATATCCTGAAGAAATCTATTTTCATCGGAGCCATCGTCCTTTTGTTCATCCACATTATCTTCTATCTGTTCCTTGAAGATATTTTCTACCTTATGGGCGCAAAGACAGAATATATGGCGGAAGCTCTCGCTTACGGAAATATTGCGCTGCTTTCCGTTTTTATTTCTTCATTCACCCTCTTTTTCCAGGCAGTCCAGCTTGGCTTCGGCCAGACGGCAATCATCATGAAGACAAATATTCTGGGAAATATAGTGAATGTCATCATGAATTTCATCCTGATCTTCGGCATGGGGCCGATTCCTGCCATGGGTGTCTCCGGCGCGGCAATCGGTACAGTCATAAGCACCATTTTCAGTCTGTGCTGGACGATTTATCTTATGAAAAAAGATCACCTTCTTGAAGGAGGTTCTTTCATTCCCGACCAAACGTATTTCAAAAAAGTCACACCTATTTTCCTTTCTATTTTCAGTGAACAGGGTTTTGAGCGTATAGGCATGGTTCTTTTCACCCGCATGGCAGCGAGCCTTGGCACGATTCCCTTTGCTGTCCACAGTATCTGTATGAATATTGCCGATATTTACTGGGACTACATCGTAGGATTCGGCAAAGCGAGCATGGTCACCGCAGGGCAGTCTATCGGCAAAAAATCGGAAACCGAATGGCACGCGTTTAAACGGGCAGGCATTAAATGGACTCTGATCTGTTCCACCGCCGCGTTCACCCTCACTGCCGTTTTCAGAGAAGAAATCTTTTCCTTCTATTCTTCCGATCCCGAAGCGCTTGCTATGAGCGGCATCGCTATGCTTATCTGCGCTGTCGTGAATTTTCCGGCAGGACATGCCCTCGTCTGTGCAGGTATCCTGCGCGGCAGCGGAAAGACCGCTTCTGTTGCGGCGTATGCTTTCGTAAGCATCACGATTCTCCGTCCTATCATGACAGCATTCTTCCTTTTTGTCATGGGCTGGGGCCTTGTCGGTGCATGGTGCGCTCTTTTACTTGACCAATGCATCCGCGCCTCTTGCGCGACTGTCCTGCTTCACCGCCTCCAAAAAGCCGGATGGAATAAAATGATTGAAAAACTGGCGTAAATATTCCCGCTGTCCATCGAATGGCGGTTTTTCACCGGCAGATACATTTGAAATATTTCTTACTTCCGTCCACGAAATCACGAGAAAATGTTCTTTTGCTTTTTCCTGTATTATAATTTAATGGCAGCCGTTAAAATAAGTTTTCTTATTTGCGGAGACAATGATGAATTTTTCTGGAGAACTTTCTTTCAATCAAAAAATAATTACCGAAGTATGCCCCTTTGAAGCGCCTGTCCTTCCCCGGCTTAAACTGAAGAGTGTAAAAATCTTAGGACTGGCTGCCGCATAATATATCCTTTCAAAAGTCATTAATTTTATAAAGGAGAAAATCATCAATATGACGGAAAAAACAGCCTTATTACTAAATGAATTGACACCTGCACAAAAAAATTATGTAACGAACAGACTTGCAGCTAAAGAGAAAGACCTCTCAGTCGCTTATCTTTGCTGGTTTTTCTGTATTCATTATTTTTATTTAAGGAAACCTGTAAGAAATATACTATACTGGATTACTTACGGAGGCGTTTTCATTTGGGCTATTATAGACTTGTTTCGAATGAAATCCCTTGTCGAAAAATGCAATGAAACGATCGTGCAAGAATTAATTCAGGAAGCCACTTTGCTTGAAAGTTAAAGGAGAAATCAATTCATAGCACTTATACGCTCCAAACGGCAAAATCGTCTGCGTTGGAATTAATAATAAAAAAGTCTGTTTGAAACGATTTTATAATCGGCAGGCGGTATAATGCTTGTGTCTGAAAATCCAAGATGCATACCGATACAACTCAATCGGTTTAACTGCCAAAGTATTAGAATTTTAGGATTAGCCGTTCTATGCAGTCTGATATTCAATAATTTTTATTGAGGAGAAACAAGTATGAAAGTAATAGGTGCCAATTTCGCTAAAAAAGTTGAAATTAATAATACCGGTAAAAATATAGTTTTAGGTTATACAGATAAAAGCGGGAAGTTCCGCGTTATCCGTGTCGACAAGGATCTGGAAGTCTGGGAACGAATCACTGAAGAAAATAAATTTAAATTTGGCCCATCGATGGGGTGGGGGTTCTTAGGTGCTGTTATCCTCGGCCCTATCGGAGCTATTGCCGGTATTCTTCTCAAAGGCCGAGCAAAACAGTGTACAGTGGCTTGCGTATTTACGGAAAGCCGCCGATGCGCTATTGAAATGTCTCCGGAAGAATTTACCACCTTCCAGTTTGCTGCCCCTGCCGGGTCGGATGTCGAAAGTATCCGGGCCGAAGCAGCAAAACTCGCAGAGATGACAGAAGCCGAAGAAGCTGCAGAAAAAGAAGCCGTAGCGAATGCGGCCACTGCGGCAGAGACTCTGCTGAAGCTAAAACAGCTTTACGATGCAGGGGTTCTAACTGAAGAGGAGTACGCGGGAAAACGAGAAAAGTTAATAGAGAAATTATAATTGCAATATAAAAAAATCCCGCTATCGTACCGTTAATACGACAGCGGGAATGTAATACTCCAACCAGGGCTTATTACGTTTATGGGAATAGCACACAGCCGACCTACTTTTTGAAGGAGGCTGTTTTTTAATACAGTAAAAGCCATTATCCATACCCGGCATTCATCCGATCAGCAGCATAAAAATCTATTGAAGACCGGACTTCATATAGGAAAACTTTTTAAAGCATCACCGTACAATTATAAAACCGAACTCCCCATCTTACAAAATTCTGTAAAATGGGGAGTTCGGATAAACATATTCTGGTGACCCAAGAGAGATTCGAACTCCCGACACCTTGATTCGTAGTCAAGTGCTCTATCCAGCTGAGCTATTGGGCCGTATATGGCAGGGGCAGAGGGACTCAAACCCCCAACCTACGGTTTTGGAGACCGTTGCTCTATCAATTGCGCTATGCCCCTGTATTTTCACATAGATACCATCTATGTGACTGCAATATAATAACAAATATCTTCGGAAAAAGCAAGCAATTTTCTAAAATAATCCCTATTCTGCCTTTCTTTAACAGACTCTTTTCCTTATAGATAAGTACCTGTTGAATAGTATAAAGTGATCCCGAGGAGGGTACATCTTGTAAATGACAGCAATAAGACAACATGGTACAATAAAATTATTCACAGGAATATTAATTTTTTCCTTTTCTTACTTTATCCGATAAAATCTGATAAGCATGTACATATTTATAAAGTTATTCACAGTTATTCACAGTTATTCACAGATTTATCCATCTTTTAAACAGACCGGGTATGAAAGGATGTACAAATGGAAATTTTTGAACTCTGGACACATGTCTTAGAGGAAATAAAAATTAAAAATCCCGAATATTATAATAACTTTTATAGTTTCGTTTTTCCCATTTCTTTTTCCGATGGTATTTTCACAGCCATATCCACCGTTCCTTATATGATTCCCTGGATTAATGCTGTCTATAAGAAGAAAATAGAGAAAATTCTTTCTGAAAAAAGTGGAGTCTCGGTAAAACTTGTTCTTAAAACCCAGGAAAGCAGCGACGTTCCTACTGCTGAACCGACACCGGAAATACCTGTTGTTACTGAAGCTTCCGAAAATTTTGGAATACCTTCTCCTTCTTCCATGTCCGATACGGAAAAAAAGGAAAACTCTCATGCTTCAGTAAACTCCCATAAAACAGAAGAAAATATGGAGATTTATGATAAACCTGCAGTGCCTGATTTTATGAATATTAAACCGCAAAATCCGGAGGAAGTTAAACTTCCCAGTATTTTGGATAATCCATCTTCCATCAGGCATTCTGCCGTTCCTCTTCCGGTTAAATCTCCGGAAAAGAAATTTCCTTATAAATTCGACGATTATACTTTCGATAATTTTGTCCACGGCAACTGTAATGAAATTGCTTTCCAATCAGCCCATGCCATCGCTCTTTCCTGTGAAGAATATACGGATTCTCCCGATACTAATTATTCTAAAAAAAAGCCGGAAGCCAGTAATTATAATCCACTGTTTATTTACGGCCCTTCAGGTTTGGGCAAGACCCATCTTCTTCTTGCCATTTCCAATTATGTAAAAACTCACCGTCCTGATCTTTCCGTTCTCTTTGTAACGAGCGAGAATTTTACGAATGAACTCATTGAATCGATTCGCAGCGGAAAGATGCAGGAATTTCGTGAAAAATACCGCACTGTGGATTACTTGCTTATTGATGATATTCAATTTTTTAACGGTACGAAAGAATCATCCCGTATGGAAATTTTCAACACTTTCAACGCGATTGCTGACAATGATAACTACATCATTACGACAAGTGACCGTACACCGAGCGATCTGAAAGATTTTCATGAACGCTTGATAACACGATTCTCCAGCGGTATGATTGCCCATATTTCTCCTCCCGATTTTGAAATTTGTTCCATCATCCTGCAGAAGAAGGCGGAACGCTCCCATATCGATATGCCTGAAGAAGTAATTTCCTTTATCGCGGGAAATGTCAATTCCAGTGTCCGCGAGCTGGAAGGCGCTTTCAAACAGGTTGTCGGTTATTGCCAGATCAAGAATGTTCCCCTTACTTTGGAAAACGCCCGGGACGCCCTTGCCGATATTATCAAGGTGGATCTTTACAGTCATTTATCTGCCGAAACAATCATTGATACTGTCTGCAAGTATTATAATGTAAAGAAAGAACAGGTTTTAGGCAAATCCCGTCCCAAAAATGTGGTTATTCCAAGGCAGATGGCAATGTATATTGCCCGCGAAGAACTGAATGATTCTTTTCCCTCTTTGGAAAAATATTTCAATAAAGACCACAGTACGATTGTCCATGCTTACGAACGAGTACAAAAAGAACTCAAAAATAATGACAGGACGAGAAAAGAACTGAAAGATATATTAACTCTTCTCAAAAGGAAAAGGTAAAATACTTGTTTAAAAAACAATTTTTTGGTTAAATAAATTGTTTATAACTTGTGAATAAATCATTTTTTATAAAAAACTGTTTATTCAGTGAATAAAAATTTTCATTATTCACAAAGTTATTCCCTTCGAAAAAGAAAGAAAATATATCCTTTGCACAGACTTATTCACTTATTCACACAAACTACTTCTACTGCTTTTATTTTTTATAATTTATATTAGTAAAGGAGCTACCATGAAAGTTACATTCCAAACGCAGGACTTATGCCACGCTTTAGAAAGAGTACAACGCGCAGCACAAACAAAAGTCACATCAAACACAAATAATGGTTTTTTTATTTCCGCTGAAGACGGAAAAGTCGAATTTCAAGCTAATGATTATTCCATTGGCATCCGTACTTTTTGCGAAGCTGATGTGGAAGAGCGGGGATCCGTTCTCATTTCAGCACCCCATCTTTTGTCTACCATAAAAATGATGCCTTCCGGTCCGGTTGTTATGGAACAGAAAAAAGGCGAAAGTACTGTTTTCTTTAAGGCGGGCCAGTATAATTCCCATTTTCCCACAAGAGATACGGCAGAATTTCCGCTGGTTACGGAAATTGATCATACGTTCCATGTAAATATGAAATGCAAAGATTTTGCAGAAATGGTAAATCTCGTTTCCTTTGCTGCCTCTACGGACGCGAAAAATCCTATTTTTACCGGTATTCTCTGTGATATTAATGAAAATGTATTTACTATGGCCGCTACGAATTCTCATCGTTTGGCGGCAAGAGAGATATCTCTTGAAGAAATACCGACAGGAAAAGGGAATTTTATTGTTTCCGCTTCTGTACTTCAGGATGTGATCCGTCTTCTTCCTGTCGGGGAAGATGATATGATGGAAATATCCTGGGCGAGCCGGCATGTTGCTTTTTCTTTCGGGGAGACATATTTCCTTTCCAATCTTATTAATGGCGTTTATCCCGATTATAAGAGAGTATTCCCGTCAAGTTTCGATTTAAATGCGACTTTGGATCTGAAGGATTTTGAAGAGGCTGTCCGTTTTGTCAGTCCGATTTCCAGGGATATGAGTTATAAGACAATTAATTTTAAATTTGAAAATGGAACGCTGGAAGCTTTTGAGGAAGATCCCGATATCGGCCGTTCTGAAACATCCATTCCGGCAGAGTTGGACGGTGCTGATGTGAAGATTACTTTTAACTGCACTTATGTGGAAGATATTCTGAGACATTCGAAAGGGGAAAAGATCATTCTTCATGTAAAGAAAAATGGACCTATGGTGGTAGAACAGGAAGAAGATAAGGCGTATCGCTATGTTGTAACGCCCATGAGAGGCCGCTGATGAAAGAAATAGAAATATATGGAGATTATATTCAGCTAGATCAATTTTTGAAAAAGGAGAATATAATCTCTTCCGGCGGTGAAACAGGAGATTTTATAAAGAATCATGAAATTTTTTTGAATGGAATCATTATTCAGGAAAAAAGAAAAAAAATTCGTCTTGGAGATGAACTTTCTCTTGATGGAGAAGTCTATAAAATAATTGAGGCGAAGAAATGAGATGCGGAAAGACCCATCTCATTGAAATACGAAATTTTGAAGATTTTTCTATTGAGCCTGCCGGAAACATGACTGTCCTTACAGGAAAAAACGGTGCAGGAAAAACGAATATCATTGAGGCGATTTATTTCGCCTCTGTGGGAAAGTCTTTCCGCACAAGCAATGATGAGGAACTGATCCGTCTTAATAAAGAAGAAGGAACGATTCTTTTGGACTTTAGCGTTCGCGGTGTAACGCATGAAATCAAAATTAAATTGTCCCGTAACAAAGGCAAAAAAATTTTGATTAATGAAACGGCCACGAAAAAAAGAGATCTTATGGGAATGTTCCGTACGGTGCTTTTTACGCCGGATGAGATCCAGCTGATCAAAGGAGCGCCGCAAAACCGCCGTCGATTTATTGATTTGGAAATTTCCCAGGTCAGTCCGAGATATTATGAGGAAATACTTCGTTATGGCAGGGCCGTACAGCAGAGGAATGCGGCATTTAAAGAAGCTCGTTTTCATGGATTTACGGCGGATGTGGATGTATGGGATATGCAGATTGCCAAAGGAGCATCGTATATCGTAAAAAAAAGAATGGAAACCATAGAAAAAATGAATGAAATTGTTTCTTCTATGGAATTGTTTTTGACTGATGAGAAAGAAAGTATTTTAATCAAGTACAGGAAAAGCGGAAATCAGGAAGAGCGGTTTGATGAAGAATGGTACTTGGAAAAATTGGCTCTTGCCAGAGAAGAAGACAGCCGTTTCTGTCATACTTCCGTCGGTCCGCATCGGGATGATCTGATTTTTCTTATGAATGGAAATGACATTTCTTCTTATGGCTCCCAAGGGCAGCAGCGGACAGCTATCCTGTCTATGAAGCTGGCGGAACTGGAATTTGTGAAGAAAGAAACAGGCGAATATCCTCTTCTTTTATTAGATGATGTGGGGAGTGAACTTGATAAAGAACGAAGAAATACTCTTTTCTCTTATCTTACTAAGAAAGAAATTCAGACTATCATCACAACGACTGATGAATCTCTTGGTGCTTATGGAAAAGAAATAAAAATAGAAGGATAATGTGTTTCACGTGAAACTGAGAAAAAAGATAAGCCCTTTATGGGAGCTTATCTTTTTTCTCAGTTTTGTTTTGTTTGAAACAGGGATTATGGAATGAAAATGGTATGAAAGAAAAGCTGTTTCAAATAATTATTTTTTATTGATAATGTCAAATTTTGTTTCCGGCATATTGCGGAGGGCGGTTTCCGCTTCTCTTAAGGAAATATCTTTCAACGGTTTGTGAAGAATCATGGAAAGAAGGATCCGTTTGTTAAGAGGACTGTCAATTTTCCTGTAAATGTTTTCCCGTATTCTCTGTATGAGTGTTTCTCTGGCTTCTTCGTAAGCCGTATATTTACAGGGAATCTTTTTGTAAATTTCGTTGTAGGAAAGATGGGGGCGTTCTTTTAAAAGAAGCATGATTTTCCAGATCTGTGACTGTTCTTTTTTATTTTCGCAGATGGTGCAGATATTTATGCCGGGAGGGATAAGGTCACCGCAGACGGCACAGGAATGCCAGCCGGCCCGGATTTCTCCTTTCCTTTTTGCCGCGGCAGCTTTCATCATTTTTGTAAAAAGGCTGCGGGTATTATTATCGGAGATGTAAACGCCGGTCCATTTATCGATAGAATTCCGTTCTTCGTCCGAAAGGGGAACGGAATATATCTTTTCTTCTTTTTCCCGCCGGTCGTTTACAGGGGCAAGAGAGGATTCCGGGGGGCGTTCGATTTTAGCTTGGCCCGCAACGAAGCGTATATCTGTGTACTTTTTTCCGTAGTCGTCTTCTCTGATCCGTTTGAGAAGATCCGCTTTCATCATATAGAGGTGGTTCATCCAGACGGAATTGGTGACGGTAATATAAAGTGTCTGTTTCCTTTCAAAAGAAATGTAAGATTCCCGTGCGATTATGGAACCGGCGATATGTTTCCATTTATTTTGCAGCTGCCAGAAACGAAATGACGGATTGGAAAAGAGAGTTTTTCCTTCCTTTGAAAGTTGGAATACTTCTGACAGGTTTGACAGACGGCCTGTTCTTTTTTCATTATTCTTTCTTTCCATCAATCCAATCCTCCTTTTCTGTTTTTTCTATTATACTAGATAATTCAATTTTATTTCATATAAACGCTTCAAAAGGAATATAATAAAGATGTAGATATCTTTCGTAAAGGAGGACGCCATGGAAAACATAAAAAAAGGAAAAATTGATATTGATCGGTATCGCGTAAAGGAAAATGAAAAAGTGAATTTGAAAAAGTTTCCTACGAAGCGGGATGTGGATATCGATAAAGGAGAAGTGAAGAACGCCTTTTTTCCTGAAGTGATTGAACAATTGAAATTATATCAGGAAAAACTGTATGCCCAGAATACATACGGGCTTATTATCGTACTGCAGGCGATGGACGCGGCAGGAAAAGACGGCACGATTAAGCATGTCTTTTCTCATCTTGACCCAAACGGTGTCCATGTCGTTTCTTTTAAGCAGCCGACGACAGAAGAAAAGGATCACGATTACATGTGGCGTATTAATAAGGCGCTGCCCCGCCGGGGAAATATCGGTATTTTCAATCGTTCCCATTATGAAGATGTGGTGGTTACCCGTGTCCATGATCTGATTGAAAATGATAAGATTCCCAAGGATCTGGTAAATAAAAATATTTGGAAAAACCGGTATCGCCAGATCCGTGACTGGGAAAGATACCTGGCGGAAAACGGATTCCATATAATCAAGATCTTCCTTCATGTTTCCAAAGATGAACAGCGTGACCGTTTGGCGGAACGTATTTTAAACAAGAAGAAAAATTGGAAATTTTCTATTGCCGATATCAATGAGCGCCGTTTCTGGGACAGGTACCAGGATCTGTACAGTGAAATGATTGAAGAAACATCAACAGAAAAAGCGCCGTGGTACATCGTACCGGCAGATAATAAATGGTTCACCCGGTATGTGGTGTCTCAGATCGTTTTGAAAGCAATGAAAGATATCGCGCCGAAGTTCCCTGAAATGTCGAAAGAAATCAAGGAACAGCTGGAGGAATTTAAAAAGCTGATTGAAAGCGGGAATATAGGAATGATTGAGGAAATGCAGGATGTAATGAAAGGAGGAAATAAATAACGGTTCAGAAAAGCGAGGAGAAAGCTGTTTAATGATTATTCAAGTCGGGAAAGCTTTTCCTTATCATTGTCCTGGCTTTCTTTGCATACTCCTTTTTCATGGGATAGTACTTCTGGATATGAATAAAGAGGATATTTCCGTTTTAATTAAGAAAAGAATGTTTATGTTATAATGAAACAAATTAAGTTGATTAGTATGAAGGAGGAAAAATATATGAAAAAGACAGCGGCGGTTCTGGCAGCCGCAATGGCGCTCACTATAAGTGTCTATGCGTCTCCTCAGACAGAATTTGCAAAAGGGCAGTGGGAAATTAATGCAGGGATGTGGAATACAAAAGCGAAGACCCGTACGTATAAAGATAACGGCGCATGGAATTTCAACGGCGGCGTGACATACGGACTGACTGACAAGGCGGCGGCGCAGTTTCAGTACTATGGTCTTAACAGCGATGATACGGACGGCCGCAGCCATGAATTAAATCTGCTTTACAGTGTTCATCCCCAGGTGGCTTTATATACCGGGTATAACCATATCACTATGTCCGATTTTCCTACCGGTGTTTTCGGGGCGGAAAAACGGGAAAATGACATTGCCCAGATCGGTATCATCGCCCGCCAGCCGATCAATGAAGTTCTTGATTTATATGCAAAAGGCGCGCTCGGCTCAAAGAATACATCCATCTGGGAAGCCGGTGTGAATTTTGCACTCGATGAAAACATCGACCTCAATGCGGGATACCGTTACCTGAATACAGAAGGGAGCAGAGATAAAAATGTTTCCTATCAGGGGTGGCTGGCAGGTGTTTCCTACCGCTTCGGCGGAGGCAGCGATAGAAAAGCCGCCTATTCTGAAGATGATATCGATTATTCCGCATTGGACAATAAAGGAAATAAAAAAGAGGCGGACACGGTGACCATCACTCCGGCAGAAGAAGAGACGGCGGTACCGGAAAATGATTATTACTTTAATAGTATTCATTTCGGAAATGATTCCGATACCCCCCGCACTGATCAGACGGCGAATCTGGATGCTTTTGTCAAGGCGGCAAAAGAAACAGGCCATACTTTCAAGCTTGTAGGACGGACAGACTCCAACGGCTCTAAAGAGTACAATGATGATCTGGCTATCCGCCGTGTAAAGAAGGTGGCGGACTATGCAGTGGCTCACGGCGTAGATCTGAGTCATCTGGTGGGTATGTACAAAGGGGAAGAAGCACCGGTAGATACGAATGATACGGAAGCCGGCCGTGCGAACAACAGACGCGTAGATATATTTGAACATAAATAAGGGATAAGCCGACAGCTTTGCTCTTCTTTGGGCAAGGCTGTTTTTTCCGGGCGGAGTCTTTTTGCCCCGGAGTGTCTATGACGGACTGTCAGCAGTATCCCCTCCCCTTTCCCTGCGGCACGAAAAAAGACAGCTTTATCTTTTATAGGATAAGGCTGTTTTTGTCTGTGCTGGATCATTTATAAGAACTCTGATCAGATCCCGGCGGCATAGAGCGGAATGACGTTAATGACCGGTTCTTCATAAGGATGGATCTCTTTGACGGCGGCCATTGTTTTTTCCAAATTTTCTTTTTTTATGGTGACTTCCACTTTATACTCTTCTTCTTCACTGATTTCATTTTTTTTGCCGATATAAGGAGTCGTTCCTTCCAAAGGACGCCATGTTCCCTTGACGGGACTGTAAGAAAGGCAGCTGTCATAGTTCCCTATATGCCCGGCATCCGCCGATTGGAGTGCTTTTTGCAGGATGCGGAAATGGGTAGCGGGAATAAATATTTCCAGTTTCAGATATTGTATAGTCATTATTACCTCCCTTTTTGGCTTATAAAGAAAGAATCATTTCTATAAGTTCATCAGGTGAAAAAGCAATCCGTTCCGCTCCGTGGTTTTTAAGAAATTCTCCGGTGCGGAATCCCCAGGC
>ERZ772945.705-NODE-705-length-26166-cov-50.522998_pt1 | contig 26166 bp, 20 predicted proteins | sample MGYA00511681_ERZ772945 | MGnify/ENA primary metagenome ERZ772945 (study PRJEB29015, sample SAMEA2737943) | human oral metagenome | biome: human oral; feature: human-associated habitat; material: dental | place: China | collected 2143 ...
TGAAGCTCTTACCTGCACAGGAGCCGCAAATGACGGATGTCCTGCTCACGGTGACGCACGGCAAGAATGTCTACGGTACAATCTCCTTCGATGATTCCGGTCTTAAGGATACAGGAAAACTGCAGCTTTACGGCAGTGTCGGCATCGATCAGATATTTCAGCGCAATGATATCCTTCGCGTCGGCGTGAATCTCGACGGCGCACAGGACGGCTATGCGAAGGGTACGCGCGGACATAATGTCAGCTATACGATTCCTTACGGGGCGCATACGTTCACACTTTCTTACCAGCGGTCAAAATACCACCAGACAGTCGAGAGCCGTCCCTACGATTTCATCAGCGCGGGCGATACGAATATTTCTACGTTTTCCTGGGATTATGCACTGCATCGCTCTGCTTCTATGAAAACGAGCTTGGATATTCGTCTTCGGAAGCGCAATTCACACAGCTTTATCAACGATGTGGAGATTCCGATTCAAGCGATGCATCAAACATCGCTTGAAGTCGGCTATGCAGAGCGGCTCTATATCGAGCGGGATACGCTTTATTTCCGTATCGCTCACCGTTTCGGACTCGGACGGCTGGGGGCGCAGGAGGAGAAGACTTATCCGAATGCGCCGAAGACGCGCTATCGCCTATGGCTCGTCGATGTGGATTATGTCCATCCGTTTACTTTCGGTCATCGGCCTGCAACATTCACGAGTTCCTTACACGGACAGTGGACGATGAACGAGCAAAGGCTCTATGGCGTGGATATGATCAGCATGGGCGGACGCTACACCGTGCGCGGCTTCGATGGCGAGGTCACGCTGATGGGAGCAAACGGCTGGTATCTTAGAAATGAGTTTGCGACGAAATTTCCAAAGCAGCAGGCAGAACTCTACCTTGGACTCGATGTCGGTGCAGTCTATGGCTACGGTGCCGATCTCTACAATGGGCATGTGCTTGCAGGCGCAGCTCTCGGCATTCGCGGCACAATCCACGATATTTCCTACGACGTTTTCGCTGCTGCGCCCATAGAAAAACCCAAGGGATTCCACACGCCGGACGCGACCTGCGGTTTCTCCCTCGGGTTGAAATTCTAGAGATTCATTTTCCAACATCAAGCCCAATCTCGCCCTTGAAAATCTTACTGTTCCAACCCCCTACACTCTTACTTTCGTCCCATCCCGAAACACTACCGTCATGCCCTTACCCACGGTCACGCACTCCGCCATACTCGCCCAAAGCTGGCTGTCGAACACTGCCATAGGCTCGGTCTGTGCTTTGAGCCGCTTGATAAACTCTGCCAATCGCTCGGACTGCACTTCCTTAGCAGAGATGGCTTCCGTCACCTCATCAAACCGCGCCTTGGCGGCATCATATCTCGCCACAATCCCCTCATAGCGCTTCTGATACTCCTCTTGATTCTATGCAATGCGAGCGTTCTGCCTAACGCAGTTCTCCGTCATCTCCACCAATACCGCCAACTCCTGCTGCAGCTTGACTCTCTCCTCCGTGAGAACCGTCGTGTCGCAAAGCGTCTGCTTGATGAGCCGAGCATTCGCGATGATCTCATCCCGCTCCGTCACCAGCTGATTGAACGCCTTTACGAAAGCCGTTTTGATTTCCTCTTCCGTCACATGGGGCGTCTGGCATTTCTGCCCATCATACTTGTTGTTGCAACGGTAGATGGTGCGTCTGTATTTATCCGTGGAGTGCCAAACCTTAGAACCGAAAGAACCGCCGCACTCGCCGCATCGGATTTTCCCCGAAAAGATACTTACACCGCTGTATCTTCCGCCTTCCCGTGTGCGTCGCTCCATCTCCCTCTGCACCATCTCGAACACGGCAGGGTCGATGATGGCGGGATGGCTCTGTTCCACGAAGTAGCTTGGCACTTGCCCACAGTTCTTGACGGCTTTCTTGGTGAGGAAGTCCGGCATGAAGGTCTTCTGGCTTCTCGCACAGCCCGTGTATTTCTCGTTGGCGAGAACGCCCTGGATGGTCTTCGCGTTCCATCTCTCCTTGCCCGTGACTGTCAGAATGTGCCGTGCGGTCAGTTCCTTTGCGATCCTGCCGGCTGTCATACCTTCAAGGAAAAGCTGGAAGATGAGCCGCACGATCTTGGCTTGCTCCTCATTGATGGCAAGATTGCCGTCCTCTCCCTTGTCATAGCTGAGGAAGTGCGAGTAGCCGACGGAGAACTTGCCGTCGGCAAACTTTTTGTATTATGAAAACCCCTAGTTAGACCAGGGGTTTTCATAATACAATAAATGTTGCGGTGGCATGGCTAACCTATGCACCACAACATTTATTATAGAACCGAACCGACGGGAAGAAGAATCAAAAAGAGGTCAGCCTCCTCTAGCGACTGACCTCTGGGGAAGCCTACACCACAACATTTGACAAAGAACCGAAAGAATCTACACCACAACGTTTGACAAAGACCTCAAAACCAAAGAACCGACTTCACTTCTTCTCGCCGAACCACTTCGCGAAGATCTTATCGTACTCGCCATTTTCCTTGAGCTTCTTGAGCGCGTCGTCGACTTTCTTCTGCAGGTCTGCGTTGTCCTTCGCGATCGCGATGCCGTAGTCCTCGCTCGTCAGACGCTCCTCGAGCGCCTTGACCCCCGTCGCGCCGCTCTTCTGGATGTAGTAGTCGTTGACCGGGCGGTCATTGACGACGGCGTCAACGCCCTTGCCCTTGAGCTCCATGAAGCAGTCTGCCGGCGTGTTGAGCTCCTTGACCTCGACGCCGCCGAGCTTCTTGACCGCTTCGGCGCTCGTCGTGCCGATCTGGACGGCGACCTTGTGTCCCTTGAGATCCTGGAACGATTGGATCGCCTGCTCATCATCGCGGACGACCATCGTGAGCCCCGACTGGTAATAGGGCGCAGAGAAGAGCACATTCTGCTTGCGCTCGTCGTTGATCGTCATGCCGGAGATCACGGCATCGACGTTCTTTGCCTGGAGCGCCGGAATCAGTCCGTCAAAGCCGAGGTTCTGGATCTCGACCGCATAACCCATCTCCTTGCCAATGGCGCGGATGAGATCCATGTCGAAGCCTTGATAGTCCTTCTGTCCCTCGTCCTGGAACTCAAACGGCGCAAAGTCGATGGACGAGCCGACCTTGAGCACCTTTGCGCCGGAGCTGTCTGCCCCCTGACTGCCGCCGCAGCCTGCGAGCGCGAATACGGCGAACGCCATCGCCGCGACGAGCGCAAGAATTTTTTTCATCTTGAATATCCCTCTTTCTTCTCCTCGGCGGATTTCCCGCCTATCATGGAATGAAGCCCGGAATCGCTTCCGAGCTTCGCGCCTTATGACCTCTTATGCTGCAAAGACCGTAAGATGTTACGCTCTTCTCTTATTGAAGCAGTCACGGCAGTATACCGGACGGTCGTTCTTCGGCTCGAACGGAACTTCCGTCTCCTTGCCGCATTCCGCGCACGTCACACGGTACATCTGGCGCTCCTCGCCGCCATTCTCACGGCTGCGGCGGCGCTTGTCGCGGCAGTCACGACAGCGGGCCGGCTTGTTCTCAAAGCCCTTCTCCGCGTAGAACTCCTGCTCGCCGGCGGTGAATGTAAACTCCTTGCCACATTCCTTGCATACGAGTGTCTGATCTTCAAAAGCCATACCATTAGTCCCCTTACCTAGATAGAATTGATCTTAGATGTCCGCTTCTCTCCATGCAAAAAACAATGCCAAGAAAATAGAACGCCTACGAACATTAGTATAACGTGCCTGTATTAAAAAAGCAAGCATTTTATCGCGTTTCGCAAAAGCCCCCATCATCTCCCGTTCGGATCTTGCGGCGGGACCTGCTTCATGCGTTGGTCGTAGCCGTCGACGAGGTAGTCGCTTAAGAGCCCGACCTTGAATTTTTTCGGGTCGCCCTCAGGCAGGGCATCGTTTTTCGTCAGCACGATGTCGAGCGCCTGCGCCGTGCGGTTTGCCGTCGTGCTCATGTGCATGACGACAACCGCGCCGCGCTTGACTTCGCCCGTATCCTTTCGGTGTGTCAGGCTGTTGATGATGCCGACGAGCGACTGCATGGACACCGCGCTGTAGTCCTCCGTGCTCCCGCTGCCGTTCACGATGTAGGAAAAGCCGTGCCGCAGGATGGCCTCGACGCCCTTCCTGCTCACCGCGAGCGTCGGCGGGCGCAGGAGGCGCGTGAGCGCGGGCTTCCCGGACGGGAGCGTGATGTCGCCCGCCGTCTTGACGAGGTGCTCGTAGGAGCGCTTGACGTCCGCGTCGTACTCCGCATCGTCCATGACGGGGATCTGCAGCCCGCGCTCGTCCTGCACGGTCATCGGCCGATGGCTGTGCGTGTGGCTGCCGATGTCGTTGCCCGCGAGCGCGATTGCCCGCAGGAGGTTCGGGTTCTCGTCGAGACTCCGCGTGATGACGAAGAACGTCCCATGCACGTTATGCTTTTTCAGGACGTAAAGGATTTTATTGACGGACTCATCGTTGCCCCAGTCGTCGAAGGTCAAAAATACCGTGCGGTCGGCGACGGTCTTGATGATGCCCGTATGGTCGGCAAGCGCGATCTCGCGCCGCGTGAAGCCGAGCATGCGATCCGTCTCGCCGACCTCGGGCGCGCCGACGTAGCGCTTGAAGAACTCCGCCTGAAATTCTTCCTTGGGAAGCGGCGGCCGCTCGTATGGCTGGCGCTCCTTCGGCAGCGCGGCGACGTCGACGGGGTAGCGGTAGAGGCGCGCCGCATCCTTCATCACGTCCTGCACGGAGCAGATCGCATAGCGCGATTCCCGCTCGGCCTGCGCGCGCTCTTCAATCGATCCCATTGCCGTATAGGCGATGTTGTCGATTTTCTTCTCCTTGATCGTGCGGAGCATCTCGGCGGCGAGCGTCGGACGCGTGTAGAAGTCCATGCGCAGGTAGGCGATCTCGCCGCGGTTCAGCGACGTCCGCCACCGCCCGAAAATCTGCGGCATGACGTCGTCGGGCGACTGTGCTTCCTTGTGCTTCGACTGGACGATGTTCAGCCCCTGCCCGACAAAGACGCACTTCATAGCGGAAACCGCCTCGCCGATCGCCGCCTCATCGGGACCAGACATCTGCCGCACGACGTTTGTCCACACGCCATATTTCGTCTGGATCGCTGTCTGAATGCGCTCGATCTGCGCGCAGTACGCCGCATAGTCCGCTCCCGCTTCGGGGCGAAGCCCGATGCCGAGATCCTGTCCGTAGGCGAGAATGCGCCGTATATTGGCGTCGTTTCGCTGCAGCTCGCGCTCCGTGACGAAGAACGTGCCGTGCATCCCCTGCGCGCGCATTTCCTCCAGGACAGGAAGCAGGGATTCCTGCTTCGACAGTCCGCCGAACGTGAATACGATGACGGGCGCAGTCGTCGTCAGGAATCGCTGCCGCGCGACAATCTTCCCTTGATTTTCCAGTCGCGCTGCTGTGTAGTCAGCCGCAAAAGCTACGCTTGGAAGCGCGCCAAAGGCAAGCGCGAGCAGCAAGCAAAGAAGCGCCCCAAAGCATAAAAAGTGCCTGCCCTGACCCATGTCAATCCCTTCCTCTCCGTTTCGCAAAGCGTCTACCGCTCAATTCCTTCGATCTTGTCATTGCTGCCGAGCCGCCAAATGTTAACGGCCTCGATGCCGTGGTTTGCCGCAAGCGTGATCCACGCGTTCAGCGTCTCCACATCTGCGTACCAGACCTCGGTTTCATGTTTGCCATCCTTAAATGTATAGTGCATCGCGCCGCTCTCGTCGCGCGCGGGGCTTACCTTATGCTTCTTCGCAAGCTGCACCGCTTCTGCCTCAGTCACGAAGCGGCGCGTGCCGCTCTTCAGCCCTAGGAGCCCATAATCCTCCCAAAGGCATCCGCCCGTCGCAAACGCCGCCGCCTTGTCGCCCGGAATCGCCTCCATCTTGCCAATGGTCTTCTCGATAAATGCGCGATCCGCCTTTGGTCCTGGCCCGCTGTGCCTGCCATAGAGGTTGTAGAACATGACGACGTACTCCGGCCCCTTGGCGAGCGCCTCGCCGAACGGGAAGGACGGCTCGAGCACGATGCGCAGCTTCAGTCTCTCATTTGCGCAGACGCGGATGAGCTGATAGGTGAAGCTCAGGTAGGCGGCGCGCAAATCCGCGTCCTTTACAAAGCCCTCGAAGTCGAGCTCGACGCCGTCCATCTTCAGCTCTTTGGCAAGCGCCGCCATCTTCTCCGCCTGCTCGACGCGCGCATCATCGTCCTTCAAAAGACGCCGGAGGATCGCGATATCCTTTTCCTTCTTGTTCGCCCCGCCGATGTCGTTCGTGAAGGTCAGGTAGCGCGCCGTGCCGCGCGCGAGGCGCTGCTTCGCCATATCACGCACCTCGTCGGGGACGAGGAACGCGTCGCTTGCATCGTAATAGACAGCGAAGCAGGAGAGTGCCGTGAGCTTCTTCTTGACCTTCTCGTACTCCTGCGCGCCAGAGGGCGCATCCCAGTAGCTCTGCCATGCGGCAAGTCGCACAGGCGGATGCTCACCGCTCACGAGCGGCTCTGCCTCCGCGCATCCCCCCGCGAGGAAAATTCCGCCCGCGAGGAGCAATGCCCCTGCATACCGACCGAATCTCATCGTGATACCTCGTTTCCTTTTCACTTCTTCATCGCATCAGCGCGCAAGGCGAAGCCCGTCATTTACCGACTGGACGCCCTTGCGCGACTCGCGCAAGAACCAATGCAGCATCGTCTCGAAATACTTCTTTGCCTTGTACTTCACATTCTCCCAGCCCATGTAATCGCTCGTGTAGAGAAGCGGCTCACCCTTCATGTCGCTGCCCGTGTTCTGCTTGATGCGCACCTGGTCAAACACGCCATCGTAGACATCATCAGCCAGGTTGCGCTGGCTCCACGACTCGCCCTTCCAGGACGATTCGAGCACGACTGCGCCCTTGCCCATCACGCTGAGCGGCAAGGCCTTGACCGCCTCGACACCGTCGAGCTCGACCGAGATGCGATCGTCGCGCAGGTGGATGACGAGATCGTGCGAGGCGCGCGCATGGGAGTTCGCTACCGGCAGATAGCGCTCCGCCCCGTCTTCGACGGAGGCGGCAGGCTCATTTCCGATCTCCGACGCGCGCAGGATATGCTCTTGCGCGACATCGACGGACGGCGCGTAGCGCGCAAACGCTTCGTTCTCGCGCACCCGTGCCGCGCGCGCATCCTCCTCAACGGAAATCGGCTTCTCGCCCAGTATATCGTCGATCCGCGCGCGGTAAAGCTCCTGCGCCTCCCCGCCGATGCGCTCCTGCACGACGAGTTCGGAGTTGACGAGCAGGACGCGCAGCGCCGTCTTTCCGTCCGCGCTGCTGCGCAGGTTGACCGCCTGCTCACCAAATGCGTTGCCATTGAGTCGCGCTTCGAAATGGATATTGCCAAAGTCCTCGCTCCCTGCGAGCCGCGCCGAGGCATTTCCTTCGGGAAGCGTCGTCAGAATCAGCGATTTCTCCTTCATCTCGAGCGCGCCTTCCTTTACGTCCCATGCCGCGCGGCGTGCGTCCTCCTCGCCCGGCTCGAAGGCCATGCTATCGTCATTCGTATCGTACTTGATGCGCATGAGCAGGTGATTGACCGACCAGTAAGGCTGCGGCTGAATGCGCGTCAGGTCGTAACGACTGCTCGCGAGCGTATTGACGGAGTAGCCCTCGCGATTGAAGTTCATCGGGAAGAGCTCTCGGATCCACTTCTCATTGACGCGGCTCACGTCGGGATTGTTGCCGAAGCGTCCTGTATTCGCGTGCATGAGCACGTGGGCGGCAGGTATATAGCCGAGCTCGCGCATGTAGATGTCGCGCAGCAGCATATAATCGGATGCAATCCGCAGCCGCATGTGCCGCTCGCTCTCCTTCGGCACACCGTCCGCATCGCGCGCGTAGTCCATGAGGTAGTGGTTGTACCTGCGCCCGATATAAGGACGGATGAGATCAAAGCGCAAGGGGTCGACCTCGCCGAGGTAATTGTCATAGCGGTCAAAGACGTTGATGAACTCCAGCCGATAGCCGTTCGTCCCCATCTCCCAGAAGCTCTCGCTCTCGAGCGCCTTCAAATCCTTCGGCTCCAGGAACTTCGGGTCGGCGCGGCCGAACTTCTCGGGATACGTCATCATCGTCGCCTTGTAGTTGAGCTCCGCCATGACCTCCTTGCCGAGGATTGCCGTGTCGCGCCGCCCGTCCTCGAACATCAAAAAGAGCGCGTGCTGCGGCAGCGGCTTTCCGTCGCGATAGTAGTCCAGGATGTCCTGCTGCGTGATCGTGACGTAGCCGCGCGCCTTGAGCGCCGCAAGATGCTGGCGGATCTGTTCCACGCCAATCGTCGTATTCGTCTCGCCCGTGCGGTCTATGCCGAAGTAAGAGAGTGCGATAAAGCCCTGCTCCGTTCCAACCGCCTCCGCCGCATCGTAGGGGCGGTACGGGACAAGCGTGAAGAACGCGCGCACGAGCAGGAACACGAGAAAGCCGATGACGAGAAACTCGAAAAAGACGCGCACGCGCTTGCGCCTCGTCTTCTTCCTGGAATACTGCACGTCGCTAAAGACGGGCGTCTGCGCGCTATCCGACACTTCCCTGTCCTGCATGATGCCTCTCCCTCTTTGCCTGCTCTTTCTTTTCCTTCTTTTCCTGCTCCTCGAGGTCCGCTTTCGTCATACGCGTGCCCCATGTGGACTTCCAGAACGTGACCCATGCAATCGGCATCTGCCACAAGAGAACTGCCTCATAGTAAATGCAGAACCAAAGCCCGTAAATCCAGGTCGTGCTGCGCCGCAGGAAAAGCTGCGCAAGGCTCATCAGGAGCGCCATCATCAGCATACCCGTCAGGAACGTCACGGGGAATACGCGGTGCATGACCGGCACGTAGATGAGATTGTAGATGACGATGATTGGCGCGGCGATTGGGACGGCAAGCCCCATGTAAAAGCCGAGCGACATGAAGGGCTCCTTGCGCCACATATAGCGCGCCGCGATCAGCGACTCGCGAAGCCACGAGCGTTTCCAGCGCATCTGCTGCTTCAAAAAGACGTCGTAGCTCTTCGGAACGATCGTCATGCAGACGGCCGTGTCCTGATACGCCGTGCGGTTGTGGCGCAGGATGAAATTCGTCATGCTGCGGTCGTCGCCGAACGTCGCCTTCTGTCCGAGGAACGTCTGTCCGAGCCACGCATCCATATAGCGCAGCACGAGATCCTTGCGGTAGCAGGAGAGCGGTCCAGACAGGCACGTCGCCGCATCGAAGACGCCCTCCGCCGCTTTCATGATGCGGAACGCAATCGAGTAGCGCACGGCCTGCATCTTCGTCAGGCTGTTCGTATACGTGTTCGCGACGTCCGTGCGCCCCGACACGCCGCCCATTTCCTTGTCCTTGAAAGGCTGCACGATATTGCGGACGGCGAACGGGTCGAGGAAGCTGTCCGAGTCGACGAACACGAGCAGATCGTGCTTCGCGAGCCGCGCGCCGCACGCCATCGCGTCGCGCTTGCCCATATTCTCCGGCTGCTGCACGCATCGCAGGCGCTCCGACACATGGTAAGAGCCTGTGCTCGTGTCCGCATTGCGGATCATCTGGATTGTCTCATTGACGCGCGCCCAGGAATTATCGTTCGAGCAGTCGTCGACGACGATGACCTCAAGATTCTCGGTGGGGTAATCCTGATTGATGCAGCTGAGGATCGTGCGGTCGATCCACTCCTCTTCATTAAAGCACGGGATGATGATCGTGACGCCCGGCGTAAAGTCGGGATCGATCTTCATCGGCCGGTAGAACGAGGCGAAGAGATAGCGCGTCAGCAGGAATGACGCGGCAATGATGCTGTATAGATAAAGCCATCGGTTGAACTGGAAATAGAGCACCGATTCCGTGCGCATGAGCGCGATGATTCCGGAGACGAGCAATCCGAACACGGACGCGATGACGAGCATATAGTCCTGCCGCTTCGACGCCGCGTACTCGGCGAGCGTCCGCTTGAACTGTACGCCGTAGAGATTGCCGTCCTCGCGCTCGAAGCGCCGCACCAGCACAGCGGGCATCTTCTTGACCTTCATCTCGTAGCCCTCGGGCATCGAGCCTGGCGTGATCTCGAACGTCAATAGAAGGTCGCCCTGCAGGTAGACCTCACGCCCTTCGTCCTTGCTCTTATCAATCTGTATCAGAAGCCCCGTCGTCGAGATGTCGAGGACGCGCCCCTCTACAGTATAATTCCGCTTGCCGCTGACCTGCACCTCGATGGGGTAGTCCACGAGGTAGCGCAGTCCCTTCTTGACGTCGTCCTCGTAAGCCTCAAACGCGACGTCCTGCGTCTCATTCGCGCCGCCCCTGCGGCTGCGGTTGCTTCGCGTTCCCGATTTGTCGGGGACGAAGGAGAGCAGGCGACGGTCGCCCTTCTGCTGGAAGATGACCTCCGTGTCCGCCTCCCTCGGCTTTGCCGGCGCGCCTTCCGGCTTTTTCACCGTGCCTGCGCGATTTGCAGCGTCCGTCCGGTTGGCCGCGCCCGCTTCATTTGCCGGGTCTGCCTGTGCGTTTTCGTTTGGCACGTCTTCACCTCCCTGTCATTCCTTCGCCACGAGGTTCGGCACATAATGGATCGTGCGGAACGCGTGGACGGATTCCACCTGAAGCCCCACGCCCTCGCACGCCGTCAAAAAGAGGTCGAGATCCTTCGCGAGGGTCTGGCGCACGACAGGCGCGGCGGGCGCGCCGCCTCCTTCGGGGTCTTTGATCGTCGGCTGCATATCGATGGCGGGGCGCTCGTTCGGCGTGACCTGCCGCGGCGCGTAGCGGTCGACCGGCTCGGTGAGCCGTATCGAGAGGATGCTGCCGGGCGGCAGCGCGCCCGCGTAGGCGAGCGCCGCCGCCGCGTCCTTCACCCCGTCCTTTGGATAGTAGGCGCTCGCCTTGACGGCCTGCGGGATGCCGGCGGCGCGCACGAGGCGCAGGACGTCGTCCGTATACTCCGTGCGCGGCGCGCGAAAGAGCGCGGGCGCGGGCGCCCCCGCCTCCCGGATGCCCTTCTGCGCCTTGCAAAGCTCTGCGAGCAGGCGGTCGGTGCGAATCTTCTCGACTGCGCTGATGCCGACGAAGGTATAATTGCCGATTTCGTAGCCCGCATCGCGAATTTGCTGGATCGTGTCTGGCTGGTCGACGGCATTTTGCCCCTCGACGAAGAACACGGCAGGCGTATTATGCTTCCTTAGCACATTCAGAATCTGCGTTGCCTCTGGCGCATCCGGCATTCCATCGAAGACGAGCGCAATGCGACGCGAGCCGTCCTGCAGCGTCGTGATGACCTCCGCGCTCTGCACGCCCGCGACGAGTGCATTTTTTGCTGACTCGATTTCCGCATCCGCCTTGTACTCGACAATCGGATCCTTTATCGCCATGCTCGCCTCTTTTTCCGCCTCGAGGTGATTGCGCAGGAGCGTCAGCCCGCCGACGACGATGGCAATGCCGATCGCGACCATCAAAGCCATTTTTCCATAACTCAATCCTTCACCGCTTCCATCCAATCATTCCAATCAGCATTTCCTCAAAGACTCCAATGGTGATAGCCGTGCGCACATGCCTCCTCCGGCGCGAAAATCTGCTTCGCATCAACGAGAACGTGCGCGCCGTTCGGCGCGTACATAGCATCAAGATCGTCCCATGAAAACGCGCAAAAGACCGCATGTGCGACGAGAATCACGAGCGCGTCTGCATCGCGCACCTCGTCCAAAGAAACGAGCCGAACCTCATGCTCGGCGATGAGCGCCGCGCGGTCAGCGACGGGGTCGACGGCAATCGGCTCTAGCGCATAGTCTGAAAGCCCCTCGTAGATATCGACGGCGCGCGAATTGCGCACGTCGGGGCAGTTCTCCTTGAACGTCATGCCCAGCACGTAGACGCGCGCGTGCTTCAGGTCGGTCTTCGCGCGGACGAGTTCGCGCACAGTCGCGCGCACGATGAAGTCCGCCATGCCGTCATTCGTCTGGCGGCTCTCTGCTACGAGGCGTGGATGTACGCCATAGCGCTCCGCTTGATGGATGAGATAGTACGGATCGACGCCGATGCAGTGCCCGCCGACGAGGCCGGGGCGGAAGCCGAGCGCATTCCACTTCGTGTCCATCGCGCGCACGACCTCCTGCGTGTCGATGCCCATGCGGTGGAAGATCAGCGAAAGCTCGTTGAGGAATGCGATATTCACATCGCGCTGCGTGTTCTCGACGAGCTTCGCCGCCTCCGCGACGCGGATGCTCGAGACGGGAAACACCGTATCGACGACGCGCGCATAGACGGCCGCAATCGTCGCGCGCGACGCCTCGTCCTGCCCCGAGACGATCTTGACGATGTTTTGGAGCGTATGCACCTTGTCGCCGGGGTTGATGCGCTCGGGCGAATAGCCGACCTTGAAGTCCCGCCCCGCCGAAAGCCCTGATTCCGCCTCGAGGATGGGCACGCAGACGTCCTCCGTCACGCCGGGATAGACGGTCGATTCGTAAACGACGATGCTCCCCTTCGCGAGATGTGCGCCGACCGTCCGCGTCGCGCCCGTCACGGGCGAGAGGTCGGGCGTCTTATCCGCATGAACGGGCGTCGGCACAGCGACGAGCACGAACTGCGCTTCGCGAAGGCGCGCGGGGTCGCTCGTACATTCGAGCGAGTCCAGTTGCAGCTCCTCGCGCGTCGCCACGCCCGTCGGGTCATTTCTCGCCGCGAGCGCGGCAACCTTCGCCGCATTCTGGTCGTAGCCAATGACGTGAAACTGCCGCGCAAACGCCACGGCAAGCGGCAAGCCCACATAGCCCAGCCCGACGACCGCAAGACTCGTCTCGCCGCGCTCCAAACGCTCCAGCAAATCCATTTGCCTTCTTCCTCTCTATATCCCTTTATCCGATTGACTTCTTATCCCTCATAATTGTGGAAGAATCCCGTGATGTACGCCCAGATCGTATTCGAGTACGCGCTCGTCGAGAGATCCCACAGGCGGTAATACTCAAGCCCCGCGACGAGATCCTTTTTCAGCGTGTACGACCAGCCGACGCCGAAGCCGCGGAAGCCGCCGCGCATCCCGGAGCTGTCGAAGCTCATGTTGTCCGCCGAGCCGCTCATCGTGTGGCTGATATACGTCGAACTCGGCTGGCGGTAATACTTCAGCCAGTAGCGCGACGCGCGCGGACGCCAGCTCGCCTCCTTGCCGTGCGAGAGCGTCACCACATAGCCCGTGCCGTTGCCCGCGCGCGCATCCGTGCCATGCAGCGCCATCACGCCGAGGTCGAACTTGCCGAGTGGTTTGCGGAAATTGCCCATGAGGATCGTGCGCCCCGTGCCGTTTATCGGATTGAAGCGGTACATGCCGAAATCCAGTCCATAGAGGGGCGTGTCGTACCGCGTCGTCAGTCCTGCGACGTGCTTTGCCCGGTCAATCGATCCGTAGAGTGCCGTATAGACGACCGGCTTTCCTGTTGAAACCTGCACGCCGCGGAACTTGCTGTCATAAATGTTGCCCTCCGCGAGCGTCGTGCCAAACACGCCTGCCGTCGTGTCCAAAACGCCGAGCTTGCCATAAAGATAGTAGCGCTCCAGTTTGAGATTTCCCTCATCCGATCCCGCCGTTCCCCAGACGGTCTTTTCCGCTTCAATCATGCCCGCCGCGTGCCAGTTGCCGTCGATGTTGTAGTCCGGGTAGACGCGCGCGCGGACGCGCGCCCGATCGGGCAGGCTCTCGTCGCCGTCCCTGCCGTTATTCCCATTCGACTGCGTCACATCGAGGCGCACCTCCGCATCGAGGCGGAATCGCTGGTCGGGAACCGTCTCGACCGGCTCGGGCGGGTAGAGCTGCTGCGTCGCAGCCTCCACGTCCGTGTAGCCCGTCGTCGAAAGTTCCTCGATGAACTGCGAGCGCAGACGCGCCGCCGTCTCCATCGCTTCCGGCTGGATGAGCGGCGGCAGCGACATCGCGTTGCCCGTCCCATCCTCCACGCTCTCCATGCTCGCGAGGATGCTCTGCTGGCGGTCGCGGACGCGCTGCATCGAGAGCTCGCGCGTCTGCACGCGGACGCGCGCCTGCGCATAGTCGCGCGCCGCCCGCTGCAGGCGCTCGCCCGCCGCCTTCGACCGCTCCTGCAGGGGGCGCATGATCTCAAGGCGATTCGTCCCCTGCATCGAGTTGCGCACGAGCTGCTCCGTCACATGCTTTGCCGCGCCCTTCGCCGCCTCGTATTCGCGCTCTGCATAGCGCTCCTGTTCGCGGTATACCTTGAGCTGCGTCTCGTCATTCACGAGCAGGCGCGAGATGCGCCCGTACTCATCGGCAAGCGAGCCTTGCTGGATTGTATCGATTTGATGCAGCCCCTGCGCGACGAGCGTCACAAGTTCCTTCCGCGAGCATTCCGCGATGTTGCGCCCGCCCGCGTCGATGTAGCCCTCCTCGACGAGCTGCTCCACGCCGTCAAACACCCAGTCCGGAACGCGCTCCTCGGCGAGCGCCGAGCCAGAAAGTGCACCCCACGCCAATATGCCGAGTAACAAGATCTTCCTGCCAAACTTCCGCATGACGTCTAAACCCTTTCCTTAAAGTATAATAAAGTATATTGAAGTTCGTTAAGGAAGTGCTGATTAAATGAAGTTGCCCAGATTTGCATAGATGCGCTGTTCCTATCTAGGAGACAAACCACAGGCGTAGTGGTGCTACGCCGCGGATTTGTCGACGACGAGAGGACAGTGCAGATGTGCGAAGATGGGCGCCTGAATTAATCAGTGCTTCCTTAAAATTACAAGCTATGATTGAGCCACAACGATCCCGTCCAGCCGCGATAGTGCCCGGCGAGGTCGTCGCGCAGCTGCTCCCGTTCCAATCGGACGCTCAAGCGATCCGCGTCGGAAAGCTCCCGCTCGTAGGAAATCGCGGCATGCCACCCCGTGCGCGCGCCGAAAACACGCTCTGTAAGAGGATTCACGCCGCGCCCTGTCGCACGCCGATAGCCGACATTCGCCGCGAGGAACGAGTGCGCGTCCAGATGATGCCGCCAGCCGATACCTACGTTGGAAAACCGCGAAGCCTCGCTGCTCCATCCATCCCGCGCCGCCGCACGCCAGCCAAGGCGCGCGTAGACCTGCCAGTCGTTTTTCGCATCGAAGCGGCGGCTCTGCAGCGCGTCGAGCGTGTACGTTCTGCCGGGCGTGTACGGAAGCCCCGCAAACGTTCCGTCCGCCTCCCCCATATAAGAAAGGCGAAGGAGCGTCTGCTGGTCGCTCTTCACCATGCGATAGGCGACATCCAGTTGCCATGATGTGCCGGGGTCGTAGCGGTTCGTGCCGATGAATCCCGTCGTGTCGTATGCGCCGCGCAAGCGGATCGACGCGCCCGCCTCCAGACGCTCCGTCTGCGACAGCGGGTGCGTCAGGCGGATATGCGGCGTGAACGCGAAGCCCGTACCGCCATCCGGCAAAGCTCCGTCCGCCGCAAATCCCTCTGGTGGCGCGAGAGCGACGGCAGCACTGCCCGTCGGGATCTGCACGGATGCGCCATAAGTCAGCGTATCAGACGAACCAATGCGAATGGGGGCGGTGCGTTCCCACGAAATCTCGGGCGCGACGAGCGCCGATTTGTGCATGTCATAGGCGGAGGCGTAAACCATTCCCGTCTGTATCGAGAACGCGTCCTTCCCCGCACAAAACGCGTAACACGCAGGGACGAAGAAATACGAGCCAGAGTCCGCGCCATTCCAAGATGCAAATTGAACGCCCGCCTGCACCGCAGGATTCTCCTGCAGTCCTTTCAGCCTGCGCGCCGCCGTATTCTCTGCCGCCCGCGCTTCATTTAGGTCTGCCCGATCCCTTATGACGCGCTCCTGTGCGGCGAGGAAGCGCTCCTGTACATAGCTGCCATCCTTTCTTGCAAGTGCAAGTGCCTCTACGCGCACCGGCTCTGCTGCGGCAAGATTCTCCACGGCGGCCAAGGTTTGCTGATGGTTTCGCTCAGCGTCTGCGCGCTCCTGCCGCACTGCGGCGAGCGCTGCCCGCGCCGCTGCCTCATCCTCTTCCGCCTGTGCGAGCCTCTGCCGGAAGGCGAGCGATTCGCGCATTTCCTCTGCCCCGTCCTGCTCCCAGTTGAGTGTGGGCGGAGGCGTTTCCTGCTTCTCAGCCGCTTCGATTTCCTCTTCATCCAAGCGGAACGGATAGGCGCGCTCGCGCTCCGCTGCCGTGCGCTGTGCGAGGTACTCGTCCCGCGCCAATTCGGCTTGCTTCACGAAGAGCGCCAGCGCGTCCTGCAGGCGGCGCGTTTCGGAGGCGGCGCGCCGCGCGGCCTCCTGCCGCGCGGCGGCGAGGCGTTCCCGTGCCGCCTCCACGGCGCGCACGGCAAGCGGCTCCTCGCCCGCGCGCGCCTCGGCAAGCGCCGCATAGTAACGCGCCTGGCTCTTCAGCCGTGCCTGCCCGACGCGATTTTCCTGCATGGCGCGATCCGCCGCAGCGACGCGCCGCTGCGCGCGCCTGTAGGAATCCATCGCCCCCGTATCGGCCGCGGCGCCAAGCGCATCCTCCAGCGTCTCCCGATAGGCACGGGCGATTTCGTAATCCGCTTCGCGCTCCGCCTGCGCTTCTTTCTGCCAGGCCTCGCCCCACAGCTCCTGAAAGGCATCCGAAAGCGGCTTTGCCTGCGCCGCCGTCTGTGCAGCGGCGGCCTGCGTGAGCGCGCAGACCATGCCGAGCGCGAGCGCCGTTTTTTCCGCCAGCGTCTCTACGCGCACGCCCCTCTGATAGAGGGATATGCGACATAGGACTTCCCGCCCGAATTGGAGGATTGGCGCATGTTCCCATGCGCGTCGTTTCCGAAGCCGCCTTCTGCGCTTGCGGCTCATGCGCATGACCATCCCCCCCAAAAGACGGCAGCCGCAGCCGGAATCATGTCAGCCTGTGGATTAAACCTTCATGTCGGTCACGAAAATGCCCCCCCGTAGTACACAACCGTACTGCGGGAGGAGCTGCCCTAATGAAACCAAATCATCGGTTTTCATAGCGAAGCACACCAGAATCAATCCATTACATTTTAATATAAAGATTCTTACCAGTCAATAAAAATCACCATAACAATTCATTAGAGACAAAAATCCTGCCAGATGCGCCGATAGCCCGCTTCGAGCTCCGCCATGTACTGCTTCGCGTTCATCAGATCGGACTTCAGCAGATTCGCGCGAAGTCCTGAATGGTACGCGCCGATGAGCTCCGGGCTGCTGCCGAGCTGCACGGCGCGGCGGACGTAGTTGATGTCGTTTTCGACGACGAGCTCCTGCACACCCGCGTTTTTCAGGATGCTCGCGCCAAAGCGCGCGCCGTGCGTGCGCCCCCGGAGCGAGATGACGGGCACGCCCATGTAAAGCGCCTCGCACGTCGTGAGCCCGCCATTATACGGCATCGTGTCGAGCGCGATGTCGATGTCCCGATACTGCTCGAGGTAGTCGGGGCTATAAGGGCGAAGCTCCACGCGCGCGAGGTCAAATGAGAGCTTTTTGAGCCGCGCTTGGAGGAATGCGCGCCCCGACGGGATGCTGCACATCTTCCCCTTGATGACGAGGCGCGAGCCACGCACCTGCTCGAGGATGCCGCGCCAGAGCAGGAGTACCTCGTCCGTCACCTTTGCGATATTGTTGAAGCTGCCGAACGTCACATAGCCATTGGTGAGGACGGGCGCTTCCATGCCTGCCGTCGGCATTTCGCGGACCGCGCCGGGCTGATAGCAGAGATGCGAGTGCGGCAGGCGCAGGATCTTCTCCGTAAAGCCTGCCGACGCCCCGTCGCCCGCCGGCAGGCACGTCTCGTCCGAGAGGAAGTAGTCGATGCACGAGAGCCCCGTCGTATTCATGTAGCCAATCCCCGAGATCTGCACGGGCGCAGGGCGATGCGCCATGATGGGGAGCGCATTATCCTGGCTGTGCCCCGAAAGGTCGAAGAGGATGTCGATATGATCCTCCGCGATGAGGCGCGCCGCCGTGCGCGGGCTTCTGCCGCGCAGGTCGCGCCAGCTCACGGGGCTCGCCCGAAGGCGTTTCGTCACCGCGTCCTGCCTGCCCGTCGCATAGGCGTAGACGGAGAAACGGCTGCCGTCAAAGTTCTTCAGGAGCGGCGCGAGGAAGGAGGCGACGGCATGCTGGCGGAAATCGGGCGAGATGTAGCCGATCTTGAGCTTCTTTTCGGGCAGCTTCTTGATTCCCTTATGCGCATACGGCGTCGCCGCGAGCATGGCGGCATAGCCCTCCGCCTCGCGCCTTGCGGCAAGCGGCGCCTGCTCGCGGTAGTTGCGCATGAAGAGATATTTCGTATAGATGCCCGCCTCCGCCTCTGCCGTCTCCTGCACGCGGCTGCATGAGAGGAGCGCATCCGCCGCCTCCTCTGGCATAGCCGCGAGATAGAGCCCGTCGGCAAGCCAGCCGTACGCCTGCTGCAAGAGGCGCGTCAGCACCTGCCCATACGGGTCGGCGGGATCGAGCGCGGCGCGCCCGCGCTCCGCCTCCATCGCGACCGCGCGCAGAAGGGGCAGCGCCTCATCGAGGCGAAACTCCGCCGAGGCGATGCCCGCCTTCACGAAGCGCGCGCGCAGATGACGCGGCTCGACCTTCAGCACCTCGCTGACGAGCGTCGCCGCCTCATCGCGCTCGCCCGCGTAGAGCGCCGCCTCCGCCATGAGCGCGACGCCGTCCATCGCGGTCTCCTTCTGCGCCCAAAGCTCCCGCGCACAGGCACGCATTCCCTTCAGGTCGCCGTCCGCCGCGAACTTCCCCGCGAGCGTCAGCCAGTTCCTTTTTTCATCCGCCATACCGCTTTTGTTCCCCTTTTCCTGTGCTCTCCCTATATCTCTGGATGAAGCTCCGCGCCGTACTCGCGCAGAAAGATTTTCTGATACGTCCGATACGACGGTGCGAGCGGCTTTTCCTTCGGGCAATGAACACACCAAAAATCCGCGCTCTGATTCGGCACGACGACGCGCAGCCCGCGCCGTCCAAGCTCCTTGCAGTACGAGGCGTCGTAGAGATGCCAGCCCGTGAAGAGATCGGCGCGCCACGGCACGTCGCACTGCGCCGCGAGGAAAAGCCCGTCGACCGCCTCGACCTCCATATAGTCGCCGTCCGGCTCCATGCAGTGCGAGTCGACGACGCTCTCCGGCTCGCAGGCGTGCAGGACGCGCCCGTAGTTGCGCATCCCGTCCCACCAGATCCCGCTCTTTGGCAGGCTGCGGCAGCCGATGACGCCGACCGCGCCGATCGACTCGTCGGTGAAGAGATGCAGGAGGTCGAAGACGAGCGACTTGTTGACGATGAGCGTGTCCTGATGCAGATAGATCTTGTATTTCGCGTCGGACGCAAGCCGTCCCGCCTCGTAGCCCGCGCACATCGACGCCGCGCCGCGCAGGGGAATGAACTCCGCCCGCATACCATCCGGCAGCGGCAGGCTTTCCATATACGCCCGCGCTTCTTTATACCATGCCTCATCATTGACGCAGGTGACGAAGGCGATCTTCGCGGCATCAAGCGCACGCGCTCCCTGCTCATGCATCATGCCCGCCCCTTTCCACGCGCAGCAGCGCCTCCTGCCAAAGTCCATGAAACGCCGCCGCATCTGCCTCGCCTGCGGCATCCCGCGCGATTTCCAGAATAGCGAGAAGCTCGGACGCAAATCCCGCACTGTGGCGAAGGAGTGCGCGGTAAAAGGGCGCGAGATGGTAGACGGTCTCCTGCGCGAACTGCGCCGCATAGTCGGGGAAGATGTGGAGCGCGCTATAAAGCGCCCAGAAGTCGTGACACGCCGCCTCCTCGCCCACGCCGTACTCAATGCGATGCATGAGCCGCGAAAGCTCCGCGCGATTCTCCTGCGTGTAGAGCGATTTCAGAAGCGCGAGCTCCGGCATGGAGCGGTCGGCGCGCACGAGCCAGAACTCGACATTCAGATCGTCCTGCTCATTTGCAAAGCCAGCTTTTGCCAGCCGCTCTGCCATATCATCCTTCGCGGGGCGCTTCTGCGGAAGCATCCGCACGCTCTTGTAGAACGACGCGTAGAGGAGATTCTCAAACGCATGCCGCGCATAGAGGCGCGAGACGACGCTGTAATAATGGCCTTCCATGAGCGATTTCAGCACGGACCAATGGCGGATATTGCGGAAGCTCGTCAGGAGCATCCCCGTCGGCTTTAGGAAAAGCGAAAAGCCTGCCGCAATATCCTGCGGATTCGCCGCCTGCTCGAGCGCGAGGTCGGAGATGATGCAGTCCAGCGAGCCGCGCGGGAAGGGAAGCGGCTCTGCAAGGTAGTCGAGCGCCGTAAAGTGGGCGGAAAGCCCCGCGAAAGCGGGATCTGCGAATCGGTCGCCGTCTGCCGCCACGGCTAGAATCTGTGCATCGGGGTACATCTGCCGCAGGGCAGGCAAGTACGAAAGGCTCTCGACGACGAGAATGCGCGCGGGCGGCACCTCCCCCTGAAGAAACTGCAAAAGCTCCGGCCGTATCGCCTCCGCCACAAAACCGCCCCCTAAAAATGGATATGATTCATGTTATTATACCATAAAATGATTGCATTCTGCATGGCAGGCATCACTTTGCAGACGAAAAAGACGCCCTCCGTCCTGCGGAGAGCGCCCGCCCTGTCTTGTCAGTTATGCGGAACGAGGTCTTCTGCGTGCAGCTCCCCTTCCTTTGCGCGGTCGGCAAACTCTGCCGTCGCCGTGAAGAGGACGTCGCTCGAGCTGTTTAGCGCCGTCTCGCACGAATCCTGCAAGACGCCGATGATGAAGCCGACGCCGACGACCTGCATCGCGATGTCGTTCGATATGCCAAACGACGCACAGGCAACGGGGATCAGTAGGAGCGAGCCGCCTGCGACGCCCGACGCGCCGCACGCGCCGACGGTTGCAATGATCGAGAGCAGGAGCGCCGTCGGCAGGTCGACTGCGGTATGGAGCGTGTGCGCCGCCGCGAGCGAGAGGACGGCGATTGTGATGGCCGCGCCGCTCATGTTGATCGTCGCGCCGAGCGGGATTGAGATCGAGTAGGTGTCCTCGTTGAGCCCAAGGCGCTTGCAGAGCGAGAGGTTTACGGGAATATTCGCCGCCGAGCTGCGCGTGAAGAACGCGTAGATGCCGCTCTCGCGCAACGTCGCCCAGACGAGCGGGTACGGGTTGCGATGGATATTCAAGTAGACGATGATCGGGTTCATGATGAGCGCGACCGTGAAGAACGCGCCGAGGAGCACACCGAGAATCTGCGCGTAGCCGATGAGCGCGCCGATGCCGTTCGTCCCGATGGAGCTTGCGACGAGGCCCATGATGCCAAACGGCGCGAAGCGGATGACCCACTGCACGATCTTCGTGACCATCATCGCAAAGTCCGCAATCATCTCTTTCGTCGAATCCTTCGCCGAGTGGAGCGCGATGCCCGCGAGCACCGCCCACGCGAGAATGCCGATGTAGTTCGCCGACGCAATCGCATGGATCGGGTTGTCGACGATGGACATGATGAGATTATGGAGCACCTCGGCAATGCCGGACGGCGGCGCGACCTTCGCGTCGGCGAGCTGAAGGTGCAGCTCCGTCGGGAACGCGAACGAGAAGCCGACCGCGACGAGGGATGCGAGGAACGTCGCAATGACATAGAGGCGCACGATGGGCTTCATCGACGCGCTCGCGTCCGCGTTCTTCTGCGCCATCGCATTCATGACGAGCACGAATACGAGCACCGGCGCGACGCCTTTCAGTGCACTGACAAAGAGATCGCCTAAAATAGACACGACAGGCACTGCGCCAGGCGCGGTGAGCGCGATGATGATGCCGACGACGAGACCGACGGCGATGAGCTTGATGAGTGCCGTTTCCTGATACTTTCTCCCGATGGAGCGAAACATAGAAATCCCCCTTAAAGCCTAATGTTGTATACGGATAAAGTACGTTTGTTAGTATACATCAAACATCGCCTTTGTGCAAGTGTCAAGTGTATTGTGTGGTTTTGCTGTCTCGTGATATTTCCTTACATAGAAAACCAAGCGCGATTTCCTCGTTTTTCACGGGAAAAAAAGGGTTTTCTAAAAAGGGAGCGAATCATATAATAAAAAGTATTCGATTTCGTTGATAAGAAAGTGCGCTCTGCGCCTTATTCCATAAAGGAGGGAATTTCCTTGCGAGCAGTTTCCATTGAGGACTTAAAACCAGGCATGGTACTCGCACGCACCGTTACCAACCCCGACATGGTCGTCATCCTATCGGAGAGCACGGTTCTGCAAAAGCCCCATATCACGCGCCTCACCTTCCTGAATATCCCCGTCGTCTACATCAAGGACGAGCAGGAGCTTCGGCAGGCGGATCGCTCCTCCCCCCTCTTCACGCGCAGCAACCAGTTCGTGCAGGAGTACGGCGCGGTCGTAAAGACGGCGGAAAGCATCTTCAAGAACACGCAGAAGACAGGCGAAGTGCCGGTCGAGGAAACGACCAGCATGGTCAAGGGGAATCTCTTCCCCCTGTCGCGCCGCAGCGGCGTCATCGACTACCTGAACGACGTCAATCACCTCGCGGACGACGTCTACAACCATTCCCTGCGCGTCTCCTTGCTCGCGGGCGTCATTGCGAAATGGATGCACTTCGACCGCGCAAAGACGCAGGACGTCATTCTCGCGGGCTTCCTCCACGACATCGGCAAGTCGAAATTCCCGGAACGCCTGCTCACGAAGAATATCGAAACGCTGTCGGGCGAGGATTACGAGGCGTACATCCAGCATACCGTGGACGGCCATCATATCCTAAACAAAATGGACGGTCTCTCCGACGGCGTCAAGCTCGCCGCCATGCAGCACCACGAGCGCATGGACGGGAGCGGCTTCCCATTCGGCTGTAACGGCGGCGACATCCACGAGTACGCGCGCATCATCGCGCTCGCAGACCTCTACGACAACATCACGACGGAGCGCACGGGCTACGTGAAGCGCACGCCGTTCGCCGCCATTGCGATAATCACGGAAAATATGTTCACCTCGCTCGACCCGACGGTCTGCGTCCCCGTGCTCACACATATCAAGGACGCCTTCCTCGGCTCGAAGGTCATGCTCTCGAACGGCGAGAAGGGCACGATTTCCGCCTACCCGCACGGCTTCGCCTCACTCCCCATCGTCAGCCTTTCCGAGGACGAGCTCGTCAATCTCAACGACCACCCCGAGCTTACGATCACCGAGTACAACCCGAAATAAACCCAAGCGGCTCGCGCCGTACAAAAAATGCAGCCTTTTGCAGGCTGCATTTTTATTGGAAACATATCTCATCTATGCGGCAAGCGTCCATACGATCGCATCTGCGCCTTCCGGCATGATGACCTTCGCGTTGTACGCGAGACTTTTCTCGGTCGCATCAGCAATCTCAGCAGGCGTCGCGTCGGGGCTGCGGCGAATCTCGTAGACCTCATGCGATTCCTGCTTCACCGCAAACGACTGCGGTGTATGGAACTGCACCTCGAAGGGCACGCCGCCTGCGCTCGCAAAGCGCACATTGACGCCTTGATAGAACTTCCCGCCCCATGCGTTGTGGAACTTCTCGACGCGATAGCCACGTGAGACAAGCTCCGCAATGGCCTGCGGGACGAAGCCACTGTATGACTCGCTATCCGCGAGTACGGTATAGCGAAGCACGTCGCCTATATCATCCGCCGCCTCGAAGAGGCTGACGGACTTTTCCTCTGCTTTCCCCATGATCTTTCGCGTCAGGCTCTCCCGATCCTTCAGCCGGTAGTCAAGCCCAGCAAGGCTGGCGCCCCGCGATTCGAGTGCGCGCATATCCGCCGTGACCTGCTGCTCCTCCTGCGAGGCGTCCTTCAAGAGCCCTGCGGCGAGAATCTTGCTGATCTGGCGATCCGAGAGAAGGTAGGCATCCTTTCGCTCACGGTCACTTAGACGGTACATCGCTGCGTGCGAAACGGCTGCCATGCTGACCTCTGCCGATGTGCCCGCCTGCGCTGGCGACAGCGGGAAAAACGACCCCATTGCCAGCAGGGCGGCAGCGGTCATCGTCCGCATCGCCTTCCCGTCACAGCGCGCCGCGCGCCGAAATTGCTGAAATGCATGCCATGTCCCCTGTACCGCACGGCGGCACAGTCCTTTTTGTATCATCCTCCCTTCCATCTGCATCATAGCGTCTACTGGATTTTGCCCTTTGCTCATAAACATCGTCCCTCCAGTCTTTCGACCGCAGCTTTCCATCTGCCTCCAGTTTACCAGAGGTTTCGGGAAATTGACTGATTGACTATGAAAACTATATAAGAGCATCAAACTGTATGAGAACGTCTATAAAAATTTTCTCACTTTTCCTATGCCTATCGTACTATCTTTTTGCCTTTTTGTCAATGACGGCAGTGCCCAACTTCCTGCGCTTCCCATTCCACGCGAATCGTTGACAGTATTTTCTTTTGCTGATAAGCTAGTTCTATCAGACCATGCAAGGAGGCAAACGATATGCCGAACAACGAAAATCAAAATGCGCCCGCAGCCGAAGAGCCGCAGGGCGAATCAATCGCCGCCGCAGAGATTCCCCCCCTCTTGGATGCGGGCGGGATCGTCTACCTCATCGAGGACGGCAGCCTAAAGCCGCAGAAAGGCATCCTCACCGCGCGCGAAGGGGGACGCCTCATCGTCAAGATGCAGATGACGGACGAGGTCTACGCGCAGAGCCCGCAGCAAAATGCGTCCTTTCATGCCGCGCTCACGAGCGACACCTGCACCTATCACTTCGATACGCAGTTCACCTCGAGCGCGCCGCTGCCCGACCATATCTGGTATATGACGGAGCCAGCGAGCATGGTGCGTCAGCAGAGCCGCAGCTTCGTCCGCGTCCCTGCACAGGTGCCCGTCCGCGTCCGCCTGAAAAACGCGCTTGGCGGACTGAAAAACCCGAAGGAAACCGACCTCGTCGACCTGAGCGGCGACGGGCTCTGCTTCATCTCCGAGGAGGAAGTGCTCCTCGACAGCGAGGTCGCCGTAGAGCTTCCCGATCTCCCGGAGTTCGGCGATCTTCGGACGACCGTCATCGTGCGCCGCTGTGCCGAGCACACGCGCCCGACGGGCGTCATCTACCACATCGGCGCACAGATGACGGAAAACCTCACCAAGCCCGAGCGCATGAAGCTGGAACGCTGCCTGGCCCAGCTCCAGCGCGATTATCTGAAGCGAGGGCTAGGCGTAAAATAGAAGGAGGGGCGCTCGCCCCTCCTTCTATTTTATCTCCGTCACGACGCCATTTTTCGTGTAGACGTAGATGTACTTGCTGTTGTGGTGAAAGACGTACTGCTTGATTTCGCCCTCGGCGGTCTGGCTGACATTGACGCGCTCTGGCTCGCCCATTGCCGCCGTAACCCGCTCCTCGCTGTCGCCGGGGCGCAGGTCGCCGTAGCGGCCTTCCTTCATCGCCTGCTCATGCGCTTTCGCGTTCTCCGCGTCTCGTTTCGCTTCCTTGTCCGCCTCGTGCTTCATGTTTTCGATGAGCTGGCGGAACGGGGCGATCTTGTCGGACATCACGCCCTTGTACTGCTCGGGCAGCGCGGCGGCAAGCTTCTGCAGCGCCTCGTTTTCCGCGACGTTGCGGTTTGTCATGTGCCCGTCGTAAGCGCCTGCCGCTTGGAGCGCCTTCGCGTAGAGGAGCAGCACGGGCGCATCGGGACATTCCACTGCGACGCTCTCGGCATCCGCCTCATTTTCAAACGGCAGGAGCAGTGTGACCGCCTTCGCCAGCGCTTCCTTGTCGGGCTTCGAGAGCGACGCGTCGCGCAGGATCTCCTCCGCTTCCTTGTATTTCTTGATGAGGACGGGCTTTCGCTCCGTGTCGACGTCGCTCGCATACGCCTTGACGGCGCGATCCTGCGCCTCGCGATAGCTCAGGATGCTTCCTGCCGCCACGAAAGCGAGCGCGACGGCGACGGATGCCACGGCAAAACGCGCGTGGTGCCGAAAGAAGAGCACAAGCCCAGCGAAAACGGCAATCCCTGCCAAGACGAAACATACGACGGAATTTGCGATAAACAACACCGAAAAAATGCCTCCATTAATATGAAAGAAGTCAGATTTACATTTATTAGGGTAAAGCGGCTCAATGAAAATCCCATGAAAGAAAATCCCACGAAAAAAGCGGGTTCTATAATAAATGTTGTGGTGCATAGGTCAGCCATGCCACCGCAACATTTA
>ERZ772945.706-NODE-706-length-26155-cov-7.949234_pt1 | contig 26155 bp, 23 predicted proteins | sample MGYA00511681_ERZ772945 | MGnify/ENA primary metagenome ERZ772945 (study PRJEB29015, sample SAMEA2737943) | human oral metagenome | biome: human oral; feature: human-associated habitat; material: dental | place: China | collected 2143 ...
CCCTGCAGAACGCCGCGTCCATCGCGGGCCTGTTCCTGACCACCGAGGCCGTCGTGGCCGACCTGCCGGAGAAGCAGCAGGCCGGCGGCGGCGAGGGCGACATGGGCGGCATGGGCGGCATGTACTGAGTCCACGCCGCTAAGCGGCAGGCGCATCGTCCCGTTGAGCGGGGCGCCCTCAGGGGCGCCCCGCTCTTCTCATCGAGCCTTCCGGGGATCTTTCGGAGACTGCGAATACGAGTCGACGGGCATGCGGACCGAGAGTCTGTGGATGTGCCGCGCGATGACTGCGCGTTCGCGCCCATGTCCGTGCCCGCCGTGCGTGGGGGCGAGCGACAGTTCGATCACGACACGCTGATCGAACTGGCCCGTGCCCGCCGTGCGTGGGAGCGGGGTACCGCGAACAACTGAATATAACGCTGTTCGACACCGCATGCCCGGTGTGCGGGGTCGGGAGTACCGTCCTCACCCGCCGCTGGGTGCGCCCCGCATGCTCGGGTGGAGGTCAGAGGTCGGGTTCGCGTTCCATGCCGCTGCCGCTCGCCGGCGCATTCGCATCGACGTCGTCCTCGTCGACCCACTCCGGTGTGGCCGTGGAGACGGGACGCGGCGGGGTGGCGGCCGTCTCTGCGGTGAACGGCGTGGTAGCGGTGGGCACGGCCGCCACGGGAGCGTCCGGGGACGGCGATGCGACCGCCGTAGCGGACGCGCAAGCCGGCGCGTCGGAGGAGACCGCCACGGGATTCACCGGCGAGGCCACTGCGACGGGCGCCGCCACCGGCGGCTGCTGCACGGCCGGAGCGCTCCGGGCGCGGGCGCTGTGGCGGTCTTCGACCCGCTTGCGCACTTTGGCGGCGAGCAGCTCGCGCTTGCGCTGCTTGAGTTCTTCGGACGTGAGATCCGCGGGAGGGGCCTTCTCGCCGGGGTCGATGCGCTCACCGCAGGCTTCCAGGCTCGAGAGCGTGTCCCTGAGGTCGCGGCGCTGGGCGGGCGGGATCCTCGCAGCCGGTCCGTCGTCGGACACCCGTGTGAGGCTGCCGGTCGACGGCGAAGCGGAGGAATCGGCGATCCAGGCGGAGTCGTCGAGGGCTGCGTGCTCTGCTCCCTCGCGCTCTACGACTTCCAGCTTCGCGGCCAACCGGATGGCCTCGGCGTTGAGGTTTTCGCGGGTCGGCTCCTCCCACTGCTGGGCCAGAGGGGTGATGAAGAGCTTGGAGCGCCCGAGCAGCCGTTCGACGATCTTCCTCCGGGCCTGCAGGAAGTCCACCACCGGGATGTGGAGGTACTCCTTCCTGATGCACGCCGTGTACTTCTTGTACCGCTGGGGGTCGACCGAGAGCGTGCCCATGTGGGCGTCGCGGAGGGCGAGGAGGTCGATGTCGATGGCGTCGAGCTGCGCGCTCTCGTCGGGCCGGGTCTCGGGTGTCGACCGGAGGCCCTTGACGAGGTCGGCCACTCGCTTCGCCTTCTTCTCGCACACGCCCAACCGCAGGAGGTCGGCCCGGGCGAACTCCGCCGAGGAGGCTTCGTCCTCCCCGGCGTTGCCGTTGTAGGCCATGGTCGTGTCCGTGGAGAAGACGATGCCGTGGTACCACGCTGCCAGGCGGACGAGGCCCGGTTCGTGGGTCTCGGGGATGAGAGTCTCCAGCATGGCCGCCGTGTCGATGAGATGCTGGACGCCGTGGTAGACGCGGTCGGGAGTCGACCAGCGCTCCAGGATCGCGGCGCAGGCGGCGACCAGATCTTCCCTGGGGAGCGGGGACCCCGCCCCCTGAACGGCTCGCACAAAGGCTGGGGGGAGCCATTGGGGAACCTCGAATTGCATCCGACCTCCTGACTTCAGGTCTGCCATACTAGTCTCCGAAAGTGAAAACGCCTACTCGTTGAGGATGGGAAAGATTCCCTCCGGCCACCCCGAGGGAACGAATCGCGTTGTCTCGGATTATCGCCCGAATGAAATCGCCTACCCGCCCCGCAATGACCTAACGTAGTGGTGTGAAATTTTCGAAGCGACCGGCCTCGTCGCCGCTACGCGGCCGCGCATTGATAACGGGCGGTACCTCGGGAATCGGCCTCGCATTCGCCAAGGCGCTGGCCGCCCGGGGCTGTGACCTCACCCTCGTCGCCCGCAATCGGGCGCGCCTAGACGATGTGAGCGGCGCCCTCGCCCGCGTGTACGGAGTCGACTGCGACGTCCTGGCCGCCGATCTGGGGACGGACGGCGGCGTCCTCGCCGTGTGCGAACGCCTCGCGGACCGTCCGGTCGAGGTGCTGGTCAACAACGCCGGCCAGGGCCTGCACCACGAACTCGCGACGGAGGACACGAAACCCCTGGAGGACGCGATCTTCCTCATGGGCACGGCGGTCGTGCGCATCGGCGCCGCGGCGGGAGCGGCCATGAAGGGACGCGGGCACGGGGTCATCGTCAACACCGCCTCGGTGTCGGGGCTCGTGCCGATGGGCCTGTACTCGGCGATCAAGTCGCTGGTCAAGACGTGGTCGGAATCCCTGACGATCGAACTCGAACCGCACGGCGTGCGCGTCCTGACCTTCATGCCGGGCTGGGTGCGCACGGAGTTCCACGAGCGTTCGCACATCTCCACGTCCAACCTCCCCGGCTTCATCTGGCTCGACGCCGACGACGTCGCCCGCGCCGCCCTCGCCGCCGTCGACGCCGGCAAGACGAGCGTCACGCCGTCCCTCAAATTCAAAGTCATATCGTCGCTGGCGGCCCACGGACCCAGGCGGGCCGTGAACGCCGTGGTCGCGAAGATCAACAGAGGCCGCGACCGATGAGCCAGGAACTCGAGCCGCTCGACCCCTACTTCGACGCCAAGAAGGCGAGGAGACGGCGGCGCGTCCGCAAGTACATGACCCGGCCCGCGATGTCCATGGTCCTCAAGTCGACGGTTCTAGGCGAGGAGAACGTCCACGGCCTGCAGGGCGCCTTCATCCTCGTCCCCAACCACTCCTCGCACCTGGACGCGCCGATGGTCTTCTCGCTGCTGCCCGAATGGCTGACCGAGCGCCTGGCGACCGGCGCGGCGGCCGACTACTTCTACCGCAGGCGCGGGATCTCGGCATTGACCTCGGTGTTCTTCAACTCCTACCCGATCGAGCGCAAGGGCAAGCGCGAGACCGCCGAACACGGCCGGGCCGCGGGGATGACGGGTCGGCTCCTGCGCGCGGGAGTGCCCATCCTCGTCTTCCCTGAAGGGACCCGATCCCGCACCGGCGACATCGGACAGTTCAAATCCGGCGCCGCGGCCCTGTCGATGCAAGTCGGGGTGCCGCTCGTGCCGATCGCCATGCTCGGCGGGCACGAGGCGATGCCGGTCGGCTCCTTCTTCCCCAAGCTGCGCTCGGAGGTCTTCCTGTTCATCGGCGCGCCGATGCGGGGAAGGGAAGGGGAGAGCGCCGATGATTTCATGGGGAGGGTCTTCCACGCCATCGAGCTCATGCTCGACCAGCACACGCCCCACCCGGTCGAGAAGGACGGCAGCTCGCCCTTCGGCGAAGCCGACGACGCCGCCTAGGGGCGGCCTAGACGGGTAGCGGTTCAGACGGGCGACGGACCCATCCGGCCGTTCGCCGGCCAGCGGCCGGCCCAGCCCTCCGGCCGGTCCCGGAGCCCGTGCGGGCTGGGCCTGCGCGGGCTGGGCGCGGGAACCGGCCTGCGCGCCTCACCCCGGCGTCTGCCGCCCGCCGGGCGACTCCTGCGAACTCGAGGCAGCCGCGCCCCCGCTCGTCCCGTTCCTCTCGGCCGCCGGCGCCTCCCGCTCGGCTTTCGGGCGTCCGGCTTTCGCCTTCGCGCCGCCTCGGGCGGTCGGCGCCTCCTCCCCGGCCCTCGCGTTCGCGGGGAAGGTCAGACGCACGGTCAAGCCCCCGCCGGGGGTCTCCGCCACGCGGGCGGTTCCGCCGTGCGCGGCCATCACCGAGGCGACGATCGCCAAGCCCAGGCCCGAGCCCCCCGAGGCCCGCGAACGCGAATAGTCCGCACGGTAGAAGCGCTCGAAGAGGTGCTCGGCGTCCTCCGGACGCACGCCCGGGCCGTGGTCGCGCACTTCGATGACCGCCTCGCCGCCGCGGCGGCCGATGGCGACCTCGACGGGCGTCCCCGCGGGGGTGTGGGTCAAGACGTTGGACAGCAGATTGGTGACGACCTGGGTGACTTTGTCCTCGTCGGCCGTGACCGTCACCTCCGGCGCGGCCGGCCCGTCGAGTCCTGTCACGGCGACGGTGCGGTCGCCGGCGCGGACGCGGAAGTCCATGACCGCGTTCATGCACAGCTCGGTGACGCAGACGTCCGCGAAGGTCAGAGGGCGCCCTTCGTCCAGGCGCGCCAGCTGGAGGAGGTCCTCGACCAGCCCGCCCATCCGGTGCGCCTCGGACTCGATCCTGTCCATCGTCTGGGGGACGTCTCCTTCCTTGACCCCGCCGATCCTGTAGAGCTCGGCGTAGCCGCGGACGGTCGCCAGCGGGGTGCGAAGCTCGTGGGAGGCGTCCGAGACGAACTGGCGCATCTTGGCCTCGGAGCGCTCCTTGACGTCGAAGGCCTGCTCGATTTGGGAGAGCATGACGTTGATCGAGTCGGCGAGCATGGCCACCTCCGAGCCATCTTTGCCCCCGGGGACGCGGCGGGAGAGATCGCCGTCGGCGATCGTGTGGGTCGCGCGCTCGATGCCCCGCAGGGGGCGCAGAGAGGAGCGGATGAGCAGATAGGCGATGCACGTGCCGAGGACGATGATCGTCGCGCTGGCGAAGCCGGTGAGCCACGCGACCTCCATCACCGTCTTGTCGATCGGCGCGAGCGGGCGGGCGATGATGAGCCGGCCGGAGTAGGTTCCGTCGTGGTCGTACACGTTCAGCCGGAGCGCACGCCACTTGCTGCCGTCCTGCGTCCCCGCGACCGTGGTGCCCCCGCGGCCCCCGAGGCGCTCGACGAGCTTCCCGGGGTTCTTGGGCTGGCCGTAGCGCTCCCGAGTCGACGGGGCGATGCGCGAGCGCGGATCGTACTCTATGCGGTAGAGCCCGTTCCCCGGGGACTTCTCCAGCGTCGTGTACACGTAGTACTCGGACAGGTTGAGCTTGCTGTCCTCGGCGGGCTGCCTGGCGGTGAGGATCTCCGTCACGGCCTGCTTGGCCACGGCCTGCCCGGACGTCTGAAGCTCGGAGTCGAGCGTGCGCATGAGGTAGGAACGCAGCATCGTCACCGTGGTGACGCTCAGCGCGGCGATCACGATCGCCAGGAGGAAGACGTTGGTTGCCAGAAGCTTGAACGTCAGGGTGCGCCGCACTTTCGGGCGAGGCGCATGGGCGGCGGACTCCGGCACGGACTACCTGGCTCCGCGCAGGACGTAGCCGATTCCGCGTTTGGTGTGGATGAGCGGAACGATGGCCTTGGCCTTCGCCGGATCGGTGATGCCCAGGGCGTCCGGCGAGTCGATTTTGCGCCGCAGGTAGGAGATGTAGGATTCCACGATCGAGATCTCCCCCTCCCAGTCGTAATCCCAGACGTGGTCGAGGATCTGCATTTTCGACACGACCCGTTCGGAATTGATCATCAGATAGCGCAGCAGCTTGAACTCCGTGGGAGAGAGGTCGACGTTGCGGCCGGCCCGCGAGACGTCGTAGGTCTCCTCGTTGAGCTCCAGATCGGCGTAGCGCAGCACGGCTGACTCGCCGCTGGGGCGGGTGCGCCGCAGGACTGCGCGGATCCGGGCGACGACCTCCTCCAGGGAGAAGGGCTTGGTGATGTAGTCGTCTCCGCCGACCGTCAGGCCCTGGATCTTGTCCTTGACGTCGTCCCGAGCCGTCAGGAACAGGACGGGGAGCTCGGGGTCGTGTTCGCGGAGCCTGCGCAGAATCGTGAAGCCGTCCGCGTCGGGGAGCATGATGTCCAGGACGGCGATGTCGATGTGGGCCCCCGATTGGTGGTCGAGCGCCTCGCGGCCGTCGGCCGCGGCGAGCACGTCGAAGCCTGCGAAGCGCAGCGAAGCCGACAGGAGCTCGCGGATCGAGGGTTCGTCGTCTACCACGAGGATCGTTGCCTCTGGCTGCTTGTCCGTCATGCCGACCATTGAACCCAAGGTTTCTGGGAGTTCCCTGATCGAAAACGATACGCGCATGGCCGCTCCCTGACCGTTCGAAGCGAATCAGCCGGGGCGGGTTCCCGGAGCGGAGACGCCCACCGGCGGCGGTCGGGGGCGTCTCCGCCGCCCGACCGCGCGCGGCATGCCCGACAGACGCCAGGTCCGAGGCAGATCCGGCGCCCACCGCGGGCGCGGCGTCAACGCCGAGTACCGCTCCGGCGTCGGCACCGCTCCGGCGTCGGCGTCAGTACGCGGTGAAGTCCCGGGACTCGATCTGCGCGGGCTGCTCGCCGCTCTTGAGGGCGGCGAGCCGGGCTTCGACCTCCAGATCCTGGGAATGGTCCTCCAGCTCGGCGAACTGCGCCTCGAGGGAGGAGACGGCGACCTCGGACTTGCCCATCGCCAGAGCCTCCTGGCGGCGGACCTGCTCCTCGTAGCGGCCGAGCTCCGACGTGGGGTCGAGCACGTTGATCGAGGCGATGGCGTCCTGGACCTTGTTCTGGGCCTCGGCCGTCTTCGCTCGGGCGATCAGCTGGTCGCGCTTGTTCTTCAGCTCGTCGAGTTTGGCCCGCATCTGGTCGAGGCCCGTCTTCAGCTTGGCGACGACCTCCTCCTGCGACTGGATCATCGGCTCGGCGTCCTTGGCCTCCTTCTCGGAGGCGATCTGCTTGGTCAGCGCGATCTTGGCGAGGTTGTCGAACTTGGCGGCCTCTCCGCCCTTGCCCGCGATGCGGTATTCGTCGGCCTTGCGCGAGGCCGCGAGAGCCTTCTGCCCCCACTCGCGCGCGTCTTTGACGTCTTCGGCGTAGTCGGCCTGTGCGAGGCGGAGGTTGCCGATGGTCACGGCTACGGCGTCCTGCGCCTCGGCGATGGAATTCGTGTAGTCGCGAACCATCTGATCCAGCATCTTCTGGGGATTCTCGGCGCGGTCCAGGAGGGCGTTGATGTTCGCCTTGGCGAGCTGGGCGATGCGCCCGAGGATCGTCTGCTTCTCTGCCATGGGAGTGGTGCCTTTCGATTGAGTCGGTTGTCACGATTGTATGCGGCCGAGGGGGCGACGCTCGACGCGCCGACCCGGCCGGGCGGAGTCGGTGCGGGGTCTGGAGGCGACGCCGCCCGGACGCGGTCAGAAGGAGCCGCCGTCGCTGTCCCCGCCGCCGTCTCCGCCGAAGTCGAAGAGGCCGCCGTCTCCGCCGAAGTCGAAGAGGCCGCCGTCTCCGCCGCCGAAGCCGAAGAAGCCGCCGTCGTCGCTGTCGGAGGAGTGGTGGTACCCGCCATCCGACCGGCCGCCGCTGAACAGGGATCCGAGGATCATGCCGGCGATCAGGCCGCCCATGCCGTCTCCTCCTCCGCGGCGGCGGCCTCCGTCGTCCCAGAAGTGATCGCGGCGGTAGCTGTGCGTGGCCTTCTCCACGTCCTCATGGGCCATCGCCTCGGCCTCCCGAGCCCTGGCGAGGGCCGTGCTGTAATGCCTGGCCCTCTCCTCGGCGGAGGTCGCCTCGTCGCCCGCGGACAGATCGGTCCGGGCCGAGGCCAGGAGGGATCGGGTCCTCGTCGTGATGTAGCGCGAATACTGGTCGACGTATCCGTCGACGTTGGAGGCGACGGTGGAGGCCATCGAGCGGTTGCGGTCGGCGGCCTCCTCCTCCTTCTTGCGCCTCTCCTCCTCCGAGCGCACCGCCGCCAGCGCGGCGTCGAGCGCGTCCTCGGCCGTCGTCAGCTCGGAGACTGCCTTGATGGGGTCCGCGTTCCGTCCTGAGTACTCGGCGATCAGCCTTTCCGCTTCGGCCCGGCAGGCGGCGATCTCCTGGTCGTCCCCGCCGAGGCGCTTGGCGTCCTCCACATCGGAGGAGATGGAGGTCAGCGCCTGGCGCAGCCTCGCCGCGCCCTGCTGGAGGGTCTGACCCGCGTTCTCGATCTCGTCCACGCGTTTGGAGGCGTGGGAGAGGGCCTCCTCGGCGAGTCGCATGTAGGGGACGGCCTGATTCCTGTTGCCCTGGGCGATCTGCTCGCGTCCGGAGGCTATGGAAGACCGTGCGCTGTCCGTGAACGTCGCGATCTGTTCGGGGTAGGTCCGCAGCGTGGAGACCGCGGCCTCTCCGTGCTGAAGGGCGAGTTGGTCGATCTGGGCGACGAGGACGGCGCTCTGCGAGTCGATCTCGGCCGCCCTGGACTCCAGATCGTCGAGCTGGGAGTCGACTCGCGAGGAGAGGTCGCGGAGTTTGCGGAAGCCCTCCTCCTGGGCGGATATCGACGAGTGCGCCGTCTCGACGAGCTTGAGGATGTCCTCGTTCATCCTCTTGGCCTGGGCCGGGGTCTCGGGGATGTCGTCGTACAGCCTCTGGCGGATGACGAAGGCCCTCTGAACGGCGTCCCGGGCCCTGCCGAGGGCGGCGTCGAACTCCCGGGTGGCCTCCACGCCGAACTCGGCGCGGGCGAACTCCAGCTCGGCCGCCGCCGAGCGCACCCGGTCGTCGGTCTGCAGCAGCTGGGTGGAGGCCCGTGTGGCGAGGGCTTGCAGATTCTGCGCGGCGTCGAGTTCGGCCTTCTTGGCCTTGCGCCTCCGGGCGACGACGACCCCGCCGGCCACGGCCCCGCCCGCCAGGGCGACCCCGCCGACTCCCAGGGCGATTCCGCCCCAGTCCGTCGTGTTGGCGTCGACGACGTTGTCCGCGAGCTTGACGATCCCGCTCTCCCATTTCCCGGCCCGCCACCGCGAGCGCACGGATCCGTTGAGCGCCTTCCTCAGATCGTTTCTGCTCAGGCCGTCTCTGCCGCTCTTGAACGAGTACTGGCGGGTGTTCGTGGCTATGGCGAGGATTGCGTCCTTGGGGCCGAGGCCCGATCTGGTGAAGGCCTTCGTGGCCCATTGGCTGGAGTTCGTCGAGCCGAAGTCCTCGACCAGGACGACGCGCAGGGACTTGCCCGTCTTGTCCTGCATCCGATTGAGCGCCGTCTCGACTTTCCCGGTGTTCACGGAGTCCGTCCTGTCGGTCACGATCGACGTCACGGCGAAGGGTTCCTCGGCCGATGCCGCCGGGAAGAGGGCGAAACTGGAGGCAAAGATCAGCGGAGCCGCAATCGCGCGCGCCCAGGCCGCGCGGCCGGGTCTCTTGGGCATCTTCATTCTTCGATTCTCATCTGTCGGGTGGATTCTAGCAATGGAGGGTTGGAGGATTCCTCCCCGGCCCTTCACGCTACCAGTTGGGGTCGGCGGGGATCGCGCCGGGGGATTCCGCCGAGGGTGGAGGCTCGCGTTCACCCGTTAGAATGTCCGCAGGAATGCTTGCCGTTCCAGATCGCAGAGACGAAAGTTGGTGTGACGTGCCCACGGGGAAGGTCAAGTTCTTCGACGAGAAGAAGGGTTTCGGCTTCATCGCCGGCGACGACGGAGCAGAGGTCTACTTCGCCGCCTCGGCCCTGCCCGTGGGGGCTCGCGTTCGCGCGGGCACCCGCGTCGAGTTCGGGGTCGCCGAGACCCGGCGGGGGCCGCAGGCGCTGACGGTGACGCCCAAGGCCAAGGTCGAGTCGCTCGCCCGCAAGAACCGCCGCAAGCCCGAGGCGATGGTTCCCATCGTCGAGGACCTCATCAAGATCCTCGACAAGTCCTCCACACAGCTGCGCCGCGGACGCTACCCCGACGGCGGGCATCGCATCGCCGCCGCGCTGCGCGCCCTGGCGGATGATTTCGATGCCTGACCCCCGGATCACCCCGGTCGCCAAGGCGGGCCGGGAGAGGATCCTCGTGGAGGCGGTCGAGTTCGCCCGCCAGGCGCTGTCGGACCTGACCCGCCCGGAGAACGTCGGGGAGCACCGGGGCGTCGTCGTCGAGGGGGAGCGCGTGATCACCCATGCTTTCGACTGCCTGCTGCCGGGATACCCCCACTGGTACTGGACCGTCACCCTCTCGCGGGTGCCCCGTTCCTCCAAGGTGTCGGTGGACGAGATGTCGCTGTGCCCGGGCAGTGACGCCCTCCTGGCGCCCGACTGGATTCCGTGGGCCGACCGCGTCGAGCCCTCCGACATCTCCCCGACCGACCGTCTGCCCTATCGGGCCGACGACCCGCGCCTGGAGGAGGGGTTCGAGGAGACGGGGGAGGAGGCCGACAGGCTGGAGGCCTTCGAACTCGGCCTGGGAAGGCCCCGGGTGCTCTCCCCGCTGGGCCGGAAGGCCGCCTTCGAACGCTGGTACGAAGGCGACGCCGGGCCGAACACCCCTGGGACGCGCGCCGCGAGGGCCACGTGCTCTTCGTGCGGCTTCCTGATGCGCATGGACGGGGCGGCGCGGGCGGTTTTCGGGGTGTGCGCGAACGAATGGTCCGCTTACGACGGCCGGGTCGTCTCCTACGATCACGGGTGCGGCTCGCACTCGGAGACCGATGCGCCCGCGCAGGCGAGGATGTGGGAGCCGGCGGCTCCGGTGGTCAACGAGTTCGACATGGAGATCGTCAAGGGATCGCAGGCCTGACGTGAGGATGCTGCAGGGGCGCGTGCGCGCCTACGAATGGGGCTCCCTCCGCGCCATCCCGGAGCTGTTCGGCAAAGAGGCCGCCGAGGGGCCCGTCGCGGAGGTCTGGCTCGGCGCGCATCCCGACGACCCGGCCTCGGTGGGGCGCGTCCACTCGATCTTCGACGAGTCGCAGCTCTATCCTTCCAGGGTCGCGCCGCGCGCCGCGGGGCCGAGCCTGGACGAGTGGGTGGCGCAGGACCCGGATCTCATCCTCGGGGAGTCGGTCGTCGAACGCTACGGCGCCAGGCTCCCCTATCTGCTCAAGCTCATCGCGCCCGCCCAGCCGCTGTCCCTCCAGGTGCACCCGTCCATCGCCCAGGCGGAGGAGGGATACGCGGCCGAGGAGGCCGCGGGCGTCCCCCACCGGGACCCGAGGCGCAACTACAAGGATCGCAACCACAAGCCGGAGCTCGTCTACGCTCTGTCGACGTTCCAGGCCCTGGCGGGATTCCGGGCCAGGCGCCGCATAGGCGAGGTGATCGAGGCGCTCGGGACGCCGCTGACCGACGACCTGCGCCGCGTCCTGCGCTCGCGCGGAGTGCGCGGAGCCTTCGAATTCCTCCTATCCGAGCCGACCCGCCCCGGCGCCGACGCCGTCGCCGAGGTCGCCGTCGCGTGCGAGCGGCGGTTGCGCGCCGGGGAGTCGCCGTCGCGCCGGGCCGACTCAATCGTCGTGCGCCTGGCCGAGCGGTATCCGGGGGACCCGGGCGTCGTCGCGTCGCTGCTGCTCAACCCCGTCACGCTGCGGACGGGGGAGGCCCTCTTCCTCTCGGCCGGCACGGTCCACGCCTATCTCAGCGGCGTGGGCGTGGAGATCATGGCCTCCTCGGACAACGTCCTGCGCGCCGGGCTGACGCACAAGCACGTCGACGTCCCCGAACTCCTGCGCATCCTCGACCCGACCGCCTCGCCTCCCACGCGGATCGCGCCCGAGCGGGTCTCCCGGGCGGTGTCGACCTTCTATGCGCCCGTCGACGACTTCGAGCTGTCGGACGTGCATCTGCGCGACGCGAACGTCCGGGAGCGGATCCGGGGCGTCGGCCCGCGCACCGTCGTGTGCCTGAACGGCGCGGCCCAGCTCGAAGCCAACGGCCAGGTCGTGGACGTCTCCGCCGGGCAGGCCGTGTTCGTCCCCTCCTGCGACGGCCCGCTGGCGGCGCGCGGCTTCGGCCACCTCGTCCAGGCCGCCGTCCCGTGACCGTCCTCGCCTCGACGGCGTTCGCGCCGGCCCTCGCCCGTGACGGGCTCCGGGGCCCGGGCGCAGTTGCGGACCGTCCGTTCCAAAATGTGGGATGAATTTCCGCTTTGCGCGATCGTTATGTGAAACTAAGGGGAGTGACCACATCACACGCGGGCTCGGCAACCCCATCTGCCGGACGCACGGGCGTCCTGGACCGCTGTTTCCACCTCGCCGAACGCGGTACGACGCCGCTGCGGGAGATACGCGGAGGCCTCGTCACCTTCTTCGCGATGGTCTACATCCTCGTCCTCAACCCCATCATCCTCTCCGGCCCCGACTCGACGGGCGCCTATCTGGGCGGCGGGAGCGGTCCGAACAAGGCCGCCATCGCCGCGGGCACCGCGCTCGTCGCCGGGGTCATGTCCATCCTCATGGGAGGGGTCGCCGACTTCCCTCTGGCGCTGGCGGCCGGCCTCGGGCTGAACACCATGGTGGCGGCCACGATCGTCCAACTCCCCGGCATGACGTGGGCCGACGGGATGGGCATCGTCGTCATCGAGGGCGTCGTCATCGTCCTGCTCGTCTTGACGGGCTTGCGCGAGGCCATCTTCCGCGCCGTGCCGCGCTATCTGCGCACCGCCATCTCCGTGGGCATCGGCCTGTTCGTCACCTTCGTCGGGCTGGTGAACGCGGGAATCGTGCACAAGAGCCCCGACCGCGTCGACTCCCCGCCCCTGGTCTTCGCCGTCAACGGCTCCCTGTCCACCTGGCCGCTCCTCGTCTTCGTGGCCGGCCTGGCCCTGACCGCAGTGCTCATGGTCCGCCGCGTCAACGGCGCGATCCTCATCGGGATCGTCTTCTCCACGGCGTGCGCGCTCATCGTGGAGGCCCTCTTCAAGGTCAGCGCCAAGCCCTCCGGCGGGTGGGGTCTGACGACTCCGGCCCTCAAGGGCAGCCCCGTCACCGCCCCGGACTTCGCCACGCTCGGGCAGGTCTCGCCCCTCGGCTCCTTCCACAAGCTGGGAATCGTGGCGGTCGTCGTGCTCTCCTTCAGCGTCATGCTCGCGGACTTCTTCGACACGATGGGCACGATGGTGGCCGTGGGCGCCGAAGGCGACCTGCTCGACGAAAACGGCGACCCGCCGAAGACCCGCTCCATCCTCCTCGTCGACTCCTTGGCGGCGGTGGCCGGGGGAGTGGGCGGCGTCTCCTCGAACACCGCCTACATCGAGTCCGCGACCGGGGTGGCCGACGGCGCGCGGACGGGCCTGGCCTCCGTGGCGACGGGCGTCTTCTTCCTCTTAGCGACGTTCCTCTCGCCTCTGGCCGCGGTCGTCCCCAACGAGGCGGCCGCCCCCGCACTCGTGGCGGTCGGATTCCTCATGATGCAGCAGGTCTCCAAGATCGACTGGACCGACCTGGCCGTGGCCATCCCCGCTTTCCTGACGATCGTCTTCATGCCCTTCGGGTATTCGATCACCGTCGGCATCGGCATCGGATTCATCGCCCACGTCCTCATACAGGCAGCCGTCGGCGGGGCCCGCAAGGTCCACCCGCTTCTGTGGGTCGTCTCGCTGCTGTTCGTCGTCTACTTCCTCCTGGAGCCGATCGAGCGGCTGCTCGGCCTGAAATAGCCCGGCGGCCGGCGATCGCGACGGCCCTTCTCACGGGCCGCCCGCGGGAGCCCGCCTGCACCCTCCTCTCACGGCCCGCCCGCGAAGCCGAGCTCGGCGCCTTCTCCCCTCTACTCCGGACTGGCCCGGAAGCCCGCCCGGGATGCCATCTCGCCCCTCCGGTTGAGCTCGCCCTGCAGACGGAAGCCCGCCCGGGGCCGCATTCCCTCGGCTCGGCGACGGGCCCCGCATGCTCGCCGCCGTTCCCCCGAACCGGGAGTAGACTGGCCCACCGCGCTTTTCCGCGCCGCGTCGCGGTGCACACGGAATCGAGGCTTCGAGGAGACACAGGAGACGCATGGGTCGGACGTTCGCCAGTCTGCGCCACTTCAACTACCGCACGTGGTTCTTCACGGCGCTCATCGCCAACATCGGCACGTGGATGCAGATCGTCGCTCAGGACTGGCTGGTTCTGGCCGAGCTCACCGAAGACGACGCCTTCGCCGTCGGCTTCGTCTCCGCCCTGCAGTTCGCCCCGCTCCTGTTCATCACCCCCTTCGCGGGGCTGCTCGCCGACAGGTGCGACAAACGCAGGATCCTCTTCGTCACTCAGTCGTGCCTCGCCCTCCTGGCGTTGGGCCTCGGCGTGCTCGTCCTGTCCGGCGGAGCGCAGGTGTGGCAGGTCTGCCTCTTCGCCGTCGGCACGGGAACGGTCGCGGCCTTCGACGGGCCTCCCCGCATGGTCTTCGTCTCCGAGCTCGTCCCCTCCGAGGACCTGCCCAACGCCGTCGGGCTGAACTCGACCGGCTTCAACCTCGCCCGGCTCATCGGCCCGGCCGTGGCCGGCACCCTGATATCCGCCGTGGGAACCGGCTGGGTCTTCGTCGTCAACGGCCTGTCCTTCGTCTTCACCATCGGCGCTCTCCTGGCGATCCGCACGGGGGAACTGTACGTGCGGCAGGTCGACCCGGAGGATCTGCGGGGCCGCGGACGCGTGCGCGAGGGTCTGCGCTACGTCGCCTCGCGCGGCGATCTCACGGTGATCTTCCTCGTGCTGGGCACGGTCGCGTGCCTGACGCTGAACTTCCAGCTCACGAGCGCCGCCATGGCGCGCACCGTCTTCGACAAGAACGCGGGCGAATACGGGATCCTCGGGTCGGTGTTCGCCGTCGGATCCGTGACGGGCGCCCTCATGGCCGCACGACGGCGCACCACGCCGCGCACGCGCACCGTCGTCGTCGCCGCGGGCCTGTGCGGAGTGACGTCGGGCGTCAGCGCCGTCATGCCCACCTACGCGACCTTCGCGGTGTCCCTCATGTTCGTCGGCTTCACGCAGCTCCTCCTGTTCACGAGCGCGAACACCGTCGTCCAGGTGTCCACCGAGCCGACCGTTCGCGGCCGCGTCATGTCGCTCTACCAGACGGTCATCATGGGAACCTCGCCCATCGGCTCGATCGTGGTGGGGTGGATCGCCGAGGTGGCCAGCCCGCGATGGGGAATCGGAATGGGCTCGATCGTCGCCTTCGCCATGGTCGCCTGGGCCTACCTGTGGGGGCGCCGCCACTGGGGCGTGACGGTACGCTACAGCATTCGCTCCCAGCCGCACGTCCAGATCGTCGGCCCCGTCGAGCGGGCACGGGAGATCTAGCCGTCCCGCCGGGCCGAAGCAGACGCGCACCTGGTGTGCCCGTAGGCGCAGACCGCCCCGGCCCTGGCGCGGATGCTCCGGTGTCCATGAAGTCGTCGATGCCGAGCGGCTGCCGAGAGACCTCGGGCGTCAGGCGCTGGTAGTCCACTGGGGCGGGCGATGCGTCCGGAAAAGGCCCCGCACGGGCGCGGAGAGTCGTCTCAGCCCGCGGAGGCCGGACGGTGCCCCGGGAGTCGAATGCGGTGGCGCCCGGACCGGACGGCTCGCATTCAGGCCATGCGCTCGGCCACGTAGTCGATGCACGCGGTGAGCGCCGCGACGTCCTCGGCCGGGACGTTGGGGAACGTGCCGACGCGGATCTGATTCCGGCCGAGCGAACGGTACGGGTCGACGTCCACGATCCCGTTGGCCCGCAGATGCCCGCGCAGCGCCTCGGAGGGGACGGACGCGTCCAGGTCGATCGTCACGACGAGATTCGACCTGGCCCCCGGCTGGGCGAAGGGCTCGGCGAAGTCCGAGGCTTCGGCCCAGCGGTAGAGGACCCCGGAGGACTCGCGGGTGCGGGCCTCCATCGCGGCCAACCCGCCCTCCTCCAGCATCCACTCGGCCTGGTCGGCGATGAGCAGGAGGTTGACGAGGGAGGGCGTGTTCAGCGTCTGGTTCGCACGGGAGTTCTTCGCCGCCAGGGACAGGTCGAGGATGGCGGGCACCGGTCGCTGTGCGGCGAGCCGTCCGGCCCTGGCGAGGGCGGCGGGGGAGGCGGCGGCGAGCCAGAGCCCGCCCTCGGCCCCGAAGCACTTCTGCGGGGAGAAGTAGTAGAGGTCGGTCGACGCCACGTCGACCTCCACCCCGCCGGCCGCCGACGTGGCGTCCACGAACGTCAGGGCCGCCCCGCCCGCATTCCCGCCGGCGGCGCCCGTGAAACGCCGCACCGGGCTGAGCACCCCCGTGGATGTCTCGTTGTGGGCGTAGAGGTAGGCGTCGGCGGGAAGGCCGTCGTCGCAGACGGCCAGCGACCCCGGAGGCGACTGGATCCTCGTGCACTGGGCCCACGGGGCCTTCGCCACGGCCGAGGCGGCCTTGGCCGTGAACTCCCCGCAGACGGCCGCCTGGGCGTGGGAGTCGACCCCGGTGAAGGCGAGCGCGTCCCATATGAGCGAGGCGCCTCCGTTGCCCAGCAGGATCTCGTAGCCGTCGGGAATCGCGAAGAGCTCGGCGAGGCCGGAGCGGATGCGCGCCACGGCGTTCTTCACCGGCGGCTGCCGGTGGGACGTGCCGAGGATTCGCCCGCTGGCCTCCAACGCGCGTTCGAGCTGTCCGGGACGCTGGCGGGAGGGGCCCGAGCCGAAGCGTCCGTCGCGGGGAAGCAGGTCGGTGGGAATCGCTATTTTCATGACTTAAGTCTGCCGTATATCGCGCGGAAACAGAGATGGCGCTCCAGTATGCTACGTAACAGGCACGGGCCGCGGGAATGGTTGGAATCCGTGGCGTTCGTCGACTATGCGGGAGAGACGATGAGCCATCTGGTTGACACATCGGAGATGTATCTGAAAGCCGTATACGAGCTTCAGGAGGAGGGCGTGGTCCCGTTGCGGGCCAGGCTCGTCGAACGCTTGGAGCAGTCCAAGCCGACGGTGTCGGAGACCGTGGCCCGCCTCGAACGCGACGGGCTGCTGCGGGTGGGGGACACCCGGGCCATCTCCCTGACCGACGAGGGCAGGCGGCAGGCCGTCCATGTCATGCGCAAGCACAGGCTGGCCGAACGGCTGCTCATCGACGTCCTGGGGATGCCCTGGACCGACGTCCACGTAGAGGCCTGCCGCTGGGAGCACGTCATGTCCGACGCCGTCGAGTCGCGCTTGCAGACCCTCCTGGAGGAGACCGGCGTCGACCCGTACGGCAATCCGATCCCCCTGCCGGGCTCCGACGACCCGCGCGGAACGTCCGCCGCCAACTCCGGGCTCGTCTCCCTGAAGAAGTGGCTCGCCAAGAAGAACCTCGCCGACGGGGGCTCTCGGGAGGTGACGCTCGTGCGCATCGCCGAGGCCGTCCAGACCGACCCCGGCCTGCTCGCGAGCTTCCAGCAGGCCGGCATACTGCCCGGGGCCCGGCTGCAGGTGACCAAGCGGGGCAAGGGCGTGCGCGCCGGCGTCCCAGGCGGCGACGACATCGAACTGACCGTCTTCGACCAGGCACATCTGTTCGTCAAGTAGGCGCCGCCCGGGCAGACCCCGCATCGGGCGGGCGCCAGGCGGCACCTGAGCGGTGCGAAGGGCGGAGCTCGCGCGGCGGGCGTCAGTCCGTTGGGAGGCACCGTCAGCGGGGCCCGAAGCCCCGGTCGCGTGCGCGGCGGCGTCGCAGCAGGCATCGCGCATAGGCAGGCCGTTTACCGCCGGCGCAGACCCCACGGGCCCCGAGCGCCTGTCGCGCACGCGGCGGCGTGGGCGGATTGGACCTCGGACTTCCGCGGGCCCCGGGGCGCCTTCGCCCACTCGTGCGGCCTCCCTCACCGGACAGCCCGACGCCCCGCTCGTCGATTGATGCTGCGCTCACCGACATCGGACCGTCCGGCGGGTGGGGGAGCTCCGAAGCTCCTTGCCGGCCGACGTCGGCCTCGTCCCGCCGCGCATGCCGTCGCAGCCGCATGCCGTCGCGGACGTGAGACGGGGATGGGGCGGCCGAACGAAGACGGCTGCGACGGCGAGAAGGACGCACGAATGTGCACAACGACACTATCGGGGGCCGGAGTGGGCTGGCGGCCGTTCCGGGAAACCTCGCCGAATCCTTGGAAAGTCAGGGGATTCCCCCGTGCCCGATGGGGAAGGGTTCCCAGGCGGCGAGTTCGCGTCGCAACGTCGTGAATGTTACACATGCGGTGGTGCTCGCGCCTTGCCTGCCTCCGGTATTCCGCGGGATTCTGCGGGAAAACGAGGGTCATGAGGGTGCGGGGACGGGCGGGGAGACCCGTTACCGAAATGTGACAATCTCGGCGAGGCCCGATATTGTTCTACGTGGACAGTCGTTGAGCGGTCCCCACACCGCCAGCGAATGACGAACATTTAGGAGAAAACCGAGATGACCGGACGCCATGCGATAAACCGCGATGTCGCCCTCAGCGCTCTGAATTCCCCTGCGGGCCGGGGGCTCGCAGCTGCAATGGCCGTTGGCACGATGTTCGGCGTCGCGCTTCCGACAGCTTCGGCAGATGACAATGGATCTGACAAGGCTTTCGGAGGTCGCGTTACCGATCTTTCGACCGCTGACAGCAGCAAGAACACCACTGCGGTGACGGCTCCCGCCAACGCCACGTGGAAGCTCGAGCAGGTTCAGGTTGAGGGTGCTGCCGCAACCGCGCAGTCCGTATCGACGGTTAAGGCCAATGTCCAGGCCCCGCCGCCCGTCGTCGACGAGTCCGCCAAGGAGAAGGCGAAGGACAACGCTGCCACGCAGCAGCAGTCCGATACCGCTTCCGCTACGCTTACCCGCGCTACGGTTAGGCCCCGCACGGCAGCCCCTGCCACTTCCGGCAAGTTGGGTGCTGTCAAGCAGAGCGATATCGCCGCCCGTCAGGCCGACACTTCCTCCGTTCAGGAGGCGGCTGCCGCTCCTTCGGGTAACGGTTCATCCGTTCTCAACACCGCGCTCTCTTACGTCGGCTCGCCCTATCGCTGGGGCGGCACCACTCCCTCGGGCTGGGATTGCATCGGCTTTGTCCGTTACGTATACGGCAAGCACGGCGTGAATATTGGAGGCTACACCACGTCAGTTCTTTCCGCGGGTACCCGCGTTCCCTACTCCCAGGCTCGGCCTGGCGACATTCTCTACTGGCCCGGACACGTCGGCATCTACGCCGGCAACGGCAAGAATGTCGGCGCTTGGAACGAATCGATGGGAACTCGCGTTGGCCCGAATTCGTGGGTTGGCGGAACACCTACTGTGATCCGCGTTCTCTGATTCAGACTTTTCACGCGAGGGAGGGGTCGGCCTTGGGCCGGCCCCTCCTATGCGTGTATCCTGGTGTCAGGCCACGTTCCCCGCATCCGGTGCTCCGTTGGACCCCGATTCGTCCATCCGGTGTGAGGCTTGCCGGCCCGTGGCTGTCCGGCTCACTCGCGAACAGATCTTCAGAAGCGGGCTTACGTCGACTATAATTCTTCGTGATACTGATAATCGGAGGTAAGGGTCGTGGCTTTCCAGCATGACAACGTGGTTGTGTGTGGCGTCGATGGTTCCGCCGCCTCGGACAACGCACTCATTTGGGCCGCTCATGAGGCCAAAACTCGCAATGCCGTACTCGACATCGTCTGCTGCCACCAGGTTCCCAGCTACCCGGGGCAACGGGGCGAGGGCGGGTTGAGCGAAGACGCCGCTCGCCAGATCATCGAGGCGGCCCGGGCCAAGGTCGCCGGGACCGGCGTCGACGTGCAGACGTCGCTCGAATCCGACGATCCGCGGTCGGTGCTCCTCGGGCGCTCGAAGAAAGTCGCCCGGATCGTCGTGGGCGCGCGCGGCGGTTCCGGAGGCTTCGCCGACCGGCTGCTCGGCTCGGTCGCATCGGCGTTGACGTCGCGGGCATACTGCGCCGTGGTCGTCGTGCCCCAAATCGACCTCGAGGAGCTCGTCCCCGCCAAGCACATCGTATGCGGCGTCGACGGGTCGGAGACGTCCCGCATCGCCTTGGAACTGGCGATACGCGAAGCCGCCAGGTGGGGGGCGAAGCTCTCGTGCGTCAGCGCCATCAACCTCGGCGGCTCCATGTGGGTCCCCGGTCCGGGCTACCATCAGGAGGTCATCGACGACGTGCGTTCGGGCCTCAACGAGGCGGTGGAGACGGCTGCCGAGGGCTACGATGTCGACGTCCACTGCCACGTGATCGAGGGCAATCCCGCCGCGCTGCTCGCCGAGTTCTCCACGGCCGTCGACCTGCTGGTCGTCGGCACGCGCGGCCGGGGCGGCTTCGCCGGGCTCCTCCTCGGGTCGACCAGCCAGGCGGTGCTCCACCACAGCGAGTGCCCGACGATCGTGGTCCCCCGCAGAACCGGGGTCAACGAAGACTCCCCGTGGAGCAACGTTCCATGGGGCCGTAAGAAGGCCAGCGCCGAATAGAGGTGGGAGGCGCTGAGCAGAGCCAGCCGTATGGAGGCCGGTTCCGGCCGAAGCGTCGGGGCTGGGACGTCGGCTCGGGGCGCGATGGCCGCGTCGGCGCACAGCTCCGCCGAGGCGGCATGATGTGCCAAGGCGGAGGTCGTCCGGGTAGACTGGCCCAATCGCCCTCGTAGCTCAGGGGAAGAGCGACCGCCTCCTAAGCGGTAGGTCGAAGGTTCGAATCCTTTCGAGGGCACCGAGCGGATGCCGGCGATGCCGCGCGGATCCGCCGCCGGCCGAGGATCGCATGGCGATCGGCGGCCTGCAGCCCGGCCGTTGCCTGCCCATCGTCTCCGATCCGAATCGGTACGCGAACCGCGTCGGGATCTCGGTCGGATCGGCCTGCGCCATGGCGGGCACTGCGGTTCCGGTGCCTGCCGCGAAATGGAGGATGATCTGATGATTCGAGCGATTCAATACCGGCGCTTCGGCGGCCCGGAGGTCCTGGAGATGGCCGACGTCGCCGCGCCGGCTCCCGGGAACGGCGAGATCCGTCTGGTCGTCAAGGCGGCGGGCCTCAACCCGGTGGACTGGAAGATATTCAGCGGAGCGACGGGAGGCGACGCCTCGACGCTGCCGCAGGGAGTGGGACGTGACTACTCGGGTCTCGTCGAGGCCGTGGGCGAGGGCGTGGCAGACTTCGCGGTCGGGGACGCGGTCCTCGGAACCGTGAGGGGGGCTCCCGGCGTCGGCATGGTCAGCGGATCCCTGGCCGAGGCACTCGTCGTCCCGGCGGACTGGGCCGTCCGCAAACCCGACGCCCTCGGCTTCCACGAGGCGGCCGCGCTCGGCGTCGCAGCCCAGGCGGCCTCCGGCGCTCTGCGCACCCTGGAGCTCTCGGAGGGCGACGTCATCGTCGTCAGCGGGGCGTCCGGCGGCGTCGGATCGCTCGCGGTCCAGCTCGCCGTCCGCCGAGGCGCCGCCGTTATCGGCATCGCCGGCGAACGCAATGCGGACTACCTCCGATCGCTCGGAGCGATTCCCGTCGCATACGGCGAGGGGGTCGAGTCGCGTGTGGAGGCGGCGGCCCCTGCCCCGATCACCAAGCTGCTCGATTGCCACGGCGCCGAGTACGTCGCCTTGGCGCTGAAGCTCGGGCTGACGCCGGGGGCCGTCGCGACTCTTGTGCCCTCGCGGGAGGCCGCGGCGATGGGGGCCCAGGCTCCCGTCGGGCCCGGCCCGACGATCTCCGTCAAGCCGCCGGCCTCGTGGCCCAGGGAGCCGTCGAGGTCTCCATCGCCGGAGTGTATCCTTTCGAGGCCGAGGCGGTGCGTGACGCGTACACCGAGCTGAGAAAGGGCCACGTCCGCGGGAAGCTGGTCGTCGACGTCTCCTGAGCTGCCCTCCTGACGGCCCTCCGGCGTCTCGTCTCCCACGGCCGGGCCGTTTCGCCGTCTCCCCTTGGGTGTGCGGCGCGGTTTGGGAAAAATCCCGTCCGGGCGGATACGGTGGAGTTGTGAGTCCTTTCTTCAAGAGAAGCCGCAAAAGCGGCAGAACAGCGAAAGACGCGAAGCCGCAGGCTTCAGCGCCATCGTCGGCCAGCGCCGATGTCGCTGCTCACACCGATGACGATCCCCGCGCAGATCGCGCGGAGACCGACGAGCCGGAGTCCGCGCCCTCAGCCGAGCCTGTGGCGGAGGGCTCTCCGGCCGAGCCACCCTCCGGCGTCTCCTCCGACTCGGTCTCGCGAAGGGCCAAACTCTCGCTCGCCTATGCCATGTGGCATACCGAGCTCATGAAAGTGGCCGAGGGATCATCCCGGCCGATCGACGCGGACGACCCCGCCGTCGTCGACCTCTCCTTCCCCCACCCGACCGGCGCATCGCAGCTGTACTCGGGCAAGCCCACCCTGCTGACCTCCCTAGTCAGGGAGGAGACGGCCCAACACGAGGCTCGCGGGCGCCTGGCCGATCTGCGCAGCCGAATCGCCTCCCTCGCCGAGCGGTACGGATACGCCCCCGTGACCCTCGCCATCGGGCAGACGTCCTGGAACGAGCCCTCCGACGCCCCCTCCGTGCCGGACGCCGGCGAATCGGACGGAGGCCGCGAGGCCCCCGCCGGAGCGGGGGAGGAGGCCGGTGCCGACGCGCCGGGGAAGGCCGCCTCACGCGAGCCTGCCGGAGCCGTGCGCGAAGCCGCGCTCCTGCGTTCGGCGCGCCTGGAGTTCGCCGGACCCGACGACGCCCACATCACCCTGACCGCGCGATGCGAAGTGAACCCCGCCGTGCTGCGGGCGCTGCGGGCGCACGGCATCCACGCCGAGGAGGTCTCCGATCTGCGTGCCCTGGCTTCGGACGTCACCCGCGAAGACGAGGCTTTGGCCAGGCTGCGCGAGCTCGGGCGGCTCTACCTGCCGGGCTTCGCCTTCGCCGACGCCGCCCTGGGCATCGCCGTCCTCGGCTCCGTCCAGGACGTCGGTTACCGCATGCACCTGGGGCCGCTCGCTGGCGACGCCGTCTCCGCCCTGCCCGGATCCGTCGTCGCGGCCGCCCGCCAGTCCCTGGCCACCCTGGCCGGCGCCGTCGACCGCGCCGACGCCGCCCAGGCGGGCTTCTACCTTCAGGCCCAGCGCGCCTTCACCCACGCCATGCAGACGACGGCGGTCGTCGCCGCGGTCATCCTCCTGCTCGCCGCCGTCATGGCCTGGCGGCACGTGCCCGCCGGGGACGCATCCGACCAGGCGGAGGGGCGCTGAGCGCCGTGCGCCGGTCCAGCCGCGACCGCATTGTCGCCGGCGCGCTGACGGTCATCGAGCGCGACGGCATCGACGGACTCACCTTCGAGGCCCTCGCCGAGCAGGTCGGGCTCACCCGGGGCGGGATCGTCTACCACTTCCGCACGCGTGAGGACCTCGTCGCCGGCATCGCCTCCGACCTGCTGGCGCGCTGGAAGGCGGAGGCCCTGGAGGCCCTGGGCAAGCCCTTCGAGACGGCCACGCGCGCCGAGCGCATCACCGCCCTGGCGGTCTCCGTCCTCGACGGCGTCCTCCTGCCCGGCGAGCTCGCCTTCCTCGTCTCGGGCCGTCCCGAGGCGGCGGGCCTGAACCGCGCCTGGGACGCGTTCCAGCGTCAGTGGGTCGGCGACCCCCGCACCCTGGCCCCCGCCCAGCGCGTCGGCCTGCTCGCCGTCGGCGGCTGGTGGGTCGAGCTCGCCTCCGGGAAGGACCGCGCCGAGACGATGGATGCCGGGACGCGCGAGCTCATTGTCTCCCTCGTCTCCGGTGGACGCGGGCTGTGAGTGGGCCGCGGGCAGCGCCACGGATCCGGTCGGCAGCCCGGTCGACGGCGGGCCGCCGCGGGTGGGGGGCCCGCGGGTTCGTGGCACGATGGACCCGTGCCTGAGCCCGCTGGCGCCGCGGCGGCCGAGTCGCCCGCCGTGCGGGCGGTTTCGGCAGATCAGTACGACAGACCGACATTCCTACTGCGAACCGGAAGGATAAATATGACGCGCGTCACTATTATCGGAGGCGGATACGGTGGGATCACCATCGCCAAGGCCCTCGACGACGTCGCCGAGGTCACCCTCGTCGAGCAGAAGGACACCTTCGTCAACCACGCCGCCGCGCTGCGCGCCGCCGTCGACCGGCAGTGGGCCGAGAGGATCTTCCTGCCCTACGACCGCCTCCTGGCTCGCGGGCGGGTCGTTCACGGCACCGCTCTGGCGGTCAGGGGCACCACCGTGTCGGTGGCGGGCGCGGGGGACATCGAGGCCGACCACCTGGTCCTGGCCACCGGCACCGCCTACCCCTTCCCGGCCAAGCACCTGGAGTCCTCCTCGGTCATCGCCAAGGCCCGCATCGAGCGCGCCCACACCAACCTGGAGCAGGCCGGGCGCGTCCTCATCGCCGGCGCCGGGGAGGTCGGCATCGAGCTGACCGGTGAGATCACCTCCGCCTTCCCCGCGATGGAGGTCGTCCTCCTCGAGGCCGGGCCCGACATCCTGCACTCCCGCGACTACAAGCCGGAGCTGCGCGAGGCGATCCGCTTCCAGCTCGAGCAGCGCGACGTCGAGGTCATCACCGGGGACCAGCTCGTCGCCCTGCCGCCGGTCGACCCGGGGGTGCTCTCCCCGTTTCGCGTGACGACCAGGGCCGGCCGGCGCCTGGAGGCCGACATGTGGTTCCGCGCCTACGGCTCGGCGGCCGCCACCGGCTTCCTCGGCGAGGACTACGACGAGGTCCGCCACTACGACGGCACCATCCGCGTCGACAGCCACCTGCGCGTCGTCGACCACCCCGGCGTGTGGGCCATCGGCGACATCACCGACGTGCGCGAGACCAAGCGCGCCGACGCCGCCCAGGCCCACGCGAGGGTCGTCGCCGCCAACATCCGCTCACTCATCGCGGGTGGGGCCGCCGAGGCCGTCTACACCCCCAAGCCGGAGCACGTCGTCCTGCCGCTGGGCCCCGACGGCGGCGCCTCCCAGGTGCTGCGCGACGGCGTGCGCGTCGTCGTCGGCCCGGAGGAGACCGCCCGCATGAAGGGCGAGGACCTCTTCCTCGGCTATATCGCCAAGGCCCTCGGGGTGAAGGGCGTGGAAGGGCCGGTCGGTGCGCGTTCGGCTGGCGAGCCGGTAGCATGAGTTCATGACGAACGACCCGCGGTCCGCGCTCAACCGACTCATCGCCGCTTTCGAGGCGCACCTGGATGCGGCCGTCACCGGCGACGAGGAGTCGCCGGCCGTGGTCGCCGCCGAGAACGCCCTCCAGGACGCCTTCTTCACCTACGACGACGCGCTGTTCACCGCCTACGGCATCGAGCTCCCCTTCGACATCGTCGACTCCGAGGGGGACGAGGACGACGACCTGGGCGAGGACGACTACGACGATGACGAGGGCGAGTTCGACGACGAGTACGACGAGGACGAGTACGACGACGAGGCCTGAGCCCCGCCGTCGCGCAGGCAGGACGCGGTGATGGCCGACGGGACGACGCGCCGTCCGACGCTGAAGGACATCGCCGACGTCACGGGGCTGTCGATGAGCACCGTGTCGCGGGCGCTCAACGGCAGCCCGCGCATCGGCAGGCGCACCCGCGAGCGGATCGAGCGCGAGGCCGCCCGGCTCGGCTACCAGGCCGATCTCGCCGGGTCGCTCCTGCGGGCCGCCCGGCCCAGGAACATCGGGCTCATCTGCCGGCTCGACCAGGAGCTGCACTTCACCTACCACAACAAGATCCTTTCGGAGGCGGACGAGCGCGAACTGCACGTGATCGTTCAGAGCATCGGGGAGAGCCTGTCCGCGAAGCGGGCCGTCCGCGCCCTGAGCCAGCTGCGCTGCTGCGCCGTCATCGTCGTGGACCCCGGCTCGATCGACGGCGTCGCCGATGCCGACATCGGCATGCACCCGGTGATCATCGGCCAGGAGGCCCCGGTCGCCGGGGCCGATCTCGTCAAGAGCGACAACCGCCGCGGGATGCGCGAGATCGCGGAGCACCTGGCCACTCTCGGGCACCGGCGCGTCAGCTACCTCGACGGCCCCGCGGGGCGGTCGGCGGCCGAGCGCCGGTCCGCCTTCTGCGAGGCGGCGGGCAGGGCCTCCCTGGAGTACGAGATCGTCGCGGCGGGCGCGCAGGCCGACGACGGGTACGGGGCGGCCTCCAGGCTGCTCGAACCGGGGGGGCCGGCCCACGACGGGTCCGTCTCCGCCATGATCTGCTACAACGACCAGTGCGCCCAGGGCGCGATGGTCGCCGTCCTGCGCTCGGGCAGGACGCCCGGCCGGGACGTGTCCCTAACCGGGTGCGACAACTCCCGTATCGCCTCCTCGCGAGCCTTCGACATGACCTCGATCGACCGGGGGCCCGCGGAGGTCGCGCGCATCGCCGTCGAGCTCGCCTCCCGGCGCCTCGACGCCGCCGACCCGGAGCCCGAGCGCCGCTCGGTCGCCACCAGGATGGTCGCCAGAGGATCCACCGGAGCGGTCGGGGCCGGGCGCTGACGGCCGCGCGGGCGGGGGAGCCGGAGCGTG
>ERZ772945.707-NODE-707-length-26153-cov-18.291440_pt1 | contig 26153 bp, 10 predicted proteins | sample MGYA00511681_ERZ772945 | MGnify/ENA primary metagenome ERZ772945 (study PRJEB29015, sample SAMEA2737943) | human oral metagenome | biome: human oral; feature: human-associated habitat; material: dental | place: China | collected 2143 ...
TTCGTAGTAAAACGTATAAGGCTCGTATTCGGGGCATTAGCGTAATTCGTAGTAACACGTATAAGCCCATATTCAAGGCATTAGCGTAATTCGTAGTAAAACGTATAAGGCTCGTATTCGGGGCATTAGCGTAATTCGTAGTAAAACGTATAAGGCTCGTATTCGGGGCATTAGCGTAATTCGTAGTAAAACGTATAAGGCTCGTATTCGGGGCATTAGCGTAATTCGTAGTAAAACGTATAAGCCTCAATTCGGGGCATTAGCGTAATTCGTAGTAAAACGTATAAGCACTCAATTCGGGGCATTAGCGTAATTCGTAGTAAAACGTATAACCCTCAATTCGTGGCATTAGTGCAATTCGTAGTAAAACGTATAAAGCGCATGTCGAGGCATTAGGGGTATTTACAGACATATACATTAAGTATTCGTGAATTATATATAGTAAACTGTATATAACATAGGTATTGGACATCAACATGTAAGACAAAGAGGATGTTGTCAGGATAGAAGCGAAAAAAAGATTGATTAATGAGGAAAGAGTAGGCCCGTAGGGACTGTTCTAACCAAATATAATCCATTACAGAAAATAATCATTAAAATCGCAGGGATTGAAGGATTTTATTTGTACTTTTGCCCTGTCTGTGGCTTAATCTGCACTCATCTCTATCATTAAGATACGTGACTGCTACGACATGGTAGACTCCAGAGTAACCTTTCCGTGGCTCATGTACTGAGTATTAAAACTTAAATCAAAATATTACAAAGATAAATACATATAGACAACTCGCTACGACAAAACGAGGAACTAATAAGGATAGGCTTATATTCTTCGAGAAAGTAAAGTTCAAGATCAATATTCCCAATAAATGAAACGGATGATACAAACCAAGGAAAAGAATGGATGTAAAAACTGAGTATTATTGGTGAAACAGCAAGGTCCCCATTAAACCTCACGATAAAAGCAACGTTTACAATCCTATTCTCGAAGACAACTGTGCCTAAAAAGAATTCTTTTAGAAAATAATTTAAGAACCAATTAATTATGGATTTAACGAAAACAAGCAATATTATAGGATACTCTAATCCTATTGAAATGCCTGTAAGTGAGTTATTAACAGGCAGCTTCAGCTTCTCCATTCCGTCATATCAACGGGGATATAGATGGGAATCATCAGAAGTAGGAGTCACAAATAATGCTGTTAAGCAAGTTGACGACCTACTTAACGACCTCACTTCCTTTGTGAAAACGAATATAAATAAGAAAGCCAATTATTATCTTCAGCCGCTTATGGTAAAGCCCAAAGTTGTCCAGGGCGGCAGCTACGAGTGGGACGTATTAGACGGACAACAGCGTTTAACAACAATGCTTCTTATTTTGAGATGTATCAAGGAGAAGTTATATGCAAATTCCAACCTCCCCCTTTACACCTTGAAATATGAAAACAGAAAGCAACTTGATTTCTCAAAAATATCCTATAACCCATCCTCCCCAGACTACAACTACCCTTCCCTGGCACATAACTTAGACAGCTACTTTATTAGAAAAGCCAAGGACAGGATTGAGCGATGGTATAATGATGAGTTATCAAACAACCAAGCTCTGCAAGACAAGATAAAGGAGCTACTCGTCTACGAAGACGCATCTCGCGGTTCGTCTACTCCTCCTAATCTACGAGCCATCTTCATTTGGTATAATGTAGAACCTATCACTACGCCAAATACGACATTGTCAGGAAGTCACATTCATGATATTGAAGTCTTTAACCGACTAAATCGAGGAAAGATTAGTCTGACAGATTCCGAACTCATCAAAGCCCTTTTCCTACTCTGCATCAAGTTATCGCCATCGTCAGGAAGTTCGCTCATGACTTCAGAGACACTCGTAAGGAAATGGGACGAAATGGGGAGGAAATTCCAAAATGATGGTTTCTGGAAGATGATCTCGCCTAAAGACAAAGATTACAGCAACCGTATGGACCTGCTCTTCGATTTCATAAAGGACTGTAAGGGTGGTAAGACCAGCACTTCATATCGCTACTATTATGACAAGATGCACAATCTTCTTACCACACCTAACCCTGCACAGGTAGAGTCACTATGGACTGAAATCAAGATGTTTTTCGATACACTCTGTAAGTGGCATGAAGATGTTCATAAACACAACTATATAGGCTATCTCGTTGACTGTGGAGAAAAAATGTCAGAAATCTACAATAAATTGAGTCATTCTCAAAACTTGACAAATCTTATCAAGGCCAATCTAAAACTTTCCTGTATAGAGGATTTAGAAGAACTAAGCTATCAAGAACGTGAATCTTTTAATAAGATTAGAAAGATATTACTCCTCTTTAATGTCCTGACCTGCGACAAGTTTGGACAAAAGTTCCCTTTTGACCTCTACCGTGACAATTCTTATGACGTAGAACATGTGAACTCGCAGACGGATAATCCTATCGAGAAGATAGACGAAAAGAAAGGATGGATCATCGAACATGCCATCCCATGCTTGTGGGTTGACCGCAGAGAGACGGATGCCCAAGGTCATTTCACCCAATCAGCAGTTGCAGCAAGGGAACTCATCATCAAGGGTATCCTGCTACTAAAGGACTTCAAGAAAAATGGGAACAAGGATGTAGGGAACAAATTCAAGCCTTACAGAACAGAAGTGGAGAATTACTATGCTTGTGGTGATAGTTCAAAATCAATGGCCAACAAGGATTCTATAGGAAACCTTACGCTTCTTAACTCATCTATCAACAGAGAATACAAGAATGCACTCTTCCCAAAGAAACTGCGCACAATAAAAAGAAGTGATCAAGAAGGGGCATACATTCCTCTGTGTACAAAGTATATGTTCTTGAAATATTACTCAAATCCCCAGAAAAATGTATCTGCCTTCAGTATGATGCGATGGCAGGCCGAAGACCAGAGAGATTATACCAACGCAATAAAAGAATCAATTAAAACAATCATTTGATATGGCTTATTATAATTTACAAACACTCCTTCACCGTACTTTTTCATGGACTATGACCTTACCAAATGGTCAGACACAATCAGGAAACAGTGTACACAATATTCCTGTACGAATACCAAAGATTCAACGAGACTATGCTGAAGGACGTGAAACAGAATCAATTGAACGAAAAAGGCATAGCCTTCTCAATGATATTTTAGATGTCGTGTATGGCCTCCGACCGAGCCTGTCTTTTGATTTCATCTATGGTTACATGCGTTCTAATGGCAAGAACTTATCTGGAGATGAGTGGCAGAATAATCAACTACATCCCAACATAGCATTCGAACCGCTTGATGGGCAACAACGTCTGACTACATTATTCCTGCTATACTGGCTGTTTGGCAGGAGTGCTGACTTGTGCGACAATCATCACTCACTCTTTATTTATGAAACACGTGACACCAGTGAGGAATTTTGTCATTGGTTAGTAAACCAACAAGCAGATACTTTGATTTCAGAATGGGAAGCTAAGCGTAAAGAAATAAAAAGCTTTAACACCCAGCAAAAAGAGAAGTGGAATTCTGCAAAAGATGCCAATGGACTTGTGGACCCAATCACAAACAGATTACGTTTCCCATTATTACCGATACCGTCCCTATTCGTGTATATGCAAGCCCTCAGCACATTCAAATGGGATTGGCATGATGATCCTAACATCCGTTCTATGATTAAAGTCTTGGAGACAACCGTTCATTATCTCCATGAACGCGGATTAGACTATGCTTCAGGCATCGAGGCTAATGCAAGACTTGATGACATAACCTTTTTACTTCTTGACAATCTCGATTGTGACGGCGACCAGCTTTTTGAGAAGATGAATGCACGTGGCAAAGCACTTACCAGTTTTGAAATCCTCAAGTCAACACTTGAAGAAGAGATGGAGCAACAAGGCTTACCAACATCACACGATAAATTAGCAAATGATTGGAGGAATGCTATTGACGGAAATTGGATAGACTACTGTTGGGATAACTCAATGATTGGTCCTTCTCCAAAGCTCGAGAATGTAAGAGAAGTTGAGAAGAAACTTGAGAAACTCCTCATCCGAATTGCTGGAAAGTCTTTTTTCGCAACGAACATAGAAGGAACACAGGTTAATAACACTACTGTAAAAGATTATAAGTCATTGTTTGAAAATTCTATTTCAGGACGAGGAAGCGTTAACAAGGTCATTGACAGATATGTTGAATATGCGCGATACGAACGCTCCTTAGAGAATACGAAATTTTCTAAGATGGACTTTCAAAGCATATATAACGATATGCAGAACCTGCTCTATGAGGATTCAGAAGGATGGCATGACGCTTCTTCCCTTCTTCCGCAGCTAAACAGAGCAAACACCTCAACATTAATGGACATGTACATGATTGACAGTCCTACACATAATACACGTGTCATGATTTATGCTATGTTAGCTTATCTACGTATTGCACCATCTCAAGTTATAGACAAGGACACCACGGAGAAAGCTAATTTCATAGACTGGATGCGTTTTATTCGTAATGTATATAATTCTGATAACAAGAACTCAGGATTAGATAACTTTAATGATGTTAGAACCTCAATCGCTGCTATTGACAATTGGCTGACGGAGTATGAAACGAATTATAGGACTAATAATAAACAAGACATCCTGTTATTAATCAAAGACTATATAAAGAACAATGCCTATAGCCAAGAACAAGCACGACTTGACGAGGAAGCGATCAAGGCTGAATTAAGGATTAATGGCACAAACGGAGTACCTGCAAGTGCTTGGGAGGAAAGTATCCTAAAAGCCGAAAACAATTTTTATTTATGGGGACAAATAATAGCTCCTCTCTCATGGTCATTCAAAAACCAATCTTATGACAAGACTGCATTTGATGAATATGTCGACCGGCTTAATCAGATTTTCTTCAATCCTTTACCCGAAGAGGGTCCTGTTGATGCACTACTTATTCAAGCTATGCTTTGCTTACAGGATTATCGTCACAACCTGAGAAACCATTTAGGCAGTCTGGGCAGATTGAACAATAATAGAGATTTCAGCTGGAAACAATATCTACGAAGACTTGACCCTTCTACAAAGTGTTACGGTAGATTGTTTAAAGAGATGATTGATTTATGGCTACAGCCTACAAACACGCATCGCTCATTTGAGGATTTATTAAGAGAAATCATTAAAACAAACAAGACAAAATACAGTGTATCTGATTGGCAATATTATATCGTTAATATTGACAATCCAAAGACATTAATAAACATTTTCAACTTTGTTCGTACCAATGGCAGATATGTGTACACGGCACCAGGAGGCCATGCCTATTATTTCCGGTCAAATACATTTCGGACAGTTTATCGCTACGAATTATTAACAACATATCTCGCTTATGAGAAAAGATTACTGACGAACGGAGTTACCTCTACTTGCCTAACTTCTACAGCCGATGAGCTTGGGGCACACGTTGATTTCATCATGCCTAATGGCAACCTCATTCGATTAACGGCAAGTGATGGAGATTTATATAATATCGAACAGCAAAACAATGGAACACAAACACCGATATTACTACATAGTAATATAAATGTCAATAATGTTGAAACCGAACTCATCAACCTTGGAGTAATATCTTCCTTATAACAGTATTCCTCTTCTCAACAATTTGAAAACAATATATTCGTCTTATAAGGATTGACAGCCTAAGAGAAAGCCCACTGGTATGTAGCAAATTCGCTAAACAGCAGTGGGCAACTCGCTATCCTCCTCCAACGACTGTAGTGCCTCAACACTCAACTCTACCACCACCAGATTCATACACAACCGAAAAGGAGTTGGGACAATCCAACTCCTCTTCTATTCCCATCAATTGATTTTAGGCGACTGATAAGCCACGATTTTTGGTGACGAAGCTATTCATAGTGCACATACGAGGCTGTCTCGCCATTATTTTTAACATCATCCTTATGTGTATTCAACATTAGAGATATGGAAAAGAGTTAACACTTTTGTTTGGCTAACCTACCTCGTGAATTCAACAAGCAAGTGCAAATTTACTTAATTAGTTCGTAAAAGCAGTCCTGTGGTGTTCTAAAAGGCAGATTCAACAAGTAAGTACAAATTTAAGCATTCTTTTTATAAAAGCATTGAACTGGTGATACAAACTTCAAAAAAGTTTCTTAGTTTCATGTTAATCAGCTACATGATTTTTCTCATTTCTGATGTAAATATTCTTTGAAACAATTTCCTTAAGCTATATACTATCAGATAAGTCTATTCTCGTTTACAATAGCTCCTTTCTGTTTTGAGGCGTAACTGCCTACGATATAGACTTTCGTGTATAGCCCCCTTGGTTATTTTTCATGACAAGCAACGTTTAGTAGCGTTATCTGTCGTCATTGTTTTAATATACTTTTTATACGGCATAAGTATCTTAACAACCATTTAGGCCATATCCTTAGCATACTTTCTTTTGTCACGTTTTCTCATGTAAGCATATTTGTACTTTACTCTATCGTTTCAAGCATATAACCCACAAGAAATCAGACTATTACACATACAATTCGAGAACAGGCCTGTCTTGCTTCAAGAAGGGCGTCTTCTCGATGCATGAAGGGCATGTTCTCAAATGCAGAAAGGCCCCTTCTTCTACCTGCAGAACACTAATAGTATTTCGGACGCAGCCGCCTTTTGTTGTGAGGGCCCATCATGAAGAGTATTACAGACAGCACTAATGCGTTTACATGTAGCGGCATCTGTGATGACAGCAAGCACTCTCAGAACTTATGAATAATAAATCTGATGACCTTTAAGGCAAATGGTGCAAGAATAGCAATCAATATTAACCAGCGATTAATCAGGATACTCTTGCGGTTCGCCGCATACTGGTCAGCGATCTGCTTCCCTAATTTCTCTATGGCAACCTCGTTTTTACTTATATTCCTTTTGATATCTTCTGTTTGAATAAAGAGTCTGCGAAACTCCTTACTCATAGCATCAGCGAGCATAGTCCTACTGGCTTCTACCCTCTGTGAAAGCTGATCAAACTGCTTGGAAATATTTTCTGAACTTTCTTTCAGGCTATTATGGATGGAAAGGACATCTGTAGAAATCTTGTCCTGCTTGGTCTTTAATGCAGCTGTTATTTCTATTGTATGTTCTAATTTTGTAATTAAGTCAGCGCTCTGCTTACCTAATTTCTCTATGGCAACCTCGTTTTTACATATATTCCTTTTGATATCTTCTGTTTGAGAAAAGAGTCTACGAAACTCCTTACTCATAGCATCAGCGAGCATAGTCCTACTGGCATCTACCCTCTGTGAAAGGTGATCACACTGCTTGGAAATACTTTCTGAACTTTCTTTCAGGCTATTATGGATGGAAAGGACATCTGTAGAAATCTTGTCCTGCTTGGTCTTTAATGTAGCTGTTATTTCTATTGTATGTTCTAATTTTGTAATTAAATCAGACGACATGTCTATCGACTGTTCTATTTTCTTCTTGAAAGTGTTTAATACTTCACTACTTTTAGCAAGCTTATTATTCTGCGAAACAAAATCAGCAAGTATGTCAGAAGTATCTTTCTTGAACTCTGTAATAATGGTGTTACAATTGGCCTCGATAGCAGTAACAGCCTCTTCAATTTCTGTTACTTTCTGATTTCCCATCTTACCAATTTCCTCTTTCAGCTGTAATGTTTCCTGTAGGACATCATTAATAGATGCAACATAATTATTGACAACGTTCTGTAGTTGTGAACTTGCGTTGACAGTGTCTTCAACCTGTTGCTTAGCAGAACTGATGTCTTGGAGATTCTTCTCGAGTCGCTCTAATGCGACATTTATGTCGTATGCCATAGCTATTTATTTAAATATTTCTTCGTAATCTTATTAAAAGTCTCTTCATGAATGAAAAGCATAATAGAGTCCTTACCTTTATCCAAGATTTCGTCTTGAATGTAAGCATCGTGAACTTTCGTACGGAGTTTATTATTGAACACTTCAAGTAAGCTCCACATATCATTCCCTATGTTTCTGTAAAGCGTCATAAACCCTTCTATATAACTGTTATAGGCCGTTGTTTTTAATGTTTCATTGTTTCCAGCACCAAGGAATGTGATACAATAGGTAAGCAACAACTGCAATGCAGCATTTTCAGGATGAGCACGCAGGCAAAGTAATGTTGCACCATAGAGATGTTTGACATTATCGACCTCGCTTCCAGATCCATCTTCCGTCATGGCCCGTATATATTTCTCTACGATGTCAAAGCCATCCAGTCCCTGTTCGTCAGTATCTTCCATAAGCGAATAATGCCTATTCCCAAACATGTAGCCTTTGCGTGCATATTTAGAGTTAAAGTACAGATGAATGAACTCCTTCAGCCATTCATCATTACCACTATTATGTCTCTCGGTGATACTATCTTCGCAGGCAATACGCATATCATCAATGGCACGATAACGTTTCTTCTCCAAGTTAGTATAGACAAAAGCCGTCAGATAGCCCAAACACTTATCGAGGTAGTTACGTCCATTCTGATTATCAATCTCAGCAACCTTCTTCTCAGCTTGCTCCGAAGAGTAATATTTCATGAAGAAATCGAGCATACACTGCCGGAACTCTTGGTCTGAACGGTTACGTATCTTAAGCTCATACGTTTCTGAAAGATAGTCAATGGTAACGTCCTCCACCAGTCCTATACAACAAAGTCGATAGATAGCCTTATCGGTATCGTCTTTGTCTCGTTTCTGGTAAAAGATAAATTTTAGTTTCTGATATGTAGCCTTGTCAGCATGATAACATAACCATCTTGGATCGTTGGAACATTTTGCAATCTGCGTAAGCAAATCGTTGAAGTCTCCTATCTTATTTGTTTGTAGTTCTCCATATCTTTTTTCATTTATGTTATTCCAGTTTTGCTTCTTAGCAATATTTGTAATTTCGGTTTTCAACATTGCGTCGAAACTATCTGGGGCTTGTTTTATTTGATTTTCCCACGATACTGTTACATAGACATACCCGTCTTTGTCAGCTTGAGACATAGCGTGATAAATACCAGCCATTAGGTTGCTTCCACCATCCAATGGAGTGAGAAGCCCTTTAGCAGAATGGTCTGAGTAACCTTTAAGGATGTTAATAAGTGCATTTGTGATTTTCGTACAGATCTCATCTTTAAAGCCGATATAATTGTATGACGGGCGCAACGAATTCAAGAAGACATAGCCATACTGTTTTTTACTATCTTCGTTAGAGAAGATAGTTATAGTATCCTTCTTCAGATTAACCTTCAAGCAGATGTCGTCATTACCCATGATTTCACGTAGCTTCCCTTGAATCTCCACGACATAAGTTGGCTTAATATTCAAGATGCGATCAGTCAGCTCATGGAGAATAACTTTCTCCTTCAACAAGCCTCTGAATGAATTGTTATGGAACCACAGGTCGATACCTTTATCAACATTCTCAAGATAACCATTCCTATGGACTATGTCGACAAGCTTCTTAACCTGTTCGTCCGTGCCCCCTGCCTCCTTACAAAAGGAAGCGAAATCATCGGACAGAACATATCGATTATTATAATTCAAAAGCCAACGAGGGTCATCCTCTCCCATATAGAAGCGGATGTCATTTATTTTATCCATGGTCAGATGGATAAATTCCGTAGGTTCGTAAAGAATATAAGAAATAGCATTCTTCTTGTCGCGTCCCCCACGTCCAGCTTCTTGGACATAACTTTCTATGGACGAAGGGTGGTTTACGTTAATGGTAAAGCGAATGTTTGGTTTGTCAATACCCATACCAAAGGCCTTTGTGGCTACCATAACATTCATGTCATTCTTATTGAATGACGCCATATCACCAGAAGGTTTGTCACCCCCCACGAAAGTACCAATCTTTAACTTCTCCTTTTTTGACTTTAGGACAGTAGAGATACCTGCTCGAGTTCCCCTATCATTATCGTTTACTCCAAAGGTTCCCTTAGCATGAGGACAGAAAATGATTCCAGCATAAGGGTATTTGTTTTCTTCATCGGGGTTATAAAAGCTCTCTTTATCGAAATACTCCAGCGCACATTCTAAGTTGTGTCTATTCATTTCCTCGAGTTGCGAAGGTATGGTATCGAGAAGCACAGATATCTCTTTTATCTTAGCGTCGGCTACGACATCTCTGAGTTTCCACTCATCAACATTCGCATTCAGTAAGTAAGGGTTTCCATCTTCTTTTATCGAGTCAAAGTTTGCTTTTACCTCTATGATACGATAGGTCAATTCAGGGCGTGCGTCATTCTCTGGTCGGACAATCGCTTCGCTGTCAATTGTCAGATTACCCCCTAAAGTAAGTTCCCGTTCGACATCGGCTAACACATCAAAAGAGGCCGTTGCAGTAAGTCCGATGATAGACAACGGGCGTTTAGACTTTGTGTGCATGAAGTTAATCATGTTCCTGCCCAAATGAAGATAGGATGTGCGGAAGTCATGACCCCACTCTGAGACACAATGCACCTCGTCAATGATACCATAAGAGAAATAGACATGGTTCTTCTCGGTCATAGAAACTAAACTTTCTCGGAAGTTAGGCATCATAAAACGCTCAGGAGATAGCAACATAAATAGTACGGCTCCCCGCTGCAACATATTCAGCTTTTCGGCTTTCTCCCTACTACTCATACCACTGTTAACACATTCGCAGACATCTATTCTAACACTGCGTAAGCCCCTGACTTGGTCGACCATCAATGATACTAATGGGTCAACAATAATCGATACACCGGGTTGTAATATACATGAAATCTGATAAGTCAGAGATTTTCCACCACCCGTAGGAAGTAGTCCGATAGTCGTTTTGTCTGCCAAAGAATGACTGATAATCGGCAACTGTCCTGGTCGGAAGGAAGGTTTACGGAAGATGTCACGTAGGAAATAAGTCAAGACATTTTCGCGTTCTGGTATGTTAACATATTTACCAGTAGTATCTTTAACCACCAACGGAGGATATTGAATGTTCTCTGCAGAACAGATAGTTCGATGTCTCTTCTGATAGTGAGAAGAACGAACGATATAAACAGCATCAGCCTTGATAGTAAGTGGAAGGGCATCAATATTATCACGCAATAACATAGAGATATCCACGCAAACATCAAAATGTTTGTGGGGTATCTCCAAATTAACCGTCTGCTCCAAGTGTAAGGGTGACTCAGCAAATTCTGCAGTAGAGACAACACAAAGATTAATGCTGGGCAAAGGATTGCTTTTCCCTGATAGAGAATAGATGTTCCTAATCTTTTCTTGTAGAATCTCTACGGCTATCGCTGCACAAGGTAGGTCGCGTTCTACGACAGCAACATTCCACTCTGTAGCGTCTTCCTTAAGACATCCTGCCATTAAAGCCTCTATCAAGACTCGTTCAAGTCTTGCTATTGCCAACGGACAAAGCACAATCTGTAGGGTTTCATTCCACGTCCCAGACAATTCTTTTCTGCAATTTGCCTCTAATATCTGCAGATACCGACCCGTTGATTCCTCTTTTCTCCAACTGTGAAGGAAAGAATTAGTCTTCAACTCTTTTATGTCGTATGTCCTCTCGCCTTGTGTTGTAGATTCTTCGCCCTGCTGTTCATCACGATGCCGTTGGAAGATATTACTGTGATAGAGCTTACCGCCTTTCTCTATTATAAAGCCTGTACGAGGGTTACCATACGGTATATTCATAGCAAAGTCCACACATTGTTCTTTGTGAAAGTTGCTGTCAGGAATGTCAACAATTGTCGAAAGAGGACGATGAGGTTCAAGAACCTGTATCAAATACTCGTTTTCACTGTTCTTTAAGGAATGCTCGATGAAGCCTTTTTCAAAGCTACTTTCCAACATATCCCCATTATAGTATTCAGTATTAAAACGTGGGTCTATAATGTGTAAGGCTTCATAGATTTGTTGAGAAGAAATAGAATGAGTTGATTCATAATTAAGTATCGCCCCTTCTACAGGTTTTTGTGAGATACCAAATAAGTTTGAGAACGTGTCTTCTACAAATATAGGAGCTTTCGTCGGAAGGCCACGAGAAACAATATTTGCCAGTACTGCCAATTGAGCATCACACTTATCATATACGCCCAACTGAATGTTTGATTTTACATCGAATACGGATAATGAACGATAAAGACTCTCTGTCTCGTTAGAGCCTTGAGCATTTTGATATTCTTCGGCTACAGCATCCAATACGTAACCCGCAAAGAACTGATCTTGTTTGTGGGACTCCTCAATACGTTTTCTAATATCCCTAATAGCCTCTACACGCTCGAATGCCTTATCAAATATACGCAAAGAGATTGTCCATTGATTTATCCATTCTCCTCTATCCTTGTCCATTATCGCAAACATCTCGTCAGGATCAGTTGCAGCAATGAACTCGCTAATCCTTCGGGAGTTTGAGTAATAGGGACCAATACAGATGAATGTATTGGCTGCATTAAACGATTGTTGAAAAAGAAGGATGAATTTAGCTAAGTCGAAGCCCTCTACATCCAAGATATTACTGAATAAATGAATCTTTCTATGATTAGATTTCTCAAAGTCATCCACACATAGACTATCAAAATCTTTCGTGATGGTCTTGACAGTATAATTAGGATTAATACAAGCTATAACGTCTGATGCACGTTTAACAGCAGCCTTAGATGGCTCTATCAGATTAATGTTCAATAACTTTGGTGTAATCTTACAAGAAGATAGATAATCTAAAAGACATATAGTTGCCGTACCTTGCCCACAACCCCAGTCGTAGATTTCAAAGTCTTCTGTTAGTAATTGCGCAAAATTGGGTATAGCATCAAATGCAACATCAAGCTTAGCTTTGTGCATCTTTCCAAAGCTATGCAAATACATATTCAGGTGGGGCTCATCGTCTAAAATCCCTTTACCCCTGTCTAAATCGTGGTAAAGTTTGTCACGTTCAACCCGCTCCACAGGAAGGAGAGACTCCGCAGTTTCTCTCATTCCTATGAATGATAAATTACCTTTTTCCTTAAACAATCGTATAAAGTCGGACATAATTATTTACCTGTAATCGTATCTGCGTTCCTATTTTGTTGATGTCGCTTCCAGTTTTCTATAGCACGTTCCTTGGTTGTATTGGCATAACAATATTCACAAAGATGTGGACAAGTGTTATACTCACCGATATCCTTTGCTGCCATACAACCGCATAAAGCCCTTTGACCAGGATCTTTTTTATGCACACTAATAAAGTATTGATTATGAGGAAGACGAATGGCTCCTTCAGGAAGCAAATCGTCAGCATCGTCAAACAAGGAGGGGGAAGGCATTGGCTTAACCTTTACCTTCATAAAGTCCATCAGCCTTTTATCGTCCCATGCTAAGCGAGTTATGAGGTCTGCATCAATACAACGGTTATGGAGAATACCATATCTCTCAATATCAATCTTCTCACTGCAGGTTGCCAGCTGGTAATTCCAGCCACGTTCTCTATTCATTTCAGAGAGTTTTGCAGCAAACTCCTGCATCTGCTCCACGGTCCACTCATGATAGGGGACACCGCTTTTCTCTAAGTTATATTTAACTTTTTTGTAGGTCGCGATGTCTGCATACGAGAACACAAGCTTCTCTGTATAACCCTTTAAAGAGTCACCTATACCTTTTACTTTATCAAGTAAGGTCTCTATGGAAATATCATCTGTTAGAATCATTGGGTCGAATCTCCAAACAATACTCCCAACTCCTAATTCCTTAACTAATAACTTAAAGGTCTCAATACGGGTGGAGAGAGCGGGAACCTTCTCCAACTGATAGCCCTCATAATCATTCAGTGTATATTGAATGTAACATTTAATATTACGCTCCTTCAATATAGGCAAGTATGGCAATAAAGGACGTGGATTCTTCGACCAGAACACAATAAAGCGTGTATTCTCGTAAGAAACATACGACCTAACACCATTAAAAGGGTTTGTCCATGCGGAATATCCCTTCTCTAATCGGTCGAAGAACCAATCTGCATAGAAAGCTGGAATATCCGTACTTCTACTCGCAGATATGATAATGGGAGCCTGTGCCTTCACCGTTTTTCCATCAATTACGATATCAGTATGCTCCCAAGTTGCCATTTCTAAATCTTATTTTAGCATTCATTTCTATCCTGGATTGACACGTTCTTCAAAGCGTATAACTCATATAAACATCTTAGAACTGTTAGAGATAATAAAAGAATAACATTATTAGTCGAAGTTAGAATCAGTGCTATACTTGCTCTATCAAAATAAGGGACATGGAGGGGTACAATATAATTATGCCCATATATCTCCATTATATATCACCATATAAGGATGATCTGAGTGTAACACTTATAGATTTATACACACAAAGGTACACAATACTTTCCTTATAATGGAAGATTTAGAGGGGATTATTTATATTACTTTAATATTTACTAAACCTTTGATCTGCTAATTATATTTGGTTTCACTGCTGTCCAGCAATATCTGCTTATTGCCTGGTAGCTATTATCCAACATGACATGAGACTCGAAAGGAGTACTTATGACGTATTACAGATACTTAGTATCTCATTAACTGACAAGACTCCTTTGATAGAACTTTTTGACAAAACTATATTCAATAATGACAAAGAACGAATTGGTTCAAATGAACTGCTATTGTTTAATTTTGACTAGGACCACTTTTAGTGGACACTAATGAACAGTTTGAAACAACAATAATAAAGCCATATTTACCCCCTATATTCAAGGTAAATATGGCTTATTTTTGGTTCTTCCGAAATATGCGGTGATAAACTAAAAGTCTTATATAATAGGCACACGGAGCTACGGAGAGGACGGAGATAAAAGGCAATGTCACGGAGCTGCCGACGGCACAAAGAGCAACGGAGGTGTAGCATACAGATTCTTGATAAATACTTTGGGATAAATGCTTTGTATATAAATTGCTAATAGAATTGGCAAACAAGCTCCGTCGCTCTGTGCACCGACGGTGCCTCCGTGACTTCCATTGCTTTGTTTTAATAATCCTCCGTCCTCTCCGTCCCTCTGTGTGACATTTCGTCAGAGACCTAAGCTTAGACGGATTATTTTCACTCCAAAATTCTGAAGCCCCTTTTTTTATCAAGCAAATAAGCTGTCGGCTTTGTTTTTGTCACTTCATAACCTTATCATATAATGTTTTATAATCCTTAGCCACACCATAGACCACATTTCCACTGGTGCTAATAGCCTCAAAGTGGCGGGCGGCGCATTCAAGTTTAGCATCTTCAGCACCACGGAGTTGCGAGCGTTGCCACTCGTTACCTTTCGTCTCAGCAATGAAGTAGATATGCTTTACCGTACCCTCGTTGAACGCAATCGCCCAGTCTGGGTTATAATGTCCCATTGGCGTATTGATATAGAAACCACGCGGCAGCTTGGTATATACAGCCACGTCAGTCTCCTCTTCTAATGATTCTGCAAAGTGTTTCTCTACGCCCTCACTATCAACCACCACAAGGTCGTACAACGATTTAGTACTTTCTATGGCATTGACACCAATCTTTCCGCGCACGGTGTTCTCGGTAAAGATATCCACAGCGTATGTATTATTGGTACGCTCATAACAGATTTTCTGTACCACTGCCATCGCCTTCTCGTCGTTGATGATGTTACCAACCTTACGGATGAACTCCTCTGGATTCTGCTTAAACTGAAGGAAGGTGGCGTGCTTAATACCTTTCAGGATCGCCACGATAGTCTTACGCGTCAGTCCGGTGTCAGCCACCAGCCTACCCACTAAATCGTAAGCCACACCTGAGCCTACCGTCTCACGCACGTGGAAGGTGTCAACCCTCTCTCGTGCCATCGCCATACCAGCCTCCAGTGTTTCCTTATCGCGTATCTCATCCATTCCTCCCGATTCCACGACAAGACGAATCTCTGTCACACTCAGGTTCTTATCTATTGCCGTTGCCGCCTTTTGGATAAGCTCCGCACGCTCAAAATCAACCTTATAGTAGGTCCTCACATTGATACGTTTCCACAACTCCTGGAATTGTTTCTTCTTGAAGATTTCTTCTTGGAAGTTGGCCTCCTTCGGTTTGCGTCCATCATCTATCCTGATGGTTTGAGGATTGAAGACGCTGTCTAAGGTCTGAATGATTCCAGCTTTAACAGGCTCGAATTGTTCACCAAAGTTGACTGTGTCAGTCGCTTTTGCTTCGAAATAGGTATCGGTCAGCTTACCATCATCATCAACATAATCGCGCTTGATGAGTTGATGATAGATTTTCCTGCCGTCATCAACCGTCATCTTTATCTTTGCTCCCTCGGCTGTCTCATAGACATTATCCACAAAGAGGTTTGCAGTGATCACCACTGGGCGGTCGCTGACCACTTCAGCTATTTCGTGTTGCAGCTGCTTAGAGAAGTTCTCATAACTCTCACTGGCAATCACAGTTAATATGTTGGTGTCAAACACCGACTCACCGAGGATATCAGCGTCTTGGCGTTCACCATACTTATTCACACAGAGACGCATACCACGTCCCACCTCCTGACGCTTACCAATCTCATTTGCGGTATTCTTCAACGTACAGATCTGAAAGACATTCGGGTTGTCCCATCCTTCACGCAGTGCCGAGTGAGAGAAGATGAAACGTGTAGGCTCGTCAAAGCTCAACAGTCGTTCCTTATCCTTCATTATCAAGTCGTAGGCACTCTCATCGCTGCTACCACTCTCGCCACGTTTCACTTTTGAGTCAACAAACTTGCCCTTCTTGTCCTGAGAGAAATAACCATTGTGTACCTGTTCTGCTGTGAAGCGTGACAGATAGCGTGCATAAGCCTCATCGCCAAAGGTAGGCATTAGCTCTTGCACCATGCGATGATATTCTTCCTCGAACATTTCGGCAAACTTTCCTTTGCCATTGTCGCGCTGGTCGTATGTACGATAGTTCTCGACATGGTCGATGAAGAACAAGCTCAACACCTTAATCCCTTTGGAGAACAACTGGCGTTCACGCTCAAGATGTGTCTTGATGGTCTCGCGTATCTGTATCCTGCGCATAGTGTCTTCCGTAATCTCACCTTGCGAATCTCCCTCATAGAGTGTCACGCCGTTGAGGAGTTTCAGGCTGCCTGCCCGTCCGTCGATACGCTCCACCACGTAATTGTCACGATACTCTGCCATCTGTCCGCTATGCGCATATAGGTCGAATCCCTCACCGACGAGTCGGGTTATCTGGCGCACATTGCCCGTATTGCCTACGCTTTCAAAGGTGATACGTGCTTGTGGGTTCTTGCCCTTGCTCACCACAACCTCGTCAAGATAGAGGAAGCTATTGGTAGCCGTACTTCCCACCTGGCGTATGCCCTTCACCTCAATCTTCTTCACCAACTTCTTGTTATAGGCATCGATGGCATCCAAGCGATACACCATGTTCAACACCTCGCGGTGTGTAGCTGAATAGTGCAACAAGGCAAGCGGATTGAAAAGTCTTATACCTCTTCGCGTTGCATTGTTGACATTCGCGCCAAGCACGCTCTGCGGCTCATCGACAATCATGACAGGATGGGTCTGTGCCAAGATGTCTATCGGACGCCGACTACCAAACTCATCACGCTTTGAGAAGATGATGCGGGCATCCTTGTTCGAACCCGCCTTGTCCTCATTGAGTGAGGCGTTGAAAGCCTGCGTGTTGATAATCATGGCGTGCAGGTTGTTGTCACTGGCAAAGCTGTCTATCTTCGTCAGTTGCTTTGAGTTGTAAACGAAGTACTGCATGCGTTTGCCATATTCATTGGCAAAATGGTCCTGCATCGTCTCAAAGCTCTTATATACGCCTTCACGAATCGCCACACTCGGCACGACAATGATAAACTTGCTCCAACCGTAGTGTTTGTTCAGTTCGAACATTGTCTTGATATAGGTATAAGTCTTACCCGTACCCGTCTCCATCTCGATGGTGAGGTTTACGCCCTCGCCCTGCAGGTGGTCAACAGGCTTCAGTCCTTGCTCCATCTGAATAGCACGCACGTTAGCCTTGATATCGCTGCGAGAGAGTTTAAGCGGCGCATTGCCAAAGCCCGCATCGAATAATTGCTTTTGCGTGCCCCAATCCATAATGAAGTTGGCACTGTCATAAAAAGGCTGTCCCCCAAAGGCACGTACCACGTTGCGTGCAGCCTCAGCCTGAAACCCTTGATGTTTATATCTAATCTTCATGCTCACTTTCCTTTTTGTTGATGTTCCCCAAGCGCTTGATTGCATTGAGATAATCATGCTCGGCATCGCTGATGGTGCGTTGCTTGTACTTACGATATTCGGTTGTGGCGTGCTCCATGGCGTCATCGTGCGACACGCTTCCACCATCTTGTAGCAGTTGCTCGCCCGTCATGGTAAGTATTCGGTCCAGATAGTTTGCCCAATCGTTCATGGTCATTGCCTGTTCACGCTCAGCCTGACGCTCAGCGAAGTCCAAGTATCCGGAAACCAACTGCCCCATCGCACGGAGTTCTTTCTCGTTGAGATAGTTCTTAGCCGTGCGTGCTTCCGATAGCGTTGGCTGATTACCCTTGAATGTCAGCAATCCCATAAAATCTTTTTCAGCATCTGCACGTGCTACAATGAGTTCAGCAGCCGTATGTCCATGGATGGCATAATGTATCTTGTTCTGCACCTTTTGAAAGAACTTCTGCGATACAGATGCACGTGGGTCATAGTCGATACTGGTGGCATAGATTTCCAACACCTGCCGATACAACACCTTCTCCGTGGAACGAATGTCACGAATACGCTCCAGCAATTCTTTCCAATAGCCACCACCGCCCAACTGCTTCAGACGGTCGTCGTCGAGCGTAAAGCCTTTCGTGATGTATTCCTTCAACCGGATTGTGGCCCACTGACGGAAACGTGTCGCAATGATGCTGCGCACACGATAGCCAAGGGCTATAATCATATCGAGGTTGTAATAAGGAATCTCACGATTTACCATCCTGCTACCTTCTTGGCGAACCTGTCGGAAAGTCCGACAAGTTGCCACTTCCTGTAATTCGCCTTCCTCATATATGTGTTTGATATGTTCCACCACATTGGTTCTCGACGTCTGATAGAGTGCGCACATCTGTGCCTGTGTAAGCCACAAAGTTTCGTCTTCGAGCTTTACGTCTATCTTCGTCAGTCCGCTGTCGTCAGTATAGATGATGATTTTGTTTTTCTCGTCCATAGTCTAAGCCCTATCGTCTAAACGACCCTGATATTCTGTATCGCCTCCTTCTCGTCCCAGTCAAGTTGTTGCTTGAAGCGTTCAAAGATATTGATTTTCGTCTTGTCCTCATCGAAGCAGCTGTCACGGAAGAGCACACGCAGCGGTTGCTTGGCAGCCATAGCCTGCACCACGTTCTCGCTGATGTTTTCTGCAAAGCAAGCCACGAGTCCGTTGCCATCCACAGCGTAGATCTTACAGCCGTCAACTTCTTCCGTCGTCATAGGTAGCGAGAGCTGTACGCCCCACGCAAGCATAGCCCCAAAGAGGAGGTCGAGGTCGGTGCGGTCGGCTTTGATATTGTCAACAAAGAGGTCGAGCATCTGCTGGTCGTATTCGTTAGGCTGCATCGTAACGTCCTTATAGTTGCCACTATCGATGCGGAAGACACGGAAACCCGTATCTAAGTCTTGAGTGGTCAGCGGAGATTCTTCCTTAATCTTCCTTCCAGCACGACGGATGCGCTCCTTGGCAATCTCGGGGATAGTGGCATAACCCGCCTTGCGTGCCTCACTCCTCTCGGGCGTCTCTTCGGGTAGTTGCACACAGATGTACTTGCGCTTACCGCCATCTTCAGCATTCAGCTGCATCACAGCGTGGGCAGTTGTGGCAGAGCCAGAGAAGAAGTCGAGGATGAGGGAGTCGGGGGAGGTTCCTATATTAACTATTCGATAAATAATATCTTCGTCTTTAGGGTTATCAAATACTTTTCGGCCAAACATTTCCATCAGTCGTTTGGTTGCAGCACGGCCATCTTTGTAAAATACGCTATAAGGTACACTTGACTCTCTATCCTTTAAATAAGCTTTCTTTGTTGGAACACTACCAGGTTCTCCGAAATCGACTAAACCTTCACTTACCCATTGTAGCATTGTTTGTTCACTAGTTATCCATCCGCGCGAAGGTATAGAGGCTTTGATACCTGTTTCAGGATTCACTAAATCATACTTAGGACCTCCACCACCTGGCCACGATATATCAGAAGGAAAGTATATTCCATGATCGTCTACTCTTGAATAATGCTTGTGCGCTTTGGCTGGATGCCCATCTGCTAAGCTCTTATACCAAGATTTGAGTGCTTTTGTTTGCTCTACATAGTCGTTAGGGTGTGCTTTTTTAATTTGAGCATAGGTTTTGTATATATCATCTAAACCATCTTTTCTTTCTCTCCATGTTGTTTGTGCTTCTTTCAGAGTGTCTAGACTCTTTACATAACAGAGAATGTACTCGTGCGACACTGAAACCAGTTTTGAATCATTTTTTCGTCCTGCAGCCCAAATTAGCTCCGCCACAAAGTTCCCCGCTCCAAACACCTCATCACAAATCTTCCTTAGGTTATGCACCTCGTTATCATCAATCGAAATAAATATCACGCCATCCTCTTTCAGCAGGGAGTGTGCCACGAGCAGGCGGCTATACATCATTGAGCACCAATCAGAGTGGAAACGGCCGTTGGAGTCGAGGTTGCGGCGGTAGCGATAGCCTTCCTCATCTATGTTGCCAGCAGCGAGGTCTTCTTCTTCGGCAGAGTGTGCGAAGTCGTCATGATAGACAAAGTCGTTGCCCGTATTGTAAGGTGGGTCAATATAAATCATCTTCACCTTTCCCATATAGCCACGCTGCAGTAGTTTCAGCACACGCAGGTTGTCGCCCTCGATATAGAGGTTCTCGGTGGTGTCCCAATCCACAGAGTCAGCAGGGACAGGGCGCAGGGTGTCGTCGATAGGTTCTGCCGCCTCATAGCGTGCCGCCCGTTTGCCCGGCCACGTAAACTGATACATCTCCTCGTCCTCATCCACGGCATCGCCGCCAAGGAGCTGGCGCAGTGTCTCAAAATTGACCACGCGCTTTATCTCTCCCGTCTCTTCGTCCTTCTTTTCGGTGAAGCACGAAGGTGCTATCTGGTAGAGAGCCTCTAAATTAATTTTCGTGCCATCTACCGATGTTGTTTCCAGTCTGATTGGTTTCATTCTATATTGTTTTTTGTTTCCTCTAATGTTTATTTTCTTTTGTTGCTATGTACTCCTTGACTTTTTACTCCTTGACTTTTCGTTCGTAAATTCCTACCCTGTCCTACACGGCAATGGTGTTAAGCCTTCGCACATGTGGTGCTAAGTATCCGCACCAAATGTGCGAAGTATCTGCACAATACATGGGGAATATCAACACCCAGTCCATACGATACGTTATAGTGTCATTTTTGCCTTCAACGCTTTTAGTTCTCTGTTCATTTCTAACTGTCGGCTGAACTGCTTTTCGTTTTTTATTTTCTTTTGTAGGGCAGCATATTGCCTTTTCAGCAGTTCTTGCTGTTGCCGTTGCTCGGCAGCTTTCGCATATTCAGCTTCCGTCCGGGTATTTAAGTGAGACAGTTTGCCTAAGAAGTCGCCATAGAGCATATCCATGTCGTGCCCTGTAATCGTAAGCGGCATGGCAGACAGGTCAACATTCGTCCATGCTTCCATCTTCCCATTCTGTACGATGTGCCCCTGTGTGTTAATTGTTTTGGGGAACATCATCAGGTCAGTTCTTCCGTCACGGTCCATGATATAGAGCGTGTGTCGGGGTAAGAGCATATCGAGTTCGCCGAGAAGTCTTTCGTCAATGTGCGTTGTGCTCATCTTATAGTAGAACACATCTATCTCGTGTACCTGCTGTCCATCGGCAATATTGAGCGTTGAGGGATGCAGCTTATAGAGCCACAGAATGTGCGTGAAAGCCTCAGTCAGGAATGTGCGCAAGGCAGTCGTTCGTTGCGCCTTAGCCCGTTTATAGAAGGCGTTCTTTGGCACATTCTTCGCAACGATTGTCGACGTTGGAAAGTTGAGCGGATTATTTGTATTCATTGTTGCTTGCTTATTTTATCACAAGGAATGCAATCAGTTCGAAGTCGTCAAGCCCCTTCACCTTATGCGCTAAGGCAGTGGTATTCCCTTCAGAGAACAGGCTGTCGATATCCGACTCGTCCTTCACGGTGATGATACTCTCCACTGCTTTTTGTAGGAGATGGCTGTAGGCATCCATTCGGTATCCGTCTTTTGTCTCCTTATTGAATTGTTGGCAAAGTTTGAGGTCGGGCGCATCCTTTCCCTTGCATGCTAAGCGCATCGTATCGAGCAACCGCTTTGGTGAGAGGTGATTGCAGCGCACTTCCCCTTCATCAGACAGATAGACCATATAGAACGGATGCAACAGATTGGTATGGTCAATATTGACCCCATTGTTACGATTCTTCAGAATAAATATTACCCCTGCTGGCACGAGTTCTGTAGCCCCAACCACCGCACTCATGCCAAAAGGTGTCAGGTCCATATCAGGATGCTCCTTCGTATAGGTTATCAAGTCGAGGCGGAACTCGTTGAGTCCTAAGTCCATAATAGAGACACCGCTGTTCATCTCTTCCAAGTCAACAACCTCCTCTTGCAAGCGTTTCAGCTGATTACGTCGGTATTCGAGGTCACCTTTCTCCTCATTTGAGAGTAGGTTGTCATCGCCTGTGGAAGTCATAACCGACACTTTCATACGGTTTTCCACGCGCGCTTTAAGATTGATATAATCATCGAGCGTCATATCTGGCCAGTAGTTCACCAACTGGATGTGTGCGTTCTTTGAGCCGATACGGTCGATACGTCCGAAACGCTGAATGATACGCACTGGGTTCCAATGAATATCATAGTTGATGAGATAGTCGCAGTCCTGCAGGTTTTGTCCTTCAGAGATACAGTCGGTAGCAATCAGCACGTCAATGCCCTCATGGATATCAGGATAGAGGGTTTCTTTGTCTTTCGAGCGTGGAGAGAAGAGGGTGAGCGCCTGATTGAATGACAATCCTTTGCTGCCCTTTAGTTTCAACGTACTGCGCGCATCTACCGAACCCGTAATCAGCACGGTGTTCAGTCCGTGTTTTGTCTTGATATCCTCTGCAAGCGTATCATAGATGTATTCCGCCGTATCAGAGAAAGCCGTAAAGATAATCACCTTCTTATTGCCTTCGTTGATAGGGTTAGCCCATTTATTGCGCAGGTCTGCCATCAACTGGAGCAACTTAGCATCGTGTTCTGGTGTGATGTCCTTCAGCATTAAGGTGAGCAGGCTGAGCGTCTCTAAGTCGGCATTAAGATAGCGTTGCCACGTCAGATAGTCCATATCGTTCAGGCTGATTGTGGTCTTACCGCCACCAATAAAAAGCTCGCTACCAGCGTCATCGAGGTCGAAACTGTCAGAAGACGGGTAGTCATCAACAACGACAGCCTCCCCTCTTTTTACTGCTTCAATCTTGTCAAGTGCATCGCCAATAACCTCCTGAATACGTACCAAGGTAAGGCGGAAGGAGTGTACGGAACTTTCCAAGCGTTTCAGAAGGTTGAAGGTCATCAGTCGTCGTAAGCCTCGCTCACGCCCCGACATGGTAAGTCCGCTTGCCATACCCTCATCATTGAGCAGTTGATACTTCTCTAACTTACTCTTCAAGATAAAGTCAGACGGCGTATATATTGCGAGGTTCAGGTGGTTGATTTGCTCAAAGATCTCATTATAGGATATGGCACCCTCGAGATCAGTAAGGTGAGGCCGTTGCGATCTCACGGGCAACCGTTTTGGAAATGAGCCAATATCGGTGGTATCGTAATACTGCTGGATATGCCGACGCGAGCGGGCTATGGTCACACTGTCGAGCACTTCAAAAAAGTCGAAGCTCAGCTCAGACAGCAGACGTTCGGTGTTGCGCTCCTCCTCTGGCAGCTTTGCCCATCGATTATAAACCGACTGTGCTTGCCGGAAGATATCATCAACGGAGGTACTGGTGTTAAGTAGTTTGTCAAAACGCCCCGTCTCGCCCTCGTAAGCCAACTGCAACTGATTCTTGAGATCGTTGAAACGGTTGTTTACAGGAGTGGCTGAGAGCATCAGCACCTTGGTCTTCACACCTTTCCGGATGACCTCATTCAATAGTCGGAGATAACGATTTTCGCGTGGGTTCTCGTCGTTGTCGTCAGTTGTCACCTTACCCCCATTACGGAAGTTATGACTTTCGTCTATCACCACAAGGTCGTAATTGCTCCAATTGATCTTTTCTAAATCTATCCCGTTGCTGTCACCATTCCTGCGTCCTAAGTCGGTATGGAAAAGTACATCATAACGCAGACGATCCCCAGCCAACGGGTTGTTCACATAATTACTTCTGTATGTGGCCCAGTTGTCGTACAGCTTCTTAGGACAGAGCACGAGCACTGACTTATTGCGATTCTCATAATACTTTATCACGCTCAATGCCGTGAAGGTCTTGCCCAATCCGACACTATCCGCCAAGATACATCCATTGTATCTCTCCAACTTATTGATGATGGCGAGCGCAGCATCTTTTTGGAAGTTGTAGAGTTTCTTCCAGATTAACGTGTCCTTAAAGCCCGTTGCCTCGTTGGGCAGTACGTCCTCTGACAAATCTTCCAGAAACTCACGGAAAATATTATAGAGCGTAATCAAGTAGATAAATTCAGGTGCATTCTCTTTATAGACATTGGAGATACTTTCAATGACCTCATTAGTTACATCTTGCAAACGTTCCTTATCCTGCCAAAGTTGTTCAAAAAGCTGAGTATAACTTTGACTAAATGGAGCTTCGGACTTTTGAATCATCGTATAGGCATTATCCCCTCGCTCTACGCCCAATTCAACAGTAGTAAATCCTGTGAGTGGCATGTAAGCACAATTGTCCACTACACCAAAGCCCATCATATTCTCTTTTGTGCAGTTAGACTTGAATCGTACTTTCTTTCTAATCCATTCGGCACACTCACGGGCAATGGCCTTCTGGGTTAATTCGTTACGAAGAAGTATCTCAAACTCACTTCCCGTTAGGCTACGCTCTCTGTTGAGGCGAGGAATATAAAACTCTCGCTGTTCTTTATTTGCCTTATCAGTTATGAAGGTCGGAGAGGTAAAAATAAAACGTAATTCCTCGATGCCCTCAAGTTCTTTTCGGAGTTCCTGATAGGCATAAATAGAGAAACAGGAAGCCGCAATAGACATGTGGCTGCCTGTCGTAAGCTCAGAACGTAGATCCTCTGCAAAAGTCTTTTGTATATTATCAATCAGCTCCATAACTGTTATTTTCTTGAAACTTATATTCCCTTGATGTTAGCATCAAATATCATGGTCTGTTTCAACAAACTCTCAAAAAGGCTGCACCTTATCAGAACAACATCGTGATATCGGTTCTTAGCTTTTCCGAGTCTGAGTGAAAGCCACTTTTTTGTCTTGTGGGACTCTACACTGCTCGGTTTTAATACTTTGTATTAATGCTATACGATGATTTTCAAAATGAAAACAGCCATCATAACTGCAAAGATAGTGTTTTTATACAGAATGACATAATTATTTTTAGACAGAATGACATAAAGACAAGAAAAGACAAAGGAAAGACATAGTAACAGGGGAACAGGAGACAGAAGGACAGAAAGGACAGAAAAAACGAATGACAAAGAAAAGCCCCTCCCGAAACCAACGGTCACTGACCGAAGGGAAGTAAAGGTCAGAGATAAAACAGAGCATTATTACTATCAAAGGGAAAGAAAGATAGAAGGCATAAAAGCAGGATTAATAGATATAAGTTACCCATTAATTAAATTATTCATCATCTAAAGTTTCTATGGAGAAAAAAGAGGCTCTTCCGTTAAATGCGTAGATGCTTTTCGTACAGCTTTAACAGAAGACCCAAAATAATTCATCAAACAAAAACATGGGCAAGGCAGTCAACTGTCCATTCTATCATCACCCTCCGATGCAAAACAACCTTTTCATTTTAATACGTTCATAATACAGACAAGAGTTTGAAAAGTCATTCTGTGTTTTGATAAAAGTACTAAGGTATGTTAATCTCAATATAGCTCCATTGT
>ERZ772945.711-NODE-711-length-26017-cov-48.934443_pt1 | contig 26017 bp, 20 predicted proteins | sample MGYA00511681_ERZ772945 | MGnify/ENA primary metagenome ERZ772945 (study PRJEB29015, sample SAMEA2737943) | human oral metagenome | biome: human oral; feature: human-associated habitat; material: dental | place: China | collected 2143 ...
GAAGCATGAGCAAGCGGCCGCACTTTATCTAAAGACACATCATGCAAGACAAAAGCCCTCGTTTTCCTTCAGGATGACGAGGGCTTTCTGTATATTCACGGACGGAACGGATGATATTCAGGTCTTTACAAGTCGAAAAAACAATTCACATGAAATGCAGGAATGCAGGCGACTGTCCCATTATCCATATAAAGTTTCCGGGCTCTCCCGCCCTGCCACCCCACGGCATGAAGGTGATGATCGAAGCACGGAAGATGATGACTTCCTCGCAGCTGTGCCACCCTCCCGGTGCCGTGACGGCCTTCCCGGGCACAGACCTGACTACAAAGAGATGTTCCCGGCCGATCAGGAACCGTATTCCCAACGGTCGGGAATCCTGTTCCCAAGGCTTGGGAATCCTGTTCCCGGTGCTTGGGAATCCGATTCCCAGCCGGCTGTGCATTTCCGTATCCGTGCGGCCTTTCCGACCGGTCGGGTTTTGTCCTGGGAACAGTACAGATTTATCCAGATTCCACAAAAGACATCATTCTACGTTAAAAACAGATGTGCATTACCGGACTGTTACCAGACTTCCTCTCATTGGTAAACAAACTTAAAAAACACGGATAATTTCCATATTTTACATAATTAACCTCTTAAAAGACGCTGATTCTGAAGATTTCTGATTAAATTTGCAGCTAAATTCAATTGTTAGTATCTGATGCGTAATAAGATATATTCCCTCGTAGCCCTGCTTACGGCTACGTTCGCAATGACTTCCTGCCTGAATGACAACGACGGGAACGATCGTGCAAGTTACAAGGACACAGCCATTACCAGCTTCTCCCTCGGACAGCTGAAGCAGGTGCGCGACACGGTTACGAAAGCCGGGAAAGACAGTACGTACAAGGCGAAATACGATGCGGGAAAGGTGAAGTTCTACATCGACCAGGCACAGGGACTGATCTACAACCCCGACTCGCTGCCCTACGGTACGGACGCTGCCCATGTCCTGGCGAAGATCACGACGAAGAATGCCGGAACGGTTGCCATCCAGTCTGTCAAGGACGCATCGCTCTCTTATTACAGAAGCAACGACTCTATCGATTTCACACAGCCGCGTACCTTCCGTGTCTATGCGAACGGCGGCTATGCGTACCGTGAATACAAAATCTCAGTCAATGTACATAAGCAGAGGGGTAACGTCTTCAGCTGGAAGGCGATGCAGGACAACAGCGGCTTCGCCTCCTTCACGGCTATGAAGGCCATCAGCACCGGCGACAGAATATTTGTGTTCGGTACGGACGGCACGCAGACCACAGGCTACGCCACGTCGAAAGCTGACGGAAACAGCTGGACAAAGCTGGGACGTTCCTTCACGGCCAGTGCCTACAAGAGCATCGCCGTACAGAACAGCAGCCTCTTCGTCATCGACAACGGAACGGTATACAGCTCGGCTGACGGCAACACATGGACAGCCGTTGCGACAGACAGCAGCCTGAAGCAGCTGGTGGCAGCATCGCCGGCAGAGCTGTTCGCACTGACAGCTGACGGCAGTCTTGCCGCTTCAAGGGACAAGGGCGTTACATGGAATGCCGAGACACTGGACAGCGACGCTTCGCTACTTCCCGCCAGCCATACCAGCTATACCGTCTCTGACGCTTCTAACGACATCAACCGTGTGCTGCTCGTAGGTACGACCGCAGACGGGAAGAAGAACGTTTCCTGGACGAAACTGTCGTACCGCCAGGGAGCGAAATGGTCCTATGTCGAAAGCAATGCAGACAAATACCTGCTGCCGCTCTATGGCAACCTTACCGTCGTAGGCTACGACGATGCCGCTCTCGCCCTGGGCACAAAAGCCGGCGGGAGCTTCGGACCAATGCTGCTCTCACGCGACGGAGGCATCACCTGGAAAAGTGACGAGAGCTTTTCCTATCCCAAGGAAGCGCAGCCGGCGGCGACCTTTACCGCCGCAGCCGACAATGACGGATACATCTGGATTGTCAGCAGTACGAAAGTATGGCGCGGAAGACTCAACAGGGTAGGCTGGAAGCTGAACCTGGACCGCATGACAGAATAAAGAAGAATATGATGAAACGTACTGTCACCGGTCTGCTCTTTCTCCTTGCTGCTGTGTCCATGTGGGCGCAGGCGGACCCGGAATACAGGATGGAGGCGGGTGCCGGTGTGGGCATGATGGGCTATCTGGGCGATTTCAACAGCTCGCTGACAAAGGACCTGCAGCCCATGGGGACTGTACTTGCCCGATACAACCTCAGTCCGTACATGGGACTGAAGATGAACGTTTCGTTCGGAAAGATGAAAGGGTCGTCGGCTGATGTAAAGACCTATTACCCCCGCTTTGCCTCTGCTCCTTATTCATTCAGCAATTCACTGGTCGATGTAGGCATCGCATACGAGTATAATTTCCTGCCCTACGGTACCGGCCGCGACTACCGGGGGGCACAGCGGCTGTCGCCCTATGCGACGATAGGACTGGGAGCCACCTATGTCAGCATAAAGAACGGCGAACGCAAGTCTGCCTTATCCGCCAGCCTCCCCATAGGCATAGGCGTGAAATACAAGATAGGCGACCGTACGAATGTCGGGCTGGAATGGGCCATGCACTTCTCGCTCAGCGACGAACTCGACGGGCAGAAAGACCCCTATGGAATCAAGAGCAGCGGACTGTTCAAGAACACCGACTGCTACTCAACGCTCCAGCTGACGCTCTCCTACAGCTTCATGGCAAAGTGCAGGACCTGTCATAACGAGGACGAGTAATAGAATATGGTAGAAGAATTGGACATGACACGAATACCCCGGCACATCGCCATCATCATGGACGGCAACGGCCGGTGGGCAACAGAACGCAACAAACCGCGCTCCTACGGACACCAGGCAGGAGTGGAGACCGTGCGCCGCATCACATCGGAATGCGTGCGGCTGGGCGTGAAGTACCTCACACTCTACACCTTCTCCACGGAGAACTGGAACCGTCCGACGGATGAAATCGCCGCACTGATGGGCCTCGTGCTGACCTCCCTGGAAGACGAGATCTTCATGAAGAACAACGTACGCTTCCGTGTCATCGGCGACCGGGAAAGGCTGCCGGAAGAAGTGCAGGAGAAACTTCGTGAGACCGAGCAGCACACGGAGAAGAACGCCGCCATGACGATGGTCGTAGCCCTGAGCTACAGCGCACGATGGGAGATAACACAGGCGATGAAGGAGATTGTCACGGAACATCAGCAGGAGAATGCCGTGCCGCTTCGTCCCGAAATGATAACCGAAAAGCTGCTGGACAGACATATGCAGACGAACTTCATGCCCGATCCCGACCTCCTGATCAGGACAGGCGGAGAGCTGCGTATCTCCAATTACCTGCTCTGGCAGATAGCCTATTCAGAACTTTACTTCTGTGATACTTACTGGCCCGACTTCAGCGAACACGACCTGCAGAAAGCCATCACGAGCTTCCAGAGCAGGCAGCGACGGTTCGGAAAGACAGAGAAACAAGTAGAAGAAAACGAAAACAAATAAGTTACGCGACAGATGACGAATATAAATAAGGTGTTGCTGCTCCTTGCCCTCTCCGGAATAACACTTGCGGCAGGCGCACAGGAGAAAATCGTAAACCCAGACATCACTTATTCCGGTACGCCTAAGACCTACAAACTCGCAGGACTGGCCGTTACCGGTATCGAGGGCTATGAGGATTATGTCCTCACAGGCATATCCGGGCTCAGCATCGGACAGGAGCTGGAGATACCGGGGACGGCTGTCACGGATGCCGTGAAACGCTACTGGAAGCATGGACTCTTCTCCGACGTTTCCATCACGGCAGACTCCATCGTGGGCGACAACATCTATCTGAAGATACATCTTGCACCACGGCCACGCATCTCCACCATCAACTACAACGGCCTGAAGAAGACGGAACGAGAGGACATGGAGAAGAAGCTCGGACTGCTGAAGGGCGGACAGATCACGCCTAACATGATCGACCGGGCCAGGGTTCTCGCCAAGAAGTACTTTGATGAGAAAGGCTACAAGAATGCCGAAATCAATATCCGTCAGCGTGACGATGTCGCTGCCAAGAACCAGGTAATCCTGGATATTGACGTGGACAAGAAGGAGAAACTCAAGGTACACAAGATAATAATCGAAGGCGACAACCAGCTGGGCGACAAGAAAATCAAGGGTTCGCTGTTCACAAAGGGGGCATTCAGCAAGACGCATGAAGCCGGCAAACTGTCCAGCTTTCTGAAGTCGAAGAAGTTCACTCCCGAACGCTGGGCGGAAGACAAGAAGAAGCTTATCACGAAATACAACGAATATGGTTTCCGTGATGCGACCATCCTGAAGGATAGCGTATGGAACGTTGACCCGAAGCACGTCGACATCTATATCAAAGTGGATGAGGGCAAGAAGTATTACATCCGAAACATCACCTGGGTGGGCAATACGGTCTATTCGACCGATTACCTGTCCCGCCTGCTCGACATGAAGAAAGGTGACGTGTACAACCAGACCTACATGAACAAACGCCTTTCGCAGGATGAGGACGCTGTGGGAAACGCCTACTGGAACAACGGTTACCTCTTCTATAATCTCCAGCCGACGGAGGTCAACATTGTCGGCGACTCCATCGATCTTGAGATGCGCATCTATGAAGGTCAGCAGGCACACATCAACCGTGTGAAAATCAACGGCAACGACCGTCTCTATGAGAATGTCGTCCGCCGTGAGCTGCGTACAAAGCCGGGCGATCTCTTCTCAAAGGAGGCCCTCCAGCGTTCGGCACGTGAGCTGGCTTCCATGGGGCACTTCGACCCGGAGGCCATCAATCCGGTGCCGGAACCGAACTATGAGGACGGTACGGTGGACATCAACTACAACCTCAAGCAGAAGTCTAACGACCAGGTGGAGCTTTCGCTCGGCTGGGGTCAGACAGGCGTCATCGGCCGTGTCGGTCTGAAACTGACCAACTTCTCGATGGCCAACCTCTTCCGCAAGAACCGTGAACACCGGGGCATCATGCCTATCGGTGACGGCGAGACACTCTCATTGGGTGCACAGACGAACGGTAGTTACTACCAGTCATACAATGCTCAGTACTCAACCAACTGGCTCGGTGGTAAGCGTCCTATCCAGTTCAATGTGGGTATGTCATATTCAAAGCAGACCGACGTGTCTCCCAACTATTATAACAGTGGTTACCTGAACAATTATAATAATTATCGTTATGGCTATGGAAGTTATAATTACGCTAATTATGATAATTACAGGGATCCAAACAAGTATGTGAAACTCTTGAGTGTCTATGCTGGTTGGGGTAAGCGTCTTAGCTGGCCTGATGACTACTTCACCTTGTCGCTCCAGCTACAGTACCAGCGTTATATGCTGCGCAACTGGCGTTACTTCATCATGTCGAACGGTTCAGCGAACAACTTGAACCTCAACATCTCGCTCAACCGTACATCAACCGATAACCAGCTCTTCCCACGCCGTGGTTCGGACTTCACGGTGTCGCTGACTATCACTCCGCCCTGGTCGAAATGGGACGGAAAGGACTATGCTCACCTGGCGACCGACCGCAACTCGCCTACTTACTCACAGGAACAGCAGGAGAAATACCGCTGGGTGGAGTACCACAAGTGGAAGTTCAAGGCACGTACCTTCACGGCGCTCACCAGCGGACAGAAGTGCTTTGTCCTCATGACGCGTGTCGAGCTCGGTCTGCTGGGCAGTTACAACAAAAACAAGAAGAGTCCGTTCGAGACCTATTATATGGGTGGAGACGGCATGAGCGGTTACTCCACAGGATATGCCGAAGAGACCATCGGTCTTCGTGGTTACGAGAACGGATCGCTCACTCCCTACGGTGCCGAGGGCTATGCCTACGACCGCCTCTCGCTCGAACTCCGCTATCCGTTCCTTCTCGGCAACACCACCATCTATGGGCTTGGGTTTGTCGAAGCCGGAAATGCGTGGACAGAGACAAGCAAGTTCAATCCGTTCGACATGAAACGTTCAGCCGGACTGGGTGTCCGCATCTTCCTGCCGATGGTGGGCTTGATGGGCATCGACTGGGCTTACGGCTTCGACAAGGTGTTCGGAACAAAGGGCGGCAGCCAGTTCCACTTTATCCTCGGACAGGAGTTCTGATGGGTTTGAGGTTTGAGGTTTGAGATTTGAGGTTTGGACTTTGAAGGAGGAATAACAATAATTATGAACTTTGGATTTTAAAGTAAACATAAAAAGAAAGATGAACAAGAAGAAGATATTGAAGACCGTATTGAGGTGTGTTTTACCTCTTTACCTTTTTTCCCTTTTACCTTTAACCGCTTCTGCACAGAAGTTTGCACTCATCGACATGGAGTATATCCTCAAGAATGTACCGGCTTACGAGCGTGCGAATGAACAGCTGAACCAGGTCAGCAAGAAATGGCAGGCAGAGGTTGAAGCACTCAATACAGAGGCATCCACGATGTACAAGAACTATCAGAACGAGGTTGTCTTCCTATCCCAGGACCAGAAAAAGAAACGGCAGGAAGCCATCATGGCCAAGGAAAAGCAGGCATCCGACCTCAAACGCAAGTACTTCGGTCCGGAAGGCGAGCTTTTCAAGAAGCGTACAAGCCTGATCACTCCCATCCAGGACGAGATTTACAATGCCGTCAAAGACATATCCGACCAGCGCGGCTACAGTCTTGTCATCGACCGTTCGAGCAATGCCACAGGAATCATCTACGGTTCGCCGAAAGTAGATATCAGTAATGAGGTACTGCAGAAACTGGGTTATTCCTACCAGTAAAGGGTGGGGAAGACAGCAAGACCAGCAAAGACTAGGAAAGCTATAAAGGTTAGAAAGCCAGAAAGGCTAGCCCTTTCAGATAACCAAGCAAAAGAACAACAAACAACTAAACAATAAAGAAGAAATGAAAAAGTTATTTTTGATGTTGATGCTCTGTGCGCCGATGACATTGTTCGCACAGAAGTTCGGTCACCTTGACTCACAGGCACTCCTCCAGTCGCTTCCGGAGGCTACAGCCGTCCAGAGCAAACTGGAAGCCAAGGGCAAGGAATACCAGAAGCAGTTGGAAGACATGCAGGCTGAACTGCAGCGTCAGGCACAGGCTTACGACAAGACAAAGAGCACGATGAATGCCACCAAACAGGCTGAGACAGAGAAGAACCTGCAGGATATGTACAACAAGATCCAGCAGACAGCACAGGACAACCAGAAGGCTTTCAACGAGGAGCAGCAGAAGCAGCTCGGTCCTGTTCTTGAGAAAGTACGCAATGCCATCGCAGCAGTTGCCAAGGCCGGAAACTATGTCTACATCATGGAGAAGGCCGCCGGCCAGCCGCTGTACATCAACGAGGCACTCAGCAAGGACGTTACCGCAGAGGTAAAGGCCCAGCTTGCCAAAATGAAGTAAAAACAGGTACGGGAGCCTTTGCCCCGTTGTCAGTTCTCCTTGCTTCAGCGGCTTGACAAGCCTCTGTGACAGGCAAGTCGTCCCGGTAAGTCCTGCCTTCGGGCGTTCATCATCACGGTGAGAGAAATTTATTTTCTTGAAAAGAAGAAAATATTTACGTGCAAAGAAATATTTTCTTTCATGAAAGAAAATATTTTTCTTCGTGAAAAGAATTCCGGGAAGACAGTCTACGAGGTTAGAAAAGACCTTCGCCTGCCGGCGGGCTGATGCTGTTTCAGAGGAGAAAAGGGCGAGGTCACCGCACGGATTTACGTTCTTGCGATGACCTCATTTTCTTACTTACACATAGAAGAGATAATAACAGACATGATGAAAAAGCCAATCCTTTCCTTCGTTTTCATGCTCTTGCCGCTTCTGGCAACAGCACAGCAGAACGTTCCCGCCTTCAAGTTCGCTTACTTCAGCTACGAAAAGGTGCTGCACTCCATGGCCGATTACGCCACGGCGACCCGCAGCCTGAATGAGCTGAAAGCTAAATATGATGCCGAGACCAAGCGTTCCGTAGACGATTTCAACAGCCGCTACGAGGACTTTCTCGACGTACAACGCAAGCTGGAACCGTCCATCCTCCGCAAACGACAGGCAGAACTGGAGGAACTGATGGACCGCAACATCGCCTTCCGGAAAGAGTCGGAACGGCTGCTGAAAAAAGCTGAAGACGATATCTATGCTCCTGTCCGCAAAAAACTCGACACGACAGTCCGCCAGATGGGAAAGGAGAGCGGATATGCCTTCATCCTCAATACCGACAACAACGGCCTGCCTTACACCAACCCGGCAATAGGGGAGGACATCACCGATGCGCTGATTTCGGTACTGAAACAGTAAAGGGAAAAGACATGACAAAATATTCCCAACAGCCGGGACCCATCGGCGTATTCGATTCCGGCTACGGCGGTCTGACCATCCTGCACGGCATCCGCCAGCTCCTCCCGAAGTACGACTACGTTTATTTAGGCGACAATGCACGTGCGCCCTACGGCTCCCGGTCGTTCGACATCGTCTATCAGTTCACACGGCAGGCGGTGATGAAACTCTTCGGACTGGGCTGCCAGCTGGTCATCCTGGGCTGCAACACGGCCTCGGCCAAGGCACTCCGTACCATACAGCAGAACGACCTCCCTGCCCTCGACCCGGACCGCAGAGTGCTGGGGGTGATACGTCCGACGGCCGAAATCATCGGCAGACTCACCCGTTCGCGACACGTAGGACTGCTTGCAACAGAGGGCACCGTCAGGAGCAACAGCTACAACCTGGAGATCCGGAAGCTGTGGCCGGACATCAAGGTGACAGGCGTGCCGTGTCCGTTGTGGGTACCCATCATCGAGAACAACGAGGCCGACAGCCCCGGCGCCGACTATTTCGTGAAGAAACGCATCGACCATATCATGCGCATCGACCCGCAGATTGACAGTCTGATTCTCGGCTGTACGCATTATCCCATACTCATGCCGAAAATCCTGAAACACGTGCCTCGCGGCGTACGAATCATCCCACAGGGAGAATATGTCGCCGAGAGCCTGCGGGATTATTTACGCCGCCATCCTGACATGGATGCCCGTTGCACGAAGCAGTCGACAGTGAAATACCTCACGACCGAGAATCCGGAGAAATTCAAGGAGACCGCACGCATCTTCCTGCACGAGGCAGTCGATGTGGGACACATCGACCTGGAGTAAGGCTTGCAGAAAGCAATAAAAAAGGTGTCAGTCCGTTAGATAAGAACAAAAAAAATAAAGAATGAAGAAGTTTTCTATAGCATTGTTCCTTTCAGCCATGGCGTTGATGGCAGCCTGCTCCGATGATGATACATTCACGACATCGAGGAGTAATCTGCTCTCATTCCAGACCGATACACTGCGGCTTGACACCACTTTCTCGAACGTCCCCACATCGACAAAGACCTTCTGGGTGTACAACCGGTCGGGAGACGGACTGCGCCTGAACAGCGTCCGGCTCGAACAAGGCAACCAGACGGGCTTCCGGGTGAACGTGGACGGCGTAGAGCTGTCTGCTGCCAACGGTTATCAGGCCAACGGACTGGAGGTGCGCGACAAAGACAGCATCCGTGTCTTCGTAGAGATGACATCGCCCAGAAACAACGCTGCCACGCCCCAGCTGCTGACAGACAACCTTGCATTCACACTCGAAAGCGGTGTACAGCAGAAAGTAAATCTCAGGATCTACAGCTGGGATGCAGAACTCATAAAGGGACGGAAAATCACGTCGAACACTACGCTGACCGGTACCAGACCCATCGTCTTCCAGGACACATTGAAAGTGGAGGCAGGGGCTACGCTGACCATTCCCGCAGGCATGACGGTCTATTTCTCCAACAAAGCTGCAATCGATGTGTACGGTACACTGCACTGCGAAGGGACGGCCGACAAACCCGTGACGCTCCGTGGCGACCGCCTGGACAAGCTGTTTCCCTATCTGCCGTACGACCGTGTGAGCGGTCAGTGGCACGGCATCCGCTTCCATAAGGACAGCTACGACAACAGCCTCACACATACGGACATCCATTCGGCCTACGACGGTATTCTCTGCGATACGGCGACGACGGAACGGACGAAGCTGACGCTTGCCAATTCCACTGTCCACAACTGCCAGGGCTACGGTCTGCAGGCGATAAACTGCAAGATAGAGGCTTACAACACGCAGTTCTCCAACACACTGAAAGACTGTGCGGCCTTCATCGGCGGCGATGTGACGCTGACACACTGCACGTTCGCCCAGTTCTATCCGTTCGACGGCAACCGCGGTGCGGCATTGAGCTTCGGCAATCACAGTAGCGGGAAAGACTATCCCCTGCAGGCCTTCAACGTCAGGAACTCCCTTGTAACGGGCTATTCAGACGATGTACTCATGGGTGGCAACAAGGAGAAGGTGACGGCCAATTACCAGTTCGACCACTGTATTCTCCGCACTCCGAAGCCAGACAAGCCCGCACTGCTTGCCCATTTCACGGATGTACTATGGGAGAGCAGCAAGGATTATCCTGACGGTGGAGACAGACAGTTCGTGCTGGTAGACGGCAACAAACAGCATTACGATTTCCACTTGAAGAAGCCCGAGAAAGGAGAGAAGTTCCCGGCTGTCAATACCGCTGCTCCCCTCTCCGATCCCCGTTTCACGACGGACCATGACGGAAGACAGCGTGACGACAAGCCCGACATCGGCTGCTACGAGTTGGTTATCAATTAATCTCACAGCTTATTATAGCCTATCCCCGCTCGTTATCGCTTATTACCGCCTATCCCCGCCCAAAAACAATCAAATATGAAGACAATAGACATCAGCATCAAGATCGGCTTCTGCCAGCCGGAAGAACTTCCGGCAGCCGACCAGCACCTTATCCAGACAGCCATCCATGCCACGGCCAACAGCTATTCTCCCTACAGCCGTTTCCGTGTGGGAGCTGCACTGCTCCTTGCCGATGGGACAGAAGTCATGGGTGCCAACCAGGAGAATGCCGCCTTCCCGTCAGGACTCTGCGCCGAGCGTTCGGCCATCTTTGCAGCCCAGTCCAACCATCCCGACCAGCCCATAACAACCATAGCCATTGCCGCCGCCAATGAATACGGACTGATGCGAAATCCGATCGTACCCTGTGGTGCCTGCCGGCAGGTTATCCTGGAAATCGAAGACCGATACAGACAGCCCGTCCGTATTCTCCTTTACGGTACGGCGGGTGTATATGTCATCAACACTGTCAAGGATCTTCTTCCTCTCCAGTTTGTCGGAGAGTCGATGAAGTAGGCAGCATACAGGGATAAGCAGCAGAAAGCATCTGAGCAAACTCACGGTTCTGTTTTCAACATTGTGTTTTTAACAGCCAGAAGGTACAAAGGATAAAAACTCCCAATGCCTGGGAACTATCGTCCCGACACCTGGGACACCTGTTCCCGACACCTGGGAATAACTGTCCTGATGATTGGGACAATACAGAAAGTAAACCATCCTGAATTCCCAGCAAGCCTTTCCATCTATGAGAGTTCTGCCCCCAAACTCCCTCTCAATCCCCAACAGTCGACAAAACATTTGTCCTGACTCCTCATGACTTCATCAACTCCTTTAACTCCGCATAACTCCTTTAATTCCTAATAAAAATATGGACCATTTACCCAAAGACCCCGCAATTCTGCTGAGCAGCGTGAATATGCTGCTGCGCGATAAAGAGTTCGATTCACTGAAATCGCTCTGCTACAATTTCAATGAAGACCCCGAACACCTCAAGGATTATATGCTCAAGGCCGGATATGTGTACAGCGAAGAGCAGCATCAGTTCCGACCTGTCGGCTTCGACAAGAAGCAATGAGTTCCCATTGTCCTTGCCCGACCTCCCTTGAACGGCCTCGCAAAGACGCTTTCGGTCAGGCTGTACAAAGCCGTCCGCAACGAAAAGGAGAGCCTCCTTACAGTCCATGCGGCTGTCGAGAGGCTCTCCTTTTTTACTATGTTTCACAAACGTTATTTGCGCTTATAAACGATGTTCTCGTCTGTAATCTTTTCTGTTCCGTTATGCGTATGCGTAATCGTCCCACCCTTCAGGTCTACCCGGAAGGTCAGCGTGGTTGCAGGCTGCTGCTCTCCGTTGGCCGGAATGTACATCGTCAGCTTCGTACCGTCAAGGGCATACTTATAAGTGTTGGTTTCACTGTGCGTTTCGTCCTTACGACGATGTCCGTCCGGTGTTACCTTCTTGAACGTGATTTTATATCCGCTTTCATTGACTACTTCTGTGTCTGAAACGAATTTCAACGATCCCCAGTGGGTGGTCGTGTTCGCATTTCCTTCCTGTATCCTCTCAAAAGACCACTCTGTATTCTTCAGCGGGTTGTCCTGAATTACCTGATTGTCATTATCCTTGCTGCAAGAAGAAAAACTTAACACCGTTGCCACGATGGCAACAAACAATTTCATACTTTTCATCATGTTCTGTACTATTGAGTTTGTAAATTCGGCTGCAAAAGTACATAAAAAGAACAGTATATGAGTAATATAGAACATAAAATTTCTTTTAAATCATTAAAACAGCCATTTTGGGTACTATACCAATCAATCAATAGAATGATAAGAATTCTTGATTCCAACGACAGTATTATCGTGTTCAGACAGGGAAAAATTGTCATGAAAGATGGTTAACGCTTCATTAAAATCCTCGTGAAAAATACTTAGTACTTAGTCTATAAATTTAATTTCCATCTGATAATTCTTAGCCGATATGGACAATAATTAAAAGTTGGAAACATATCAAAATAATCCATTATGGATAACTTTCATCTCATATATTTTTCTTAACTTTGCCAATAACTAATCCTTAAAAAATGATTAAATGACTTATAATTAAGTATTTACATCATAATAAGAAAAAGGAAAAGTGACATTGAAATTGAATAAAATAGAAAACTATAATACAATAAATAATGGAAATAACGAAGCGTAACGGTGAAAAGGAAGCCTATGATAATAATAAGATTTCAACAGCCATCAAGAAGAGTTTCATCAGTACAGGGAAGAATGTTCCAGACAATGAAATAGCAGGAATGGTCAGTAAAGTAGAACAGTTCATCACTGACAATCCCGAGCTGCGCACTGTCGAGGACATCCAGAACCGTGTGGAGAAGTGCCTCATGGAACATGGCCATTACGAAGAAGCGAAGAACTACATTCTCTTCCGCCATCAGCGCAACGAACAGCGGCAGGCCATCAACTACATTGCGTGGGCTGTCGACGACCGCCAGCTGGCTGATGTCCTGCACCGTGTAGCACACGAATACCGTGAACGGGCCTACAGCATGGTGACGCTTCAGGAGAAGTTTGCCAGCTTCAGCAAGCCGGGAATGTCGCACAGAGACGCCATTGACGCACTCATCAAGGCGGCTGTAGAGCTGACGACACCCGAGGCACCGGCGTGGGAAATGATTTCCGCACGCATCCTCTCGTACCGTTCCGAACAGAAAATCAGCCGGTTGGAAGACGAACTGGGTCTCAAGACCTTCTACCGGAAAGTGAAATATATGACCGAAGAAGGGCTTTACGGCGATTATATCCTACAGAACTACAGCGAAGAAGAAATCAACGAGGCGGCTTCCTTCATACGACCTGAACGAAACGAACTGCTGAACTACTCCGGACTCGACCTGCTGCTGAAACGCTATGTCATCAAGAACTATTCTGGTAAGGTGATTGAGCGGGTACAGGAGATGTTCCTCGGTATCGCATTGCACCTGGCCATGCCGGAGAAGAAGGAGAACCGTCTTCTATGGGTACAACGTATCTACGATCTGCTCAGCCGGCTGGAGGTGACCATGGCGACACCGACGCTCTCGAATGCCAGAAAACCGAACCATCAGCTCTCAAGCTGCTTCATCGATACCGTACCCGACAGTCTGGACGGCATCTACCGTTCGCTGGACAACTTCTCACAAGTGAGCAAGTTCGGCGGTGGCATGGGGATGTACTTCGGAAAGGTACGTGCCACAGGTGGCAATATCCGTGGTTTCAAAGGCGTAGCCGGCGGTGTCATCCGATGGATGAAACTCGTCAACGACACCGCTGTAGCGGTAGACCAGCTGGGAATGCGACAGGGTGCCGTGGCAGTTTACCTGGATGTATGGCACAAGGATCTTCCCGAGTTCCTGCAGCTCCGCACCAACAACGGCGACGACCGCATGAAGGCACACGACATTTTTCCGGCTATCTGTTATCCTGATCTCTTCTGGAAGATGGCCGAAGAAGACCTGAATCAGAACTGGACGCTCTTCTGTCCGAACGAAATCATGCGCATCAAGGGCTATTGTCTGGAGGACTGTTACGGCGAGGAGTGGGAACGTAGGTATCTTGACTGTGTCAACGACCAGCGTCTCTCGCGCCGTATCATCAGCATCAAGGACATCGTCCGCCTCGTCCTCCGCTCTGCTGTAGAGACCGGAACACCGTTCACATTCAACCGGGATACCGTGAACAGGGCCAACCCCAACGGTCATAAGGGAATGATCTACTGCTCCAATCTCTGCACGGAGATAGCCCAGAACATGGCTCCCATCGAAACAATATCCAAGGAAATAGAGACGGAAGACGGTGATACCGTTGTCGTCACGAAGACCCGTCCGGGCGAGTTCGTGGTCTGCAACCTGGCAAGTCTGTCGCTTGGCAGACTTCCATTGGAGGACGAGGAGCAGATGAAAGAGAAGGTGGCGACGGTTGTCCGTGCGCTTGACAACGTCATCAGCCTCAACTTCTATCCTGTTCCCTACGCCCGGATCACCAACCAGCGGTACCGTTCCATAGGTCTGGGCGTGAGCGGTTATCACCATGCACTGGCCAAACGGCACATCAAGTGGGAGAGTGAGGAGCACCTGCAGTTCATGGACAAGGTCTTCGAGACCATCAACCAGGCGGCTATCCTCGCCAGTTCTGACCTTGCCAAAGAGAAAGGAAACTATCAGTTCTTTGGAGGAAGCGACTGGCAGACAGGTGCCTACTTCGACAAGCGAGGCTATGACAGTGCCGAATGGCAGGATGTCCGCCGCACGGTCGCACGGCAGGGAATGCGCAATGCCTATCTGCTTGCCGTCGCTCCGACCAGCAGTACGAGTATCATTGCAGGGACGACAGCCGGACTGGATCCCATTATGAAGCGTTTCTTCTTGGAAGAAAAGAAGGGTAGTATGCTTCCACGGGTTGCTCCAGAACTGTCGGATGAAACCTACTGGATGTACAAGAGTGCCTATCTCATCAACCAGAAGTGGAGCGTCCGCGCCTCCGGCATACGCCAGCGCCATATCGACCAGGCGCAGAGTATGAACTTATACATCACCAACGACTTCACCATGCGTCAGGTACTCGACCTCTACCTCCTCGCCTGGAAGAGCGGTGTCAAGACCCTCTACTATATCCGCAGTAAGTCACTGGAGGTGGAAGAGTGCGAAAGCTGTGCATCATAAGCAAGGAGTCAAGGGAGTTAAAATCATCGCTTATCATCGCCCATCATCGCTTATCATCGCTCATCACCGCCTACTAAAATATTCACACAATGGACAATAAACTGAAACGTAACACATTATTCAATCCCTCAGGCGATACCGACCTGCGCCTGAGAAGAATGATCGGTGGCAACACCACCAACCTCAACGACTTCAACAACATGAAGTATTCATGGGTCAGCGACTGGTACAGACAGGCCATGAACAATTTCTGGATTCCGGAGGAAATCAACCTGTCACAGGACTTCAAAGACTATCCACGGCTCGACAAGGCAGAACGTACGGCTTACGACAAGATACTGAGCTTCCTCGTCTTCCTCGATTCCCTGCAGAGCAACAACCTGCCGACCGTCAGCGAATACATCACTGCCAACGAGGTGAACCTCTGTCTGCATATCCAGGCCTTTCAGGAATGTATCCACAGCCAGAGTTACAGTTACATGCTCGATACCATCTGCAGTCCGGAGGAACGGAACGACATTCTCTACCAGTGGAAGACGGACGAACACCTGCTGAACCGCAACAAGTTCATCGGCGACTGCTACAACGAGTTCCATGAGAAGCGTGACAAGTTCAGCCTGATGAAAACGCTCATTGCCAACTTCATCCTCGAAGGCATTTACTTCTACAGCGGCTTCATGTTCTTCTACAACCTCAGCCGGAACGGAAAGATGTCCGGCTCGGCACAGGAAATCCGATACATCAACCGGGATGAGAACACCCATCTCTGGCTTTTCCGCAGCATCATCCTCGAACTCAAGAAAGAGGAACCGGATATGTTCACACCCGATAGAATAAAGGTTTATGAAGACATGATGCGTGAGGGGGTACGGCAGGAAATAGCATGGGGACAGTACGTCATCGGCAATGATGTACAGGGACTGAACGAACAGATGGTGTCCGATTACATCCGTTATCTCGGCAATCTCCGCTGGTCAGGCCTCGGTTTCGGCTTCCTCTATGACGACAACCAGAAAGAGCCGGAGAACATGAAATGGGTAGGGCAGTACTCCAATGCCAATATGGTAAAGACCGACTTCTTTGAAGCCAAGAGCACGGCATACGCCAAGAGCACGGCACTGGTGGATGACCTGTAAGGAAGTACATGGCTGGCTTCTCTGGCAGAAGACAGTACCACCAGAACCCATATCATCCTGTGGAAAAACCTGTGGATAACTCCTTCATAACCCTGTGGATATCCACACAGCTACGGAAGCAGACAGCGCATCGTGGATATCCACAGAGTTATTCACGCCGTTTTAGGGAAGTTTTACACAACTTACACGCTAAAAAAGATATAAACTTATTATCTTTGCACCGATTGGGGAAAATGTGGATAAACGGGTATAGCAGCTGAATACCAGACAGAAATTATAAACACAATCTGTCGACAAGCCGCTACCACGGGTTGATAACCATTCTGCCAAGAAAACGGCAGAAAAGTTCTGCACAAATCCACAGCCTATCATACTAAAACATTCTTTTTCTTTCAAAAGAGAGAAATAAAGAATAATATATGAGTTGAACGGATTAAACTGAGAATATGAAAAAGCTGAAGAATTATATAGTCTGTCTCCTGGCAATGACGGCTGTCAGTGCGTCGGCACAGTGTACATTCCGCAATACGGCTTTCAGCAGCGGCGAATACCTGACGTACAACCTCTATTACAACTGGAAGTTTATCTGGGTCAAAGCGGGTACGGCATCGTGGTACACGGTCTCATCCACCTACAAGGGTATTCCGGCTTACCGTGCTTCGCTCACCACACGCGGGAACGGTCGGCTGGACGATTATTTCGTGCTGCGCGACACCCTCCTCACCTATAACTCGAAACAGATGGAACCGCTCTACTTCCGTAAGGGAGCCAGGGAAGGGAAGCGTTACACGGTGGATGAGGTGTTTTATTCCTATCCGAACGGCAGGAGCAGGCTGCGCCAGCATAGAATCAACAATGACGGCAGGCATCAGTGGATGGAGCGCACCTACGATGATTGCTCTTTCGACATGATGAGCATCTTTCTTCGGGCACGCAGCTTCAATCCTGAAAGCTGGAAGAAAGGCGAGGTGGTGAAGTTCCCTATCGTAGATGGGAACAGCCGGCATGCCGCCCGAATCGTCTATTTAGGAAAGGAGAACATAAAGGCTGACAACGGTCACAAGTATCGCTGTCTGCGTCTCACCTATTATGAATATGAAGACGAGAAGTGGCGCGACATTGCCAGTTTTTACGTCACTGATGACAAGAACCACATCCCCGTCCGCCTTGATATGCGCCTGAAGTTCGGCTCTGCCAAGGCATTCCTGGTGTCGATGAAGGGCATCAACAGTCCGGTTACGTCACAGGTGAAATAAGGGTGTGTACCCAGACAAAATGGTTGCTGCCAAAAACATCATTCTGTAACGGCCAGATACGAAAAGAGCCATATCAATACTCTGGATGACAGGTACTGGTATGGCTCTTTTCATTTTTTTTAAGAACAGTCTTGGTATGAGCGTGTAAGGCTGTAAAGTTGTGCCGACACGGCTCTTCTCCGGCTGCAATCTGTTTCCATTCGGGCAACAGATTGTAAGTGTGCGAGCCCTCAGCACGATCGGTGTCTGTCGACAACACAATATGTGACAGGCATCAGCACGTCTGTAGGGAAGGCCGGTTCATTCCTGTTGCTATGATATACGGTAAGATGCTGATGGATGACTTATGCAGGAAGTATTTATCGGACAGCACTGATATTTGTCGGGAATTCGGTCACCACAGATGTACAATACCGGAATTTTCCGGATATCATAAGCCTTTGTTTTATCCATACATTTAACGGTAGAACCCTGTTTATCTCCTTATTTGCGCTATAAGACCCGGTTCAACTCTCCCGCTTCTTTTCCCGGACACTTACTTGAAAAAACGATTCATATTGAGAATGACTGCCTGCAGCTGTCGTGGATTCATAGGATAGCCGGGGACGGGGCGCATCTGTCTGTCCATTATCTTGAGGTTTCCCGAACCTTGTTTCTCTATGATCGTACCGTCAGTGCGGATGAAGGCATAGTAAAGGTCATGTCCGACAAGGTGCCAGTCGCGTGGGGAAGGATCTTCGAGATACTTTCCCATTGAATAGTCCGATGGCGGATTGCTTACGCCAAGTACATCGTGAAGCAGTGTAGGGGAGATGTCGTAATGCGTGGTGCGGTAATTCCGTTTGCCAGGCGTACAGCCTGGATAATAATAGATGAGCGGTGTGCCGATTTGGTACTGCGAGTAGTTGGATGCATGGCCCCAGTAGTTGTTGTGGTTCTCGTTGAACTCCTGTCCGTGGTCGCCTGTGATGATGACGACAGTATTCCGCAGCAGGTCTTTTTCCTTGAGTTTGTTCAGTGCCATGCCGATGAGCGAGTCGGCTTCAGCCACCGAGTTACGGTAGAGATTGAAGAAAGGAGTAGGATCTGTGTTGTTGTCCAGCTTCATGTAATCAACATACTCCCAGCTCGGTTGGAAGCGGTACAGTTTGCTTTTCGGCAGTTCCATATTGTGCGCCATGTCATAGAAGACAAAGGAGAAAAAAGGCTTTTTTCCATCGTATTTGTCGAGGTCGACCATGAAGTCATGCGTGATTCGGTTGTCACGGTCATAGGTTGTCCGGCCCGGTGTGCTGATGTTCAGTCCCTTTACATCCCTGAAGAGCATCTTGGCGAAGGGCGGGTATTCGAGCGTGGCACTGGGGTAGGCCTGCACCTGGTAGCCTGCTTTCAGCAGGTTTGTAATGAGCAGCGGCTGTGTGTTTCCATAATCGAAGCTTTTCCAGTAATAGGCAGACACGCCCGTGAACAGTCCGAAGATGCCGCCGCTCGTGGCATTGCTTGCACTGAGGTGGTGGGAGAACAGCTCGGCATGGTCGGCAAAGGCGCAGATGTTCGGCGTACATTTACGTGTAAACGTACGTGGATTCCAGGAGTCGATACAGAGGATGACAATGTTCAATGCCTTTTCCGGTTTGTTGATTTTCAGTGGATGAAGCGGATATTTAACGGCTGTCCCGTGGTTCTGAAAGCGTATCTGGTTCAGTTTTTCTACATCGACAAGTCCTAATCTGCCCAGCAGTTTGTTGGCACGCAATGGGAAGTAATAAGGAAGCACGTCGGTTGTCTCTATGACAGACCCTTTCATCGTGGCACCTCCGTAGATGTGTATTCCCTGTGACAGAAGCACGAATAACAAAAGCGCAAGCAGTATATTCCGGTTGAGATGGCGGCAGACAGGATGCTGTCCAAGCCATCCGGAGGCATACCGAAGGGAGAAGCTGATCAGGAGGAAGACTGCTGCAAGGGATATGGCCTTTACGTATTCCCATGTACTGAATACGAAGATTTCTGATGCACCGGGCCCTGTAAGCATTTCCAGGACGAGTCCGTTGATATGGAAATGATAGATGGAATAAACATAGCTGTTGACGACTGCCACGATGAAAAGCAGTGCATAGACAGCAGGAAGTACCGTACCGGCTATCCGGCGACGGCATCCCGTCAGTGCCAAGGGCAGCTCTAATGCAAGGAAAGGGACGAGACAGAATACGGCAGCATGGGTGACGCAGGAGGCAATGAAGTATATCCAGCCCACGAAATCCATCATCTCCGTGCTCCGCCCGTTGAAGATATAAGAAAAGAAGATGGCCGCCAAGGTCACGGTGGCAAGTGTATAATACAGAAGTCCTTGTCTGATGTTTTCCTTTTTAATTTGATTCATTCTTATTTGTAGATGTTTATGATGATGTGACCGGCCGTGCAGGAAGAGAAAAGACTCTGTCGTCGCTGCTGTCTGTTGCAGGAGCCTGTTGCGTACAGAACAGGATGTCTCTCTGCGGATTTCGTTACGCACCGGTTGACCGTTGGATTCCTTGTTCAGGAGTGCAAAGATACACAATGAAACCGTAATAGGCTGCATTCCCGTACATTTTTTGTATCAACCGGATGGATGTCAGAAATGAAAGGAAGTACCGGTATTGTTTTCTATGGCGGAAAGAGTGACCGGATGGGAAAATACTCGCCGGCCGACAGCTTTCAGACAGGATTACAGAGCTTTTTCATCTGTTGAATATAAAAATATTATTTTTCTCCTCAAAACATTTTGTTTTCTCAATATTATTTTGCACTTTTGTCCCCGGATATACTAACATAAGCAAAAGAATAATCTATGGAAAAGGACAGATCCGTGGTGCAGTGACGGAACAGGCAGTCCCCCTTTGATATGCAGAAATCCGGGCAAGGATGTCTGCTGGTGGGCTTGCACTGTTTTTCTGGGAGTATGCTGCAAGGTGAAGTCCTCATCAGACCATGTTGGAAAAGAAGAAATATAAATGCATTTTTGCAATGTTTCCAGCGGCATTGTATGCGGCAGTCTCTTTCGCACAGACCGTTCGGACGGTTGCCTGTGACGAGGCGGACAGTGTCTGCACTGCTGCTCTCCGTCCGGGATACAGGATCGTCTTCAACGATGAGTTCAACGGTGCGGACGGTACGTTGCCTGACCATAGGGTGTGGAAGAACTGCAAACGGCGTCCTTCAGTGACGTGGGCAAGGTTCTTGAGCAGTTCTCCTGCAGTTGCTTTCCAGGAAGGAGGAAGCCTTGTCCTGCGTGCTGTCCCTGATCCGGACAGGCCGACAGATGATGCGGCGATGCTTACGGGTGGCATAGAGACAAGCCGGAGCTTCGCTTTCCGTTTCGGAAGGGTGGAGTGCCGTGCGCTTGTCAACCCTTTTATCGGGAATTTTCCGGCCGTCTGGATGATGCCCAAGACGGATCTGAAATGGCCTCTGGGTGGAGAAATCGACATCTTCGAACAGATCAACGAGGAGCAGAAGGCCTACAGTACGGTACACTCCGCATGGACAAAGAGCCATCCTGATGAGCCGCACTCGGGTAACGTCAGCCTGCCGATGGACCGTTACCACATCTATGCGATGGAGTGGGGGGAGAATGCGCTTACCTTCTACACAGATGGAAGACAGGTGTATCAATACACGAAACAGAATGACAGCCAGGAACAATGGCCGTTCGACAAGTCCGACTTCTACCTGATTCTCAACCAATCGGTGGGTGACGGGTCGTGGGCGGAAAAACCAGTCTCCACGCACATTTATGAGATGCGGATCGACTGGATACGTGTTTACCAGAGAGAGGAGACTGTCTCAAACAATGTCATAGTCCCTGTGTCAGGAGGTTCTGACAGCATGAAAACCTATCTGTTGCAGGTCGGAGGAAACGTAAAGGAGACTGCAGATTGCCGGAAGGAGACTGTGCTGAAGGAGGGCAGAAGTCCGTCGGTTGACTGGTACCGGGAAATGCTATAATACAGAAACAATTTTACTAACATAAACAACGAAATAATCTATGGAAGAACAAATCGAAGTGAAAGAACTCGACAATGTTGTCGTACATTTCTCTGGCGACTCCGGTGATGGTATGCAGCTTGCTGGCAATATCTTCACTACGGTCTCGGCGACGGTGGGCAATGGCGTGTCTACATTCCCGGACTATCCGGCTGACATCCGTGCCCCGCAAGGTTCACTGACAGGTGTGAGCGGTTTTCAGGTGCATATCGGTGCAGGAAAAGTCTATACGCCGGGCGACCGCTGCGACGTGCTTGTTGCAATGAATGCGGCAGCACTGAAGATGCAGTACAAGCATTGCAAACCCAACGGAACCATCATCATTGACACCGACTCCTTCGGTCCTCGCGACCTTCAGAAGGCCGAGTTCCGCAGTGATGACTATCTGGGCGAGATGGGTATCGACCCCGACCGCGTCGTAGCCTGCCCGATAACGAAGATGGTAAAGGAGTGTCTGGCAGATACAGGAATGGACAACAAGTCCATGCTGAAGTGCCGCAATATGTTTGCACTCGGTATTGTCTGCTGGCTGTTCAACCGTGACCTCACTCTGGTTAACAGCTTCCTTGAGAAGAAATTCAAGAAGAAGCCGGCCATTGCCGAAGCGAACATACGTGTCGTTGAGGCCGGTTACAACTACGGCCACAATGTCCATGCCTCCGTTCCAAACACCTATCGCATTGAATCAAAGGTGAAAGAACCGGGACGTTACATGGACATTACGGGCAACAAGGCTACTGCCTACGGTCTGATGGCAGCGGCAGAGCGTGCCGGACTGCGTCTCTTCCTGGGTTCTTATCCTATTACGCCGGCAACAGACATCCTCCACGAGCTGGCAAAACACAAGTCGATGGGCGTGACAACCGTGCAGTGTGAGGACGAGATTGCAGGCTGCGCATCGGCCATTGGCGCTGCTTTTGCAGGTGCACTGGCCGCCACTTCGACATCCGGACCGGGTATCTGCCTGAAGAGTGAGGCGATGAACCTTGCCATCATCGACGAGCTTCCGCTGGTCATCATCGATGTACAGCGGGGCGGTCCGTCGACAGGTATGCCGACGAAGAGCGAGCAGACCGACCTCCTGCAGGTGCTCTATGGCCGCAACGGTGAGAGTCCGATGCCGGTCATTGCAGCTACCAGTCCTACCGACTGTTTCGATGCTGCCTATCATGCCTGCAAGATTGCATTGGAACACATGACGCCGGTCGTGCTCCTTACCGATGCGTTCATCGCCAACGGCTCCTCAGCCTGGAAGCTGCCCGATATAGACCAGCTCCCAGAGATTCATCCTCATTTCGCAACGGAAGAGCAGAAATACAAGTACAGTCCTTACAAGCGCGACCCGGAGACACTGGCACGCTATTGGGCTATCCCCGGCACGGAAGGCTACACGCACATCCTCGGCGGACTGGAGAAGGACGGCGAAACCGGCAGCATCTCCACCGACCCGGAGAATCATGACCTGATGGACCACCTGCGCTGGGACAAGGTGGCGCGCATCCCTGTTCCCAACCTGAAAGTTCTGGGTGATGAAGCGGATGCCGACTTGCTCATCGTCGGTTTCGGAAGTACCTACGGCCATCTTTATTCAGCCATGGAGGAACTTCGCCGGAAAGGACATAAGGTAGCCTTGGCACAGTTCAAGTATGTGAACCCGCTGCCGAAGAATACACCGGAAGTACTCGCACGTTACAAAAAGGTGGTCGTTGCCGAACAGAATCTCGGACAGCTGGCAGCCCTGCTGCGGATACGCATCAACAACTTCGCACCTTACCAGTACAATCAGGTCAAGGGACAGCCTTTCGTTGTCAGCGAGCTTGTCTCAACTTTTGAGAAACTGCTCAAGGCTCCGCTTCCAAAGGAAGAGAGCGGCACCTTCTATACGAAAATATTACAGTAGACGAGTAAAAAACAGATAAATTGGTAGTTGTTAATTGACGGTCAAGGGGGATAAGAATCAAGAGTTGATAATCCCATCATTGCTTATCATCGCCTATCACCGTCCATTACCGCTTATCAACCCCTATAATTTAAACAGACATGAACCAATATACAGCACAAGATTTCAAGAAAGGACAGCCTCGTTGGTGTCCGGGCTGTGGCGACCATTTCTTCCTTGCAAGTCTGCAGAAAGCAATGGCAGAGTTAGGTGTTCCACCTTACGAGACAGCTGTTATCAGTGGTATCGGATGTTCGAGCCGATTGCCCTATTATGCCAATACTTACGCCATGCAGACCATCCACGGTCGTGCGGCAGCCATTTCGACAGGTGCCAAGGTTACCAATCCGAACCTGACCATCTGGCAGGTATCGGGCGATGGTGATGCTCTTGCTATCGGCGGCAACCACTTCATCCATGCCATGCGCCGTAACATTGACTTGAACATGATCCTTCTGAACAACCGCATCTACGGTCTGACGAAAGGGCAGTATTCACCGACCAGCCCGCGCGGCTTCGTCTCCAAGTCGAGCCCCTACGGTACGACCGAGGATCCGTTCCGTCCCGCCGAGCTTTGCTTCGGCGCACGTGGCAACTTCTTTGCACGCAGTGTGGCAAGCGACAACACGGAGACAATCGCCATTCTCAAGGCGGCCTACCAGCACAAAGGAGCTGCCGTGTGCGAGATTCTGCAGAACTGTGTCATCTTCAATGACGGCTGCCACAATTCCGTTTACACCTCTGCGGGAAGGAAAGAGAATGCTATCTACGTCAAACATGGCGAACCGCTTGTCTTCGGTCCTAATCAGGAGTACGGTCTTATGCAGGAAGGATTCGGCCTGAAAGTGGTGAAAATCGGCGAAAACGGCATCACCCGTGATGACATTCTCATCCATGACGCCCACTGCCAGGACAATACCCTGCAGCTGAAACTCGCCATGATGAGCAACGAGAACGGCTTCCCGGTAGCCCTCGGTGTCATCCGTGATGTTGAGGCTCCTACCTACGATGCTGCCGTCAACCAGCAGATTGAAGAGGTAAAGGGCAGGAAACCTTACCACAATTTCATGGAGATGCTGGAGACGAACGACATCTGGGAAGTGCAGTAGGCTTGTTTTATTTTCCCTGTAAGTCAGGGATATAGCAGAGGGCATTATGTCCTAAAAACATAATAGGAGGTCGACACTGATTTGTAGGTGTTTACCTCCTTTTTGTTTTCTGCTCTATTTGAATGTCGTACTTCCTGTTCTTCTTTTGTCTCACACTTCATGAAGTCTATGCTATAACCCAGGCCCAGTAGATATTTTTGTGGAATCCAAACTCGTTCGATTGATAAAAAGTTCCTCTGAAAATTATAGTGGAAGGATGCTGACAATAAGGATAAAACTGCCGACTATTTACAACGAAAGTTTATTTTTGATTTGCTGTCACTTTTAACATTCTTCATGAGCGCATTGCGTATCAGCTTGTTATACATTTCTAAAGCGTGACGGCAGTGACAGGAAAAGGATTTTACGGCTGATCCGTCACAAGCGTATCTGCGATGGGCAAACTGCTTCTGTCCGGGCATTATAATGCCTGATGCCGTTCGTGCCGGGTCTTGACACCGATGGTGAATACCATCAATACCAATGGTGTTTATCCTCAACACACTGACAGTAAATAATCAGAGTAGGGGATTACTGTTGTAGCGGTTGCATTATAGTAAGGCGTAAATGACAATCCCCATTGATCATCTACTGATTCATAAATATACAGTATATACAAAAAGGATTAGATACGTTTTCCTGCCCGCAATCAAACTGAATCTGAGCGGATGGAAAAGAATATCCAATCCTTCTTATGTTATTATTCTGACCTGTATCAGTGTCTCTGGCTCTCCATCGATACTATCTTCTGTGTTTTCTCCGGCTCTTTTTTCTGTAATTACCGGAGGATTCTGAAGCGGCCTGCTTTGCCTTCAACGGACGGCCATCGTCAAGTGTGAAGTCGAGCTGTCGGCGTTCCAGGTCGGCTTTTGCCACCTGAATACGGACGGGATCACCGAGCTGGTAGACGTGATGGCGGCGTCGGCCGACGAGACGGTAGTTTTTCTCGTCGAACTCATAATAGTCGTCATCGAGGTCACGCATCGGTATCATGCCTTCGCAGTGGTTCTCATCAATCTCCGCATAGATGCCGAAGCTCTGGATGCCGGAGATGTGTGCATCGTAGCATT
>ERZ772945.720-NODE-720-length-25792-cov-2.912771_pt1 | contig 25792 bp, 26 predicted proteins | sample MGYA00511681_ERZ772945 | MGnify/ENA primary metagenome ERZ772945 (study PRJEB29015, sample SAMEA2737943) | human oral metagenome | biome: human oral; feature: human-associated habitat; material: dental | place: China | collected 2143 ...
TAGTAAGAGCTCTTACCATACTTCTTAGCTTTATTAGGATCAGTAATACCATCTGGAGTTGGTTCAAAGAAGTCTTTTGCATCTAATTTATCTTTAGGTGTAAGAGCATTAGAGATGCTTGTATCTTTCTGTAAAGAGGTTTTCTGCACGTCACTCATAGCCTCCAGTACAGGTACATAGGCTTCGTTAAAACTTTGCTCCTGGATACTTTTGAGTCTCTCAGTTGCCTTGATATTGGCTACAATAGACTCGTTAAGTAATCCATTATAATAAGATAAGTTTATTTTAAAGTCATTAAAATTGACTTTATCACGAGAATCTTGGTTTTGATAAGCATTAATAAAGTTTTGGTCAAACTCTACAGATTCTTTAACCACATCTGTAGCCTGATTACTATTGTATAGTCTAGTAATAGCAGTAGCATATGGAATAATATATACGAACTCCTCACCATACTTCATTGCATTATAAGCAATATCTTGGAATTTCTTCGCTAATTTATACTTATGCTTAATAAGCTCTACGTTATTAACTATAGTCTTTTGGTTACTAACCATAGAGAAGTTTGTTTCTGCTAGTGTAATATAGTCTTTAGCGAAATGGTCAGCGGATAATACGTTGTCTAATAACGTACTTAATGCTGCATCTAACTTAGGCATATACTTACAAATCATATCGATTTCAGCATCATAGTCTTTAAGATTCTTATTATTGAAGAATGCATTATATAAAGACCCACTAAGTTCCATATCATTACCAAAGATTTGGTTCATATCATCACTACTAGCTGTACCACCACGTGAACGTAATAGTTTAGCATATAATGTAGATATATTATTTAACCCAGTTTTATAACTAGAGTCAGAGATGATACGTTCTACTGTATCAGATATATTTGCATCCGATGCATCTAATTCATCTTTAGCATCTGGTTGAGTCATATAAGCTCTTCGATACAAACCATTGAGCATATTTAGAATAGACTTAGATAAGTCACGTTGCTCAGCTGTATCTTTTTTAATATCATCAGCCATCATTTACCTCCTTGAAAAAAGTAGCATATTAGTAGGATGTTTCAGCATTTAAAGGCTATGACCCAGAGAGCCATAGCCTAAAATATATACTAACACAATAATTTGAATACTTGGTCGATAATATAACCGTTACGTTTGAATAGTCTAAATACTAATAGTTTAAACTTAGATGTAGTCGGAATATCATATAAGTATAATTCCATCTTATCACCCTTAACTATAGGGAAGATACCACGAGAAATCATACATACATAATCTCTCTTCTTAGTTTCCACTACAAGCTTAATTGCACCATCACTGGCTTTAGCATCCAAGAAGTATTGGAACTTATCTACAAATCTTTCATTATTATATTGGACTTCTAAGTTCTTTGTATCCATATAACTCAAGATAGTATAATACTTATCTAGTACATCTTGACGACCAAACTCATAGTTATCATATAAGAATGTAAAATTCTCTTGTTTCATACAGTTCTTGAAATCAAGACAATTGATATTAGCATTACCCTCAATTGGTTTATTTGATGGTGGTGCTACAATTTGCATATAAGACATCCCTGGACCAAATCCAAGTAACACATTATCATTCTCACTATTAAAGATGCTATCACACTTTAGCATCTTTATAAGGTTATTATAGTAGTCTACATTATACTCTTTCGCCATCGTTTATTTCTCCTTTGGATAATTCTTTAGGTTTAAACATAGATTGTACTTCTGTATCAGAATGTCTAAACATATTTAAAGTTGTATATGTATCAGGTTCAACTTCCCCAAGTATACCATCAGTATAAGCCATGAATGGTTTCTTGGTTTGAATTCTTGGTGCATTCATTTTAATAGTATGAACCATCTCTTCAATATTAGGCATATTAAGCCACTTATGACAGAATGTAATACTATCATCTGTGGCTATGTCTTCTATGAACTTAGCACCACTTAAAGCTTCATTATTAAACTTAATCATACCAATCTGAGTTGGTGCTGATAGATTGAACTCACGAATAATACTAGGATATAGAGAACTAAAGTCAAAGTCTACTGAGTTATCAAATAATAACACTGGTTGGTCATTGATTCTAATCTTAGCAAAGTCACTAATAAGATTGGGGTCTGCTACGAATGCACCAGGGAACTTCTCTTTAGGTTTCTCTTTAAACTTATTGATATTATTACCATGAACAAACCCATCATTGTAGTATATCTTAACACGTTGGTTATTAAGATATACAGTCTGTCTATGCGCTTTAGCATATCTAGTATTTGTATCAACTGTAGTATTGTATACATAGTCAATATCACCAGTTTCTTTTTCGATACATACCTGAACTATAACATCGACTACGTTATAAAAGATATATGTCTTAAAGTCTTTAAATGGTAACTCACCAATATCTCTAGTGATATGATGATAGTCTAACTTAGCTACACCAGCAATTTGTTGACCGATATCATTTAACTTATTAGATTGATAAGCCGCTTGTCCTTTACGTCTAGAAGCAAACTGAATCATTTGGTCTAAGTATACAGTATATGAAGATATCTGTGCATAGTCACCACGTTCAGCTAATGCTTGACCAGCACGTTCATCTACATAGTAATAGCATTCTTTAGTATAGAAGTCTGGATTACAAATATAGTCAGATGCTTTCTCACCAAATTGGTCTTCTATACGAGCAATGATATATGGTAAGTCGAATGCCATGTTCCATGCTAACATGAAATCAGGTTTCTCTTCATTGACTCTATCAAATAAAGCATGTAATAGCTCTTTCTCATCACTAAAAAATAATGGATGCCATTTCATGTTTTCTAAACCAAAGTGTTTAACCCTATCATTACCACCAACTGTAGAACGAATAAGACTAAATAACTCTCCAGCCAATCCACCATCTCTACATTGTAATTCAAACTCTTCTACAAGCACATTACGTGGATCTCTGAGAATATATGTATAAATATTATTACCAAAGATATAAGTTACTGCAGATACTGGTGCTTCACCTGGTTCTGGAAAATCACCAGCAATCTCTGAGATATCAACTTCAATATCAAAATATGCTTTAGTCGGTGGGACTCTGATTTCATTAGAGAATCTCCGGCTAAACCAAAATCTATAATGGTCAGATAATTCCATATCAGATAAGAATACTGTATTGCAAGTATGTAACTTAGTATTAGCACCAAAGTCTCTAGACTTGATATTATTATAGAAGTATTCTATATTGCCTGTATTCTCTGCGATAGATTTAAGAAGCTCACCATTATTACACTTAACTGGTATAACCTTATCTCGTTCAATGTAATCATAATGATGAGTGATTGATTGTGGGTCTTTAGCCACAAAATATATGTATTCTGGATTCTCTATCTCACATCTAACTTTCTCACCAGTAGTATTATCTCTGGCAACCATAACTATATATGGGGATGTCCATCCAGCTTTATCTTTCTTGGATTTTATATAGAATGAGTTCAGTAACGTTAAGTCTGACCCATCAAAATATTGGTCGTATATATGAAGCATGATTGTTTCCTCCTATTAATGGTATGTGGTCGGAGTTGTAAAAACTTACTATTCCAATTGAAATCAAGCTAAATAGGCAAAAAATAAATAAGGGGTGGCAAGACACCGAAAGGGAGTGTCTTGCCGAAGTTCAATGTGATACTGTGGTAGTAGGGTGATTTATATTATATTTATTATATAGGGATTTATAGGCAGGTGTATATAAAATGTATTTCCGTTCATATTCAATGGTTATATTATTTATTTAAAGGAGATACCCAAAGGGAGAGTTGGGTAAAATATACACCTGCAGGATTTATTGTTTTGTGTTTTTTGTGTGTTAAGAATATAACTACCACAGTATCACCATTATAGTATATAACTGAAATTATCTTTAGTTATCGTTTTAGCATGCTCATTTAATAGTAGATATAATTCTCTAGTTATAATTCTATATCCAGGTCCACTACCGTATAGATATTTGATGGCTTTACCGCCATCAAATACAAAATCCTTTAATGCTTCATTAATAGTAGGGTCACTTAAGAAGTCATCTATTGGTATACAGTTACTATATGCCGTATACTTCATATAGTGTTTAAAGAATGATATAATCTCTTTACCATCTTTATCAGTTATTACAAAAGAAGCTTGTTCTCTTTCTTTATTTACGTCAATAGAAAGATAGAAGTTTTTAAATTCAAAGACAATATCATTAGGATTATATTTTATATTCTTTAGAATGGTTACAATAAATTTCTTGTTTATATCATAGATTAGTTGACTTTTCATAGATATTTCCTCCTGTTTAGTTATTACGAAGTTAACGTCTATATAAAAACCAATATGAAGCCTTATAAGGAAAGGAAATAAAAAATATGGAAAGCATGTTTACTACTGCAACTGATACGGAGAATAAAGAACTTAAAGTTGAGATTACTCCGCCTAAGAAAAAATTATTTGGTGGTATGAGAGATAATAATAGTATTAAATTAGATGAGCCACCTAAAGAGTTAGTTGTTCCAACTAAACGACGTGGTCGTCCACGTAAGGTTAAACCTTTGAATGGTGAAGATGGTGAAGTTAGACAAGAAAAAGCAGCCATCTTAACTACTAATGTACCTATTGCTGAGATGTATGATGAAACTAATGATATGCTTAGAGAAACAGTATCTCAGTTAGGTGTATTACAAGATGAACTTAAGACAGAGTTCAATCAATTACGTATGTCATCTCGTCTTAAGGGTAAATACCAATATATGACTGATATGGCTAGTGTAATCTCCACTATCACTAGTACTAAGTTAAGTGCTATTAAAGCTATCAATGATAATATCACTACAGCAGCTAAATTGGAATTGTCCCGTGTTAAAGATCTTAAGATTGATGCCGGTGATGATAATGCTGCTATCATGGGATTATACAAAAACTTATTGGATGCTCCAAGACAACAATTGGAATCCACTGGTTTTGTTCCACCACAAGCTATCCAAGGTATGGACTTCCCATCCTTTATTGCTCAACGTGCACAAAGCTTTGATTTGATTCCTCCATCTGATAGAACTCAATTATCCCCATCTCAAGAGTTTACTCCAGAGCAAAATCGTATGATTATGGAATCTAATCCTAATACTAAAGTCGTTGTAGTATACGATAGACGTACAGATGCTAAGTACTTTAAGATGATGAACTTAGCTACAAAACAATATGTAGAAAACGTAAGTTTACCAGATGACTTCTTACTTGAAGCTATGCGTATTAACTTCGCTACTGGTACAGCTAGAAACTCTAATACTAATATGGACTTTCCATTAGTAGTTATCGGTAATGATGGTCGTATAGAAGAAGCACCATTAATCTCTCAAGCTAGAAACGGTAGTTCCGCATCATTCGACGATGGATTCTAAAAAAAATAAAATAAGATAAGGGATACAGGTATTAAGCCCTGTATCCCATCTTTTTACTTTTGATGCAACTCTGGGTCGTTGCGATACGCAACGTACATCGTAGCAACAAATGGGGTAAGTATCCCCATAAAAATGTACATGCCAATTACTTCTAATTGGGTAATTGTCATGTAATTTTCTGCGGTTTCCCGCAAGGCTGCTGGAGCTGAAGCTGGGAGAATTTCCCAGTTCCACCAATCTACTCCTAGTATGTATACTAGTTTGGTTGTAATAACAACCCCTAGCACTACTAAAGCCGCAAAAGTAATGTCAAGGTAATACTTCTTTAATACGTTAATCATGGTAATATCCTCCTGTATAATAATAAATATATTAACCATTGTATTACCACTATATTATACAACTGAAAATACTAAGTTTTACGATTTACTAAATCACTAACAAATAAGTATAAAAAAAAAATAATACATGGGTAAGAATGTTCTGTATCCTTACCCATGTATATTAAATAACTATAACTGATCTTCAGTTATAGCTATTTTGATTCCTGCAGCTATGAGGAATCGGTAAGCCTTAATAGCTAGGCTACGTGGTACATTATTTATACCCTCGTAACGGTCAGCCACAAGACTCATAGCAGTACGGATCTGCCAATCTAAGTTGGTAGATCTTTCCGCTAGGTGATTAGCGTAGTTACCTACGCAACCACTTTGGACCATAGGGACTCACCTCCTTATGACCTGTAGGATATACTCCTACAAGTGTATGGTTATATTTAGATACAGTTATTGTGAGTAGCTGTATCTACCATACACATTTATAGTATGCAATTGTAAATTAGTTTACTTTATAAAAAAAATAATACATGGGTAAAGAAGAGTATCTTTACCCATGTATACCACTACCTATACCCCGTATTTGTGGTATAGACGCATTCTCCATGGCGGTACCATGTGAACAATTAGTGTATCTTTATCTGGTAATCTTTCGCCAGACTCAGTACCAACTGGAATGCTTTCAGAAGCTAGCCGTCTAGCTTCTAGCTCAGGATTCTGAGCACAGATAGCGAGAATAGATTCTCGTTCTCTAGTCATAGGAGTCACCTCCTTTCGGCCTGTAGACATATGTCTACAAGTGTATGGGTAAATTTAGATACAGCTAGTGTCATTAGCTGTATCTACCATACACATTAATAGTATATAACTACAATTTAGTTTACTATATAAAAAAAAAATAATACATGGGTAGATGAGTGAACGCCTACCCATATATATATTATTACCTATAAGTGATTTTCAGTTATAGGTAATTTGATTCCTTCTGACTTGAGGAATCTGTAAGCCTTAATAGCTTCATGATGCGTTACATCATTAATATCGAAGTAACGATCAATCACTAGGCTTATAGCAGTTATAATCTGCCAATCTTTATTGGCAGATCTTTCTGCTAATTGATTAGCGTAGTTACCTACGCAACCGCTTTGCATCATAGGGATCACCTCCTTATGACAAGTAGACTAATGTCTACAAGTGTATGGTTATATTTAGATACAGCTATTCACAGTAGCTGTATCTACCATACATGATTATAGTATATAATCATAAAACAGTTTACTATACAGAAACTCCCATATAGGCATTGCCTATATGGGACTTCTTTTTAATTCTTACATACTAGGAAACAAGAAAGTATATAGTATCTTGATATAAGGTAAGGAGGAAGCACTATGAGTGAAGATTTAATTTCTGTAGTATCTGATAAAATGGGTACATCTAGTAGTACAAGTATTTATGATGTATTATACCCAACAGGGTTCTTTAATGTAGACTATTTGAATGGCTATAAGATTAATGGTTATCATAAAGACGGTACTAAATTCTCTTATGATGCATTTGGTATTGTAGATGGCTCTTTCAATTTAGTTGTAGGACGTACTGGTTCTGGTAAAACAACAGCCGCTATCCAATGGGGTGCTAATATCATTCGTCGTTTTGAAAATGCAAGAATGTTTATCGCATCTATCGAGGGTGGTATTACTATTAACCGTCTTGAAGCATTAACTGGTTGGTTTGGTGATGACTTATTTAAACGTGTAAGTATTCGTAATAGCGGTCTTAATGTAGAAAGCATCTATAAAGAAATCTTATCTATCTATGATGCTAAGATGGCTAATAAAGATGAATACTTATATGATACTGGTCATGTAGATTCTCGTGGATTACCTATCATTAAGATGGTACCAACTGTTTATGTAATTGATTCTGTAGCTAATATGGTTCCAGAACGTGTAGCTAACCGTGGTGAAATGGGTGGTCAAATGGATGCAACTGCTATTGCTAAAGCTAATACACAGTTCATCAAATTGACTATGCAATTACTTAAGACCGCTAATATTATTGTATTAGCAATCAATCATATCAATAAACGTGTAGAAACTGGTTTCATGCCAACTAAGAACGATATCCCATATCTTAAACAAGATGAAACATTACCTGGTGGTAAAGCTATTAACTACGACGCAAATAATATCTTCAAATTAGATGATAAGAAGATTAAAGAAGAATCTTTCGGTTTCAATGGTAAAGAAATCGTAGTTCAAATGATTAAGTCTCGTACTAATAAAGCCAATATGACTACACCATTATTGCTTAACTTTGATATTGGGTTTGACCCATACTTCTCTTTATTATTGCTTCTTAAAGATACTGGTCGTGTTAAAGCCAAAGGGGCTTATATGCAACTAGATGAGCATGCTGACATGAAGTTCACTAATAAGAAATTCACCGAAATCTTATTCAGTAATAAAGACTTCCAAAAAGTATTCTTTGAAGCGGCTAAAGAAGAATGTCGTAAGTTGTTAACTCCGACTAAGACTTTGACTGAGTCTGTAGATAATACATTGTCTAATGATGTAATGGCATTGTTTAGAGCAATGGACCAAGTAGAAGAGTAATTGTATATTATAGTTTTGAGCCAGAAGATTCCAGCAATCTTCTGGTGCAATTCTATGCTTGTTACGTAATGGAAAGGGGTAAGTACATTGGCAACTAGCGTAAATATTGTAGACGAAATTAAGAAATATGAAAGGAGATTGAAATTCCCAGAAGAGGCATTAGGTAAAGAGTTGGCCGAACCTATTCCGACAGCAGTATCTGGGTCACGTAAATTATTGTATTCTACACAGGCCGACCAAGTCATGTCTTTGAACACACCTGAAGTGCCGTTCTTACAGACAGGCTACGAGAATGAATTTGGACATAAGTCCACATCATTCAAACAATACAAAGGTGATGACTTAGTTATCCTAGATAAGGTTGATAAGTTCAACTGGATACCTAATCATCACTATTTTCTACTCACATACAATGCTAATAAGAATATGATTGATGTGGTAGAACGATGCTCATACTTACATATCACAGAAAGTTATGGGTATGACCAAAATACCAAATACTTAGACTCTCTAGGTATTGGTAGTAAAATCCGTACAGGCGATATCTATCTCAAATCCAAAGGGTTTGATGAATATAATAACCGTATGGATGGTGTAAATCTATTAGTTACTTATGCAGCTATCTCTGATACTACAGAAGATGCTATTGTATTATCTGAAAGCTGTGCTAAGAGACTAAGTTCTCCATTATACCATAAAGTCCAAATCATGGTCAATGAAAATGATATCATGCTTAATCTATATGGTAACGAAACCATTTATAAAGTTATGCCTGATATCGGAGAAGAAGTATCCAATAGTCTTCTATTGGCTACAAGACGTGAGAATAAACAAGAATCCTTGTTCTCTCAAGTATATTCTAGACTTATGGATATTAATATGAATGACAATAAGATTACCGCTACAGGTACTGTAGTTGATGTCAATGTCATTACTAATAATCCAGAGATGATGGAATCGTCCAACTATACTACACAGCTTAGAACGTATTGGAAAGAGTCTATTCGATTCTCTCAAGAGCTTGTAGATAAAGTGGATATGTACAAAGATCGTTATCCTAATGCTAAGATTGGATACGAACTACAAGTATTATACTCTAGAGCAAAGAGATTATTAGATGGAGAGAAGTTCTCTCTTGATGGTAAGAAAGCTTTCTCTAATATCTTCCTTGAAGTTGTAGTACGTGAAAACAATGAACTACATATCGGGGATAAGATTACCAATCGGTATGGTGGTAAAGGTGTTATTAGCCGTATACTTCCAGATGAAGAAATGTTTGAGACTATTGATGGCCGTAGGGTAGAAATGATCTATAACCAAGGCACTTCTACTAACCGTCTTAACCCAGCTCAAATATTTGAAACTGAAATAAATGCAGCATCTGCCAAACTTCTAAGATACTTACCTATGGATACCCCATATGAGGTAAATCAATCATTAGAACGTATTGCTACATTTATGAGTATCTTTACTCTAATGCAAGCTAATGCATTCAGGGAATATGTATATGCCTTGAATGATGATAGCAAGTTAGAGTTGCTTAAGTCTATGAAGAATGATGGGTGTATTATCCTATCAGTATCTCCGATACAAGAAAACATTGACCTAGATAAGTTAGTAGCTATGTATGAGTTATTCCCTGAATGTGAGATTGATTATGCTTACTGTCAATTACTTGATAGTAATGGCAATCCTCGCAAGGTAAGAACTCAACGTCCTTTACTAGTTGGTCATCAATACATTGTAAGACTTAAACAGTATGCAGAAGATAAGTTCTCTGTAACTTCATTGTCTGCTACAAACTCTAGAAATGAAAATAGCCGTAATAAGAATCCAGGTGAGGGTGGACATAGATTCCCTAATACTCCAGTACGTTGGGGCGTAATGGAAACATCTGCTATGCAACACATTGGTTCTTGGTTTAATGCTATTATGCTTCTAGTATATAGTACGTCTCCACATGCAAGACGTAAAGCTAAGAATCTATTAACAGATTCTCCATTCAATATCGACGTTAAAGTTGATAGTGAATCTAAATCTAGATCTGTAGAAGTGCTTAATGTATATCTACGGACTATAGGCTTAAGGATTAGATTTGATAAATATAAGAAAGTGATTAAGAGTATATTTGCTCTACCATCTTCTATCCCAAGCATGTTTATCAAAGTTCCTGATGCTGATCGTAAACCTACAATTGAAATGGTGGATGATAAGAAAGGGTTTAAGATTCCACAAATCATCTTTAAAGGTGATGATCCTAAACCTAATATGTTTATCAACCCACCTAAAGAGGAAGAAGAACCTCAGAAGGAGTAAGCTATGTCTGATTTGAGACAAGTTTATATGGATATACTAGGGGGCAACTTTGAGTCTGCCCTCGATCCTCAAAATGTATATCTTATGAATCATATAGCAACTTGTGCACTTCAAGATGAGAATAACGTACGTCTTGATGATGTAGAGTTGGTATTACGTATAAGCAATGCACTATACAATGGTACTGATATTGAAGTATTACCACTTGAAGATGGGGTATATGATCTTTTGTTAGAAATGTATAAGAGATACAACCCTAACTTCCAAGTTGGTGGAGCCAATATTGGTATGAATAGTGTACGTAAAGATAAAGATGATGCTTCAGGGTATCCAAATATGTTTATACCAGTTCCTATAGGGATTGAGAATACATATGGTATGGACATTCTAGCTTATGGAAATACATCTAAGTTTGTTGCACCATTATCATGGAATAATGGTCAAGTATCTGATAGACAAAGAGACACAGCTCATAAGTATCCTGAATTAGTTGGTACTCTTGATAAGTGTAAGTTTGTATTAGATAATAAAGCATTACTTGCCGGTGTAGCTACAGATCCTAATGTAAAGATCTTCGAAAGAGATTTCATTGGATTACATTTCCGTATGGGTATAAACAACCCTACAGATATTTTGAATATGGTTATGGAACTTAAGTATGATGGTATCTCTATTGAAGCCGAAGTATCTAATCATGTAGTTTCAGCTAGAACTCGTGGCGATTTAGATAATGATAGAGCTACAGATCTTACTAGCGTATTGTATGGGTATAGATTCCCCAATACTATTCCAGACAATGAGGTCTTTGGTATGAAGTTTGAAGCTATCATCACTAAGTATGATATGGAAAGACTTAAAGCAAAGACTGGTAAATCATATACCAATATGAGAACTGCAGTATCTGGTATTCTAGGTTTAGCTAATGCTAGAGAATACTTAGAGTATATTACTTTGGTTCCATTAGGTACATCATTACACTTCGATACTAGAGAAGAAGAGCTTATGTTTATGAATAGATACTTTGCAACTAAAGTTTCTAATGCATATAAAGCTTTCTCTGGCAGATATGACCATGTATTATACATGGTAGATAAGTTCGTTCAAGATGCTGATATGATGCGACCATATATGACATTTGCTTATGATGGTATTGTAGTATCCTATAATGATGATCATCATAAACAAGTCTTAGGTCGTGTAAACCATGTCAATAAGTATAGCATGGCTATTAAGTTTAATGCTATGAAACGAGTAACTAGATTCCGTGGATATTCGTATACAGTTGGCTCTAATGGAGTAATCACTCCGATGATTATATTTGACCCAGTAGAGTTCAATGGCACAGTTCACTATAAAGCTAGCGGTCATTCTTATGAACGATATAAGAAACTTAGTCTTAGATATAATGATGAGATTGAAGTTGCTTATGTAAATGATGTAATGCCATATGTAAGTAAACTATACAATACAAACAATGATAAGAATGAGAAGCTATATCCTATAGAACCATTCATTGATCATTGTCCAGCATGTGGTAGTCAATTAGTAGAATCTTTCTCTGGTAAGACTGTATCTTGTGAGAATCCAACTTGTCCAGGTATCCATCAAGCTAAGATGGTTAATATGATGGATAGATTAGATTTCAAGAACTTTGGTCATGCTGCTATAGAGAAACTAGAAATCAAGTCTCTTAGAGATCTATTTGAAAACGTAGACGAGACTAGATTGTTCAATGCAGGGTTTAGAGAGCGTGGTATAGCTAAGTTCCTAGACCAGCTTAATGAAATCAAATCCAGAGATAACCTAGACTTTGTTATTGTTGGGTCTTTAGGTTTCACTGATATTGGATTTGGTACATGGTCAAATATCTTCAATGTAATTCCATTAGATTGTCTTATCAAATTATCTGATGATGAATTATCTGATAGACTATTGGCTATTCCAGGTATAGGTCAACGTACAGCAGATACTATTCTTAAAGAACGTGTAGTATTTGCTGATGACTTAGTCTATATCTATACGAAGATACCTAATCTAAAACATAGCATCAATGCTAAGCCAGCTAAACGTATATGCTTTACTGGTATTAGAGATGCTAATATAGAAGCAGCTTTAATGGCTAATGGAGATATGCCTAGTGAATCAATAACCAAGTCTACAGATTATCTTGTAGTACCTTATAAAGAATATACATCTTCAAAGACAGCTAAAGCTGATAAGTATGGTATTCCAATTGTAACTATAGATGAGCTTGTATCCCAACTAGGGCTAAATATAAAAGTTTAACCCTAGTGAAACAAATCTATAAGTATATATTATAACTTTAGATAGTGAATTTGCTATCTAAAGTTATACTGGTTATTTTATTATAGGAGGATCTTACAATGATCAAAAATTTAACCGAAACAACAATTTTCCAAACTTGGAACTCTCGCTTAGTTGATGAAGTAGGCTTTGATGTTCCATTAGCAAGTTTTAAAGAACTATTCCGCCCAATCATCTTCTCTTTGGCTAACTTCTTATCCAAAGTAGGTGGTGCGGACATTACTACATCTGCAGTTACTATTAGTAATACAGATGGTGTATTCTTGTGTGCATTGTTGGTTAACCGTACAATCGACCAAGAAAACAAAACATCCTTTGACGTATCTTTCACTACTGATAAGGAATTAGTAGACAATAGTGAATTATGTCAATACACTATTGCAGCCTCTGAACGTGAGCTTCAAGAATTCGTAAACAAATTCATTTTGGAAGAAGTTAAAAATCGTTTCCAAACACCTGAATTGCTTTATGATTTCTTGCGTGTGTTATTCAGCACTATCTTGAATTACACAAATAGCTTGACTCGTGATGAAATCACTGAAGAGGGTCTTGAAATCGATATCGAAGACACTATTACTATTGCAGTATCTTTAGATGACGAAAGTAATCGTGTAGTAACTATTGAACCAGGTACTGCATTGAAAACTTACGTTAAAGACGACAAATGTAACCAAGCTCAATAATATAAGATTATACATGGCCAGGATCTAGGGGGATTTTCCCCTAGATCCTTGTATAATTTTTATGAGCGGGGTTAATCATGAAGCGTGCAATATGTGAAGGGAAACTACTTACTCTGTACGATATAGATACAGACTATAATGATTACTTTATGAATGATACATCATTCATGGGGTATATTGATGAGGGGACTGGTATCATTTACCCTAGTACTACTCAAACGTATATAAGTAAGAATCCTGGCAAAGCAGGGTTTTATAAGCATGGTCCATTCTTAAGGTTTATTGAACCATCAGAAGAAGAGAAAGATAACTTTACTTTTGATAAACTGGAACATGTTGATTGGGATAATACATCTAGTATTAGTGACGTAGTAGCTAAGTCTAAAGAGGCATTCTCTTTAGACAATAGATTGCTCAGTAATGTCACACCAGATAATATCTTTGCACCACCAATTCATACCGATGATTCTCCAGAGATGGTTGGTATGAAAACAGCTATTGCAAAGAAGAAGATTGACTTAGACTTATATGGGTATCGTTTTGGAGAGAACTTCAATAATGATAAACGTATATTTGATAAGCCATCTATGACTTTGAATAAGTTAGTTACTATCTGTGATAAGACAGATATTGATGCTTATCTTATTCTCAAGGATAAAGAGGGAGATATCCCTAATCCTATGGGAGAAGAGATAATGATCAAACTAACAAATGGAACGGAAGAGGAGGGTAACGATGAATAATAGTTGGCAAAGCAAGTTCATTGCCGATTATAACGATAAGAATCGTCCTAAGTTTAATGACGTATTCTTCTCTAAATCCGACGATGCTATCATCGAAGACCTAAAAGCTATGCTTATATCTTGTCAACGTGATAAGTATTTCACAGTTAAGATATTAGGCTTCGATACTATAGAAGACTATGATGAAGTAAACAGACTTCTCATAGAAAATAATGATAATATCACTGTACCAATCAAAGATAGTTATCTTAAGATACTCAAGGTAACTTACTATATTGAAGTCAATGGGTATAGTGATACATTTGATGTATATATTGCAGTACCTAGAGTATTTGAGGGTGCTTATATTATACTAAATGGTAATACGTACTTCCCATCTTTCCAATTGGTTGATGGTAGTACGTATAACAATACATTGGCTAAATCATCTAAAGTACAAAAGATTACATTAAAGACAGTCTTTGGTGCTTTACGCATGATTCGTAACTTCTATGACTATCAGACTACTGATGGTACTGTGCTTAATGGCACAGTATATTCTATTATGTCTAATGGTGCTTCATATAAGGGTAAAAAGAATACCGTAGATAGAAAGGTTCCAGCATTCAAATACTTATTTGCTAAGTATGGTTTATACGAAGCATTAAGTTTATTTGGATTCGATAACACTATCTTCATTTCTAAAGACCCATTTGAAGAAGAAGAAAATTTCTATACGTTCAAATGTCAAGCCACTACTAGCCGTATAGGTTATGTAAAAGTAGCTAAGATGCTATTCGATAATGACCGTGTATATCAATCAGCAGTTATAACTATCTTAGATAATCTTCGTAGTTTAAAAACTGGATATACAGCAGAGTCATTATTCGATAAAGACTACTGGGTTGTTTCTCTTGGTGCACATTTCGTTAAGAATAATATGGAATATGAGAAAGGATTATCTGCTCTATATTCTCTAGAAGATCAATACGATATAGTCACCAAGAAGAATATCAGATTACCATATGAATATAAATCTAATACTAAGATGGATGATGGCAGAGTTCTCTAATATTCGACTTAAAGATAACACTGATGTTACTAATAAGCGTATTAGATGGTCTGAATGGATTGCGTCTCTATATGTAATGAAACTAAATACAGGCATGTATCGTTTACATGATATAGCTAGACGTCTTAAATCAGATACTGTAATCAAACGTTTTAGACAATGTATCGATATCAAACCTATGTACTTAATATCTGAGTTACAAAAGAGTGGTATCAAAGGTTTCCGTAATATGGTTAATGAACGTGATGCTATATTACAATTAAAGTGGACTTTCAAAGGACCTACAGGTCCTGGTGAAACATCCAATAAGAATCTCGAGGGTAGACTTAAACGTATTTCTCCATCTCACTTAGGTATCTTAGACTTTAATACGTCATCGCCAACTGAACCTGGTACTAGTGGTATTATGTGTCCTTTGAATCAAAGTGTGTATGATGGGTATACGTTTACTAGTGATGGTGAACCTAATAGCTGGGATGCATCTTTCAATGAACTTAAACAAAGTTACAGAGATGCTATTGGTGTTAAGTCCGCATTTGAATTAGCAGATGATATCGGAGCTGTTCTTGAGGGAGCAGATGATGGTAAGAATCGTGCTATCTATGAAATGTATCAAATGGGTAAATCCATAAACCTAGCTAAACAGTCAAACTATCAACCTGGAGATCTTATAGTCGAAGATTAACTGGGGAGTGTTTACTATGGCAGTAAAAGATATTTATCACCGTGTGTTTATTATGTCTCGCCAACAAATGGAAGAGATTAAAGAACGCAATAATCAACTAGGTTTAAAAACAGAATTCGGTAAAGTAATCGTTAATGGGGTGGAACGTGTATATTCCGATATCATTCTTGATATGGCGAATTGCCGTTATTCTGATGCGGTTAAAGTTATCGAAGGCGACATTCGTGCTATTAATCACACTGAAGTTGTTTAACTAAAGTAAGTATATAGTATGGGTCCAATGACCCATACTATATACATTATTTTTATTAGGAGGAAACTAAAATGAATATTCCGGCTACACTAAGCTTCTCTAAATTAGCAGAAGATCTTTTTAATGCTATCTTTAAAGATGAAGAAAGATATAGTCTTATGCCTAATTGTGATTACTATGGTGAAAATGCTAGATGTCTGGCTTCATGGATTAACCGTATTTTTATTATGGAAGATAAAGAAATAGATTATAATAAAATACGTATGATAATCCATAGATTTCCAACAAACAAACTAGTTGGGTATGTATATCTAGATACAGAAGATGATAAGATCAATAAAAATGAATTTATCTCTACTATCCGTGTAGACATCGATGGTGAAGATTATACGTATAATGAAATTATGCTAATCAACATTAAATCCGTATTGAAAGCTCTACAAAACAAGAACTATGATGTATTTATCAGTCTATGCTATGAGCTTACTAAATACATCTATAGAAGTGCTACACCTGAGGCTAATCAGGATGCAGTAACTGCTATTACTTTGTATATTGATTTCATGTATAATCAATTATTCTCTGATATGGAAATGCCACATACATACGCTAATAAAGTATACCGCACATTATTGGATACCAACTACTGTAACTATAAGCCAGTTATCGAAGCTATCAAAACATTAAGTGATACTATTGCTTGTGTATACTTCTTACCATTGGTTAGTGATATTCTTATCGAAGCAACTAATACACCATACTATACCGAAGAAATTGGTAAGGGTATGGTATCACGTATCTTCGAAGATGAACGCTTTGAAATGGTTGTACCAATGATTGTCAAAGACTGTTTACAAAATCTACCTAATGATAAGATTTTATATACAGCATTGGCACATGCGCCAGCTATCTTAAAGTATCTTGGTGATGAAAACCATAAAGAAGACAGTGATACTTTAGTAGCTTACATCAAATCTAAAGTCGATGACTATGTAAAAGACCATCCAGAACTAGCGAACTTCAAAGGATTTGAAAATAATGATAAAGCATCTTATAAACCAAATGGTAATTTCATTGTACCTGGTCAAAAACTAAATGAAAAAGCTATCTTAGATGCTAAAGAAGAATTCTTAAAGAATAAGAATCATAGTAAGAAGGATTAATATGGCTAAGTCAATGTTTATTCAAGCTAATGAGTGTCCTGAATGTGGGAGTAAATCGTTATATCTTATATCTCTTAAAGGAGAACGTACTCCATATTTGACTATACTCATTAAGCATACTGACCCATATAACTGGATTATGGATTATAAGCATGATTTCAAATTCAAATGCACTAAGTGTGGTAAAGAATATGAAATCGATTGGAGATATAAAATACCTATCCCAATAGACTGGACCACACAAGCTATGCTTAAAGCTCTTGATGAGCTAAACCGTGGATAACACAAAGTATACAGTATGGGACATTGTTCCCATACTGTATATTAATTTTTAGTAATATTTAAACAGACCTCTAATAAGGAGGAAGAACGTTATGCGTATTACATATATAAGATTAGAGAATTATATAGGTATTTACAATGGTCGTGGTGATGATATATTAGAGATAGATTTATCTCAAAATGTGAATCCTATCGTGATTATACGTGGTACCAATGGTAGTGGTAAGAGTACATTGCTTAAATCGCTTACACCAATTAATGATGACTCTAATGCTATTGTTCCTGGGGTAACTGGGAGAAAAGTTATACGATATCTACACAATAATATAACTTATGAGATAGAATATGTGCACCCAATTGACAAAGAGGGTAAACGTAAACAGACTAGGGGTCAAGTCTACAAATATGGGCCTAATGGTAAAGAAGAATTAAATCCAACTTGGAATGTAAGTTCTGCTAAGGATATCATTTACTCATTATTTAATCTAGACTCTAACTTCTTGGCATTAAGCCAACTATCTTCCGAAGACCGTGGCTTAGCTGATAAAAGACCAGCTGAACGTAAGTCATTTGTATCTTCGATTATTAGTGGTATTGAAGCATACAATGCTATGTATAAGATTATATCCAAGAAGCATTCTATGTATAAGAGTCTAATACAATCTTTGACTGCAAAGATTAATCGTATTGGCAACAAGGAGGACTTAGACCTTAGATATAATACAATAACTAAACAAGTTAGCCAAGCTATATCTGATAGAGACGCATCTATTCAACGTATAGCTATGCTTAGGGCTAAGCTTGATGAAAACAATGCAGAGAAGCTATTAGAAGAGTATACTAAAATCAGAGATAAGTATGAACTCAATAAGAAAGAACGTGTCTTATTAACCAATAGTCTATCTCAGTACTATAAAGATAGAACTTCTAATATCTATACAGTAGAAGAGCGTGCTAAGTTCATTAGAGATGAAGAGATGGAGCTATCTGAGAATAAGACTAAACTACCACAATGGGAAGAGTCTTATAAGGCAGCATCTAATGAATACTCTTCATGTGAACTTAAGATAGCAGATATCAATACTGAAATCAATAAGAAGAAATCTAGATTAGAGACTTTTATTGATACAGACTTCTCTGAAGAAGAATTTAGTAGATATAATGAAGCTGTAGCTAATCTTAAAGCTATAGAAGATGATATAGCTAAGTTAGAATATCGTATAGATAATAAATCAGAGTATGATAGACTTAAAGAGTTATTCGATATGATGAATAATTTCTCTTATGCTATTATGGATAGATATGAGTTCATTACTAGAGAAGATGTAAGTACTTTAGTAACTAGAAACTCATCTTTCTATGAGAATACTTTAGGTACTATAACTAAAGAGATCGAAGAATGTACTAAAGAACGTATATCTACAGAGGCAGATATTGGTTTCTATGAGTCTTTAGTAGAGAAAACTAAGAATCTTGAGCTTAAACCTAAAGATTGTAAGTTTACTGATTGTATATTCATAGTAGAAGCTATTGAAGCTGAGAAGAAGAAACCTAAAGATGCTTTAGTTAAGTTATCAGCTAGACTTAAGAAACTAGAAGACGGGTTAAAAGAGCTAAATGATAACTTACATCTTACAAATGAAGCTAAATCTTTTATGGATAAGCTAGAAGCATTACAAGTTGTCTTTGAAAGTAATAAGTCTTATCTATCTAAGATAGGTGCTGATGATATTTGGAAAGGATTTATTGAATCTATTACTAATAATACTACAGCTAAGTTCTTAGAAGAGTATGTATATAGAGCCACTAACTCATATAACTTACTTGAAGCTAAAGAATCTGTATCTAAGGTAGTTGATTCTCTTAAAGAATCTGCTATTAAGTACAATGCCAATAAAACTATTATCGATGAGATTAATGGTGATATTGAACGTATGGAAGCTGAACGTAGAGGATATGAAATAGATTTGAATGTATCTTATGAAAAGATGGGTAATTACTCAGCTCTAAGAGATGAATACTCTTGTCTTATCAATCAAGCTGAAACTAATCTTCCTCATTTAGATAAAATACAAGAGATTGATATTGAAATGAGAGAGTTAGAAAAGAAAGCTGCTGAGTCTAAGGCTAAACGTGACTTAATCAAGGAACTTAATGCTAAGATTCTTGAAGAATCAGCTATAGCCGAACGTTGTAAAGACAACTATAATGAACTCATAGCTCAACGTGATGATATTGCTCATAATAAGATTCTTATTGATGAATATCATAAAGAGATGCAAGAGTATACTGATAACTACGAACGTATCGAAGCTATCAAGTACTATGTATCTCCAAATACAGGTATTCAAACTATATTCATTGGTGCTTATATGAATGATATCATGGTTAAGGCTAATGAATTGGCTTCATGTATCTTTGGTGGTGAATTCGTTATCCAACCATTCGTTATTAATGAAACAGAATTTAGAATCCCATGTCTAGGTAGTGGATTGATGAATGATGATATCTCTTCTATGAGTACATCACAAATCTGTATGCTATCTATGATTATTAGCTTTGCTATCTTAGCTAATGCTAGTACTGATTACAATATCCTTAAGCTAGATGAAATTGATGGTGGTTTAGACACCGAAAATCGTATTCAGTTTATTACCCTACTGGGGAATCTTATTTCGATGGTTGGATGTGAACAATGCTTCCTAATCAGCCATAATATGGAGTATTCAGACAGGGTAAGTGTAATAGATATGACAGCTAGACCAGTTGAGATGAGATAAATGAAATCGTTTATCAAGATTAAAGAAAGTTTTGAAGAATTCCTGGCTACCATGCTAGTTATCATGTCACCTATAGTGTGTATATCCTTATTTCTTACATGGTTACCCCATTTAGTTGGGTGTAACCATGTGAATGAGACTGTATATTATATAACTTATGATATAATAGCGCCTGTATTTATTATTACAGCATCAATCGCTATAGTTATTTGGACACCTCAGGTTTTACTGAGTGGCCTATGGTATTTATTCAAAAGGATTAAGAAAGCATGGAAAAATTAAAGACTTTCATTAAAAGAGAAATAGTTATTCTCTTAGGAGGAGCATTAATAACTGGACTAGTACTAGCACTTTGTAAAGTATTCAACCATATAGCTTTAGAGTTGTATGGTGAGGGTTCTTTACAGTATATAATTGGTGTACAGATTGAAACGTTCTTATATATCTTATGTATGATGCTCATATTAGTATTGACATTCATAAATGTCATATTTATAACTGCCTCATCTATAGATGATATAGTTAGCAAAGATATTAAATAGGGAGGAAAAATGTTAATATCAATAATAGTAGCACATGATTTAAATAATGGTATAGGTAAAGATGGTCAACTATTGTGGCATATACCAAAAGACCTAAAACATTTTAAGAAAACAACTTTAGGATGTACTGTAGTTATGGGTAGAAAGACATATGAGTCTCTTCCTAACGCATTGCCTCACAGGGAAAATTGGATTCTTACTAAAGATGAGTCATATGTACCAAAACAACGATTCAATGATAGAGTCAAAGTATTTCATTCTAAAGAAGAATTACTAGCTGAAGCTGAACGTCTTAGAAAAGCCAATATCTTTATTATAGGTGGTGGAGAAATCTATAAACTATTCTTAGATGATGCTACTGATATTATAGCTACAGTAGTGAATGAGGTACTACCGGCAGATACTTACTTCCCTAAACTAAAAAGAAGTGAATGGACAAAAGTAGAATCTGTAGAAGACTCTGAAACTGTAAATCGTAGACATTATAGTTTTAAGTTTGTGACTATGAAAAGAAAGGGGAAAAAATAATGGCTTGTATTGATGATGAAATAGCTCAAGTGACGTATGAGATATTAGATACTGTACCTAAATCAATCTCTAGATTGATTCCTGGTATAAACCCGTGGTATATTGAAGTAGATGGGTATATCTTGACTTATGAGGATAAGGATAAATACAAACTAAGCCTGCATTATAATGGTAAATGTGTATATGGTGATGCTATTTATAGTTCTCATAGTTTTACAGCATTTGTACAAAAGCTTTACAATATTCTATTTACTAGTGGTAAAGTTGTAGCAGATACTGGTAATAATCCATGGCTGATCAAGGTAAGAACTTTAACTAATTCTCTAAAATCGAGATATGGAGTGATGTAAAAATGACAAATGAAAAAATAATAGCTAATCTTAGAAACGCTTTAAAGGAAGACTTATTTGTTTATATAGCTGAACCAACTGTTGCTTCTAAATATGAACACAAATTTATTGTGGCTAAAGCCATCCCTATTCCTGGATATAATGATAAGATTAATATAAATATAACATTAAAGTTCGATAAGAGTATTACACAAGTAATTGTAGAACCTGAACCTAAATTAACTAAGAAATCCGAAGATGGCGCTAAGAGAATAGTTATAAACTTTGTACCATTTATCTTCAATATTACTGATAAATCTAGCTATGGTGAAATTACAGACTATATCATCAATATAGTGTATAATGCATCAGATCTATTAGCTGAGAATAATATACTAGATGAGATTGCTAGTATAGAATCGTCTATCTTCTTAGAAACCAAAGGATTATATAATTACAGTATCACCTTACCAGAAACTAAGATGGGTATTATATATGATTCAGTTAATGGTGGAGAAAGAACAGCGTATACTGTATTGGCTAGATTTGAAAACCGTCCACAACATGTGAAAACTGTTGATTCATTGACCGATGCTATAACCACTATCAAAGAATTATATCCTAAAGATATAGCAGACTACTGGTGGAGATTAGATATTGGTAAGGTCTTAATTAAGCTCTTCAATATATCTGAACCAAAAGTAGTAGATAGCTGTCTACATACTGAATATATTGGTGAATTTAGAGTACCATCAAATCCTGACTTGGAATATAGCTGCTGGCTTAAAGTCACAAAGAATAGTGTAGGTGAAAAATCTAGATTGTATTTAGAGACTAAATCATTATCTCCATATATTCATGCTAAAGTATCTCTTGATGGATATGATGATATTGTATATAGTGCATATGAAATAGTAAATAGAATAAATACAATAGTTGATATCCTTAACAATATGACTATTGATATTAATGGATGTAGTCTATGGCAAAAAATGGAAACAGATAATAGTGGCCATATAGATATCATAAACAGGCCTAATAATGACTTATTTATAACTTATTGGTATAAAGGTAAGTATGCTAATATATTGGTTATATATACAGGATATGATAAGCCTAGAATAGTTATAGATAACAAGGATAATGATTATATTGAGTGTGACAGCATCGAAAAGGCTATTCTTAAGGCTATGGATATTGTGACTACTAAATAAGATAAATTATACGAGGTGTGAATTATGTCAAATGTGATTGAAAATACGTTAGCTGCTATCGAAGAGATAATTGATATTGAGTTTGATATGGCTCCGGATGAAAGCTATGAACGAAAGTCTTACTATGGTGAGGGTACTTTATTCGGTGCAGATATTGGTGTATCCGTAATATTCGAAGATGATAATATGAAACAGCTTATCATCGAATCTGTACCAGGTGGTAATAGCTATGGTATTGGATATGTATCCGTAATTAAGGACGAGCATGAGCCATCTTATTTATCTCGATCTATCCCATTAGCTATCGATGGTATTATTAAGATGCGTAAGCTCTTAAGATATATCAGCGAAGAAGATAAACAATTCATCCGTGATAATAAAGGCATTCTTACTATTATTGGTAAGACATACACTAATGAGTATAAACAGATTGTATCACAACTAAATACAATGGAATTATGCTTTGAACGTATTCCATTGTGTATTTCTAGTCATGAGGGTATCTTGCTAGAATATGCTTTTGATGTGCGCACAACCAAAGACTATTCTATTGTAAAAGCCAATCTCACTATAGACCAAGCTATCAAATACGTTAGAGAAAATAGCAGTAAGTAAAACAAAATTACAGGTACTGGAAATTCCAGTACCTGTATATTTTTTTTATAATCGTAAAACTGTTTTTTTTTTAATTGTATACTATAATGGTAATACAATGGTTATATATATTTAGTTTATTACAAGGAGGATATTACCATGTATGATACAGCAAAAAGTATAAAAGACTCTATTACAGAAATCGAAAGATTGCTGGGTTATGGCTTTGGTATAATTACCAAAGACAGTGACGATAAATATTTATATACAGGCCGATTCAATCTGTTTGGTGATATTTTTAAAATATCAATATACGTCAGAAAAGGGTACGGATATCCTGATGAAATAGATGTCATTTACTTTGAGTCTAGCGCCGAATGTAATGTATTCGGCGTAAACTATGTAGTCGGTATAACCGATAACGTAACATGCGGCAGCGTGAATAAAGATATAGAGCTAGCGATAAGCTCTATATTAAAAATCAGAGCATTATTATTTGATATATCAGAATATGGTAAATCGTTTATGGAATGGCTGAATGAAAAAGGTGCAACGCTAGCTGCATATGGTACTGTTCCAAACGATGAGCCATCAAGCTTAGACTTTATAAGCTTACAATTCGATAATATACCTTTTGAATTGGTGGGTACATCTAACAAAGAAGAAATCGGACTTGTATATTACTTATACAATACCGATTTAGAAGAACGAATTGACGATGACTGGTATACATTACCGGGCGGTATTCGTCAATTGGCGATCGAAATGGGAATGTAATTTATACAGGGTAGGTTAATTAACCTACCCTATATACTTTTCTTTTTTTTCTTAGAGTAATAGGAATTATAGTTGTATACTATAATTGTGACTCATCGGTTATAGTTAATTTAAAAAGGAGGATAAAACTATGAGTGAAATTAAAGATCTTTATAATGACAATTATCATCTTGTAAACAATGAGATTATAAAGTACTTAGATAAGTTCTTTAGAAGTATTAATATGCTATCTATTGGCGGAGAAACACCTGAAGGTGTAGATATTAAACCACCATTGGAGATAATACAATCTATGGACCAACCGTATGGTATACGTAAGCGTACAATAAATCTATTAGATTTGAATATGAAATTCCATTTACTAGAAGAAATAGGTGCTGGGACCAAAAAGAATGCTTATATTTTCTATGCTTTGGAAATGTATGATAGTATTCATATTCAACTTGGACAATTTACTATTGGCAGTTTAAAAGCAGAGGTATTACGTGAAGCATTAGAGTATATTTGGAAATATCTAATGGCAAGTTCTAAATATAATAATAATGGTATTGATGTAGCTGATGTGTATAAGTTACATTCTATTATTGATCATATCTATTATATTAAAACTGTATATGAACACGGATTCGATTTTAGAGAGCAAAAAGATGAGTGAGTTTTTAAGAATAGCTAAAGAGGAAGACTTGGATTATGAAAGATATCTACCAAGATTATTTAATGACTTCTTTAGTCGTATTCCATTTGATAATGAATCTTTCGATGGATTCATTAAAAAGAAAAGAATTGTACATGTATTAAATATTGATAATAACTATATCAAGTATGGCATTCATCTACAAGATATCAATGTGTATATTGTGTTACAATTTAAATGCATTGATGGATATATTACTGATACTAAGGTTGAACAGTTTGTATTAAACCCATTCTTTAAGAACTCGGTAATTATATTAAACAAATCTTCTTATAAGATAGATAGGGATATTGTACGTGCTATATTTGATAATATGGCTAAACTTATTGCGGAATTCAAATATAACTTTCCTATGTACAATAAAATTAATGACAAGGAGTTTTTTGATTTAGCACAAGACTATTTCTATCTAGCAACTAAAGACACTATTT
>ERZ772945.725-NODE-725-length-25630-cov-5.749208_pt1 | contig 25630 bp, 20 predicted proteins | sample MGYA00511681_ERZ772945 | MGnify/ENA primary metagenome ERZ772945 (study PRJEB29015, sample SAMEA2737943) | human oral metagenome | biome: human oral; feature: human-associated habitat; material: dental | place: China | collected 2143 ...
CACTGTTGCGACGCGATTCGCCGAGGCGTCAACCCACACGAACCCCCGAAGAGCCTAAGAAAGATATGAGTTTAAGGATCATTTGGCAGGAGAATTCGGCAGGAGAAACCATGCTCGATAGGTCATGGCGGTATTTTCCTGCGACTTTATATGCCCCATGCTTGGCTAGGCTACGTTGCCCCCGCGTCCTTTTGATGGGCTTCTCGTGTCTGGTTCTCGCTGAGTGAGTGATATATCTCCAAAATAGTTTGCTATGGCTTACTGATTCATGTATGATGTATGGGAGGTTAGTTAGATAACTCTTACTCGAAGACGATTGGAAAGGTAGGAACACACATGGTCGGACTTATGGGACGAGAGGCCTCCTCCAGGCGTGGGCTGCGACTTCTCGTTGCACCCACCCTCCTCATCCTCGCGGGCATCCTCGTGGCCTATGGCATGCTGACGGGATGCTCGCAAGGCGAGGCGCCATCCACCCAGAACGCGGGGAAGAAGAAGCCCGTTGTCCTGACCACCTTCACGGTGATCCAGGACATGGCCCAACAGGTTGCGGGTGACCACCTAGACGTGCAATCCATCACCAAGCCCGGTGCCGAGATACACGACTACGAGCCAACGCCGGATGACATCACCCGGGCTGAGGGGGCTGATTTGGTGCTTGACAACGGCCTCGGTCTCGAGCGCTGGTTCGAGCGCTTCATCGCCGACTCCCACGCCAAGCGCGTCGAGCTCTCGAAGGGCGTGGAGCCGATGGAGATAGCCGAGGGAGAGTACCAGGGCAACGCTAACCCCCACGCCTGGATGTCGCCCAAGAACGGACAGATCTACGTAGACAATATCGTGAAGGCCTTCAGCGAGCTCGACCCTGACCACGCTGACGAGTACAAAAGCAACGGAGAGGCCTACAAGGCCCGTATCCAGAAGGTTGCCGACGAGCTCGAGGAGGGTCTCTCGAAGCTCCCCGAGGGTAGTCGCACGCTGGTGACCTGCGAGGGGGCGTTCTCGTACCTATGCCGTGACGCAAAGCTCAACGAGGTCTACCTCTGGCCGGTGAACGCCGAGAACGAGGGCACACCCCAGCAGGTGGCAAGCGTCATCGAGAAGGTTCGCTCTGCCGGGGTCCCCACCGTGTTCTGCGAGTCGACGGTGAACCCCAAGGCGATGCAGCAAGTGGCCGAGGCGACGGGGACGAATCTCTCAACCGACGCCGACCACATGCTCTATGTTGACTCGCTCTCGGATGCTGACGGCCCCGTCCCCAGCTACCTCGAGCTCCTGAGGCATGACGCGCGCGTCATCGTCGAGGGCTTGTCGAGGGGGCGATCATGATGAGTGCCTCGGGAATCCAAGTCAAGAAGCTTAGTGTGCGATACCCCCACGCGGCCTCATGCGCGCTTAAGGATGCGAGCCTGTCACTTTCTCCGGGCAGCCTGAGCGCCCTGGTGGGAGCTAACGGCGCGGGAAAGTCCACCCTCTTCAAGGCGCTCGTGGGTTTGATCCGCCCCCAGTCCGGGACTATCTCCTACGACGGATTGGGTGTGCGAGAGGCCCTCCGGCACAATATGGTGGGTTACGTCTCGCAGCGGGACAGCATCGATGACACCTTTCCGCTGAGCGTCGAGGACGTTATCATGATGGGGCGTTATGGTCACATGGGCATCATGAGGCACCCATGTGGCGAGGATTGTCGTGCCGTCTCCTCCGCGCTCGAGCGCGTGGGACTTTCCGACCTCCGCCACAGGCAGGTCTCCGAGCTCTCTGGTGGGCAGTCGAAACGCATGTTCGTCGCACGGGGAATCGCGCAGGGTGCACGCTTCATGCTTTTGGACGAGCCCTTCGCGGGCGTCGACAAGCGCTCCGAAGCGACCTTGATGACGCTGTTGGAGGAGCTTGCCCGTGAGGGCACCACCGTGCTGGTTGCCGTCCATGACCTGAGAATGGCTGCTACGGCGTTCGACCAGGCGGTCCTGATCGACCGTACGGTCGTCTGCCAGGGACCGGCCGATGAGGTTCTGAGGGCCGACCACGTCGCGCGGGCCTTCAGCGTGGACGCGCACACGGCTCAGGGGATGGTGGCCTGATGTCGACGGTGGGGCTCTTCGACCTCCTCTCCCACGCCTTCATGCAGCGTGCCCTGATTACGGGCTTGGCCACGGCCTTGGTCTGTGGTGTCATCAGCTGCTATGTGATCCACATGGGTTGGTCGCTCATGGGCGATGCCATCTCGCACGCGGTGCTTCCGGGGGTCGTTATCTCGTACCTGCTGGGACTTCCCTACGTTGTCGGTGCGCTCGTGTCGGCACTTCTGGCCGTCGTCCTCATTGGCGCGGTGAGGAAAAATCGCATCATACGCTCCGACACCTCCATGGGCATCGTGTTCACGACCCTGTTCTCCTTGGGCACCGTGCTCATCTCCAAGGTTCCGAGCCAGGTGAACCTCTCCCACATCCTGTTTGGCAACCTCTTGGGTGTCACGGTGGATGACATGTGGCAGGTGATCGTTCTGGGTGCCTTGGTCCTTGCGGTCGTCCTCGTCCGGAGGCGCGACCTTGCCCTGCTCGCCTTTGACTCGACCCATGCGCAGGCGATAGGACTCGCTCCCCAGACGCTCTCGACGATCTTGCTCGTTGCGCTTGCGGTGACCGTCGTGGTGTCGCTGCAGGCGGTGGGCATCATCCTATCGGTTGCCATGCTCGTCACCCCTGGCGCGACGGCCCGCATGCTCTCTGACAGCATCTGGAGGATGCTGTGGCTCTCCCCATTGGTGGCGGCGGTGGCTGTCTTGGTGGGGGTCTGGCTGAGCTACGCGCTCAATGCGTCATCGGGAGGGATGATCGGCGTCGCGCTCGGGATCGAGTTCGCGCTCGCATACGTCTTTGGCCCCCACGGGGCGCTCCGGAGGGGGTGAGGTCTCGACGTCACATCTCGCCGCCCCCGGGCCGGCGCGCCACCTACAGAGGCGCCTCCTTACGGGGCGCCTCCCCGTTGCGCGAGAACGTATTGGCATACCGTAGTTTCTGGGAAATGGAATCCTAGATGTGGGTAGACTTATTGCAAGTCATTCCTAGTAGCAGAGGAGCCACATCATGTACAAGCAGATAGAGTTGCCCTATTCCTTTGACGCACTGGAGCCGCATATCGACGCGCTGACGATGGAGACGCACTATTCCAAGCACCATGCGGCGTACACCAAGGTTCTGAACGAGGCCGCAGAGAAGGCGGGCGTCCTTGACACACCTATCGAGGCCCTGCTCGCTTCGTTGGGGACGATACAGGACGAAGCCCTTCGCCAGGTCATCCGCAACAACGGTGGCGGATTCTACAATCATAACCTCTACTTCTCCATCATGTCGCCAAACCCAGCCCCTGCGCCGGAAGGTGTGCTGAAGGCGGCCATCGAGAGGGGCTTCGGTGACGTGGACTCCCTGAAGGATCAGCTGAAGAAGGCGGCGCTTGGCCGCTTTGGCTCCGGGTGGGCATGGCTCAACTCCGGCAAGGATGGTTCCCTGAGCGTCTCCTCCAGCCCCAACCAGGATAACCCCTTCAGCGAGGGAAGCGAGTCGGTGCCTATCCTCGGTATAGATGTGTGGGAGCATGCCTACTACCTGAAGTACAAGAACCTGCGTGCCGACTACGTGGACGCATTCTTCGAGGTGCTCGACTGGAATGCCGTTGCCGAGAGGTACGCTAAGGTCGCCGGCTAGGTTCTTCGGCGGTGGGGCAACGTGTGTCCCCAATCCTGCACCAAGCTATGTGTCAGATGGGTCCCGCGCGTCGTGTTGAAGGCGCGCGGGACTTTTATGTGTGCGGCCGGAAGGGGACGGCTCAACCCTTGAACGAGGTGCAGGGTGAGCGGAAACGGTCCAACCCATAAAGCGGAAACGGTCCAACCCATAAAGCGGAAACGGTCCAACCCATAAAGCTCCTATGGTCTAACTGGTAGAATCAAATCAAAAGGCTAGCTATCACCCCTTGATTGAGGTGCGACGGAAATGACGTTTGGCATTTGTGAACCGGATGGATATCTGCCAAGAGTAGCAGACATGCGACTCGATGACGCACTACGCAGTTCAGGTGCGGTTCATATCAAGGGGCCCAAGTGGTGCGGCAAGACGGAGACCGGAATTCATCACACGAGGAGTCAGGTATACCTTCAAGATCCTGATAAGAGTCCTGCGCTCCTTGCCATGGCTGACTCAAAGCCCTCGAAGCTTCTCATTGGCGATAGGCCCCGACTAATTGATGAGTGGCAGATGGCTCCACAGCTTTGGGATGCCGTCCGCTTTGCCGTGGACCGCGAGAAGGTGAGAGGAGGATACGTTCTCACTGGTTCGTCAACCCCCAAGATTCGACCGGCCCATACTGGCGTTGGTAGGATTGCTCCCCTTGAGATGTCTACGATGTCGCTGCTTGAGACCGGTGAGTCGACGGGAGCGGTCTCACTTCTCTCGCTCTTTGAGGGAACCCTCGATATTGCTCAGGTGGCAGGTCTGGATGTGGATGACTATGCTCACATCATCTGTCGTGGGGGTTGGCCGGAGGCGGTGGTCTCTGAAAGTCGTGGCGATGCGGGAAGGATGGCAAGGGACTACGTCCTTGAGCTTCTGGATTCCAACATCAACGAGATGGACGGGATTCGGAGGAACCGTACCTGGATGAGGCAGATTATGAGGTCGTATGCCAGGAATGTGTCGGGACAGGCATCATTGTCCACTATTGCGGCAGACATGCAGGGCGAGCCTCCGAGTGCGCCAACTCTCTCTGAGTACGTTGATGCCCTCTCTCGGGCATTCGTCCTTAATGACCTCTCTGCGTGGAATCCTCGTCTTAGGTCAAAGACGGCCGTTCGAACGAGTCCCACGAGGCACTTTAGCGACCCCTCCATCGCTGCGGCGGTGTTGGCTGCCACACCCAGAGGGCTTCTGGATGATTTCGAGACCTTTGGGCTACTCTTTGAGTCCCTCTGCATTCATGATCTGCGAGTGTACGCATCTGCGCTTGGAGGGTCGCTTTACCACTACCGAGACAAGACCGGTCTTGAGGCGGACGCCGTGGTGGTTCTTGATGATGGGCGCTGGGCGCTTGTGGAGGTCAAGATGGGACAAAGCCGCATCGATGAGGGGGCGTCGCACCTGCTGAAGCTTGCAGAGAGGATTGACCAGACAAGGGAGGGGCGCCCGTCGTTTCTCATGGTGCTCACGTCGACGGCGTGCGCCTATCGGAGAAAGGACGGGGTGGTCGTCGTTCCACTTGCCTGCCTTGGTGTCTAGCATGGCGTTCTTGTGGTAGCTTGACCATCAGGTAGGATGTCAGGGAGGCGTCCGTGGCGGGTGTCCTTTTTGACAGGGAGCGGGACACGATGGGGGTCGTCCGATGCAGATCTTTGCGAACGTCAAGTCACTCAGGCGCGAGCGCGGTTTTCTCGAGTCGAAGTCCTACGAGCTTCCCCATGACGTGCGCACGCTTCGTGACCTCATCATCGTGCTGGTGGACGTGGAGCTTAGCGCGTACAACCGGCGTGAGCCCGGTGAGATGCTCAAGGCGCTTCTGAGTCAGGACGAGATCGATCGTATGGCTGAGGTGGGCAAGGTGGGCTTTGGGCGCATCCATGCGCAGGCGAAGGCGGACCGCATCAAGGCCGAGGAAAACGCCTTGCAGTGCTTCGAGGACGGCATCATCCGTGTGGTCGCAGGTGACGATGAGCTCACCAGCCTCGATGAGCCCGTCCCCGCCCAAGACGGGGTCACGTACACCTTCATTCGTCTCACCTTCCTGGCTGGTAGCATGTGGTGAGAGCTGCGAAGGCACCGTACCCTGCGGCGCACGCCCTGCACGTACACTCCGAATGCGTCGTACACACCATGGCTGTGAGGAGAAGACGATGGCACGAAGCCGCCCGAGTCGCCCAAAGATAGAGATTCCAGCAGAGGAGGTCGAGCGCCTGCACGCGCTTGCTCGCGGAAGGATCGGGCTTGCGTCTGCGATCGCAGCTGTCGTCTTGGGCAACCGACGTCTTGCCACGATCCCGGAATCGCTGGCTGGGCTATGGATGCCTGACGGCGTTCATGATGCGCGTGACGAGTTTCTCATGGCGTTTGAGGAGGCCTTGGGCAGGCCTGTGTGCGAGGTGCACACTGTGGACGATTTCTGGACGCCCGCCGTCGCGTGGGCGTTTGGCGAGGTGGTAGGGCCTGAGGTCTGCATGTTCTTGCGCCAGATTCTCGACCTTGTCGCGGAAGGCGCCTTTGGCTTTGGCTGGCTGAGGCGCAGTTGCCACGCACGGGACTTCGCGCTGTATGCGTACAGCGCCATGTTCATTCTCGCGGACAATGTGGGGGCGATCTGTTGCGGACGTCCTGTGGCCGAGCTGCTATACAGGGACTACTCCGACATATTCACGCACTTCGAGTTTCTTATTGCCATCGCCATTCGCAACGGTGACGCGGACGTGATTGCCTACCTCAAGGACGCGATCTATGGCGACAACGCGGCCAGTGTGCTCGACCACCACCTGGTGCGGGGCATCGTCCGCAGCGGCAACGAGGAACTGGTGGGCGACTTGCTCAGACTGCTTGACGCGGCGCAAGAGCAGGAGGGCGTGCGTCAGGCCATCCTGGAGCAAGCGGATTGCGGGACAAGGCGCACGTTGGAGCGCATCCTGTCGCATTGCGTCGAGAGGGACCTGTTCCGCTTCAGCGCCGCCCTGCGCGCATTTGGTACCTGGTGCGGGCTGCCCCTGCCCGCGATGAAAGGAAGACGGCTTGCGCGTTTCGCAGGGCTGGCGTTGCGTGCCCTCGACGACAAGGCATACTGCCTGCAGCTGCTTGAGAGCGACAACATCATCGAGGTGTACCTGGGGCTGTGGGCCTTAGGCGTTGATGACCTGGCGCTGGTCACGCCCCAGCTAGAGCGTCTTGTCACTGACCCTGTGCATGTGAGGCGCGTCCTGGGCTGGTACTTCATACGCAACATAACGGACGACGCGTATCGGATGTCCCTCGCGATGCGCCATCTGGACGAGCGCGATCCCGAGACCCTCGCATGGGTCATAAGCAACCTCGCGGTCCTGGACCAGGCCCTGCGCGGTCGCTACAGAAGCGTGGACGCGCATATTGAGCCCCTGCGCCCCTGTCCTGACGAGGCGCTCCCCAGTGATGCCGCCGAGCGTGCGCGGCTGTTCTTTCAACTCAAGGGCATCGCCCAAGAGGTCGGCCGCAAGAAGCGCACGTTTTCCGACAGCCCTTACGCCGAGATTACCATCACTCTCTCTGTGGACAGGGTCATCAAGTGCATGATGAGCGTAGCTCTCTACGATCTGAACCCCGCGCTCGTACAGGAGCTTTACGGCATGATTGACCTGATGAACGTGGACCTCAGGTGGATCTTGGTCTACACCTTCCTCTCGCCCGACACCGTTCCTGCCGACCATCAGCTGCTGCTCGACCTGCTGGGCGACCGTACCGTCGCCACGCGCCAGCTGGCTGTTGACCGGCTGTCGCGGATGAGGGTTGGCGAGCGGGACTTGGACGCCCTCGGCAATGTACTCTCCTCGAAGAGCTCATCGCTGCGTGAGGGCGTCATGGGTATCCTCACTGCGCAGTCGTGGGATAAGCTTAAGGGTGTGACGGTGCGGCTGCTGCAGGCCAACAACGCCTATCAGAACCAGGCTGGCATCGAGCTCGTGCTGCGGGCGCGCAAGGAGAGGGACGCCTCGGCGGATGCCGCCGCGTTTGCAGACGATGAGGCCCTGTCCCTCGCGCTCGGCGAGCTTTCCTCCCGCGACGTTCCCGCCCAGACGAGGGTCCTGCTCGATGGCCTTGGCCTCGGAGAGTCCGAGACCGAGGCATACACGCCCGAGAACGGCTATGGCCTGTACGACCCCGAAGAGGCTCTGCCCTTCGAGGAACGCTACGTGGACCTGTTCGAGGCCGCACCCCTTTTCCAGGGTGGCTCAGAGAAGGCGTATGCAGGTGAGTGGCAGGCTGTGGTGCCGCCTGGTGTCCAGGACGTCGGTGCTCCAGACCCCGGTGCCCAAGGCCTTGACGCCCACGATCCCGCTCGGCGTGATGGCTTCCTCTCTCGTGCGCTTAGGGCGCTGTTCGGCGACGAGGGTTCAGTTGCTGATGGAGAGCCGAAGGCAAAGGGCCCGGTCGGTGCAGCGCGAGAGCTCGTCACCCAAGACGGCACCCACTTGCTCACACCCACCAAGCTCAAGGACTACGCCGACTATGAGGGTGCGGCCGACGCGCTTTTGCGTATCGCGGGCGTCATCGAGCGACACGAGGACTATGAGTACGAGGTCGAGGGCTGGAACGGCGCACGCGAGACGCAGCTGCTTGGCTCGACTGGCAACTATGTTTTTCTGCCCGTGGGCTGCGGGGCACGATGTGCGGCGGATAGGGACGCCCGTCTTGGCATGCTGCCCTTTGCCGACGAGTTCAGGGAGGCAATCGCTCCTGTCACCACGGGCGCGGCGCAGGCACTGCGCGTCGTGAGTGCCACGCTGGATCGCGATGAGCCTCCCAGCACGCGCTATCAGTTCATTGGGCGGATGCTCTCGCTGAGGGAGACGTACGACAAGACGATCTGGCCGTGGGAGATCGATCAGTTGGGAAAAGGCCGCGCACTTCAGGCCGAGCAGGTCCTGTGGCTCTCGCTTTTCGAGGTTGACCAGGACGAGCTCGTGGGGGAGGCCCTGCGTCTGTACCGAAGCTTCCTGCGCATGTATGGTCGCTGCGCCTTCGAGAACTGTCTGCGACGGGTCTCTCAGATGTCGTGCTATGACTATGGCAGCTCGGACTTCTATCCCATCAACGCGCGATGGCTGCGGTTCTGGCGTATGGTCATACGTCGGCTGGAGCTCACAGATGAGCAGTATAGACGCTGGTTCGAGCTGGAGTATTGCGTGGAGAGGGCAAACGGGAGCGCATGTGACATCGAGCTTGGCCTTGATCTCGAGGACTATGCGCGTGCCCTGGGGCGGTCGATGATCGGCGAGGGTGCCTTCTATCGCTTTGTCTTCACTGCTCCCGCCGTTGCATGGAAGCATGTGGCCCCGAGGACCAGTCAGGCCCGTCGCGAGTGGGCACGCATGGTAGAGCGCTATCCCTTCGTCCAGGACCTGTGCGATCGCGCCATATCGCGTATCGTCGACGTTGAGGAGCGGCGCGGGGAGCTGGAAACGCCCGTCTCGAAGTTGGCCTTCCGTATCGTGCGGGTACAGCATGACGGGGCACGTCATTTCTGCAACCTACTCAAGGCGCTGGGCAACGACACGCTTACCCGAGACTGCAGTCGCTCGAAGCGAGACATGCTTATCGACCTGCTCGAGGCCTGTCAGCCCGCTCCGGAGGATACGGCAACGAGCCTCTCTGTGCTGCTGAGATCCGCCGGCATCAGCGATGAGCGCCTCGTGCAGGCGACGATGCTCGCGCCCCAGTGGGCCGGGCTCGCGGAGCAGGTCAGCGGCTGGGACGCCCTGAAATCGGGCATCTGGTTCTTTCATGCGCATGTCAGCGAGGACTTCTCGGCTGCAAAGGAGACCGAGGTCGCGCGCTACTCGTCCATCTTGCCCCAGCAGTTCAATGACGGCCAGTTCGACCGCGAGTGGTTTTTGGACGTGCACCAGCGTTTGGGAGACGCGCGCTTCAAGGTGCTCTATCGTGCGGCCAAGTACCTCTCGATTGGCAATAGCCTCCATCGACGCTCGCGGCTGTTCGTCGATGCGGCACTGGGAAGGGTCGACGAGAAGGCGCTGGAGGAGGAAATCGAGCAGAAGCGCAACCAGGACAAGCTGCGCAGCTATCCGCTCATCCCGTACGAGGGCACCCCGCAGGAGACACTCCATCGCTACCAGTTCATCCGTCACTTCGAGGCGGGAAGCGCGCGGTTCGGGGCGATGCGCAAAAGTAGCGAGAAGCGCGCGGTCGAGGCCGCCCTTGCCAATCTGGCGCGCTGTGCTGGCTTCTCGGATGTCGACCGCCTCGTCTGGCGCATGGAAGGTGCCCAGATCGAGGACATGCGCGAGAGCTTCGAGCCCCATGTCGTGGAAGACTATGAGGTCTGTATCGTGTTCGATGATACGGGGTGTGCCTCACTTGCGGTGCGCAAGGGCAAGCGCCTCCTGAGGAGTGTGCCCAGGGCCATTGCCAGGGATCCCTATGTCGTGGGTCTCAAGAGTCAGGTGAAGGATCTGCGTGCCCAGCAGAAGCGCGGCCGTGCCATCCTGGAGAGGGCGATGGTCGAGCAGAGCGGCTTCACTGCCGATGAGCTTCCTGGCATCCTTGCGAATCCCGTTATTGGAGCCATAATGGAGAGGCTCGTGCTTACCGACGGCACGCACTGTGTCTGGGCACGGGACTTCGGGGATCTGGACGCTGGTGTCCTGCGCATCGCCCATCCCTTTGACCTCAAGCAGCAGGGCGTCTGGTCCCGCCTCATGGGCGAGGTCTTCGAGCGCGCGGTGGTGCAGCCGTTCAAGCAGGTATTTCGTGAGCTCTATCTTCTCACTGCCGACGAGCGACAGGAGCGCACCATCTCGCGGCGCTACGCTGGCAACCAGATCCAGCCGCAGAAGGCCGCCACCCTGCTCAAGTCGCGCGGGTGGACCGTTGACTACGAGACGGGCCTGCAGAAGGTCTGGTACGACCAAAACCTCGTGGCATGCATGGTGTCCTATGCCGACTGGTTCTCTCCCGCTGACATCGAGCCACCTGTGATCGAGGAGGTCAATTTCTTCAGACGCGGCACGTGGAAGGCCGTGCCGCTCGAGGAGATCGCTCCCATCGTGTTCTCCGAGACGATGCGCGATGTTGATTTGGTGGTGAGTGTCGCCCACGCGGGCGCCGTCGACCCCGAGACCAGCTCCTCGACGATCGAGATGCGCCGTGCGATTCTCGGGCGGCTGCTCGATCTTTTGAAGGTGAGGAACGTGGACGTGGACGGCTCGCATGCAAAGGTCCACGGCACCCTGGGCAACTACTCAATCCACCTGGGATCGGGCGTGGTGCACAAGATGGGCACGGGCATGATCTGCATGCTTCCCGTACACTCCCAGACGCGCGGTCGCCTGTTCTTGCCCTTTGCGGATGAGGATCCCAAGACCGCCGAGGTACTCTCGAAGGTCCTGCTGCTCGCTCGTGACCAGAGGATCAAGGACCCAGAGATTCTGAGGCAGATCACGGAGTGACTGGGGAGTGACGATGTCGAGATCCCAAGGGCTGGAGCGGTTTCTCGGGTGCTTGAACGGCTGGACCTGCGAGTCCGCACTGCCACTCGACCCTGAACGTGACGTGCGGTACGTTCACCATCGAGCGGCAGTGAACATCACACTGCCACTCGGCCCCGAGCGTACCGGCCGCACTGCCACTCGGCATCGAACGTGACGTGTGGTACGTTCACCATCGACCGGCAGTGAACGTCACACTGCCACTCGGCCCTGAACGCGACGTGCGGTACGTTCACCGTCGACTGGCAGTGTGAGTTGCACTGCCACTCGGCCCCGAGCGTTCTTGATCACCTTGCTATCATCAGCATGTCCATCTTGCGAGCTGGGTTACGCCCGCGCCTCTATAGATCGTTAGGGATCAAACGGCAGGCAAATCGGACAGTGGGGGCCTTGCGACCACGTTCGCATGTACCAACGGGGCAGACTATACTCTTCTCGGGAGGATGGGAGCTCGAACATCGGAGGCAGAGATGAACCGACTGGCAGATACGTTTGTGCTTTCCAACGGCAGGGGCATCCCCTGCATCGGACTCGGCACGTGGCAGACGGCGAGCGGCGAGGAGGCGGTTGAGGCCGTGAGCTGTGCCATCAAGATGGGCTATCGCCACATCGATGGCGCGGCTATCTATGGCAACGAGCGCTCGGTGGGCAAGGGGGTGGCCCTCGGGATCAGGGAGGCAGGCATCTCGCGAGAAGAGCTCTTCGTCACAAGCAAGCTCTGGAACACGGAGCGCGGCTACGACAGGACCCTGGATGCCTTTGAGAAGACCCTTGCTGACCTCGGCCTTGACTATCTCGACCTTTACCTCATCCACTGGCCAGCTGCTGCTCACCAGTTCGATGACTGGCAGGCGATCAACCGTGACACGTGGCGCGCCTTCGAGAAGCTCTACCATGAGGGTCGAGTCAGGTCAATCGGGGTCTCGAACTTCCTGAGGCATCATCTTGAGCCGTTGATGACCGCTGACGTTGCTCCAATGGTTGACCAGCTTGAGTTTCATCCCGGTTTCATGCAGACAGACATCGTGTCATATTGCCAGCACAATGGCGTGCAGGTTGAAGGTTGGAGCCCGCTAGGACGGGGCAAGTTGCTGACGGACGGGCGCATGGTCCAGATTGCCGAGCGCTATGGCGTCTCGACTGCCCAGCTGTGTGTGCGCTGGGCGTTGCAACACGATGTGCTCCCCCTGCCGAAGTCCATCCATGAGCAGCGCATCCGCGAGAACGCGGACGTCTTTGGCTTTAAGATCACCGCCCAAGACATGGACGCAATCGATGCGCTGCCCTTTATGGGAGGCTCGGGCAGCAGCCCTGACGAAGTCGACTTTTAAGGAGACGCCCTGTGGGAGCATCGCTCTCATGTGGTGCGAGGCATAGGGCGTCGCCCTCGCACTCAGGTGATCCGGACAGCCCGGACGGTCAGCTCCTTGTCAGCTGGCATCGCATGGGATCCGACGCATAGTGCCCCGCACGCTGCGGGGCACTATCGTGGCGACGTTTGCCCAGTTGAGACTCAGTTCTTAGTGCCCCACAATCTGCGGGGCACTATCTTGAAAGGGCTGGGTCACGGATTCCGGACGCTACGCGCAGCATCCCCTCACCCATTCGATGAAGTTGGCCGTGCCAGAGCTCGTGCGCTCGGGCATGGTGTGACCTTGGCCCCAAACGGTCGCGAAATCGACATATTTGACGGCTCTTTGGGGGTTTGTGTGGGCTGACGCCCCGGTGAAAACGCCAACCTAACGGCGGCGCCACTCGCGCAGAGCCTGTTTTCCCGGCCAAGGGAGGGGCGGGCCACCGAGGGGCCGCTGCCGGCACGCCATGGCGGCTGGGGCGCTCGTGCCACCCGACGCAACTCTCGCGTCGCAACAGTGTACACGAATGACCCAAAACGGCTCCAAGAGGCCATTTTCGCCAATCTGTGTACACTCCTGCGTCTCCACGGCTGCTCGTGCGACCGGGCGGGGCTACGGGTCCCACGACATCAACGACCCCATGGCCCCCGTGACGCCAGGGCGTTCGGACCTGAGGCCCACGCCGCCAGGGCGGTGACGCAACTGCCCTCCCACACGGACTCACGAAGCCGCTATTTGACGTGAGGGTTTGCCTTAAGTGCCAAGGCGAGGTTGAGTTCGGTCGTGAGCGAGGTGTCCGCCTGGTCGATGCCAGAACGGATGTGCCAATGTTTGGACCACGTCCCTTTCCCTGCAGTGGGCTCTGCAATCAGGCGAGTCTTAATCCAAGATCCCCACCACAGGCCTCTATCTGTACTTTCTCATGATATACTTCAGCTTTGGGGTCTCGATTATCTTGTCAACTCTAAATCCAAGTTTCTCATAAATTTTCTTTGCTTTTTGATTGAAATCAAAAACTGTTAGAGAAATACTTTTGATACTCTCATCCTGAAAAATGAGATCTATAAACCCTCTCAGTGCCTCTGTCCCAATGCCCAATCCTGTTTTTGTAGGATCTATTACGAATCTGCCTATATGTATATTATTTTGATCAATTCGTATTTCTTGTATTATTCCGATAAATTCTTTCTTATTGAGTATTGAGAATATATTCTCCAATTCTGTTATCTTGCTATAGCTCAACGGGTAAGGAATCTTAGAACCCATCCACTGTTCTTGGAATTCTTTTCCTTGTTCATTTGACCACTTGCATAAAAGTAAGGCATTACCTCTATTTATCCCTTTTTTAAATCCGATGTGCATATTCAATCCCTACAAATCTTGAGAGATGTCCTTGCTGTTTGAGTCAAAAGTGATCTTCCTTATCATAATGCCACTAAAGAGAATTGTGACATCAATACGGTGCGGAGCATTGCATTGTTAGCGCCGGGCTATAATCGCTCAGCTCTCACAGCGGGGCAGTTCCTCGAGACTCACAGCAACTTGCCGAGGACGGGAGCTATGCGGGCATGCGATGACCGGGGGGAGACTTGGCATCGACCCCACGGACCTATCCCCGCTCGAAGTTCAGACGGGCATGCCGGTCTAATGTCTGAGCGCTACAGGTAAATAGCCTGCTTTTCAGGGAAGGTGTTGTCGTGCGCCGTTGCGGTGGCATCAGTGACGAGGCCACCTGCTGGGGATGCTACTTGAGGGCACCGGTGCCGCTGACGGCGTAGGTGACGACAGCCACTGCCATGATGAACGCCGTGAGTGACCATACGGTGGTGTCGAAGGTCCTTGGCGTTCGCGCGCGTAGCTTGCGCGCCAGCGACTTGATGGGGTAGACAAGAATGATCCCGAGCACACCAAACGAGAGGATGCCGCGCAGGGACAAGAGGCCGTCAGGCGTGCACATGAAGTCCCAGCCCGGTACGCGATAGTCCCAGGTCTGCACCCCCAGGCCGTAGAGCATGGCCGCACCGCTGGCATACTCAAGCGTTGCCGTGAGCAGGCATATGGCCGCGAAGCAGAGCGGTGGATGCGCGCGCACGGGGGAGTCGGCGCGACCGAGCAGCAGCATGACGAGTGCGCTACCGATACCGTAGATCTGTAGGAACGGAATGCCGAGCCCACCGTGCTCCCAGTCGAAGAAGCCCCGCTCGAGTACGCCGATGCCTACCTCATAGAGCCAGCCGACGACTCCTCCGACGACAAATGCCGCAGCGGCAAGGGCAAGGCGCTCGCGCATAGACTCGTCGCGGGACTGCGTCGCCCGTCCGACATTGCGTGCGGCGTGAACCTTCCCGCCGCCTTGGGCAGTGCGATCTGTGGCCTTTCTCGCGGCGTCTCCGTCTCTGATGTAAGAATCATTTGGCCTGACGCTGGGTTCGTGCTCAGTCATTGTGGCATCGTCCCTCCGTGGCTTGCCATAGTGGCATTGTCCCATACTACGCCGGGCATGCCAAGGACCGGTGCTCTGCCGTCAGTGGGCGCCCTTTGGTAGGCCGAGATGACTCCGCGTTCGCTGACTCACCAAAAGGTGCAGTTTGGGTCGGACACTGCAGCTAGAGTGCACTTTTTCGTGACGTCTTAACCGCAGAGTGCGTCTTTCCGTAGAATGCGCTTTTCCTCACCTGGGCAAACGCGGCGCCACCTCACGGAAAGACGCAGTTTGAACCATCACCTCATGGAAAAGCGCAGTCTGGGTGGTCTGGTGGCCGCAAACTGCGCCTTTCCGTCACGTTGCCTACCGAAAGACGCACTTTGCATGCGAACAGTCGCGCAGAATGCGTCTTTCCGTCGCGTCGGAAGGCGCGCTAGCTCTTGTGGTTCCCACGTAAAGGGTGTCGTCTGCGGCAAGCGCGCATTCGCTGCCATGCTCGCTCGTGATGCAGAGTGTGAACGTCTTATATAACTGGAGGATATGAAAGAGCGCCACTGTTTCCCGAGAGTGCCTTGCGCCTGAGATGATGAGGGCGCTGCCTTTCTGCTTGCTCATGCAGAGCGTCTGGCAATCTTGGGCGCTGTAGACCTGTATGAGTTCCAAGAGGTGCATAAAGATGCGCTTGGCCTCACTCGCCACGCTCGCCACAGACCTGTCGTCGGCATAGACAACAGTACGTTCGGCAGAGAGAAGGCGATCGAGCGTGGTCGTGAGGTCGTGTGCCACCATGCTATTGACGAGGCATCAGGGGACTCGCCTGAAAGTGATATGATAATGAGCACATCATTCGGTCCGATGTGCCGCTGAGAGAGCCACACCTCACCGAGGTCAAAGAGCAAGACGCAGGCTATGCAGTGTTGCGGGAAGGTTCGGACGAACTCGTCGACGTATCACCTCGTGCCACGCGTGAACCATGGCTTCGCAGGGGTGCCCGCGAAAACATCAAAGGTTAGAAATTGTCGAACACCTGTACTTAATACTGTGCTATGATGGGTGCATGCGCAGGCAAGCAAGAGCTATTGCGGAGGCCCCCAATGGTACGTGATGGCAGGAGGGTGCACCAGCCCTCACTGGCTTGCCCAGCACGGCGAGCGTTCGCGTTTGAGGTTGGCGTCTGTCGGTAAAGCCCGGTGGATGGCGTGAGGGCCACGTTGGATTGAGGTGGCTCTTGTCTTGTTGCGGGCTTTGGCCCCAGACGGTGGAGTGCCAAGAGATGGGGGCTGTCATGGGATATCAGGAGAGTATGGTTGAGGTGTCGTGTCTGGCGGAGGCTGCGGGGATTCGCAGGGCGCTGATCGCGCGTCGGGATAGGCTGTGGTTTGGTTACTATGCGACGGAGAGGTCCATACGTGACCTCGAGTTGGGAGACCCCTGGGGAACCCCAACGCCAATCGAGGACTGCGAACGCGTCCCCCAGGGCAGACTGTATGTGATCGTCGGAGGCGATCGTCATCCTTACCAGCAGTGTTGTGGTAGGTGGAGCTTCCTCGATGCCGTCCAAGGCCTCGAGAAGGACAACTACTACGATTACTTCGAGCCCCTTGATGAGGATCAGGTGGACGCGGCGTGGGACGAGGACCCAGGCACGGCGCAGCGCGCGTGTGTCGCATGGGGCACCTACCTGGATTACGTGCAGGATGGTATGTGGCTACCCGAGGGAAGGTGGTGGGCAGACGAGGTCATCTATGGGCGCTGGGGCGTGCAGCGCTATGGGGAGATTCCCTTTCCGAGCGTGGCGTAGCGAGGCGATGCCTGAAACCGACGGGATGACAGACGCCTTTGAGAGCAAGGTCGTCAGCGGGCTTTCCCGCGCGCCTAGCACAACCTACGGGGATGTTGTTTCCTGCGCCAAGCTGCCGTGGGAGGCAGCGGGTCGTCTCACGCCCGCTGCCTGTGAAGCGCTAGAACGATGACTGGTAGATCGCTCGCGCATCATTGAGGGTGAGCGGCCTGAACTCGCCGAAGACCTCCCCTCTGTTCTGGTGCAGCGTCCCCATCCACGCCTCGATGTCGTCGGGCATAAGCCCAAGGTCACCAAGCGTCTTGGGCATGCCGAGACTCACGAAGAGCTGCTGTAGCTCGTCGATGGAGCGCGTGATGGTCTCAACGTCCGCCTCATGCGTGTCATCTTCCGGCATCAGTCCAAAGACGTCTTTCGCAAACGAGAGGAAGCGCTCAGGGTGTGCCGGCCATACGTAGCGCATCCACGCCGGGAGGATCACGGCAAGTCCCGCGCCATGCGTGACCTCGCTGTGGTGTGCGGAGATCTCGTGCTCGAGGGCATGGCTCTCCCAGCCGCCCGCACGCCGCTCGGCTGCGGTGCTTCTACCGCAGCCGCAGAGATCGTTGTGGGCGAGCGTGCCTGCCCACATGAGCGTTGCTCGCGCGTCGTAGTCATCAGGCTTTTTTGCCACCTGCCTGGCTGCCTCCATGATCGCTCTGATGAGCCCACAGGCTATGTTGTCAGCTACGGGCACCGCGCCGACGCCGCTGAAGTAGCGCTCGCAGATGTGGCAGATCATGTCCGTCACGCCTGCGGCGGTCTGGTACTGGGGCAGTGTGAAGGTGAGCTCGGGGTCCATGATGGCGACGCTCGGGCGAAGGACGTCTCCGCTCACGCCCCTCTTGAGTCGCAGCTCGTCGTTGCTGATGACGCAGGAGCCCGATGCCTCTGAGCCTGCCGCTGGGATGGTGAGCGTGGTGGCGATGGGTAGACTCGCCTTGATGGGAGTCCTTCTCTCGAAGAGCTCCCACACGTCCCCATCGTAGGGCACGCCAAACGCGATCGCCTTCGCGCAGTCGATGACCGACCCACCTCCCACGGCGAGGATCAGGTCAACGTTTTTCTCGCGGGCGAGGTCGATGCCCTCACGCACGAGTCTAACTTCGGGGTTGGGCCTCACTCCGCCAAGTTCTGTGTAGTCGACACCCTCCGTGCCAAGTGATCTCTCAACACGATCGAGCACGCCCGTGCGCTTGACGGAGCCTCCGCCGTAGACGAGAAGCACGTTTCTGGCCCCCAGTGTCGCAACCTCGGCTCCTGTCTTGTCCACGTAACCCCTGCCGAACACGATGCGCGTGGGGGATTGAAAGATGAAGTCGTTCATGGCCTTCCCTTCGACGATGGCGTCTGTCCGTATGGGATCATTGTACGTCGCCTTGGACTTCGGGCTCCGTCCTTACCATGCGTCTTGTTCGGTGCGTGGGAGTGCCATGAGGTGGGGATGGCTTGCCTTGCATCTCCCAGTTGTCTGCCATCTCTGCCATGCGCGAGGCGTATGATTATCGGGGTAGAGAAAGACGCGTCGATGTGTGGGTTTGCGTCAATACGGTGGGAGGGACATGTTCTGGTCACTGGTAAGTCTCTTTGTGCTCATCGGCATCATCAGGCTTGTCGTTATGCTGGTAAAGGGCTTCATGGCATGGCTCGGGCGGGGCAAGCCCATACAGCGTGCTGCAGAGAACCGAGAACTTCCCGACGATGTGCGTAAGGCTGCGGCCCAGCTCGACTTCTACTACCGCCTCAAGGGCTATCGGAAGGAGATGGGCAAGCCGACCAGGCTCACCATAACCCAGCTCCGATCCATTGCCGCAGCCGAGCGACTCGTCCGCAACGATCGGGCTGACCACATGAGGGTGGGTTGGTACCAGGTGGTCATCCTCTTTCTGGTAGGCTCGGTGGCGGGACTCATCCTCGAGCAGGTCTGGATGTTCGTCACCGAGGGGCTCACCGAGGGTCGCTACGGCCTGGTCTGGGGACCGTTTTCCCCGCTTTACGGCGTTGGTGCGGTGCTTCTCACCCTCATCTGCCTGCGCATGCGCAAGAGGGAGGCCGCGTGGTGGCAGGTCTTCCTAGTCGCGATGGTTGTGGGTGGTCTTTTGGAGCAGGTCACCGGCTGGGGCATGGAGACCTTCATGGGCGCCGTGTCGTGGGACTACACGAACGTTCCGGGCGCCATCACCAAGTGGGTTGCCGTGCCGTTCCTCTTCTTCTGGGGCGTCCTTGGCCTGGTGTGGGCAAACCTTATCACACCGTGGCTGCTGAGCGTCATTGGTGAGCCGACGACGCGACGCCAGGTCGTGTTCGTGCTGTTCCTTGCCGCCTACCTTGCCCTCGACATCTTCATGACACTTGCGTGCTTCACGCGCAGGGCGGCTCGCGACGCAGGCATACCGCCTCGAAACGACTTTGAGCTGTGGGTGGACGAGCGCTTCTCGAACGAGTTCATGAGCAATCGCTTCCAGAACATGATCGTTGGTGAGTGAGTCCCTTCTCGTACGCCTGTAGAGTTCTTCCCAGCCTGCGATATGCCCTCATAGAGGGTCCGTTGAGCAGCCAAGGTTCGTTTGTGAGGGCAGGCCGCGCGTGGCCTGGGTTCGATGTTCGCGTCGGCAGTGACCAGCCTATGCCCTCGACGGGCATGTCAACGTCCATCAGGGGCGATACGCTGACCCCTGATCCACGAGGATGACTGGGCCTTGCCGATTAAGGCACCCTACCTCGCAACCTCGATGGGTTCGAGAGCGACAGAACGATCACCAACAGTGCGAGGGAGTTCGACGGCGTGAGGCCTAACCTATCTGTCGGTCTCGTTTGTTTTGCGCCTCCTCAGCAGCAACTATGCCAAGAGATTCATATTTATGGAGAAAGCACCGATATATTGGCAATAAATTTAGTATCAGTTATATTATGAATATCTGAACATACAATAGTGGGTATAAAGGTTGTTGGAGGTGTGTATATGCCTGCAAAGAAAAGAGTCAGCTCTGCGATATTGGTTGGACTTGTGGAGATTGGTGTCGCGAACGTTCCGATATGCGCATATGCAGATACGACGTCCTCGACACCTTTCAACCCCGTATCCGTCTTCATGGCGGGTTTCGCTGTTGGCTTCTTGATTGCGGTCGGTGTCTTTGTCACATATAAGAGCGTAGCTAGGCGAAGAGAACGGGCGGGAAAGAGTCTCGAGGCGACGGCGGAGGATAGTCTACGGATAGTCGGCGTTAATGCGTTAGGACCGAGGATGGCCTTGGAGGACCAGGCCGCCTCTCTGCGACAGGTGGGGCGCATCGCTCTTGGCATAGAGAGCGATATCGAGAGCCCCAAGAGCTATGAAGCACTATCTGCCGGCGCTGCCAGAACGTCATCGCGCAGTGTGAGGGAGGTTCTTTCTAGGCGTCTTGATGGCAATGAATCGGCTCATCATCTGTCGTCGGGTGCGCGAACGGTGCGGCAAAAGACAAGTAAGTAAAATACTATCCATCGCTGACAGTTGACAATCATAGAGTACTCTATAGTGATGTCATAGGTGCCGTAGGTCTCTTTAAGGTGGTGGTTTTGGTGGGCTTTGATATAGAAATATCAGTGATGCAATCCCAGGATGCGACAACCTTGTAATAACGGATGTATTAGCTTCTACAGAATATATCCGTATAGTACTAGTTCAGATTTACTCAAGCTAATCATATGCTAGTATAGTAGTAAGCTTCGGTTTGTATAAGAGCTGAATCGTAGACTTCTCTGAGGCGGTGGTTCTGGTGGGTTACGGTGTAGGAATATCAACACTAATAATCAGTGTAGGTTTGTATGAATCTGCAAATGTAGTAAGACAGCCATGCATTCTATATGTATCTGCTGAAGAATCATTTTCTCGTGTCACATCGCATGCTGTCGGACAAAGACAGGAAAGGCTTGGTAGATAAGTATGGCGGCGGGGGTGGTGGCTGAGGATCTGATGAAGACAGGTGTCCAAGGGGGATGCGGCAACCATACCGCGCTGTTGCCTGGCAGGCCGTTTTTGAATCTGGTGCAGGGTGGGAAGCAGAGAGAGCACGACTCGTTGGATTTGTTTGCTGCGAAATCGCCTATGCTTCCGGATGCTGATGTGTATGCTGCCGCAAAACGACTTGACCAACGATACGCATATCGCTTCTTCAAGCGCCTATTCGACATTACCTTTTCCGCCCTCGTGCTGGTTCTACTCTCTGGACCCATGTTGCTGGTTGCCCTCGCGATCAAGCTCGACTCACCGGGCCCTGCCCTCTTCAGGCAGGAGCGTGTGTCAAAGGGTGGCAGGCGCTTCTATATCTGGAAGTTCCGCTCCATGTACCAAAATGCGGAGAAGAGACTCCCGGAGCTCCGGAAGCTCAACGAAAAGGACGGTCCCGTATTCAAGATCAAGGATGATCCACGTATAACGAGAGTGGGTAGGTTCATTCGCAAAACTTCGATCGACGAGCTCCCCCAGTTCTTCAACGTTCTTGTGGGCGACATATCAGTGGTGGGTCCTCGCCCAGCGCTGCCCTCGGAGGTTGCCCGCTACACTGAGCGTCACCAACAGCGCCTGTTAGTCAAGGGTGGTATCACCTGCTACTGGCAGACAAGGCGTAACAGGGACTACATCTCGTTCGACGACTGGGTGAGCCTCGACCTGCTCTACGTGAAGCAGTGCTCACTCTGGGCGGATCTAAAGCTGATCATCCAGACGATTGGCGTGGTGCTGGCAGCTCAGGGAAGTTAGCGGAGGATGGCGTAACATGCCTCTATCACTGAGTTATCCTCCCGTATTTGCCGATGAGGGTGCCCCCTCAGATTGGAGTGGTGAACAATGAGGGGAATCATCCTCGCGGGAGGAAGCGGCACACGCCTCTACCCGCTAACATCCGTGACGAGCAAGCAGCTTTTGCCTGTGTATGATAAGCCCATGGTGTACTACCCCCTGAGCACGCTCATGTTGGCGGGCATACGCGACATCCTTATTATTTCGACTCCGCAGGACACACCTAACTTCGAGCGTCTGCTGGGTGACGGAAGCCAATTTGGCATCTCTCTGCAGTACGTGGTTCAGCCAGAGTCTGACGGACTTGCAAGGGCCTTCCACTATGGGAAGGACTTTGTTGCGGGTGGTGCCTGCGCGCTTGTGCTCGGTGACAATATCTTCTACGGCAATGGACTCAGCCGACACCTGCGCAGGGCAGTGGAAAATGCCGCCAAGGCACGCTCGACTGTGTTTGGCTACCGAGTTGACGATCCCGAGCGCTTTGGCGTGGTGGAGTTTGATAAGCACTACAATGTGGTCTCCATTGAGGAGAAGCCCGCACACCCAAAGAGCAACTATGCGGTGACGGGCCTGTACTTCTATGATGAACGCGTGACTGAGTATGCGGAGCACGTATGCCCCTCTGCCCGCGGTGAGTACGAGATCACGGACCTCAACCGAATGTACCTTGAGGATGGGACACTTGATGTCGTAACCCTCGGCCGCGGCTACGCATGGCTTGATACCGGTACCATGGAGAGCCTCTTCGAGGCGGGGCAGTTCGTGCGCACTGTGGAGGAGGCGCAAGATCTTCCGGTTTCGGTTCCCGAGGAGATCGCCTTCGAGAACGGATGGATTTCTAAGGACGTCCTGCTAGAGGCTGCCACCAAGTATGGGAAGTCAGTCTATGGGCAACATCTGCGAACCGTCGCTGAGGGAGGCATTGCCCCTGACCGCCACTTTGGGGAGGAGTAGCCATGTCCGAAAACTTCGAACCCAAGAACATCATTGTCACGGGCGGCTGTGGCTTCATAGGTAGCAACTTCGTGCGCTGGGTGGCAGCGAACCATCCGGAATGTCACGTGACCGTGCTTGACAAGCTTACGTACGCGGGTAACCCAAAGAATATTACTGGTCTCCCTGAGTCGCAGGTCGAGCTCGTGGTGGGTGACATCTGCGATGTTGATCTTCTCGACCGCATTGTCCCTGGACACGATGTCATCGTGCACTATGCGGCCGAGTCTCACAACGATAACTCCATCCTCGACCCCGAGCCATTCGTACGGACAAACGTCGTGGGCACGTACCAGCTACTGCATGTAGCGGGGAGGTATGACATCCGCTACCACCACGTGAGCACGGACGAGGTCTATGGGGATTTGGATCTCGACGAACCTAGGCGCTTCGAACCTGACGACCCATACAGGCCTTCGAGTCCGTACAGCTCCACCAAGGCGAGCTCTGACCTGCTTGTGCGTGCGTGGCACCGCACCTACGGTATTCGCGCCACCATCTCCAACTGCTCTAACAACTACGGCCCCTACCAACACGTGGAGAAGTTCATCCCCCGCCAGATAACGAACATCCTCTGTGGTATCCGCCCAAAGCTTTACGGCACGGGAAAGAACGTGCGCGACTGGATCCACACCGAGGATCACTCCCGCGCAGTGTGGGACATTCTCACGAAGGGACGTATCGGGGAGACCTACCTCATTGGCGCCAACGGCGAGCGCTCGAATATCGACGTGCTTTGTTCCATTCTCTCCGCTATGGGTCAGCCCGAGGACGCCTTTGACTGGGTACGTGATCGCCCAGGCCATGACCGCCGCTACTCGATCGATCCAGCCAAGCTCGAGGACGAACTCGGCTGGAGACCCATTCATGCGGACTTCGGAGAGGGTCTTGCCCAGACCATCGAGTGGTATCGCGACCACGAGAGCTGGTGGCGTCCTGCCAAGGAGGCCACCGAGAGAAAGTATGCAGCTCAGGGGCAGTAGGAGTTTTCATCATGTCTGATATCGAGTTCGAGAAGCAGCTCAAGGTAGAAGAGACTGGCATCGCCGGCCTCAAGGTGGTGGACCTCTCCGTTCACGGCGACAGCCGCGGCTGGTTCAAGGAGAACTGGCAGCGTGCCAAGATGGTTGCGCTGGGTATCCCTGACTTCCAGGTTGTCCAGAACAACATCTCCTTTAACGCTAAGCGGGGCGTTACGCGCGGCATTCACGCGGAACCATGGAACAAGTTCGTCAGCGTCGGTGCTGGCAAGATCTTCGGGGCCTGGGTGGACCTCAGGCAGGGAAGCGGGACCTATGGTAGGTCCTTCCATTGTGAGCTGGGACCCGATCGGGCAGTCTATGTCCCCAGAGGCGTTGGCAACGCCTTCCAGGCACTCGAAGATGGCACCGTGTACACCTACCTCGTGGATGCACACTGGTCGGCTGAGCTCAAGAAGACGTACACCTTCGTGAACCTTGCTGATCCGGCACTGCGCATCGATTGGCCAATACCGCTCAACCGGGCCATGCTATCTGTGACTGACAAGAGTCACCCGTATCTCAAAGACGCCGTCCCCATGGCGCCCAAGCGCACCTTGGTCACCGGCTGCAATGGCCAGCTGGGCCGCGCCGTACGGGCCCTCGTGGGGGATCGCGGCACCGGACTTGCCTTCGACTGGACTGACTGCGACGTATTTGATGTGAGCGATCCCGCAGAGTACACAAAGTATGACTGGGACCTGTACGAGACGGTGATCAACTGCGGGGCGTACACGGCGGTTGACAAGGCAGAGACACCGGAGGGGCGTGTGGAGGCCTGGAAGGCGAACGCGACGGGCCCGGCACTGCTCGCCCGTACCTGTGCCGAGCACGGCATCACGCTCGTGCACATCTCCAGCGACTACGTCTTCGACGGCACCCATGCTACGCACGACGAGAGTGAATCATTCTCTCCGCTTTCTGTCTACGGACAGTCAAAGGCAGCTGGTGACCTTGCCGTGATGGGGTGCCCCCGCCACTATATCTTGCGTACGAGCTGGGTCGTGGGTGACGGTCACAACTTCGTGAAGACGATGGTCGGTCTCTCGAACCGCGTGGTCGATCCCAATGATGCACTAGACCGCGTTACGGTCGTGGACGATCAGCTCGGGCGGCTTAGCTTTACCAAGGACCTTGCGCGAGCCATCTTCCACCTGCTGGACTCAAAGGCTTCGTACGGTACCTACGATTGCACGGGCTCTGGCGCGGTGAGGTCGTGGGCGTATATAGCTCGCACCATATTCGACCTCGTCAACGGCAATGGTAATAAGGTTGTGCCCGTGGCTACGGACGACTACTATGCGAACTCTAAAGGACCCACTGCCCCTCGCCCCAAGCACTCTGCGCTCGATCTCCACAAGCTTAGCGCTACTGGTTTCGATATGTCTGACTGGGAGGTTGAACTCGCTGAGTATGTCGACGTACTTCGCAGTGATACTTAAGAAAGCAAAGCTCATGTATAGGAGAGGTGAATCTATGAGTTCGTCATCTTGGCTTCGGTCAAATTCCATCCCAACTGCGCATTTTTTGAACGGATGATAGGTGATGGTCCCACGAGATGGATTCCAATGACAGGTTTCCAGCGTAACCAATCGATGGTCTCCGGGCGTGCGAGGACTGCAGGACGTGATCGACCTGCCCATGATCTCGTCGGCTTGCTCAAGTCCCATACCTACGGCTACCGCAACAGCACTCGCTCATCGCGCAAGCTCTCTGGAGTTCGTGAGGCCATGCGGTCGACCGTGTCGTTCTCGCTCAGCTTCCGCATCATCACGAGCTTTTGCCACAACAATGACGGCTTCCTGAATACCGTACTCGAGGAGTTTGCTAGGCGCATCACGATCGGTATGGCGCTGGAATTTCAGTTCATGGATGGCACGAAGGTGCGCGCTTCGAACTCCAAGAACCGCAACCTCACCGTCTCCAAGTCCGACGATGGAATTGGTAGGTTCAGAGGCCACATCAGCGAGTGTCTGCGGTTGTCTAATGAG